>Ga0315282_10002861_pt1 | contig 31311 bp, 22 predicted proteins | sample YL17G07_20_MG_FD_203693 | JGI IMG/M metagenome (GOLD analysis project Ga0315282, IMG submission 203693) | Sediment microbial communities from Yellowstone Lake, YNP, Wyoming, USA - YL17G07_20 | ecosystem: Environmental > Aquatic > Freshwater > Lake > Sediment | place: USA: Wyoming | collected... | reverse complement strand
CTGAAACAAACGTGACTATGGCCGAGTCCAAATCATCCGCGTATCTTAATGCGAGATTAGCTACAAACCGGTTTCTAACATCAAACTTTGGAACAAAAACTACTGCACCATCGAGATCCCTAAAATCGCTTATGTCATCAAATTTTTTACATTTTATCTCGCTGAACAAGTTTCTGGCCCTCGTCCTAACGAAGGGTTTAATCACTTTCAGCCAAGCTTGCAACTCGTCTCCCAAAACATACGTTGTAACCCCTGGTGAAATTCGATTCTCAGTCTGCGCCGTCAGCAACGCCACGAGCGGTTCAGCCAGCAAGTAGGGCTCCACCGAAACCAGTAAAGTGCCTTTCGGCGTCACTTTCCTAACCTTTTCCAAAAACTTTTCCATTTGATTCTTTTCATTTCCACCGATGTTCGCAACAATCAAATCAACCTTGTTTCTGCCCAACCCCTCTTTTATTTTTTCGACTTGTTGGCCTTCAACTAAATAGGTATCACGCAAGCTAAAATGGCCAATGTATAAAAACGCCTTGTCCGCCCCCGTTATAAGAAGCATCGCCCCTCCTGGAAAATGGCCTGAAGCAAGAAAAGTAACTGCCACTTCACCAAAAGGAATTTGAACATTATATGCAACAGGCAAAACATTGTTTATCACTGCTTCAACCTGATCTTGACTATACTCGTAGCCCTCGTCACCCATTTTAATTGCAAGTTCACGCAAAACCCGCTTCGCAACCTCAAAAGTTTCCTCCGTCATGTACACTTGACAAGGTTGAACTTGCTTGAATAATTCTGGAAGAGCCCCAACACTACACGAGTGTGCGTGCGTAACGAAGACTGCATCCAGCTTAACTCCTTCAAGTGCCTTAAGAAGTGGAAGCGTAACACTTTTGCCAATTTGAACTCCACAGTCCAGCAGAAAATTTTTGCCGGCAAACCGCAATAAATAACAGTTGCGTCCTGTTTCTCGCCCGCCACCCAGCGGAACAAACAAGAAATTTTCTGACGCAACCAACTCGCTAAGTTTTTTCGTATTTTTTGCGTTCATGTTCGAACACCTATTAACTGCATCAAACAATTGATGTTCCAGGATCAATTTAAAGATTTGCGGTAAACCTACCGTAATGTTTAAAAGGCTCGTTGCGGTTGTTCTTTAACAGTGAAAAATATGCCTTTATCAAAAAGCACCATAAACCGTCTAAAGTGGCTATCCGCAATAATCGGCGCAGTCGCAATCATTTCGGGCATGATAACAATGGGCCGTGCAGGAAGTTTTCCATTGTTTATTGTCGGATTAATCTTGCTTGTCTTAGGAGTTGCCAAGAACCCTGAAAAAAAGCAAGAATCCCCTTCTGCGTCCCAATCTGATGCTCAACAAAATCAATAAAGAATAGGCTGCCATTAAAATTGGAATCCACAAGAACGACGGAAACTCTGGAATAATTGGCTCGGGACTGTCTGCCACGTTGACTTCGAAGCCGTCCGTAAACATGGTTATGGTTCCAGAAACATATGTTCCGTAAATAACTACTCCTTTTGCCAGTAGCCGATCTATTGTTTCGGCGTGTGGATGACCATACGTATTATTTATTCTAGCACTAATCACCGCAATTGACGGGTTCATCGCATCAAGAAACTGTTGTGAAGTGGCTGTTCTACTGCCATGATGACCAACTTTGAGAACTCGACTTGAAACGTTGAGCCCAGCATTCAACATGCTTTGCTCGGCATCCGCCTCCGCGTCTCCGGTGAATAACACGCTTACATTCAACACGTCAAGCCTCGCAACGACGCTGTTGTCATTCACGTTTGAAAATTCAAGTGGTTGCACGGGGTTGAGAATAACTAGTTGTGCGGTTTCGGATAAAGGAATGGTTTGTCCTCTACAGGCGACGGATAAAACGTGGTTCTGTGCCAAAGCCAAAAACTGCTGATATGACTGCGACGAGTATGACTGGTTATTAAACAGTATTTGACTCACAGTTATTATCGAGTTTAAAACTGCAACTAAACCGCCAACGTGATCTTCGTGTGGATGAGTGGCAATCATTAAATCTATGTGTGTGATGTTCAGCTCGTTTAAATAATTTAGTAGCACTGAAGCGTTCTGAGCGGATCCGCCATCTATTAACACGTTCATTCCCGACGTTTCAATAAATTCCGAGTCACCCTGCCCCACATCATAAAAACGTATGTTTACTTCAGTGTGAATTTTTTCCGCAGCTGTGTTTAAAACTTCCACAAGTCCCGGAAGCCAACCTTCACAAACTGTTGAAATTTGTTCTGGCGAGGGGCTAAATGCTCTTTTGATGCCAACCTGCCAAAATGTATCGTTCACGGGTCCCGGAAGATAATGCCATGCTGAACTGTCACCGTAAACTTCGAAAGTAAACGCCAACGTTCCCTGCGTCGAATATATCCAATCAGCAAAGTCCCCGCTAGAAGTGTACAAATTGGCGCTTTGCATGTGCGGCGCCGAAACTAGCTCGCCGATACGTGCAGACATGTTTTCCAACAGTTCAAAATCTCGTGCCCGATCAGAAGTGTATGCCCACGGATACAAAACCAGCTTCGTTCCCGAGTGAAGGCTAACTGCAAAACTGAAATAGTATTTTTGAACCAAATTTCTAATTGCTTGTGTTTCAGGTTCGGAGAATGGTGCTGTGCCACGGTAGTCTTCTGCTGTCGGGTCGTTGCTGCCACTTTGCACTGTTGCGTTCCACTTGAAGCTATAATTTCGGTTCAAATCAACTCCACCCGCCCAATCCAAGTTTCCATCGCCGTCGGTGTCGTTTCCCTCCCACCGAATAAACGTTCCGTTATTAGCGTATAATGCACCAACAAACCCGTCTCCATTCACGTCGCACGGTGGATCCTCATCGCACACGCCATCGTGATCCTCATCGATCGGCCTGCTATTTTTTCTCTGCCAATCGTTAACCGCTGAAGAGTTAAAGCCGTCAACATTCAATGCGGGCACAACAAAAACCGCCACCTCCTTCAATTGTGGAGCCACCGTATTATTCGTTCCAAACAGCAACCAGTCAATAAAATAAATGGCAAGCTCCGCCGATATTGGCTCACGTGCATGATGATATCCGACAATCAGCAAGTTCGTTTTAGCTGTGATAACTGATTCGTCGGTTATTTTCGCAGCGTAAATCGTTCGGTTCTCAATGCTTGAACCTATCGCAAACACGTCAACAAACTGGGAATAAGACGCGTTTAGATATAGAAGATAGTTGACAATTTCATCGTAACTGTGATAATGATCAAATATTAGGTAACTTGACTTAACTTCGCATTGCAATGTCGCAAATGGAGATGCCACCAAAACCAGGAATAAACCAACAAGCAACCATGCCCTCATTTTTCCACTCCACATTTAAGTACACCTCGCTCTTTAAAAAACTTATTCCTCATAAAAAGTAATGTTATCTTCAGCCGCAATTTCTCTCGCTTCCCTGCACACTGCAGACAACACTTTCATTTTGGCTTGAACAGTATCCAAACTGCGTGTGTGTCTCAAAACGTTGTATAATATAAGATTAACCGCCGGAACCGTTCCACATATAAAGCCGCGCTTAACCAACGTTTCGAGTGCCGCATCACACAAATCTTCAAGTATTTTTTCCTCCACATCAAACTCGATTTTCTCTCTACGCGGAAAAGCACTGGTCTGCGGCTTCGATTGCGCCCGTTTCTTCCACTGTCTAAACCATTCCGCAACAAATTTACTACTGCGCCGTTCAAACGAGTCGTCCTCCATTATGTCAAGCACCGCGTTGCATCCCTCTTCCAAACATTCAAAATGATTTTCAACACCAAACCAGTTAAGATAATCCTGCAGGCAAGTAAGCAACATGAATTTTGGTAACCCACTATTTTTCAACCCGTGCGACTGACAGAGAAAAGCAACTAGCCGCCTGTAAATCCGTGTCACTATGACTGCCTGTTTTTCAACCTTTTCGTCAAGGTTCTCCGCTCCAAAAGTTGTCTCTGCAAAATCAAAAATAACCTCAAAATCTCGAGCAACGATCCGTTCGGAAACCGTCGTATCTCCCGCAACCAATTCGGAAACTATGCTCTTCATAACTTGTTCCTTACGCTTTCTTTCCTGTTGCACTGTCAAGTCACAATCAACTCAACAGAAAGTATTGAGGAGAGAGTATTTAAATGTTCTCACAAAAGTTTTTATGCTACTTCAAGTGGCGCCCATTAATTATTGTTCGTTCTATAATTGCTATTCCTTCAACAGTGACAACTTTCTTCATGCGAGCAGTTTCACTCGCAACATACTCTCGGTGCAATAAGTTTTTCTTTCCAAAGAGTTTGATCAAAATGTTAATTTTTCAGAGCATAAAAAAAGAGAATGTTAGTGACTTGGTGTTTTTAGTTGCTTTCGCTTGTATACTACTGCAACGAGCGTAAGCGTGGCAAACAGTGCCAGCATCAGCATCGGCGAGAACTCGGGTACCACCCACACCTGCGAGTCGACTAGTATTATGTGTAGCGGCATGACCACATACGTGTCCCCCTGCAGAAAGACGAGGTTCGTATCCATCTCAACCATGGCTCCAGTTGATTTGTCCCAGTAAAAATCGTCCCAGAAGTAATCTTCGCCAGAATGCCCTGACCGATGCACAAGGTTGGTCGCCCTTGCGCCGCCTGGGTACGACCTGTCAATCGTCGAGTTTATAGTCATTATGTTGCGACTGGTATAGGTTGTGTCGCCCTCGCCAAGATTGGCTGCAATAAGAAAGCCATTCCAGTCACTAAACATAGTGCCAGTTTCGCCGGATCCTGTTTCCACGTCCACCCAGCCGTTAACGATTGTCTCGGTTCCGTTTTGGTAGTGTATTGTCATTTGCCCAGTTACGTTGGTGCCTGAAACGCCGGTGACCTGCACTTTCATCCACTGAATTCCGATGAGCACGTCAAATGGAGGGGGGATCGTGGTGATGTCCCCGCCGACGGTTACCACGTACTTGAACCAGTCTCCAGATTGGACTCCGACCGTTCTTGTCTGAGCCGCCACGGGCACCGCAAGCATTGCAAATGATAGAAGAGCCAAACAGAAAATAAGCAGTTTCAAGTTCTTCATCTTTTGTCCTCGGTCTAAATTGACTTATAAGTTTATAAGCTTTTGAGTCGAAAACGAGATACGGCCTCCTCCCAAATAACATCGTTACACAGGTGCGACTTACTCACATGAAAAAATGAGGGTAAAATAAAACAATTTCGAAAAAAAACAAGAAGGGTCCTGATTGTTTTAAACCAAAAAAATAAGGTTTACTCGGTTTCTTCTTCAGGAAAACCTTCTTCTTGCTCTTCTTCTTCCTCTTCTTCCTCTTCCACTTTTGTCACCTCCCTTTCAGTGTGTAATGCGCAACCCTATTTAAGGATTGTTGGATCAACTGAAGGTGACCTCATTCTCATTCTAAAAGGCGGGAATTTCGCGCTGTTCAAGTTAAAGCCCTCGAAACAAGCAACGCAATGTAAACATATCGGTAAAGTATATAAATCGCCCAAGATACCTACATATCGGTAATCTCGAAAAAAGGTTAAGCTGTCTTCAAAAAAAGTTTATATGTTTCGCACGGTATTAAATATCGTGATGTCTATGAAAAGCGGTAAACAAGAAAAATTCACGGTGAACATACACGACGTTTTTTCGCCTGGTCTTCTACGTTTAGTTTCGCCGGAAGAGCTAATTGCTTCTTTGCAGACGAAGCTGCCTGCCAGAAAAATTAAGAATTTTGGGTGTGGCGCCGGCGAAGATCGCGTTGATTACTGCTGGTTCTCGGTTGATGGTTACAAAATTTATTATCAGGTTTGCGGGTTGTTTTCTGGCGACGAGTACTTCGACTTCCCAAAGAATACTTCGAAACGTGTGATTGATGAGGTGCTTGCAGTATGGGTTCAAAATGCAGCTTTTACTTTGGGCACTCATCTTAAAAGTGAACAGGTAATCCAAGTGGGCGAGTCAAAAATCAAAGTTTTAACCCCTGAAGAAGTGTTGGTGGAAGGCGACCTAAAAAAGAAAGAAGCATACTCGAAAAAAAGGCAAATGCAAATTCAGCGTGCGTTCAACGAGGCATCCGCCGTGCTGACTGGAAAGAAAAGCTACTTTGACGCTAAACTTAAGAATTACCAGAAAAGGCCTGATCTCGGCGAGGCTTTGATAAAAATGGTTGAACGAGCCACTAAAATCGATGATGTGGTAAACTGCGAGTTGAAAAATGAGGATGAGCCGTTCAAGTTTCTCGTTACTGAATATTTAAAGTGGAAAACCAAACTAACTGGTTTCGAAACTTTGTACAGAACTTTCAGGGCAAAAATCGAGGGTAAGTATAGAGGACTATCCACTTCGCCTCAACGCGGATGGGGACCACTAAGCGAAGAACAAAACAAACAGGTTGTGTACCTGAAAGCCGCCGTCGACGATGCTGCCCTAATAAAGAAAGCAATAGAAATGGGCGAAAAACTCTTGCCCAAAATTGAAACAAACAAAAAATAGATGGCAAAACATTCAAAAAGCAGATATTTAACCCAAACTTGGTTGATCATATTTAAGCTGGAACATATAATTAACAAAGCTTTTTATTCGGCGGTTCCAATTTGATTGTGATGAAAATGAATGTTGTTTATTTCGCGACGACAAACCCGGGCAAAGTCGAGTCGGTTAAACGTGCCTTGGCAAAATATAACATAAAGGTTGTGCATGTTTTCCTTGAAATGCCTGAGCCACGAAGCTATGATCTGCAGGAAATTGCGAAGCACAAAGTTTTATACGCGTATGATCAAATAAAAAAGCCATGTATCGTCATCGATGCCGGATTCTATGTTTGGTCACTTAACGGCTTTCCAAAATCATTCACCAACTTCATGCTCGAAACAATCGGTCTCGAAGGCCTATTAAACTTAATACTTCACAAAGATCGCACATGCAGGTTCTCTGGCTGCCTCGCATACTACGACAATGCAATGAAGGATCCAAAATGTTTTGTTTATCACGTTGACGGGTCACTTGCGGACGCTCCCCGCGGAAGACTGCGAAAAAGTGCGTGGTCACCACTTCACCTCCTGTTCATTCCAAGCGGACAAAAAAAGACCCTCAGCGAAATGACCTACAAAGAATACTGTAAATGGCGCATAAAACACGACCACGCCAAATACTTAAACCAGTTCGCTGAATGGTACAAAAAACGTCAAACCAAAAACGCTTCAGCCAACAACCTTTAAATAGCCGAAGAACGAATATTTTTGTGGTGGCAACATTGAACATTCCAGTCGTAAACCGGCGTCTTCAAACGACGACCCAGCGTCAGCAATGTTGCCGAACAACACGCTAAACCGGCTTTTTTCAGACGCGACGACTGCATGCCACCAACAGTTGTTTTCTGATTGCCGCCGTAGCTCAACGGAAAGAGCAGCAGGCTTCGAACCTGACGGTTGGGAGTTCAAGTCTCCTCGGCGGCGCCATGCCGACGTAGCTCAGAAGGTAGAGCAGCGACCTCGTAAGCCGCAGGTCGGGAGTTCAATTCTCCCCGCCGGCTCCAGAATGCTCCCGTCGTCCAACGGAACAGGACACCAGACTGCGAAGCTGGAGACTCCGGGTTCAAATCCCGGCGGGAGCACCAACACGCCGACGTAGCCTAGCATGGTCAGGCACCGGCCTTGTAAGCCGGTCAACGAGGGTTCAAACCCCTCCGTCGGCTTCACTATGGGGGAGTGGTCGAATCAGGCAAGGCGTCGAGCCGCAGACTCGAAGATTGGGGGTTCAACTCCCCCCTCCCCCTTAAACCAAATACTTTAAAAAAAGTTTAAATATCGTCTTGATTATTACTCGTTGTGGTGGCTTGTAAACTACTCCTCCCTAAAGGGAGGAGCTTTCCATTGGTCGACTGGTACTCCGCACAGCGGAACTCGAATCGGCCGCATTTGGACGAACAAGCCCGTTTACAGGGACTCTCGTGCTGGAAAACTGGACAAAACTGGTGACGTCTTGAACTGTCCACTCCAGCACGGATTTAACGGCGACGGCAAGAGACGCCTTACGATCACTGTTCACGATTAAACCACACGCCTTACATTAGTACAACGCGTAATTTGTAGAAGAGTGTCCCTTGTTCACTGCACCGCAGTGTGGACACCATTTGCTCGTGTGGTAAGCGTCGACTCGGTTTAGGAGCACGCTCGACTGCTCGCAGTCGGATGCGAGGAACTCTTTGAGTTGGACGTAGGGGATCTAGTTGATCTTTTGGTTTGCCTTCCTGTTCTTCTCGTGCCTTCTGCTTCTGAAACCCAGCTTTTCGATTGCGACGGAAGCACCGTACTTTTTGGCCAGTGCAACCACGTCCTTGGCGACTTGGTCGCTTCTTGTCTTCACCGACTATTGCAAGGAAGCCCCCGCCCTTTAGGGGGGGAGAAATTGCAAAACTATTTTAAGACGGGACAAACTATTAACTGGTGAGGATAGAAACGTGCAGAGGGCAATTTTACTGCAGACGAACGCTACAAACAGCAAAAACCAGCGGCTAACTGAATTTATGAACCGCGCAGTAAACGCGTACAACCTGCTCCTCAACGAAAGAGATGGATGCAATACGTTCATGCAGTTCCACCACAAGAACCTGAACACGTGCAAGACGAGAACTGGCTTCAACGTTCAAGTCGCGTGCTCGCTGATCCGCGACGCGTGGAGGAAGAACGCGGAGAAAGTTGATGGTTTAACGGTCAAGTTCAACGTTCCCAGAAACTGCAAAACATTCAACACCAAAATGAACTTTTTCGTGGAATTAGGCTCGTACCCGCGAAATAGGGTGGCGGTTCCAATCAAACCGAACCGAAACTACCAGAGATTTCAGCAACTAACCCAAAACGGTTGGACTTGCAAAACCTTCGGCCTGACTTCCGATTTGCAGGTCGTTGCATATCTCTCCAGTACAAAGAAGATTCCGCATCGAAGAAACGTTTTAGGAGTAGACGTCAACGCCAAGCTCATTGCGGTGAGCATCCTGTCGCCAGAAGGCAAGGTTTTATACCAGACCTACTTTGGAAAGCAGATGTGGACAAGAAGAAAGAAGATCATGGCGCGTCGATCCTTGCTGCAATCATTAAACGCGAAGAAAAAGATTAGGCAACTCAGGCACTACGAGCGAAACTACGTTAAAACCGAGCTTGGCCACGTCGTCAGAGAAATTGTTGGCCTCGCAGTCAGATTCGACGCGGACATAGCGATAGAGAAGCTGAAGCGTTTTCAGTCCAAGGGCAGACGCTTCAACCGAGAGGCTATGCGCATACCTTTCTATCAGTTCAGGCGGATCCTAGAGCAACGCTGCTTCGACCACGACGTGTATTTGGATCGGGTTGATAGTTGGCACACTTCGAAGTGGTGTAGCCACTGCGGTGCTGTTGGCAAAGGCCACTCCGCCAACTACAGCCTGTTCAAGTGTAAATGTGGACAAACGGTTAATAGTGATAGAAAGGCGAGTTTAGCCGTTGCGGTCAAATCCCTGCTGGAGCGGAGTCATGGTTCCAACCAAACCTTCCAGTTTTCCAGCAGGAGAGTCCCAGTAAGCGGGCTCGTACGTCCAAGTGAAGCCGACAAGCCAGGTTCAGTGAACCATACGCCGTCAGCGGATGGAAAGCCCACAAGCTTTAGTTGTGGGTAGCTTACTTCGCATCATCAACGACTTTTCGCATCATTCTCCTCTGCGAAGCGGATGTCTCGTTTCTGTTCCGTTGCCAAAGCTCGCGCCATGCTCCTTGCGGAAGCCTCGTTTTGTTATGGTGGGCGGAGTTTCCTCAGGCGTTGACACCCGACCGTCGACCACCAACTCCCAGCAATTAATAGTGAGGTATACTTTAAAAAAGCTTTTGGATTTACATTAATTCTTAGAATAAGCGATGGCTATGGGCGAATTTCTTCGCCGTGGCAGCAGTTGCCAGACCGCAACTTGTTGTCTACGCTTACCCTTACGGATACCCACATGACTACTCGGTCCGTTTCATCATGGTTCTCTCCGCTACTCTCAGTTTTCATAGCCGAATAATAATTGGTCTTGCTGAATATAAAGTTTGCTGATTGCTGGCCAACAAGTTAACCGAACTCAGGTTTGCGCACAACACTACCCGCAAAAAACTTTAAATACCTCAAAGACATACATATTCTTTGAGGCTGAGGAGTCGATGCGGGGGGAAAGAGGATTAAGGCACCTGCGTCCCTCCAACAAGAAGCGGTTTTAAGCCGATACGTTCGGTTGGTGCCGGTGCCGGACATAGCCGCTCGCTCCTCAGTTTCATCCCAAAATAACCTTCTTTTTTTTATGTTCACGCGATAAAATGCTTTTGAGAAAGAGTCAACTAATCTTTTTTTAACACGACTTCTAAAACGCCGTTTTTATAGCTTGTTCGTGGTTTGCAACGTTTAACGGTTGAGGACAGCGTAACCTCTTTATAATACTTTTTTGGGGGGGCATCAACGGAGATAGTTAATTTGTTTGTGGTTGCGTGTAGTTTAATCTCTTTTTCTATTATGCCTGGAAGTTCAGCGACAACATGCACTTCTTTCTCATTTTCGAACACGTCTACAAGCGGCTCCCGCTCTTCCATAAATTCAGGACCGCGTTTGCCTGACTTGACGTTACCAAACTCGTTTACCTCCGCCTTTCCATCGGGCCCTATACGTATGCTGCGGCCGTAGATGAACGGGCCGAACTCGCGTTTGGTAGAGCCGTCTGGAAGTTTCTGTTCTCTAACAAATTCGGGAGGCAAATCAGACGTGAACCGCTTCATTTCTTCTTCCATCATTTCTTTCATTTGGCGAAACAACTCGTCAAAAGGATCTGAAAAAGGAACGCGTTTTCGTTTTGTTCGTCTTGCTTCGTCGTCAGACATTTAAACAGCCTAATCACAATTATTAACAAGTCAATTTAAGGATTCATCGTTCTGAGGTGCCGAAAAGAAGGGGAACCACTTTTTTAGGGATTCCCCAGCAAGTAAGATACAAGCGGTAGTATTCGCGAAAATCTTCCTTTGAGTAGCAAGTTGCGTCGCGGAAGCAGGTGGGGCAAGTACAAACGCCAGTTTTAACCGTTTCAGCACAGTTCACTTTTTTTTCGCAGTATCCTTTGCCTGAGCAATTAAATATTTTTCCGCAGCAGCCACAGACCATTTTGAAGGGGAGGTTGGCGGGCACGTGCTTCACCAACCCAGTCATGTTGTCTACCCAATTTAAATTTTCACCATTCAACAATGTTTAAATGAGGGGGCAATATTAAAATTGTTGAGGCACATTTGGTGAGACACAATATGGTCGAGCGACACTTTTGTTGGGTTCATCCGTTTAACTTGGACGTTACGCTTAGTTGTGGGCAGGCGTTTAGATGGGAGAAAAAAGGAGAGTGGTGGTACGAAATTGTTTCAGGTCGTGTTCTGAAGGTGCGCCAAATTCAAGGTGGCATTGACTTCGAAAACATTGAGGTAGACGCTGTAAAAAATTATTTTGGATTTAATAATGATTTAAGTAAAATTTACACGCGAATAAACCGGGACGAATACATTGGCGAATTGATCAAAAGATTTGAAGGTTTAAGAGTGTTGAGGCAGGATCCTTGGGAGTGCCTGATCTCTTACATTTGTGCAGCCAACAAGAATTTTAACGGGATAAAACGGGAAGTGAACAACCTCGCCCGCAAGTTTGGCGCGGAACTCAAATTCGAAAATAAATTCTTTTACGTCTTCCCTTCCGTCGAAACCCTCGCGCGAACATCAGCTGCGGGCCTTAGAGAGTGCGGGTTAGGTTATCGCGCGAAGTATGTGTTAGCAACAGCCCAAACCGTTTTAAAAGAACAGATTGACCTCGAAACATTAAAAAAAGTTTCCCTAGAGGATGCCCGAGCAGAATTACAAAAGTTTCTGGGCGTTGGTCTAAAGGTGGCTGATTGTGTTCTACTATTTGCACTGAACAAGTTAGCCGCGTTTCCCATTGATGTTTGGATTAAACGAGCGGTTTTAACAAACTACACCAAAAATTTTCCTCAGAAGTTTGTGTCAACACTACAGGCGCGTCGAAGGTTAACTCGCACGGAATACGAAGTAATAAATAGTTTTGGCAGGAGATATTTTGGTGAGTATGCTGGCTATGCCCAAGAGTACATATACTATTCGCAAATCGAGAGAGGTGTCGTAAGGTGAAAATTGTTCCAATCGCATTTGACAGTTTAGGAGTCCGTTCCATGGCAACATTTGGTGAGACGGCAGACATGAAAATTTTAATTGATCCTGCCGCAGCCCCGGCACCAACCCGTTACGGTTTTCCACCACACCCCGTAGAATGGTTAGCGTTGAAAACTTCATTTACTGCGTGATTTAGATTACAAGGCGAAGGTGAGCACGTTATATTCGATCGCCGAGAAAGAGGGAATCAACCTTTTGACTGCAGCCGAGTTCGCTGGCCGCAAAAACGAAATGTTGGAAGCCTTGCGAAAAGAATTATACTTGAAAGACGCGCAATGTAAAAAGTTGACGAGGGAACAAACTAGTAATTGCTTGTGTTAACGTTTGGTTCTTTTAACATTCTGCGTTTTTCATCGGTTGCGGCGAGGCAAACTTTTTGCAGCACACAGCGTTTATGCCTTTTCAGGTTGAACATTACGGCGAAAGTGCAAGGAGTCTTTGCGCAGTTTCCTTGGCTACATAGGGTTGCTTTATAGAAACAGCAGCTGCGTCCAAGTGCCCAGAACAAGTCGTCAATCTCGAAAAGAGTTTTGTCAGATGCCTTGGCGATTATCTTAAGGGCTAGCTGCGATGCTACTCTAAATTCGGTGTCGTCGCTAACTTTGCGGAAGCCCCGTAGCTTATCAAGCAACTGCGGATTTTCAACATTGACGCATCCAGTGCGCAACATAACCCGCATAATATGGTAATCAACTATAGGTTTGAAATTTTCTGGATCAACCAAATTTAGTAGCTTGGCCTTGCATAAACACCGAATGAGCACTCCCACCTTTTTTCTTAAAGGATCCTTATACGCTTCACATATAGAGAGGAGGGAATACAACGATTCAGTTTTGCCTTCGCTTTCATTCAATAAATTAAGTATGCTGCCACCGTGGTTTCTGTCAAGAACCCGTGCGCAGTCAACGAGGAAACGGGCTCGTTCCAACGGTCGCGTAAGCATTAAACAACCATCAACTGAAAACAGTTTGGCCAATTTCGCCTTAACTTCTTTTATGTTCGCATGTGCCAAATTAGATGGCGTAAAAAAAGAAGGTTCCGTGTGGGCGAGGTTAACGAAACGGTTTTTGAGAAATTCCCAACCCATCAAATTCTCTTTTTTATTGGCGAGTTTTCGGGTTTGGTGGCAGATCGCCGTAATGTAAAAGTAAAGTAACGCTTCAGTCTCAGAACTTTCTGGAAATTGCACTTCGATAGGTGTAACTGAGGCAGGACGCAGTTTTTTAACAGCACCGGCGACGAGTTTACACCTTTCAACATCAACGGAAACCACACAAGTCACCTTGCTTAAAAATAGTCTCTCGCCTTTTTAACTTTTATGGTATTCAAATCGTTTCTTGAGCAGAACCGAAAAAATTATGTTGTAACGTAATCTGATAATTTTTTGTTGTTTACCGCTTGTTTTGAGAGAATTTTGAGGTTGTGGTGAAACTTTAATTCAATCCACGCGTGGTTCTGCGGGACCGGATTTTGGGGCAACGGCTCTCTGACAACGGCAAATTCGGGGCGGGCATCACTTAAATTAACAGTCCACAATCCCGCGCCCACCATGAAAAACTCTTTTATCCGGATGCCTCGTGTTGGATTCAGCGAAAAATCATATCGGGGAACTTCGGCAACTAAAACTACATAATCGAAACTGCGGCGATAGTTTTCGGCTTGCTTAACCGCCCGCATCAACCCGTCCCCAACACTTTTATACTCAAACGCCCAAAACTTTCCATCCTTTTCCGCGGCAACATCGACAAGACGGTTTTTTTCGAAGGGACAACCAACGCTTCCACAAACCATTTCACGCGGATAAACCGAAAAACCAAGCGAAGCCAAATGATCCCGCAAAAACCAGTATGGGACCTGCGGTTTCGCACTTGCCTGCCCCAGCAATATGCGTTTTACAATACCAACGAACTCACGCAGGTAGCGCGCATCTTCAACAGTTAATGTCCCGCCAGATTCGAAAACTTCCATTTCCAAACCATCCATAACCATCAACAACACGGCTAGACGATTGGCCTCCTGCTCGCTAACAATTCCTTCTCTTTGGAGACCGTCAACAAGTTCCGGAATTTTTGATGAATAAAACGGCTTTTTAAACGCGTCAGCAAGCAAGCAGGCATTGGCGCAAACAGCATCTTGCATCATGAGAACTGCCCGACTAAACTTTCCACTCGTAATCTCGCGGAGGCACATTTGATACTCATTTTTAGTAACGTTTTTTGGTTTCGGCTCGGCTTTCAACAAACGTTTGTGCATAGTTCAACCTAAAAATATGTCTTCTTAACAACATTTAAACTGATCAATTGTTATCTATTTGGAGACTGGCGAAAAACCAGTTTTTGCCGTACTTTCGCTCGCAAACCCAACACGTCGAGTCATCACAAAAAAGATCTGGCAGCCAACAAAAAATGAAATAGCTTGGCAATCCAACCAAAGGTAAGTGCTCGCAAATGGTGAAGAAACTACCAACAAACCTTAGTCGCGACATGTTCTCCTAGATATTTATCTCATATAACTTAATAAATTTTGTGGTGGTGGCACTCCTCGCGACTGAAAGGGGTGTTTTTCAATCATCGAAAACCGAATTTTAACCTTCTTTTTCAACGTTAAACTTTTTTAACAAAACTTTATGCGTATCCGCCGAAAAGCGAAGAGGCGCGGCCAACTCAGGATGGTCACTGTGAAAAGAGGAGACGAGATTCGGAAGGTCTTTAATGGTTCGCTTTGTAGCCGTTGACTTGCCTATTCCCACTGAAAAGTGAGCGGTCCTTGTGGAGTACGCTGCCAACGAAAACTTCAAAACAAAATCGAACTCGTCAAGCGCTTTCATCCAGTTCGATCCATGAAGAGGGGTAATTTCAACAAAAAAGGCACCATCACATACAGGAACCAATTTTTCATCAAATGTTGGATCTAATCGCGAAACCAAATGTAACCAGTTAATCAACCTATCGTATTTAACCCAAGACACGTGGAGGGTTCCATGATCAAAACGTATGAGCTTCTTCCGTTTTTCATGCGATTCTAACAACACAAAAAAGACCAACACTTTTAATTGGTTCAAGCCTTTGCGAACTACATACCAATCTAAAAAGTGTTGAGTGTACTCCGTTGCGGATTCTTCGAGAATGAGATGAATTGTAGTTTGGGAACTCATACTTTCAAATTAGTCGTTCATGAATTTATTCCTTTCGGCGAAATACACCTGCTTTAATATAGATTAGTCTTTAGGTCCGTGTTTAAATCTTTTTAAGTTATGATTTATATGGGATGTGTATGCCTCTATTTAGAACAAAGCGGGAATATTTCGAATGGATCGAAAACGGACAAAAAACCGTTGATTTGCGAAGGGGAAAAGCTAAACAAGGTGATTTTGCCGTTTTTTTATGTGGACGCAAAGTTGTTCGAAAACGGATAATCAAACGGGTTGAGGGCGAAGTGTGTGAGTTAATCACTGAAAAAAACTACTGCCAGTTTGTTCCTGTTGCCCACTCGAGAAACGAGGTTTTGGCACGACTGAAAAAACTTTACAGTGATGTTGACGGCACATTTACAGCATATTACATTAACTGATTATCCCCCATCTTTTCTTGTTGGGCCTTTAAGAAAAGAGTTGGATCAACATCTTTTTGATTGGAAGTTACATCTTAAAATATTCAACTAAAAAACATATCCAATGAAAAAACCCTTTCGTAAATCGTTGATCCACCGGCGTATCCAAATCGCCTGATACTCAACATCTTCTTTTGTCAACTTTAACTTTTTCGTCGCCAACAACGCGGCCAATTCAGGCTTCTCGCCAATCGCCAACGCATTCATAATTGTTTCGCAATAGTTTTCAATTATTTGTTCTAGGCGCGACAGCAACTCTCCCTGTTTTTCCAGTTTTTTGAGGTTCCAGAAATGTGTGTCTTCAAACTCGTCTGGAATTACATAGCTTAAATAATCAGAAAGGTTAAGACCAAAAACCGCCTTCAACGTGTTTATGAGATCCGCGATTGCACCATATGGATGATTATCCGTTTTTGGACACGTTGCCTTACACAAACCAGGATGTTTTTTGCTCAGATGAATTTTTCGAAAGCGGTAATACGTTGCGCCCATCAGCACACCCACACATACATGAACAGCAGGCTATTTATTCTTTGACCAAAAAACAATTGCATGAAACTGGCGAATCTAAGCGATATATATTGTTCGTTTGCGTATATCTTCTTGGATTTCAGCAGGATTAGTTTTAACTGGTTTGACAGACTGGATGCCCTCCGCATAGCATTGGATGAGCAGGCTAAGTGCAGTTTCAACTCCGCTTAAAGACGAGATAAGCAAACCGTCACTAAATCCGATTGGCAGAATAAAATATCCCTTCTCGCCTTTCGAAATTTCTATGGAAAAACGCTTGGAATAATTAAAAGTTAAACTATCACCGTTCTTCATTCGTTTCAGGTTTGGCTTAAACGCTTTGACCACTTTTCGTAATCTTTTCTTCGAAATTTTCTTTTTCACCAAACGGTTCCTCCACCAAAATATGCTGGTTGTTGCTATTAACCTTTTTGGTGGAATATTCAATGTCAGAAAAGAGTTCTGTGCGGAGACACTAGGCATTTCGATTCTTAAATTAACATGGCCTCAAGCATTCCCGCAACCATTAACATGCACATTCCGATCATGGGCACAATCGAGCTCAAAAAAGATTCGTCATCCTCGTAAGTTTCGTCGTAGGTTCCTCTGCGGCATAAGCGTTTGTACAGCGAGAAGCTTATGACGAGAACATAGGCACCCAACTCAAGAACTGCGAACGGCTGAGAATATAAGCGGGACAACACTAGTAGTAAACTCGCGGTTTCTCCTCCCTTAACTTTTATTAGGCAACCAATCAAAAAGCCAGTGACGGGAATGTTCGGGCAAAACGTCCAGTGCAAACACACCATTAACACGAGCATGTTGTTTAAGATGATTAGCATTCCGACTAGTTGTGGTTTAAATGTGATGACTGAAGTGTAAGCGTTTACGTAGCCTGACAATGGAGCTGCCAGTTCGATTGGTGCGCAATTGAGTGAGAACAAAGCCATAAGAGTGATCATGCCATAAACCCAAAATATTCCGAACGCAACACAAACAACATACTTGATTAAAGTTTTTTGCATGAAGTTAACCATGTTTTGCGGATATTTAACTCTGTTGGTGGCAAGTCCCGTCTTTTAGGAGGGGGAGGAGACCACTAAGAGAACTTCGAGAGGAGATCAAGTTCTAGGTGCAAAACATTTATGTGGAAGGAAAAGGAGTGAGCTACCTCACGCTGAAGCTGTGAGGCTTCTCGCTTCAATCACCAGTCTACCTGTTTTGCAACTTGTTTGTGATCACCTCGGAAACGATACAAGACCATATCGGATAACCCGAAGTTGGTTCGATTCGATACCTCGATTGAATTGTTCGGTCATGTTTTCAGCGAGACCAATTTTTTATCTCGCTTGAAACGCGTCACCACAATTTTTCCCTGAAGTTCCAGACACATTAACGCCTTCAAAAAATCAGCGTAACCGAGCGATTCACAATCATTTTTCAATTTTTGGAATAGTTCTTCTTCAGGCAGGCTTTTGTTTTTTGCGAGAATTTCAAGTATTATTTGATAGGGCGGGATACAATGCCAAATCTTCAAAGGAAAACCCCTAAAACACTTAAACTTATTATCTCGCCGCCCCATTTAAAGTTTTTGTCGAAGGTTCAACCATAATTTTTAGAGTCGACTCGGCACAAACTCTTTTTTGGATGAGTGGTGGTGTCCTTTAGCCTAAAGGCTGGAATCTAGATACGCTTTTTATTTTTCTGCCTCTTCAATCTCATTGATTAAATTGTCAACTATCATGTCTTCCATCAGTTTACTTTCTCTACGGGTTAACACATAAAATCCCCTCTTTCGCAACTGCTTAACAACCTGTCGACGCAAATAGGTGCACTCGGTCCACACCTCCAGCGCGTACATAAACTTTCTTTCACCAGCGTAGCTTATTGTGTTATTCAACGTGATGCTGGACGTTTCACTCGCCTTTGACAAATCGCAACGTGTCTGATTTAATGTGGAGGCGGATGTGGTTGCTTTTGCAGAAATCAGTTATCACATTTATATTTGCTGCGTATTCGAGGCGTGCGTGTTCAGTCGTTGCCCGTGCATCATAATTCCATTTTCCGAAAACGATGAGTTTGGCAAATTTTAGTTCTTCTAGGAAATTGAAAATGTTTTGTTCCCAGATCGCTGGTGGAGGGTAAGGTTCAACTGAAACCCAAGGATATTCCTCGTTTTCTATCGAGCCTCTTCTGGCCGACGGTGACAAGGCGTTAGGTTCATATTCTTTCCAGAACTTATCGTCGAAGGATATGATGGTGACCCCTTTTCTGACGCCTTCGAATCGGGAGGTTCCCATTTTTGAAAGCACCGCAACCGGAATTTTGTATTCGCCTACTAACAGACCTATTAAATCTTCTGTTGAATTCTTGTTGACGGGCAACAACGGATCAGTTAAAAAAGAAAGAAAAACGCCTTGCGGAAACTTGCTTGGGTGAAGGTTTCTGAGTTGTTCCTGCACGAGTTTAACGGGTGGCATCTTCGGGAATTGGATGATTTGGCAACTTTCTCGTGATTTTCGAAGAAACTTTGGCACATAACAATACAAGCACGCGTTTGTGCAACCCAACGCCACGTTTACCGCGCATGGATCATCGATTTCGAGGACCACCCGTGCGGTTTCCAACGCCAACCCCTTAGGATGATACAAATGGCCCAACATTTATTGAACCCGCTCCTTGTAACAGAGGGGGTGGATCCGGCATATAAATCTTCTTCCCTTTTATCTATGTTGACCCGAAGACCCCCGACTTTAGGCGAGAGAGGATGTCACGCTTCCATATGGTCGTGAAACCTTGAGTCACTCAAATCGGTTCGTCCGCCCAAAAAAGTTATAAGGCTGGAATTACTTGTTACTAGTGGACTGTGTGGAAAGATCATGAGCGAAAATGAATATATTATTAAAATCCCTAAAAAAGCGTTTCGACTGGTTTTAGGCGCATTTCTAATAATGATCTCGTTGGTGTTTGCTTGTGTTACGCTCGCGAACTTTTCAGAATTTCAAAGCCCCTTTAACCTGCTACTGCTATGGGTCTTGCTTGGCATGCTTGGAGTTTTCTGCCTTTTTTGGGAAAGATTAACTCGGCTTGCTGAACCATAGAAAATCGATCAAAACCTTTTTTTAGGGGATGTGGCACATTATTGTGGAGATAAAATGAAAGCCGTGCAGTGGTTGAGGGCATTCTCACAGTTTATCACAGTAGACTCAGGCCTCGCACTTTTTGTAGCCACAATCTTGCTCTCCTTTTTAATGGCCCCAAAATTTGACTTGTTTCAGGCGTGTTATCTTGGGTTGATTATTTTTTGTGGCTGGTGTGGAGTGGACATGCTCAACAATATATGCGATACAGAGGCAGACGCGCTGTCGCATCCCGCACGTGCGGAGATAATTCGAACGCTTGGAGTTTGGACTGGAATTATCGCGGGATTGTTTCTCGCGATTGCGTTTGGTTTGGGCTTTGGTACGCAAAACGTGTTGGTAATGCTGCTGATCGTAGCGGCGTTCTCAAGCGGAGTTTTGTATTCTATCCCGCCGTTTAGGCTGAGGCAAACTATACTTAAACCAATTATGAATTTGTCGGTTGGAGTGATTCTTGCTTTGCTGGTTGCGTCGTTTTATTCTTGTTTTACAGTTGCGACTTGGCTTATTGTGGTTTTGGCGGGAGCAGCCACGTTGTCAGCAAGTCTGTGGGATGATGTTATCGATTACGAAGGAGACTGGAAAGGAGGCGCGAAAACCATGCCCGTAATCATTGGCCCAAAGAAGGGGGCATACTTGTCCTTTCTGTCGAGTTTCAGTTTGCTTCCGTTGCTTTTCTTTATTGGAATTGTTTTTAACTTGGCCGGGTTTTATTACCTTTCATTATTGTTGGTTGCAGTTGGGATGCTGACGAAACTGATCCAGAACCGCAATATTTTGTCAACTAATTTTGAGCAGAATGAAGAGGCGTGGATAAACTTGATGAAAACAACATTCAAAAATTACGACGCGTTGGCTTTCATGCAGATGTTAGTTCTCATTTTCGCAGTCTATTTGCGCCAAATCTAATTTACAATCAATAAACAAATGAAAATACAAAACATTTTCGGTAATAAAAATAAGCCTCCTTTAATTTTTTTGTGTTAAACCCGAATTTTTTGTTTGGCGTGGCTTGATTAGACGCGGTAATCAATTTTTGTTTCAGCTTTTGCCGTTGAAATTTGAGGCAGTGGAATTAGAGGCGGAAGGTTCAGCGGCTTTGAAATAAGTGTTGTTTCAACGAAGATTATTCAATACTTTGATCAACTGCACATAACAAACGCCCACATCCAATGTAACAACTTAAAAAGGGATAAAACGAAAGGTATATTAGAAAGAGTACAAGAATGGTGTGTTTAAAATGTTCGTTGAACCCATTAGTAATATAGAGTTGAATGTGCGAGGGAGATAAACATGAAACCTAATTTCCAAAAGATACTTTTTCTGGCGTGTTTAATAATATTCGTTCTTTTTGTTTTTAATTCACCTTCAGTCTACACTCAGCCGTCGCCTCCAGCCGATTGGCCGATGTTCCGCGCCAACCTCGAGCACAACGGAACAACAACCGAAGTTGTTTCTCCCCCCCTCACGCTTGCGTGGACCTACACGACAAAAAACATGATCGAGTCTTCGCCTGTGGTCAGTGGTGGCTTGGTGTACTTTGGCTCAGACGACAAGAATGTTTCCGCCGTGAACGCCACGACCGGAGTGCGCAAGTGGAACTACACGACGGGCGGCATCGTGTCTTCTACTCCCGCAGTAAGCGGCGGAATAGTGTATGTTGGTTCGCTTGACAGTAAAATTTACGCGTTGAACGCCACTACCGGGGTTCTCAAGTGGAGTTACACGACAGGCGGCCAAATATATTCTTCTCCCGCAGTCAGCGACGGAAGAGTGTACGTCGGTTCGTATGATCAAAAGCTTTACGTGTTGAACGCCACTACTGGAGTGTCCCTGTGGAACTACACGATAGGCTACACCGTGTCTTCTTCTCCCGCAGTCAGTGGTGGCTTGGTGTACTTTGGCACACTTTGTCCCGGTACTGACACTACTTTTTACGCGTTGAATGCTACGAGTGGGGCGTTCGTGTGGGGCTACAGAACGGACAGCACCGTGTCTTCTTCTCCCGCAGTCAGCGGCGGAATAGTGTACATTGGCTCGGACGATTATCAGGTTTACGCTTTGAACGCCACGACAGGAGCAAAAATATGGAACTACACGACGGGCGGCTACGTGCGTTCTTCTCCCGCAGTCAGCGATGGAACAGTATACGTCGGTTCGTATGACAATAGGGTTTATGCGTTGAACGCCACGACTGGGACGCACAAGTGGAACTGCACGGTGGGCAGCACGGTTTATTCTTCTCCTGCAGTCAGTGGTGGAACAGTGTACGTCGGTACGGGCAACGGGAATAAGTTTTACGCGTTGAACGCAACTACTGGAGCGAAAATCTGGAACTACACGATGAGTTATATCTATTCTTCTCCTGCAGTCAGTGGTGGCATGGTGTACGTCGGTTCGAGTGACTATAAGATGTACGCTTTTAATGGTAATCCGCAGTACTACATCACGTTTAGCCAGACGGGCATCAACGGTGACTTTTTAGGGGCAGTTGTCACCGTTGACGGGGTGGACTACGACCAGAATGGGGCTTCGTTCTGGTGGGACAGCGGAACCACTCACAGCTTCTCATTCAAGTCGCCACTCGTCGTCTCCGCGAACTCGAAGCAGTACATGTGGACCAGCACTGCTGGTCTTTCAACTAGCCAGAGCGACCCCTCATTCATGGTCTCCGGCAACGGCACAATCACGGGAAACTACCAGACACAGTACTACTTCACAGTTTCATCCGCTTATGACGCCGCGACTGGACAGGGCTGGTACAACAGCGGATCCAGCGTGTCGTCGACGGTCACGCGGCCAGTTTCCGGCGGCACTGGAATCCAGTACGAAACCACGGGTTGGACTGGCACTGGAAGCCTCGCTTCGGGCGGAAGCGCGGGCTCAAGCTCCACAGGCTCGTTCACGATCAACGCCCCCTCAAACTGTACATGGAACTGGGTGACTCAGTACCAGCTTACTATGGCTACGAACTTTGGATCAACTTCTCCACCAGTTGGAAATAATTGGTATGATGCTGGCTCAACCGTCACTATTTCTGCCACTGCTCCTTCGGCTGGTTCGGGCGAGCAGTATATTTGGAACGGTTGGACTGGTTTAGGCAGCGACAGCTACACGGGCACAGCCACGTCACCGGATATTACACTGAATGGCCCAGTCACTGAGACCGCTTCTTGGACACATCAGTATCAGGTGACTTTTGCTCAGTCGGGTTTGGATGGTGATGCTTCTGGAACCGTTGTCACAATCGGTGTAGATGCTAAAACTTTTACTGATTTGCCTATCACTGATGTCTGGTTTGACAGTGGAACAACTTATTCTTACGAGGGCATTGTTTTAGGCGGTTCTGACAAACAGTTCGTATTGACAGGTGTTACGGGTCCAACGTCGCCTATATCTGCTTCTGGAACGGTCAATGGAACCTATAAAACTCAGTTCAAAGTTAGTTTCATTCAATCTGGATTGGATTCTGACGCTACTGGAACTGTTGTCACAATAGGTGTAGACGCTAAGATTTTTACTGATTTGCCTATAACTGATGTTTGGCATGATAGTGGAACAACCTATTTTTGGGAGAGCACTGTTTCAGGTGGTGTTGGAAAGCAGTTTGTGAAGACTGGCGTTACTGGTCCAGTGTCGCCAATCACGGCCGCAGGAACGGTTACCGGCAGTTACAAGACTCAGTGGTGGATAATTGTTTCAAGCACTCATGACACGCCCACTGCTTCAGGCTGGGTTGACTCTGGCGGTAGTTTTCCTGCTTCTGTGACTAGTCCGGCCGACATCGTTGCAAATAATTCTCAGTGGGTTTGCACGGGCTACAAGGTTGACGGTGGCTCATTAACTGTCGGAACTAGCTACACCTTCACGGAGGTTAGCGAGAACCACACTATAGAGTTTGACTGGAAGGAACAATTCTGGATAATATTTGCTCAGTCTGGTGTTGGCCCAGACTTCGTCGGCAGCGTCATTACAGTTAACGGCACGGAATATGACAGGAACGGCACATCATTATGGGTTGATTCTGGCGATGTCTACGACTTTACATATGCGAGTCCTCTTAATGTCAGTGCTGTTAGGCAGTATATTCTGGCAGGCATCAATGATTCTTCACCCTTGACGGTCTCGGCGGCTACGACGATTATAGGTAGTTATGTGACTCAGTATTTGGTGACCTACGCGGCGACCGGTAATGTTCTTTCAGTGACTGTTCCCTCTGACGAGTGGGTCGACTCCGACGGATCGGCAGTCGGCGTGTTTCCGGCACAGGTGACGGACACGGGGACGAGGTGCAACTTCGTCAGCGACAACAGGACCGCAATTACCGAGCCCAGCCTGATTGTCGGAACTTATGTAACTCAATATTATCTTACCGTCGATACGAGCCCAGCGGGCATTAACGACCCAACGGGAGAAAGTTGGTATAATGTGGGCGTTACCGCTCATGTATCCACCGCGCGGTACGAGATCATCGTTTCTGGAAGCGCAAGGTACAGGTTTGACAGTTGGACTGGGGCTTCAGGAACATATTCAGACGCTACTGTAGTGATGAATTCTGCTAAAACGGCCACCGCGAACTATGTAGAGCAGTTCTACGTAATTTTTGCCCAGTCAGGTGTTGACATTGACTTCTCCGGCGACGTAATGACGGTTAACAGTTCAAGCTATGGCAGGTCCGGCACGGCTTTCTGGGCCGACGCTGGTGATGCGTACAGCTTTGACTATTCGGGTTCGCTCGTCGTCGCTGCCAACCAAAAACAATATATTCTGACTGGTGTCAATGCTTCTTCGCCATTGACTGTCTCGGCGGCCGCGACGGTTACTGGCAGCTATCAGGACCAGTACAGGGTGACCTACTCCGCCACGGGAAACGTTCTGCTCATCACTGTTCCCTCCGACGAGTGGGTTAACTCTGGTACATCAGCAGTCGGCGTGTTTCCAGCACAGGTGACGGACACGGGGACGAGGTGCAACTTCGTCAGCGACAACAGGACCACAATTACCGAGCCCAGCCTAATTGTCGGGATCTACCAGACCCAATATTGCCTCACCGTGTCTTCTGCTTATGGTACGACTGGTAGTCAGGGCGGAGCCAACGCAACGATAGAGTATTACAACACAGGCGACGATTGTGATTGGGCAGCATATTGGAAGTATTGGGATGCACAAACCTTCACCGTCGGCGCAACTGGACACACGGTTACCTCAGTCAAACTCAAACTGTTTCGGTATGGCTTTCCTGGAACGGTCACGGTGAGCATTAGAGCAACCGACATAAATGGGCACCCCACCGGTTCTGATTTGACCAGCGGAACAATAGACGGAAACTCGCTTGGTGGCCTGCCAGGTTCATGGTATGAAATAGCGTTGACGGAGTACCCGTTGAGTGCAAACACCAAGTATGCAATTGTTGTCCGCGCGCCAAGCGGGAACAGCGGCAATTTTCCGCGGTGGAGAGCCGATGGCACTAGTCCAACTTATACTAGTGGAAATGCTGAAGCCAGCGATGACAGTGGCGGCTCGTGGGGTACGAGCCCTGGTTATGATTTTATGTTTGAGATCTGGGGCAACCCCATTAACACGGCTCCAACTTGGTATGACGGCGGGGCAACTGCCTATGCTACGGTAACCCCGTTAACAGTTGATGGTCCTTCGGGAACCCGATACGTTTTCACCCAGTGGAGCGGCGATGCTTCCGGCAGCACTTCTCCCTCAAATTCGATAACGATGGACGGTCCCAAGACCGCCACCGCCGACTGGAAGACGCAGTACTACGTGACGTTTAGCCCGTCCGGAGTCGGCTCTGACTTTTCAGGAACGGCAGTAACCGTCAACGGAACCGACTACGACCGCCTCGGCTTCTCGGCGTGGACGGACGCTGGCGAGGTTTACAACTTTATATACGAGTCTCCGCTGGTCGTCTCTGCGAACCAAAAACAATATATTCTAACCAGTGTGAGTGGTAATAGCACTGCTTTGTCTTTGACGGTTTCAGCGACCACCACGGTTACGGGTACCTATGTGACACAGTGGTACATTTTTATTACCAGCACTTATGGTAGTCCTACTGAAGTGTCGCAGTGGGTTGATGCCGGCAGCAGCTTCAATGTTTCGGTGACTAATCCGGACGTTGTTGTTCCTAGTGGGCATCAGTGGAACCTGACTGGTTTAAGTTTTGATGGTGTGCCTCAGGCTTTGTCGAATCTTGAATCCATAGTTAGTGTTACAGCTAATCACACAATCGAGTTTGACTGGACTGAGCAATGGTACATTTCTGTTACGAGTGTTCGTGGTAGTCCTTCAAAATCGTCGCAGTGGGTTAATGATTGTGCTGTCTTCTCTGTTTTCGTGACCAATCCCGACGTGGTTTCGGCTGAGCATCAGTGGAACCTCACAGACCTAACGGTTGATAGTGTTCCACAAACTCTCAGTGACACGGTGAACTATGCTAGTGTTAATGCTTCTCACACGATAGTTTTCTCTTGGATCGAACAGTGGTACGTCACCGTCACCAGTGTTTATGGTTCGCCTACTGCTTCAGCATGGGTTGATGTGGGCAATGACTTCAACGCTTCAGTGACGAGTCCTAATGTTGTTTCGCCCACGGATTGGTGGGTTTGCACGGGCTACAAGGTTGACGGAGGTTCATTGACTGTCGGAACCAGCTACACCTTCACGGACGTTAGCGAAAATCACACCATAGAGTTTGACTGGAAGGAACAGTTCTGGATCGAAGTGGACAGTGCTCATGATTCGCCTACTTCTTCAGGCTGGGTTGACCGCGGAGCAAACTTCAATGCTTCTGTTTCGAGCCCTGCTGAAATTGCTTCAGGTGATCATCAGTGGGTTTGCACCGGCTACAGTGTTGACGGTGCTTCTTCTGTTCCTGGCACGAGCTACCTCTTCAGCGACATTCAGGCAAACCACACGATAGTTTTCAACTGGAAAGAGCAGTTCTGGATACAGGTCAACAGCGATCATGACTCGCCCTCGGGTTCGCAGTGGGTCAACCAGAGCGAAGACCTGCAGGTCAACGTGACCTCACCTGCAGACGAGTCTGGCGGAACAAGGTACAGGTGCACGGGATACACTTTGGACAGTGAATCGCCCGTCACGAATGGAAGCGCAACATACGATTTTGTCAATGTTCAAAGTGCCCACACAATAACCTTCAACTGGATTACTCAATACCGGCTGACAGTTGCTTCAGGTCGCGATATTCCAAGCCCAGCTGTTGGAGAACACTGGTATGACGCAGGCACTAACGTATCCGCATCAGTAACGAGTCCCGCAGACGAGTCTGGCGGAACAAGGTATAGCTGCACTGGTTATTCTGGAACGGGAAGTGTTCCCTTATCAGGAGTATTACCCTTGCTGGAATTTAATATAACAGAATTGTCAACTCTGACTTGGAACTGGCAAGCCCAATATTATGTTACTTTCATCCAGTCAGGCGTTGGATCCGACTTCTCGGGAACGGTTGTGACCATTAACGGAAGCGACTACAACCGTCTTGGCGTCTCGGAGTGGACGGACGCCGGCGATGTTTTCACATTCGATTATAAATTGTCGTTGTTAGTGACAGGCGGCGAGAAGCGCTACCTCCTGACAGGCGTCAACGAGACCTCTGGCTTCACCGTTTCTGAACCCGAAACGATCATGGGCACTTATAACGGAACTCAATATCTAGTGTCGTTTGTCCAGTCCAGTTCGGGCGTGAACCCGACCGTTTCGTACTCCATCGACAACGGTTCAGTCGTCGTGGACACTGTGCCATTTGACGTGTGGGTAGACAATGGAAGTAACATCACGTACACTTACCAATCAATAGTTTCAGGCGCAGGCATCCGCTACGTTCTCATTGACACTAGCCCAGCACCGCCACAGATCATAACGGGCAACCTCACAATCACGGGAACTTACAAAACACAATACAAAGTTTCGTTTACGCAAACGGGCTCAGCCGCGGCACCCAGCGTTTCCTACACTATAGATAGTGGCTCAGAGGCTGTCGGCATAGCACCCTTCAGCGTATGGGTAGATTCGAGCAGTAACATCACATATATCTACAACGCCACCGTTCCAGGCGCATCTGGAGTTCAGTATGTTTTCACAGGCGCTAGCCCAACTTCACCTCAAACTGTGTTATCATCTTTCACAGTCACAGGAACGTACAAGACACAATTTTACCTGACCGTTGGCACAAGTCCTCCGGGTGTTAACAGTCCGTCTGGCGAGGACTGGTACGATGAGGGCGACACCGCCCACGTTTCCACCGACCATTATGTTAACATCGTTTTTGGAAGCTCGAGGTACTGGTTTGATTCTTGGACTGGTGCCTCTGGAAATTACTCTGAGGCCACCGTTTACATGGATTCGGCCAAGACCGTGACTGCCAACTACCTCACTCAGTACTACCTAACCGTGACTACAAACCCGTTGGGTGTAAACTTTCCATCTGGCGGGGGCTGGTACGACACTGGAGCTAACGCCTCAATATCCACCGACCAGTACGTCGACATCGTTCCCGACTCGTCGAGGTACCGCTTCGGCGGTTGGACCACGGGCGACATGGACGAGATAGCCAACGCCTCTGCGAGATCCACAACCGTTTTGATGGACGCGGCAAAAACAGTCACGGCAACCTACGTGACCCAGTACTATCTCACGGTTGATTCCGTTTATGATACGCCTAGTGGAGAAAGTTGGTACGATAGTGGCGACACGGCCTACGCCTCTCTTTCTAGCGGCACGGTTTCTGGCAGTTCAGGCGTTCAGTACGTTTTCACTGGCTGGTCTGACGATGCTTCTGGCTCTGGCTTGACAAGTGACCCGATAACTATAAATGGTTCCAAGACCGCTACGGCCGACTGGAAGACGCAGTACTACCTAACCGTCACATCAGATCATGACACACCCAGCGGAGAGGGTTGGTACAATGCCAGCGACACTGCCTACGCTTCTCTCAGTGAGGGTACGGTCTCTGGCGGTTCAGGCGTTCAGTACGTTTTCACTGGCTGGAGCGGAGATGCCTCAGGTTCAGGGTTGACAAGCGATTTGATAACCATGGACGGTTCCAAGACCGCCACTGCAGACTGGAAGACGCAGTACTATCTCACAGTCACTTCGTCATATGATACGCCAAGCGTTTCAGACTGGTACGACGACGGGTCAACTGCTTACGCGACTCTGTCCGACGGCACCGTTTCAGGGGGTTCTGGAATTCAATATATCTTCACGGGTTGGGGCGACGACGCTTCAGGCACCAGCCTGACGAGCGACCCCATAACGATGGACGGTTCCAAGACCGCCACTGCAGACTGGAAGACGCAGTACTATCTCACAGTCACTTCGTCATATGATACGCCTCGCGGCGAAGGATGGTACGACGGCGGCTCCACCGCGTACTTCAACGTGTCGTCTCCAGTTGCTGGCGACATGGGCATTCAATACGTCTGTACCGGTTTCGTAGGCGACGTTTCAGGCTCAGGAACTAGCAGTTCGGTACTCATGAACGATTCTAAGATAGTTACCTTTACTTGGAAGGCCCAATTTTTCTTGACGGTTGTTTCTGACAACGATACTCCATTGGGCGAGGGTTGGTATGATTCAGGCGTGCTTGCGAATTTCAGCGTCTCGTCTCCAGTCTCTGGCGACACGGGAATCCAATACGTCTGCACTGGCTTCACAGGTAACGCCTCGGGATCTGGAACTGGCGGTTCGATCACAATGTCTGGTCCAGCAACGATTACGTTCACTTGGAAGACTCAGTATTACCTCACAGTGGTCTCAACCCATGATACTCCGCTTGGTGAGGACTGGTACGACTCTGGCGTGCTTGCGAACTTTAGTGTCACGTCCCCCGTTTCGGGTGGTTTAGGCACCCAGTACGTCTGCACTGGTTTTGACGGGAATGCTTCAGGATATGGAACGAGTGGTTCCATAGAAATGTCTGGTCCGGCTACGGTTACCTTCGGCTGGAAGAGTCTGTTCTATCTGACTGTGGTCTCAACCCATGATACTCCGCTTGGTGAGGACTGGTACGACTCTGGCGTGCTTGCGAACTTTAGTGTCACGTCCCCCGTTTCGGGTGGTTTAGGCACCCAGTACGTCTGCACTGGCTTCACAGGTAACGCCTCGGGATCTGGAACTGGCGGTTCGATCACGATGTCTGGTCCAGCGACAATTACCTTCGGCTGGAAGACCCAGTACTATCTGACTGTTGTTTCGGCCTACGACACTCCTCTTGGTGAAAGCTGGTACGACTCGGATGTTCTTGCAAACTTCAGCGTTTCTTCTCCAGTTGCTGGCGACACGGGCATCCAGTACCTCTGTACCGGTTTCACTGGAGATGCTTCAGGATCTGGTGTTAGTGGTTCGATAACGATGTCTGCTCCAGCCACGGTCACATTCTCTTGGAAGATCCAGTTCTATCTCACAGTGATTTCGGCTTATAGTTCTCCTTTCGGCCAAGGTTGGTATGACTCTGGCTCCACAGCCTACTTCAATGTTTCATCACCAGCTGCGGGTAGTTCTGGTGTTCAGTACGTCTGCACTGGTTTCACAGGCGATGCTTCAGGTCTTGGAACTAGCGGTTCGGTCGTGATGAATGATTCCAAGACGGTCACATTCTCTTGGAAGACCCAGTTCTATCTAACGGTTGTCTCAGTCTACGACACTCCGCTCGGCGAGGGATGGTACGACTCCAGCACCACAGCGTACTTCAACGTTTCATCTCCCGTCTCTGGTGGTTCGGGCATCCAATACGTTTGTACAGGTTTCACAGGGAACGCCTCGGGCTCGGGAACGAGTAGCTCGATAACGATGTCTGGTCCAGCAACGATTACGTTTACTTGGGAGACTCGGTTCTTCTTGACAGTTGTCTCGGGCTACGACACTCCTCTTGGCCAAGGTTGGTATGATTCAGGCGTGCTTGCGAATTTCAGCGTCTCGTCTCCAGTCTCTGGCGACACGGGAATCCAATACGTCTGCATTGGATTTACTGGCAACGCTTCTGGCTCTGGAACGAGCGGTTCTATAACGATGTCTGGTCCAGCTACGGTTACCTTCGGCTGGAAGACCCAGTACTATTTCACAGTGATCTCAGCCTATGACACTCCACTTGGCCAAGGCTGGTACGATTCAGATTCTACCGCGTACTTCAACGTCTCGTCCCCTGCTGCTGGTGACATGGGAGTCCAGTACGTCTGCACAGGCTTCACTGGGAACGCCTCGGGATCTGGAACCAGTGGCTCTATAGAAATGTCTGGTCCGGCTAAGGTTACCTTCAGCTGGAATATTCAGTACTACTTGGCGGTTGTTTCTATTTACAACTCTCCATTGGGCGAAGGCTGGTACGACTTGGACGTTCTTGCGAACTTTAGCGTCTCGTCTCCAGTCTCTGGCGATTCTGGAGTTCAGTACATTTGCACGGGCTTCACGGGCGATGCCTCAGGATCCAATACGGGCGGTTCTATACTTATGTCAGGTCCAAAGTCGATAACTTTCACGTGGAAGACCCAGTACTATCTGACTGTTGTTTCGGCCTACGACACTCCTCTTGGTCAAGGTTGGTACGATTCTGGCATACTGGCAAACTTTAGTGTTTCTTCACCTGTCTCAGGGGGTTCAGGCATTCAACACGCATGCACGGGCTATAGTGGGAACGCCTCGGGCGCGGGTACAAATGGCTCAATACTGATGGATGGTCCCAAAGCCATCGCGTTCAGCTGGGAGACCCAGTACTACCTGATAGTTGTTTCCGCTTACGACACGCCAGTCGGCCAAGGCTGGTACGACTCGGGCTTAACCG
>Ga0315282_10002859_pt1 | contig 31330 bp, 23 predicted proteins | sample YL17G07_20_MG_FD_203693 | JGI IMG/M metagenome (GOLD analysis project Ga0315282, IMG submission 203693) | Sediment microbial communities from Yellowstone Lake, YNP, Wyoming, USA - YL17G07_20 | ecosystem: Environmental > Aquatic > Freshwater > Lake > Sediment | place: USA: Wyoming | collected... | reverse complement strand
GTCGAAGTAAAACTTTGACGAGAAAACAGAGGAATTTCTACATTTTTCCGACAAAAAACAATAAATTTAAACACCAATCTCTTGATATTGGAAGAGAGGCAGAGATAACAGTGAAGCTCAAAAACAACACCTTAATCTTAGATATTACAGATTTAAAAATTTTGGAGGCTTTGCAAGAAGACGCCATGCAGACTTACACGATTATAGGTAAACATTTGGGAATAGCTCACTCAACAGTTTATGACAGAATAAGAAGAATGGAGCAGCATGGAATAATCAAGAAATATATAGCTTTGATAGATGCTGAAAAGGCTGGAGCGAAAAACATCACAGCCATAATGACAATTTACACAGACCCTAAAGAAAGCGAAAGGGTCGCAGAAAAACTGTGTGAAGCACGGCAAGTCCTAGAAGTTTACACATCCCTCTCAGAAGAACTCCAAATAATAGCTAAGGTTGTTGCAGACAATCAGGAAAACCTACACGCATTTATCGCCAACTCAGTTGCGCCTCTACCTGGAGTTTTAAGGATTCGCACATCAATAGTTACAAAAAAGTTTAAGGAAACCCAATTTTCAATGGTTAATGACTCTAAAAAGTTAACATTTATAAAAGGAACACATAATATAAAGGGAGAGAAATAGTATGACCGTAGAGACGATTTCAAAAATTTTAAGAACAGTTTCACGGGAGAAAGCGTTCTATTTCTTTACGTCAATTGGAAATTATACTGGTGTGAGCGCGTCTTCTTTGAAAGAGTTTATGGAAAAAATAAATGAAGTGAACGTTAAATCTTTAGAGTTTCACCTTTACCGTGGAGACTTTGAAAAGTGGATATCTGAAGTTTTGGAGGACGGTGAGTTAGCGGGCGAAGTTAGAAAACTGCAAAAATTCAACCTAACAGGCGATCCTCTCCGAAACCAGCTCTACTTAAGTGTTTCGAGACGCCTAAAGCGTTTAGTAAGTCAGTCTGGCTCAACTCGAGTCTAAAACCATTTGATTCATAGTTAATTGCTTTTTAGTTTTAATCTTCCTTGAGATTGCTATTGCCACAAAATCCGCTTTGTTTGTAATGTTGGTTTGTTTATAATTTGGAATGTGATAATTTCCAACTTCAAGGGGATAATAGTCCAGTTTGCTCGAAACATAAAACGGAGAGAAGTATTGAGGTATGTTACCGACAGCTTCATTGATGGTGTTGTTTTTGTTAATCAAGTAATCAAGTAGAAGAGCGGTTGCATGGTCATTGTCAGACGGGTCAATCCATCCATCCCAGCTTATGAATACCTTTACACCTTTTTCTATAAAGGTTTCTGCAGTTTTATAATATCCCTGTTTTAACCCGTTGCAGCTCATTAAAATAATAACAGTGTCTTCAAATCTTCCACTCATACATTCTTTTATAAAATAAGGAGTTATTGCAAAATACGAGTACGGATCCCCTGTTATGTTACAAAGCTTAAGCTGATCTCCCGAGTATTGCTCATATTTTCGTGGATCATGTATTGGATCATATTTTTCAGAAGAGCATATGGCAACATAATTCTCCGGGTCTAATGCGGAATGCACCCTCCAAACTATCAGTTTATAACCTAACGATGAGAGACGGGAATATTGATCTACGGTAGCGTTGTCTGAATAATAGTCTATTTCCGAAAAGCGCTTGTATAACAGCTCTTTTACTTCCTTTACAAAGGTTTCATTCTTATGTTGAGAACCCGCAGATAATTGGGAACTGCTTAACTGATCTATTATTGCTGCTTTCGGTTGACTTGGTTGATTAGGATGAAAATAGAAAAAAATGCTCGCCAGAAGTATTATTGTTATGATTGCAATAGTTGCACATATCAGTCTTTTATTTTGAGCAAACTTTTTGGTTTCACCTTTATTTTTCGCTTTCATCACTAAAAGCTCCGAGTAGATATTAGTTGCTTTGGAGGAATATAGAAAAAACTATATGGTTTGTGTCTATTTTCTTTTGCGTTTTGTCAGACCTAATATTGTAGCAAACAAGGCAATTAACATGGTGTAGACAGCCATATAGGATGTTGGAGTTCTTTTGGCCAATGATATTGAATATCCTCCAACTGGAGAAGGAGGAATTACAGTGATTTTTGCGGTTTCTGATTGTGCAACATTGTTGTTGGCATCTTTAACTTGTAAGTATACATAATATATTCCACTTGCAGTTGGAGTGAATGTCCACGTACCTGAGGTTGCTCCTGAAACTTGAACCCCGCCAAGGTACCATTGATAACTGTACAGTGGATACCCTCCTGAGGGCGTTGACGTGAAGGCTACTGATTGTCCGACTAATATCGAGGCTGAGGTTGGGGAGATTGAAACTGTGAGCGGTGGCGCAACCGTTACTGAGGCTATATTTGATTTTGCAGTTTTGTAAACGCTGTCTGTAACATTCAAGTAAACGTTATAGGTCCCACTAGTCACTGGAGTGAATGTCCATGTAGCATAAATGGCGCCTGAAACTTCCGTTCCATTGAGGTACCACTGGTAAGAGTAACCCGGTACACCTCCGGAGACTGTAGAAGTAAAGGTTACGGATTCTCCAACCTTAATCTTTGCTGACGTTGGGCTTATCGAAACCGAGAGTGACTGAATAGCCTTGTAAACTAGAGTGATCGTTTTGGCTTGATCCATGGTGACTGTGGCGGATGGAGTATAACTGTCAAACTTGTATCCGTTTACGATGTCTTGAGGTTCGCTCACGGTTACAGTCGTGGTGCCGTCGACCCACTCAGTCCAGGATGTTGTCTTCTGTACGTTTGTGTATGTGGTTCCACATTGAGTATATGTAACTTTAAACGTTCCTCCTAGAGCTCCACTTGGGCTAGCTGTGACAGTAATCTGGTATTGAGTCTTCCATACAGCTATAGCTGTCTTGTTGCTATCCATGAGAATAGGGTTACTTTGTGCATAGTTTGTTCCAGATGCGTCGCCGCTCCAGTTGAGAAACACTCTTCGGGTTCCATTTCCGTAGTCGACTATACTTGTGTTTAAAGTAGCGTAGGCGATGCTGCCACTGATATACCAGCCTTGGCCTCCCACGGTGCCATAGGGGGAGGTAACCGTCAAATAATATTGTACCACCGCTGGGAGAGAGAACAAAACTGTGGAGTCTTTTTCGTGCGGGTTATCAGTTACGTGGCCCTTGCTCGTTGGCGGAGGTGGAAATGGATCTGCACTTCCATAAGCGTCGAAATGCATCCTCACGCCCGTTGTGTTAGAGAAGGTCACGGCAACTGTCACGTCTTTGTAGCTCTTGGGGTTTATGTCACCCACAACATAAATGTCACTAAACCATGTTGGATATACATCATTTTCCCATGTCAGTGTGAAGCCGTATGGTTGTGGTGTGCCGTATGTAAAGGAAGACGGAGGTATTGTGGTGCTGTCAACGGTGAGGCTGCTAAGATAATTGTAAGCGCCGTTGTTGAGGGCAATAATCAGATGCGTGTTATATGATACATAACTTGCATGTGTATTGTTTACCCTTATAGTGAAGGTTCCGGAGAGTCCAGTAATGTTAAGGAGCCAACATTGACTTAACCAATTATCCGGGTCAGGTCCAACGTATGTGCCAACTGGCAGAGAAACGTGCAAGATAGATGGATTTGTCACTGGCACAATTTTCGTGGTGAAGCCTGTTGAACCTTCATTATCTGTTACTGTTAAGGTTACTGTGTAGTTTACTGTGGACGCAGCTGTTGGGTAAACGTGCGTTATGATTGGATTGGTCACTGTTGTGATGTTTCCGTCTCCGAAATCCCATTTATAGCTGACAATACTGCCGTCGGGATCGTAGGAGGCTGAGGCGTCAAAGGTCACGGTATCGTAAATTAAAGGATTGCTCGGGGAGAATGTGAAAGAAGCCACAGGAGCCTGGTTAGGATATGTAAACATCACATTTGCTATTTTGGTTTGGTCTGCAATTGCTAGTGTATTATCATCTATTCGTAAGTAGGCACTTTTCCCAGACGCTTTTACTGTTACTTCAAAATAATAGTCTATCTCTAAATAATCAGTTTGGTCTACAACTGTATATGCCGTCCAACTGTATGTTCCAGAAACCGTACTATATGCTGTCCCAAGGTTAGCTGAATTAGCCACATTCGTAGCTTTCGTTTCTCTAATTGTCCCATCACTCTTTCTTATTAGAATATCTACATCACAGTGAACAGTGCCACCGCCTGTATAAGCACGATAATAGATTATCCATGTTGAAACGGGTATAGACGAGACTCCCGTTAATTGATAGACAAATTTACCTGCTAACTTCCTTCCAGTTGAAGCTATACTTTGTAATAATGTTATTCCAGGTCCATCGCCGGATGATAATTTATGTAAGTAATAATTCACACCGCCTATTGTTGTTGTTTCTGCGTGGGCGTATAATGTATTGGTTGAGGTGCCGCTCTCAACTTGTGAAACAAAAAATGGCAGAATTAGAATTAGTAGGAAAAGCATAACAACTGCAATAGGTAAGCGCAGCTTCACAGTTTTCCTTCTCCCTCGGTACTAATATTTAACGGGTGAAAGACATTTAAGTATTTTGGAACTATCTTCTATATGATGCGCCTTCTCACCATCATGTAAAAAAGTTCAATCCAGAGCGTAACCGTGATGGACAGCCACGCATCACCCCAGAAGGCACCAACAACACGCTAGAACACAAGCGCAGTAGAAAACGTCACCCTATACTACACCTTGAACAATGGAACCACATGGGAAGAACCAGTACCAATGAACTTTAGTGCTTCAACAAGCCTATACGAAGCCACAATACCAGCACAACCAGCTGGCACATGGGTAAGGTTCAAAAAAGTTGCATACGACTACGTTGGAAACAACGCAACAAGAGACGGAGCAGAACCGTATTGCATGTACCAAGTAATCCCAGAATTTAGTTCAGCCATAATTCTGCCACTGTTCATAGCCCTTTTGATGATAGCTGTCACTGTAGCAAGGAGAAAAATTTCCAGAGAATTTTAGAGAGAACAATCTTTCAGACTGAACGTTTTTACTAAATATAAAATATTCCACTTGAGTACGCCGCATCATTGCTTACATCTTTATCATTTAGGTTTGAGCGATATTTCTGATAAGGATTTTGCTATGTTACGCTTAAAGCTTTGAAAACAAAAACCTTCAGCCATCTCATTTATAGTTTAGAGAGGTTACATCATAAACAAAAGAAAGATGGATTATGTTTTGTTGGTCAAGGATCCGACTATTCTTTACTCTTCCGCTTCTTCTGCTTCTTCCGCTTCTTCCATCTTCTCTACTTCAGGGTGTCTCTTTCTGTAAACAATGTAGGTTATAGCCAAAGCCACAACCACCATGACAACGATGGTAATCTGGAACCACAACTCGGTCCAAATTTCTGGAGCTGGAGGTGGCTGATCAGAAACGACTCCGTCAATGTCGTCGTGGGATATTTCATCTCCATTTATATCCTGAAGCCTGCTTTTCCCTGGGAATGCAGCACTGGCTCCGGTTATCTCTATCTTTGTGGTCCCTTTTTGAAGTAGTGTGAAATTGAGTATGGCTAAAACCCCGCTTCCGCTTGCACTTTTTCCCAGTAAGCCACTAAAAAGGTTCTCAATCCAGCCGTTGTCACTTACACGATGGACTCCCCAGTATGTTACATTACTGGCTGTTTTTAGGAAATCTCCCTCATATATATTGAATGTCGTGGTGTTATACATGGGCTTAGTTCCATTCGGGTCGCCTTCGCTTATTTTGATTATTGTTGGGTCCCAAGTGAGGTTTATTCGCCATTTGTTTAAGTATGTTACATCGGAAACATTTATGTAAACCAGGAAGGTTGTGCCTGTTCCGTTCATGTTGTAGAGTTTCGATATTGATACGGTTGGAGTTTGCGCTGACACTGTCGGAATAGCAGTTTTTGGCGCTGTTAACATTGTTGTCAATAGTATAGTGACTGCAAACAGAAGAAAGACTGTTTTCATTCTCAAACTTGTTCACCTTACATCCATAGTTTTAACACTTGCTATTTGAAGCTTTTCGTAACATATATTTTTGTTTAACCTAAGTTTTTATAAGTTACAGGTTCTCCGCATTTCGACCCAATTATTTTTTAGAGATGAAAAAAAGGGAACTTAAATAGAAAAGAGTAAGTGGCCTTGATGCTTTATGTTGTGGTTGCGTGATGTAAACGTTTGCCATGCCATGTTTTTCTGCCGAAGGCAAATGCGCAAAGGGTCGTTATTAGAAATATTACTAGTAAAATGCTAGTTTGAAACTCTGGTATAACGTAATGGGCATTTACTACTGTGAATGGCATGTATTCACCATAGAGGTCTACTATTCCTGTTGGGAAATCGCTCTCTGTGTCTAGAATAATGTTGCAGGATACTGGCTCACCTGTTCCATTCTTCACTGTTGTAAACAGAATCTGGCACATTGTTCCTGAGCCAGTGAAGTCTGGCTTTCCGAAGCCGTGGGCGACTCCGTAATATACGTTGCCGTGTTCCTTGTCTATGAGTTTATCTGTTTCGAAGGGGTTGAGGCCTGCGAATATGTTGTCTGTTGGCAAGTACACATCACCTGACGAGTTTATCCGTAGTAATGCTGGATTCCACGTTACGTTTATTTCCCAGCCTGCGAGGCCCGTTACGTCTGTTATTGTTATGTTAACTAGGAAGGTGGAATTGACGAGGGTGTCTCCAGGAAGTATGATTTCGTTTGTTCCAGTTTCAGCATTGACTACGGAAACAACCGTTCCAGCGGCGTTGACAGATAATGTTTGAAACATCATCACGAAGCTCAAGAGAAATATTGCAGCAGTAACACATATTTTTGCTCTTTTCAACACTTTCACCTAGACTTTATTAAACATAGTCGATGAGTATTTTAAATTTTCTATGTCAACAGACGTTGTGACTGATTCTGGGTGAAGAAAAATCCATAGGTATCGGAAGAAGAGTGTTATAACCTATGGGTATATGCTTCTTTGAATGTCTAAAAAGAGGGGGGATTACTATTATGCGCAGCTAACATTTTTCTCCGAAATGCTTAATCGTTATCACAATGTCTGCGATGTTTACTTTGCTATTGCCATCCATGTCTGCATGGGGGTTCCATCCTGGAATGCCTGGGGTCGAGCCGAAAGCATTGATGCTTAAGATCATGTCTTCTATGCTGATTTTACCGTCACCGTTTACATCACCCATCTTTTTGATTTTTACCTCACCATCGGTAAATACATTGTTCTCTAGGTTAAGTTCAAATGGAACGGAGATAACTTCTGCCCATATTGTGTAGTTTTGGCATGGCGTTACGTTGGTTGTGTTCCAGGTGAAGGTTATTGTGGTTTCTTCGCTTGGATTTAAGCTTGGAATAGTCATAGTTCCGATCAAATTATCATCAAATTGTGCTTTTACAGAAATTGAGGTTTCTACAACCTCCCCCTTATTCTGGACTGTCACGTTGATTTTTACAGGGTTACCTTGATAAGCCCAATCGACGTTTGTAACAACTTTTGTTACAGCTAAATCTCTTATGATGTTTGCGAAGAGACCATCATGCGTTACGTGCGGTAGTGGTCGTCCAAGAGAGTCGACAAGGGTTGTGTCATGGAGATCTAGAAGAGTTGTCCCTTTTCCTTTAACTCGGAATATCATGTTGACTAAAGAGACTTCGGACAGAGTTGTTATTGGTACTGCTGGCAGATAGTATGTCACGTTGACTTTTATGATGCCTGCTGTGTTGTCTATGGAAAATTCAGGGGTGTAATGCATCTCGCCTAAGACATCAATGAAAGTGAGGCTTATACAGCATAAGATATTAGGGTCGTAGCTCAAGCTGAATCCGTAACCATACATGCCTGTAACGTTCTCTATCGTCACGTTAATTTGAATGGTCTGTGGAGGAAGTATGGAGGAGTTGATTATTTCTGAAGGCCTTACGGCAAATGCAGCGCCTTCGCTTGGTGGTTGGGGTGGCGGAGGCCACTGGTATTCGTAGTAGCCGTTTTGTTCCGCAAATAATATGGGAGCACCAAGTTTGTCTACTAGTTCTGTGGGTAAATCGCTCACCCTGTCTAAGACGAGGTCGCAGTACACCTTTCCTACCGTAGGCACTTTGGTGACGTTGAATTTGACCTGGCACATTCTTCCTGAGCCTGTGAAGTCTGGCTGTCCTGAGCCGCGGGCGGCTCCGTAGAGTACGTTTCCGAGCGTATTATCTATGATTTTGCCTGTTTCGAAGGGGTTGAGGCCTGCGAATATGTTGTCTGTTGGCAAGTACACGTCGGCGGCGGATGCTATCTTCAGCAGAGTTGGGTTCCACGTTAGGTTTATTGACCAGCCTGCGAGGCCTGTCACGTTTGTCACTGTTATGTTTACGAGCACGTATCCGAGTGGGTAGCCTGTCGCGTTCGGCGGAGGAGCTACGTTGGTGTAGTTAAACCATTTGTCTCCGGTTGCAGGGTTGATGACTGAAACGTAGGTGTCTGAAATAGCGTTGGCTGGTAACGGCATTGTTATTAGCATGCCTAAGAGAAACATCACAACAATAGACATTGATAATCCTGTTTTCAACTTCTTATACATGTTTTCTCCTTTCTCCTTCAATTTTCAGCATTAAGTTGATTTTGCGACCATTTAAAGATTATGGAATTTTTTTCTGTTCCGTTTGAACTGGCAAATTGAGCTAAAATTTTCTCTAAATGCGGGTTGTTGTATATGAGGTGTTAGTAGATGCCGCTGTTTCCAAAATTGTTTATTGTTAACACTATGTCTGATATGGTGACTTTGCCGTCGCCATTAAGGTCTGCTTTTGGATTCCAATTCGGACTGCTTGAAGTTGTGCCAAAGTAGCCGATGACCAATACTATGTCTCCGATTTTGACGAAGCCGTCGCCATTTATGTCACCCAATAGTTTAACCTCGAAGGTTGTGGTGTTTGTGGCTTGTAGTTCTAGATAGTAGGTGCTTACATAAACTGTGTGTGTGCCTAATTTTGCGCCATTTTTTGGTATGTGAAAGGTTAGATTATACGTTCCTTCCTCGTATGTTGATTGCGTTGTTTCACTTGTGTAGGGCGTTGTCGATGAGGTTGTGGTTACAATGTTGAAGGTTGAGGAAATCTCTGGGTAGTGGGGGGTTCCATTATTTTTGGGAAGTTCTGTGAATGCATTGGCGTAGATTGTTGCGGTGCCGAGTGCTGCTCCGCTTGGGACGGCCCAAGTGGTGTAAGTATAGTATGGGCCGCCTGGGGCCACTGATAGCATTGCTGGGGCTGCTGATGACAATGGAACACTGTTGGAGTCGTAGATTGTGAAGGTTAAGACCGTGTAAACTGTTTCGGTTCCGCTGTTGTTGTACCAAATCCAAATGTAGTTTTCGCTTCCTCTTTTGACGTTTGTTAGGCGGTTTCCGCTGCCGTCGCCTACATAAGCATCTATTAGTTGTATTTTCCATCGAGTCGTTGGAGTGATGCCTGTTTTTAATGTTCGGTATATTAGTGTGCCGGCGCTGTGGTCTATTTCTACGGCTATAAGTCCATCGGGAACGGGGTAATCATTTATTGTCAAGTTTCCAGTAACTTGTACTGTTTCTCCTACGTTGTAGTTTTGTTTATTTGTTTTCACGGTTAGGTTTAGGACGAGTAGGGAGTAAGAGGGTCTGGTTAAGGCTGTTATAAGTAAGTTTAAAGTTAAGAGGGCTAATGTGATATGCATTTTCTTTGACATTTGGTTTCCTCTTTTTCTATTGGGAGGGAATTTTTGAATTTAAGTGTTCTGGGTTATGTTTATGTTTTTCAAAAAAAAAGGAGGTTGTGGTTGAGCAGTTTAGTCTACTCAGGTAGGATTTCGATTTGTTTTGTAATCTCTGGGAGTAGTGCGTATCCGGCGTTTGTTGGTAAGTCTGAGAGGCCGCTGATGTGTATTATCCCGACGCGTGGGACGGCGTATTTCTCTACGTGAATAGAGAATGTTACTTTGTAAGTCTTAGCTGTACACCACTCTTTCATGTCGCCGACTACGAATGTGTAGTTGAGGCCTATTGTGTTGATTGGAACGTTTAGTTCGTCATGTAGGGCAGCTGTTATGAGGACGGAACGGTTTTGTATTGCGTAGCTGTAGAATTCCACCGTGACCTTCACATATTCGCAGTGCGCGTAAGAAGCCTTGTCTGTGGTGACTTTTACCCAGTGGATTAGGTAGTCGAAGTGGAATTGCAATGTGTCGTTGACTTGGACGCATGCTATGTCGACTGAAGCTGTGATGGTCCATATTCCGAATAGGCTTTCAGGGTTTGCGCATGGCCACGGTATACGGTATGATGTGTGGGCCACTCCGTTTTCGTCTGTGACAGCGGTTAATACTGTGACGAGTTCACCTTGTGGGTTGCGTACTTCGTAGGCTACGGTTTTGTTTTGTATTGGCCAATAGTTGTATGTTACGTTAGCGTACAATTCTACTTGTTTCTGTGGCCAGAACATGTCGCTTGGTGCGTTGAGGCCTTGTCCGCCGTACGGGTATGGATACTGCGTGTAGACGTCTATCTGGCGGCCACTCACCCATCCCATGATGTGGAAGTTACCGTCTTCTGCTGGTAGATACGATATCCACTCTCCAGTTGCACTGTAGAAGTAGTCGCCGAGCACGGGTTCTATGTCAAACGCTTTAGTGAGGGTCACGTCAAACGGAGGATACTCTTCTTGTTTTATGACTTCGAAGTTGATTGAGCAGACAACTCTTTCTTCAGGCGGTAATCCTGTTGTGTCTGGGAATTTGCCCCAATCATATAGGCCTGTAACGTTGTTTGGCCAGATAGCTATGCCTACGTAGAACCATCCTTTGGTGTGACCCGCGTCTTCGCCGAAGCCTGAGGTGAAGAAGAGTGTTCCGTATGGAGCCCACGCGGCTTTGTTCATGAAGTTTCCTTCTGTTGCGTTATTGCCTGTACCAAGGTCGGATATCAGTCTGAAAATGCCAGTGTGGGTGTAGGTGAATTTGAATTGGAGTCCTACAAGCATAGATGCGTTGACGAGGTTGTCGATTAATATGTCGACTGTGAAGAAGGCATTGGGTGTTCCCACAATGGGTGGTCCCTGTGGCACGCCTTTTTCAACCAATAGCGGAGAAACCTCAAGCCATGGTTTCGGTAGTGGCGGTACTATCCATTCATATTCGTAGTAGCCGTTTTGTTCCACGAATAATATGGAAGCACCAGATTTGTCTACTAGTTCTGTGGGGAAATCGCTCACCCTGTCTAAGACGAGGTCGCAGTACACCTTTCCTACCGTAGGCACTTTGGTGACGTTGAATTTGACCTGGCACATTGTTCCTGAGCCTGTGAAGTCTGGCTGTCCTGAGCCGCGGGCGGCTCCGTAGAGTACGTATCCGAGCGTATTATCTATGGTTTTGCCTGTTTCGAAGGGGCTGAGGCCTGCGAATATGTTGTCTGTTGGCATGTACACGTCGGCGGCGGATGCTATCTTCAGCAGAGTTGGGTCCCACGTTAGGTTTACTGACCAGCCTGCGAGGCCTACTACGTTTGTCACTGTTATGTTTACGAGCACGTATCCGAGTGGGTAGCTTGGCGCTGTTGGCGGAGGTGAGACGTTGGTGTAATTGAAGTCTTTGCCTCCAGTCGCAGGGTTGATCACTGAAACGTATGTCTCATCAGTAGCACTGGCGGGAGGTATTGGATATGCCATTAGCATGCTTAGAAGAAACATCACAACAATAGACATTGATAATCCTGTTTTTAGATTCTTATGCATATCTTTCCTTTCTCCTTTCTCCTTTCCCTATCGTTTAGCACTAGTAAGTTAGAAATCTTGGGATTTAAAGATTATGGAATTAAGTTCTACCTCAGTGCTGGGAACAATTTTTTGGTTGCATTTTAAAAAATATCAGGAGTCACCACTGCGTGACTTGTGGAAACAAAAAAGGGGAAGGTTAGGGTTTGACTTTTTTCTTAATGTGTAGTGTATAAGGTTCCGAACTGCCCTATGACAATCACTACGTCTGCGATGGTAACCTTGTGGTCGCAGTTTACGTCGCACGACCATCTCCACTTAGGTGCGTTTTCAAGACTACCGAAGGCTCCGATCGTGATGACTATGTCGCTTATGGTGACCTTGTTGTCGACCACATATGCTGCGGTTCCGACATCGCCGTAGCCCAGCGCTGTGAACGAGCCGCCGTAGAAGTCCTTTGTCACGTTGACGTTGAAGGCGTAGTCGTCAAGCACGAAGCAGTATACCCACAAGTCATATTTGCCAACAGCTGGCATCAAGTTGCTGACGTTCTCTGGACCCATCGTAATTGTTGTTCCTGCAGGGGCAAATTTGTAGGCGAAACCAAATTGCTCCATATATCCCGATGCTGTTCTTCCGACCCACATGACGTATACTATAACGTCAGGTCCTGTAGCGTTGTAGGATGTGACAGATGCGGTGATTGAGACTATTGGAGATGTTGCTTCAGAGGCAGGGTTCAGTTTCATCCATGCAACAGGCGTCCCTGGCGCGTGATATCCTTGAGACAGAAGGTATGTGGTAATGTTGTTTGTTGGGCTCATTGCAATGTCAGAAGCGGCTACATCTACGCTCTTTACTGTGCCCACCGGTTCCTTCCACATGGTGTAGTAGTAGCGTCCTGGGGCAATCGGGTTCTCGTTGAATGTGCCTATCCATCCGTGAATCCAAGTTCTCTCGTAGTGGCGTGGAAGGGCTGAGACGGTCGGGAGCTGTGAAGCCTCTGCGTGGTAGATGTCAAACAGTTCGTTGTACAGTTTCTCTCTCCGCGGGTCAGTGTCTGGAGTCTGCACGCCCGTAGAGATCAAGTGGTCGATGTAGGTGCCGTTGATTCCTGTTACTGATTCTCCGAATGCGTTTATGTATGGCGGCGGTCCGTAGGACGTGTTCTCCCAGTTCATTGTTGTCGGATCTAGACCGTATGTCACCACTTGGCGTGATGAATATGTGCCAGTGCTGCTCATGAACGGGTAGAACCAGTTGTGCGGGTCTGGGAAGTCAGCCATCCAACCGATGCTGAAGACTGGCAGTTGCTTGGCTCTCAGCTGAGGCAGGTATGTTGCCCATGGGATACCAAGGGCTTGGATGTTGACAACCGCCGATGGTCCCCACGTGAGCTTGAGCAAACCGTCTGCAACTATCTTGCAGAACGTTTCCCTCGCTGTGTTTCCAGTGTTGTAGACAAGTTTCATTGTGATTCCCGCAGCCTTGACCGAGCCAGCAGCGCCTGTCCAGCCAGTGGCCACGTCTAGGTAAGCCTGTGCCTTTGCTAGGTTAATGTCGTACATCGGCTTTGATCCGTTCCAGTAAAGTGTGCCTTTGGGCATGCACATAGGTGACTGCGTTGCTTCGCCAAGGAAGACGTCGTTGATGTATTGGGTGAAGTTGACCAGGTAGTTCATTACCAGTCTCATGTTTCTGTCTTTCAGCAGGAAGCGGTTTGGAGTTGTGCCAACCAGAGGTACGTATGGGCTGTCCGCAGCGATCTCGTAGGTGTAGTAGAAAGCGTCTAGAGTTTGGGAGGGCCATGAGGGTATGTACAGCCTGATTCCTGGCAGTGCTGGGTGGTCCTTGTCTCCGTCTTCGTGGAGCTCGGGGACGTTTGCCCTCGGAATCACCGCGAAATCAGCCTGCAAGGCTGGGTCTGTCGAGAAGAACTGGGCCTTTCTGTTAGCCCACTCGCTGACAGACTTCGTCGTGACACGGGTAACAAACTTTGCACCCCATCCTCGCCAGTAGCCATCGAACTTCAACAGAGTGTAGTAGCCAGTGTCAGGGTCTTCGTTCATGAATTCAAGCTTGTACGGACCAGATCCCATCGCTTTGGCCGGGTTCATGAGCGGGCCTGGTGGATCTGGATCCCAAGTCCTCTTGAACTCTGCGTAAGTGTGCACGCCGTTCCACAAGCCCTGGTCGATGCTCCACTGCTTGCACATGACCACTGACCATGTTTGGGACAAGATCTGCTGGAATGGGGCATAGCCCGAAGCCAGATTGAACCAAACGTGAGTTCCGTTCTGTTGTACAGCGTTGTTAACGGCCACGTCCAGCACTGCCCACTCTGTTGCGTTCAGGTCTCCGTCTCCGTCTAGGTCGTAGTCATACGAGCTTGCCCCGCCAAACAGTGGTTCGTAGAACATCCACTGCGGACCGTTGGTGTGGTCCATGTACATGCCTCTTTCGAAGCTGTACTCAACATCGGCAGGGGTGACAAATCCGTATGAAGCGTTTTGCCAAGAAATCTTTGGATTCGGCGAATCTCCGTATCCTCTTATGCGGAACAGCCAAGTTTCAGCGCTTCCGTTCCATCCTGGCTTGATCGGCACTATGCCGTTGCCACCGACACCTATTCCTGGCCACCAATCAGCAACTGCACTGAGGTACTCGCCAGTAGAGGTTCCGTTGAACATACATAATGGTTCGTATATGTTCTGAATGATCTCTCCACTAGCCGTATCATAAGCCCAGGCAGGGTCAACAGTCTCAGGAGTGCCTATCGTTACTGCGTATATGTGATCAGCGTTTGGTATGGTTACAGCGCCCACTGAAGTCGCTTGAATAAGCAAACTAAGTGTCAAAACCAGCATTAAAGCTATTGTTAAGTCCTTTCTCATTCGAATTCTCTCCTTCTTGCTTTTACAGCAAAACTATTAGTGAGGAGGCGCATATTTAATCTTTATGGAACAATCTTCCAGTGGTTTTACAGTCCCGAAAAAGGCAAAATTCGCGGGGACAATCCATAAAATCTACAAGTTCCGATCAATTTTTCTATGCTGACAAGACTGTGTTTGCATCGACAAACTTAAATAAATAATCTCCCCCTATAAAAACGAAGGGGAACGGAGAAAATGGGTTTAGCAGACTTCGTTGTCAGAAGAATTCTCCTAATGATACCAACCCTAATAGGCGTTACTATACTCATTTTCGCGGTAACGCAGCTATTCACACCCGAACAGAGAGCCACACTCTATGTAACTAATGAAAAACAGATGAACAATATTCCTTTGCTAATCGAACAGTACCACTTGAACGAATCCATATTCGTGCAATATTCAAACTACGTGCAACAACTCCTGCAAGGGAACCTTGGCTTTTCGCAGACATCGCGCGCGCCGGTCTTGCAGACTATACTTCGGAAGATACCAGCTACGTTCGAAGTTGTTATGATGTCTATTCCGATAATCATATTTCTGGGAATATTTTTAGGGGTCGTGTCCGCTGTCCATCGAGATAGACCCATCGATCATGTAACCAGGACTGCAGCGATTATCGGAACGTCTCTGCCAAGTTTCTGGCTGGGCATAATCCTAATCGCTGTGTTCTTCTCAGGCTTGGGTTGGTTCCTTCCCGAAAGGGCGAGTTCGTGGGCGCAGAACTACATTGATTTATCCCACAATTGGACGACTTACACCGGTCTTTACACGGTTGACGGGTTGTTGAATGGGAAACCTGACATAACCCTGGACGTACTTAGGCACATGGTCATGCCAACAATAGTTCTCGTTACAATCCAAATAGCTCTCATCATAAGAGTAATGCGGTCGAGCATGCTGGAAGCCCTAGGCAAAGGCTACATCACTGCAGCAAAAGCAAAGGGTCTAACAAACACAGAAGTCATCAACAAACACGCAAGAAGAAACGCCCTGATACCGACGATAACCGTGGCTGGCCTTCTGACGGCAGGCATGCTCACAGGAGTGGTAATAACCGAGACAGTCTTTAACATTGATGGGCTAGGAAGATGGGCAGTGCGTGCTGCGGGAGGAGGTGGCATAGTTCCCGACATCCCTGCAGTGCTCGGTTTCGCTCTCTTATCAGGCATAATATACGTAGTATCGAATCTTATAGTGGACATCTTGTACGCGGTTGTTGATCCTCGAATAAGGCTGGGATAAGACGATGAGTACAAAAGAAAGGAGCAGGTTTTCGGACTTCAGAGCAGGAATCGCTCCGGCGATGAGCGATTTCAGATTCACTTTGAGAAAAATACGGAAAAGTCCACTCTCGATAGTAGGCATAATCATAGTCGCAATTTATGTGGGAATGGCTATCTTCGCCCCGTGGATAGCTCCTCCAGCTGTGGGCACGCGTGATCCTTCCATGATATGGAACGACGGTTATGCCCTTCCGCCAAAGCCGCCAGGCTCTCCGGTGATTATTAACGAAGGAGCAAGGAACGCTGGTTACACAAGCCACATCTTTGGCACAACGCAAATGCAATATGACATATTTTATGGGTGTATTTGGGGTGTCAGAACTGCCTTCCGCATAGGAGTCCTCGTCATAGCAATCGCGCTAATCATAGGCATCCTTCTAGGAAGCGTGTCAGGATTCTACGGCGGAGTCATCGACGAATTGATGATGCGATTCACCGACATAGTCCTGGCCTTTCCAGGCCTGATTCTCGCAATGGCTTTAGTGATAGCCTTACCCATTGTATGGAAAATAGATGTTGGGTATCTGTTGGTCGTGCTCCTTCTCTTCGTGGGTCCTCTGATCATAGGCCACTTCTTGAAGATTCGAGGCTTATGGACTTTCTTAATTGGTGTTGCGGGAGTTGTGGCTTTCGTAGCCCTGCAAACGTTCCTCCTAGGGACAACAATTTGGACATGGTCTCTCGAACTAGGCCAATTGGACAAAGTTCTGATCGCACTAACGTTGGTGGGCTGGCCAGGATATACCAGAGTGATAAGAGGAGAAATCCTCAGAATTAAGGGAGAAGACTACATCGAAGCTTCCAAGGCGGTTGGATGCTCAGACCTTAGAGTTATCACGAAACACATTGTTCCCAACTCTATTTATCCCGTCGTAATTATGGCGTCACTGGACATAGGTTCAATGGTCTTAACCGCAGCGGCGCTAAGTTTCCTAGGAATAGGCTCCCCTGAAGGTTACGCGGACTGGGGCCAAATGATAAGTCTAGCAAGAAACTGGATGGTCTTGCAATACTGGTACGTGTTCATCATACCGGGCATCTTCATATTCGTATTCGTCCTAGGATGGAACCTGCTAGGCGACGCGTTCAGAGACATATTAGACCCAACACTCAGAAGGAAGTAAAAAATGACAGAAAAAATCCTCGACATCCAAGATCTGCGGCTGAACTTCTACACCTACGAAGGAGTCGTACAAGCTTTAGACGGAGTAAACCTGAGCCTCAGAAAAGGAGAAACGCTCGGTGTAGTCGGCGAAACCGGATGCGGAAAATCAGTGACAGGGCTCTCAGTCTTAGTGCTAGTGCCGCCGCCCGGAAGAATAGAAGGCGGAAAAATCGTCATATGCGAGAAAGGGAAACCCGTGGACATGCTGAGCGAAGAGGAAGACACGCTGAGAAAAATCAGAGGAAAACACGTCTCGATGGTTTTCCAAGATCCCAGATCAGCGTTGAACCCCGTGTACACCGCCGGAGACCAGATAATCGAAGTTCTACTGCATCATAGAAGAAAGGCCTTAGCACTGAAGGCGATTGAACAGCTCGACAGGCAAATCCAACAAGAAAAAGCCCCGAGTGCCAAGACCCAAGAACAGAAAGAGAAAAAAGAGGAAAAGAAGACTCCAAAGGAGAACGCAGGCTTCCTCGCAAACTATTATAGAAAGCGGCTTAAGCGGTACTTGAAACATCCTAAGGCGCTTGACATAAGAGTCTCCGGAAAGATTCCGATCTTGAGGGGATGGAAGTGGCTTATAAAGGAAGAAGCTAAGAAAAAAGCTGTCAACATGCTCAGAATCATGAGGATTCCAGACCCCGAAAGGGTTGTTGGCATGTACCCACACGAACTCAGCGGAGGCATGGCGCAGCGCGTTGTCATCGCCATAGCGCTTGCCTGCAGTCCAGAAATTCTGATAGCGGATGAGCCTACGACAAACCTTGATGTCACAGTTCAGCTTCAAATCCTGAACCTGATAAGGGAGCTCAAAGAAGAGTTTGATTCTTCCATAATCTATGTGACCCACGACATGGGCGTTGTTGCAGAAATGAGCGACCGTGTGGCCGTCATGTACGCAGGTAACGTCGTGGAGCTTTCAGGTGTCTTGCAAACATTCAGAAAACCGCTCCACCCATACACGCAAGCTCTATTAGAATCGATTCCAAGACATGGGTTTCCATTCAAATCTATAGAAGGTACCGTGCCAAGCTTAATAAATCCGCCGAAAGGATGCAGATTTCACGACAGGTGCCATTACGCAATGGACGTATGCACTAGAGAAAAGCCGAGAATGGTTGAAGCGGAAGAAGATCATTTCGTCCAATGCTTTCTCTATCAACCAGTAGGGTGAAACTCATGGAGACTCTCGTAGAAACAAGAAAACTGCAAAAATACTACCCCGTGCTGGGAGGGATCCTAAGAAGGAAAGTGGCCGAAGTCAAGGCTGTGGATGGAGTCAGTCTCAAGATATACAAGGGAGAATGTTTTGGCTTAGTCGGAGAATCCGGGTGCGGAAAAACAACACTCGGCAAGACTGTCCTTCGGTTACTTGACCCCACGAAAGGCAGCATATACTTCGATGTACCCTCAAACATCATGGAAGAAATAGACAAACTGGAAAAGTCGAGTGAGAAAACCCCACCTAGGCTGAAGGAACTTCGGAAAAAGTACGATCTCGCCACATACAGGGGAGCCATCCTGAAAAGTATTAGAAGAAAAATGCAGATTGTCTATCAAGATCCAACGACGTCTCTGGATCCAAGGATGCTGGTGAAGGACCTCGTCGGAGAGCCACTGATTGTGCAAGGATTAGCTAAGGGATCAAACGTCAGAAAAGGAGCTCTCGAGATTCTTTACAAGGTAGGCCTGACCGATAGACACCTCTACAGGTATCCTCACGAATTCAGCGGCGGACAGAGACAACGAATTGCTGTGGCACGAGCCCTTGTGACTCACCCGCAATTTGTAGTTCTGGATGAGCCAACCTCTTCCGTTGATGTTTCTGTTCGCGCTCAAATGCTCAACCTGTTTCAGGATCTGCAGAAAGACTTGGGTTTGACCTATCTCTTTGTGAGTCACGACTTAAGCGTTGTAGAATGCATAGCTCAGAGAGTCGGAGTCATGTACCTTGGAAAAATAGTGGAGCTGGCGGACACAGAAGAACTATACAAGAACCCACTTCATCCATACACTCAAGCTCTCTTCGCATCCATCCCAGTTCCTGACCCGACAGTGAAAAGAAGGCGAGTCGTGCTCACAGGGGAAGTGCCAAGCCCAGTCAATCCGCCATCAGGTTGTAGATTCCATTCCAGATGCGATAGAGCCATGCCGATGTGCAGTAAACAAGAACCCGAGCTTCGAGACGTAGGAAACGGGCATCTGGTTGCATGCCACCCCATCGGCGGGTAAGTGGCATATTGCGGTTTACGAATCTATCCCTTGAAATCCTTTTTGGGGTCAGCTCATTTTTCTCTTCCTTTAGAAACGTGCGCACTGCACGGTCTGAGTAAGAATGTTTCACAAAGTATTTATTGGCGGGAGAACCAGAGTATACAAAGGAGGGGGAACAGCTGGCCAGCATTCTAATAGAAATGAAGTGCCCTCAGCACGGCCTTGAGCGGTTCACAATCAAGGTGATAAAGCGATTTAACATCGCTTCAGATGAAATAACCCCCAAGTTGAGAATCAAGCCTAGGCAAGGCCAGATAAGCAGGGTATACATTGGTCGCAACGTAAAATACGACCAAGTTAAGGATTACATTAGTGACTATTTTGACCAAAGGGGAATGCTGCAAGAAATAGTACGCATGAGAATGCTAATTTGAGTTCGGTACACCTATATAGCGGGAAATCAGACAACTAAAGCAGAAAAGAAACAGCTTAGTCTGGAGATGTCATGGAAAAAAGATGGATCAACAAACACGTTGATTTGGCACTGCTCACAACCCGCATTGGAGAATTCTTAAAGAGAAAGGACTTCAACGCGATAAAAGGAGACACACCAACAGGCCACCAGATTCTCGCCGAGGATTCGCTGCACTACCGATTAGACGGATACGTAAGCGTTACAATCGAAGGAAAGCCAGACGATTTTGTGGTGAAGTTTGAACTCTGCAGTCCAGAGAAAAAGAGTTCATTGATATCTCCGTTGTTAACCCAGATGTTTCTAAGCGGATATTTTCTATCAAGAAGGCTCAAGTCGGCAGAAGACTGGACAAAGTTGGAGAGAAAGTTCTGGATTTACGTGGACAATACAATTCTGCAATTGACCAGTTCCTCCAAGAACGTTGCCGACGGATCTAGCCCAAACACCAACAGAGTTTGATTTGTTGCCAGGAATAGCCATACAGAAAAGCCGTGATGTGAAGCTCTCATGGGGCAGAAATTCCTGCTATAGATGAAATAGGAGAACTCGTTTCCATCAAGAAAAGGTTAGCGAACCACAGAACGGTTCTTCCTATTCCTAATCGACAATCTTTTCGTGGCTCTTCCGCCCACAATGGACACAGCAACCCCAACAACGCACAGAATGACGCCGCTTGGGAAGATTATCGGACTGACACTCTCAACAATTTCCCTGTAGAGTACAATGTACTCCGGTGGTCCCGCTGTCCAGTTTAATGTCTGCTCTATGATGCAAGCGGCATAGTTACCACTTTGTTTCACCGTAAAACGAATCCACGAGGCGGATTCATCCACATCTAAGCTGTCAGAATCCACAGTCCTGTACTCCACCCAGATAAGCACGGGATGGGGACACTGGTAAGGATATGGTGCAGGTTCAGCGTAGAAGAAAGCTAGAAGTTCCGTTTTATTTCCGTTGGGCGAAACCAAGACCACGTCGACTGGTTGCGCGGTTGTGTACCCACCCATCGTGTAGTCTCGCTGCCATTGATCGCTTGACCTAATGTTCAAAACATAGGTATTTCTTCCTGTGAGGTTTTCGGAGATGGTCCAAGTATCATATTTCTTGTCTAGTTCCTCCTTTCTGCTGCTTTGCAAACTTGCGTTCACAATCAATACGGTTAAGCCTATCAGCAGAAGCATTATTCCTAAGGAGAATATCGTCTTCCGCAACGCAGATCTCCTTTCATCACAATTACCGGAACCAAACTCTGCCTTATTAGCCTTGCTTCTCAATGGAAACAGAACGCTCATCTCAATGTATCCAAGTGTTTTATGATGCTCAAATAGTCGCCAATGAAAGCCGAGTTGCTGCTGACCATTCGCTGATGGAACTCGCGAGCACGCGATCTGGCTTCAATTTCACAAACGCGTACACGATGAAAAACGCCAACAAAAAGTACAAGACAAAGTCCAAGAAAAGCTGACCCCAAAGTATTCGAAAAGTACCTTCCCCTGAGTTGACCACTGCGACTACCTGATCAAGGCCGATCGGCATCAAAACGCCTATCATTCCAAGGGGAAACCCATAGTATAAAATACGAATATTGTATACTCTGTTAGCGTACATGAGCTCAGTTGTTGATTCTCTAGCATACAAGACAAAGGATAGGAAAAGAAAAAGGACAGTCAACAAGAAAGTTGCCACAACCTCTCTAGCCCGCATGTAACGCTCCAGCTCTTCAAGTACTCTGCTCATCGCAAATTCCCTCTCATTGCGCATATCTTCAACTCACAAATTAATAAGTCTGTTCATCAATTGATGATGATCCACATTTGTTCGAGATACACGCTACCTCTCAGACAGACCCATTTGTCCCAATCTGCGTCTGGTTACCTCCTTAGCAGTGAGAACACCGAGCATGAGCAGGGAAAGCGCTATGGCTGCAAAATGAAGAAACAGCTTCGCATTTGCCGAGATAACAACTTCAACGGGCGTTAGAGACCCGAAAGCCAAAACCGCACCGTAGAAGATTATTGGACAAAGCAACGTCTTGGTCCTGTAAAACAATGCTCCGAGGAAAACGCCTAAGACAAGAAGAGACAGAAACGTGTAAAAGAAACTATTCAAGGTGAAGGGCCAAAGCAAGGTTGCGTTCGCCGCGAACATCACGGAAGTTGCAATCAAGGCACAAGGAAATCCGATCATTTTAGTGAGTTTGCTCTGAATGTATCCGCGAAAGATTGTTTCGCTTGCAAAACTTGCAACTAATGCCAGGAAAATTGCTGAAAGAGCTTCCACGGAAGATGGTTGGGGAAAGATGTTGTATCTTGCAAAGGCAATGGGGACAAAAACCATTACAGATATGTAGAATATTGCTAGCCACAAACAAACAAGAACAAATCTGTTGGTTTCTTTTGGCCACCAGTAACCATAGTTTGCCAAGCTTGAGTTCTCCTTTTTAATTATCAAGACGAGCAGAGCGCTGTAGGCGATTTGCAATGTAAATAGGATTGGACGGAATTGTTCAATGGGGAACGTGTAGAAGAGCGCGTTCACAAGCTGCCACGAAACGAAAACCACCACGAAAAACCACAGAAACGAATACCTGTGAATTTTGGACGACACCATCATTGCACTTGCGAGTGGCTGGTCGTAGTTTGAATTGGGGTTTTGAGGCGGTGGTCGAATCCTTGTACGTCCAAAAGTCAAAATATATAATCCGATGCCAACGACGCCTATTAGGTAGAGAATCAAGTAACTGTGAAGCAGCAAATCATCGGGCCCAACATGAACCGCGACCTTTACATTGATGGAAGTGATATCTTCGAGGTGAGCCTCGTTCCCGTCATACCAGTATAGCTCCAACTTAAGTTCATGAACAACGGGTCGCATAACTTCCCATGATGGAATAGAATAGGCCCGAATCGTGGAGTTTCCCTTCCCACAAGTCCAAGTCTTATAGGCTGAACTGCTGTATTCGTCCCACCAGAATTCACCGTCAACGTAAAACTTGAGAAAAAAGGAACCATACGCATCGCCGTTTGTTGTCAGGTTTCTGTTGTAGACGTAGAAAGCCAAGATTTCGTCTGTTCCTTGGAAGATTATCGCTGGGTACTTGACTTTCGTGAAATAAGCGTTGCGGACATCTTGAGTGTACTGTAACCGCGGCAAGCCTGCTATGGCAAGTATCGCAGCAGTCAGTATCAAGATAAGGACTGTCAAGAAGAGTCTTCGATGCTTCACGTTCTCACAGGTTCACAGTGATATTCGATTTTCATAAGCTTTGTGGAACATTATTTCAATTTTCGTTTCTTGAAAAAAGTGCAATTGCCCTAAAGTTTGCGAAGGTTCGCCGCATCCATTGAACATGAACAGTATTGGTTGAGGATGACACTTGTTCTCAGAGAAGCAGAAAAGGCGGTGGTTGGTGTTGAGTCTAGCAGGACTTCCTAATTTTCTGACATCTCCGTCTCCTATTTCCGTCGCTTTTCAGCGTTTTATCCTTTTTTTCATAAATGTCATATCGCATAAACATACCTTTTCTAAAGTGCTGCGACTTTTCTTTTCTTCCTCTCCAGTCCACCCTTAACGAGGTTGCCGCAAAATTGAAAGTATCCCAAAAAACCGCTCAAAAGAGCATTACTGCAATTAGCATTAACAAGAAAGGATCTAAAATACAAAAAACTCTGGCAGAATACACCTCTTTTGGAAAACATCTTCTGCGAAAGAAAGCACATAAGTTAGTAGTCAACTACCACCGAATAAATTCGGTAGTCTCCTTTGCCTGATGAAACTTAGCGACATTGCAGGCTCGCAAACAATTAGTAAGGAAGATTGGGAAAGGGTTGTAAAAGCATTTGAACCCAAAAAAAGAGCGGATGAGGAAAAAAGAAAAAGACTCTTAAGATAGCTTGGTGTAGTTTTTGAAAGTAGGCGTAAAGCGTAAAACCTACCCTAAACACTGGAAGCCCACATGCTTTAGCCGTGGGTAGCTCACAGAAGGGGTCAGTAATTTAAGTAGTGAGAAGGCATATTCTTCCAATAGGGAGATGTTAACTTGGATTATTGGAGGCGTTAGGCATTTAGGTGGCTACATGACGCAGTCGACGACCTTAGTGTGGAAGATTCTGCTCGAAAGCGGCCATTACTCGTCTTCATGTTTTCACTCCCAACAAGCAGCTGAAAAAGCTGTTAAAGCATCATTATACCAAAACAGGATAGAGGCTAGAGGACACTCAATACTTGAGCTCCTTGAAAATCTAGAAAGAGCAACAAGCTCAAAATTTGAGCATTTACATGAGAATGCACGTCTACTGGATAAACACTATGCCCCTACCAGATACCCAAACCTACATCCAAGCGTTTCTCTCCAAGCTCACCAACTATATTCGAAGGAGGATGCGGAAAGATGCATCAACTCAGCGGAGAAAATAGTAAACTCCGTGAAAAAGCTATTAGAGAACTGAAAAAGCTAGTTACAAAAACGAAGGAAGACCTGAAACCTAAATTAGTCATTATATATGGAAGCGTGGTAAAGGGGGACTGGCACAAAGGCAGCGACATAGACATACTCGTAGTCTCAGACAACGTGCCACCTAATTTCAAGGATAGAGGGAATCAATTCCTCACGGTAATCGAAGGTTTCCCGGTGGAACCTCACATATACACCACACGGGAATTTAAAGAAATGCTAAATCATGGAAGGATGACCGCTCTAGATGCATTAATTGAAGGCACGATATTATATGCAGAGAAAAAATACTTAAAGAGGGTAAAGAGAGAACTCGAACAAACCATGAAAAAACTCAAGCCAGAAAAAATAAGCATAGGATGGAGAATAAGGGGCACATAGCTTAGCCATTCATCCACAGGCTAGAACAGTTATCCGGGAAAAACAAAATAAGACCGTGGAGTTTTAACTCTCGCTAATCTTCTTTAACTGCTTTTGATACATCTCAACGATCTCGATCGATCGTTGTGCTGTTGGCTAACATGTTTTTCCGAAGTTCTTAAGCGTTAACACAATGTCTACAATGTTCACCTTGCCGTCGCCATTCACGTCTGCGTTGGGGTCCCATCCTGGAAGGCTTGGGGTTGAGCCGAAAGCATTGATGCATAGGATCACATCTGTTATGCTGACTTTACCGTCACCGTTTACGTCGCCCAAGATTTTGATTTTGACTGTACCATCAACGAAAATGTTATTGTCCGTGTTTGTTTCGCCTGGAACAGTGCTTGCCACAGCATTCATTGTGTAGTTATGGCAGCATGGAACATTCGTCGTATTCCAATTAAAGCTCAATGTCAACGTAGCGTTCGGTTCCAAGTTTAGAACGTTCTGGGTCGCTATCACAGTGCTGTCATAATACAATGTTACCATGAAGTTTTCGGTTGCGTTTCCAAAGTTAGCAGCGGTCACATTTACGTCCACAATCCACCCTTGATAGACTATGTTTGACGAAACAGCAACATCAGTGACAGCGACATCATGAACTCCCTCAACTCGGTGGGGTGTAGCCCATTCGATCATGTTCCTGAGAAGCTTCTTGGCGCCTTCTCTGCGGTCATAGTAGAAGTGATAGTCGGGATCTTGATCAGTTATGGCGATTCGACCAGCGCCATAAGTGGTTGCCAAGGTGATGGGTTGAGCTGCTTCAACTCCCTCAGCCAAGGCTTCCCAAGACGGATCGTAGCTGAAGAAGTAGCCGTGGTACGAATTGCCCCAATTGCTGAGTTCGGTGTCGGTTAGGTTTGACATCACTGGGTGCGCGGGATTAAGGATATGTACTGTATCCTCATGGAAGCCGGAAGAACCGTTTACAAACAGTGGCAGCCAAGCCCATCTGTTGGCTTCGTAGAATTCGGCTAAGGCGACGATTCCATTGCCGGCTGCTACCCAATCAGCGATCTCGGGCGCACGGGCGAGCAACGCATCAACTAGGGTGTCTCCAGGCTCCCAGCCAATGAACAGAACATTATACTGGTATAGATCGACCGTGGCGAACTCGATGGGCGTGACTAATGTGTACTCAATTCCTAACATGTCGAGGGCACCTGTATCCTCAGGCAATGGCGTATCGACGACTAACAATTTTGGCAGATAACGAACAAGAACCATCTTGCGGGCGACGTTGTTTGCCGAGGCGTTCTCACCGAGGACTGGAGGTGCGTATGCCGTGACGTTGTATATTGCTTCAACTGTTGGAGTCCAAGGATAGGGAAGAGTGTAGTGCTCACCTGCAGGCAACGCACTTATCGTAACATTATCAACTACTGTGTCATTTATTATTATCTGCAGTGTGACGTCTGCTTCGTCGCTTAGTCCTATATTGTATACTGTTGCGTTGAGTATCGTGCTTTCACTTGGTTGCAGATGTGGCGGTGTGTCCAATATTACCGCTAAATCATGCTCATAAAGGAATCCAATTGGGACGTTTGTTGCTGTAAGTATTAGATAGACTTTGGATGGACCAGTGAATTCCATGGCTATCCATAGGCCCGAAGCTTTGTCATACCAGAACTTGTAAAAGTATCCGTAATATTCAATATGTATCTCCCAGCAGTCTATTGGACGAACGCCTACCAGAATTACTTGGCTATCCACAATTGTAGCATTGCCCCACAACAGGTTTATCGTGGATCCAAGAGTGACATTTGTCTCTATCCATCCTGGATACCACATGCCAGTCCAGTAGATGCCGCTGTCTTTTTCCACCATTCTTGTGAATATGTTGACTATCATCCAGCCGCTTTGCGTGTAGTTGCTGGGGTCTCTCATCCACGTTGTGACGTTTATTTGGTGAGGCGAAACATACTGTAGGTACGTGAAGTTCCATAACCCTACGCTATAGTACATTGTGTAGTTGGCGTATTGACCCTCAAGTGGACGAATCAACGGTTGGGTAACTGTAACGAATTTTGTTGCTATGTTGTTTGCGACAAAAGTCTCATTTTCGACCGAAGGGACGTGGGCTGTGACGTTGTACACTCCTTCGATTGTTGGAGACCACGAGTAGCTGAGCGTATAGGAGGAACCTGATGCAAGCTCAGAAACGACCACGGAGTCAACAGTGGCGCCGTCAATCAGCAGTTCCAATTCGACATCAGTCTCATTGCTTGATCCACGGTTGCGGACAGTTGCGTTCAGCAGCACCGAACTACTGGGCTCAACAAAGGCAGAAGCCTTTAAAGTCACGGCGACGTCATGTTCGTATTTTATGGGCGTGTAGAGTAAACTGTTTTCTAGTATTAGGCCGAGTCGACGCTTGTATGCCCATTCAAGCGTTTGGGACGAAGCGGCGATGACGCCTGACCCGTATCCAAATTCCAAGTATGCTGGCATTCTTGTAGAGTCTTCAATTATTATAATATGAGCATCCTCTGGATATGTGCTGAAGTATCCGTGGACCGCATAATTCCAGTTGTCAAGTTCCCCTTCGGTAATCATGTTAGGCGTAGTCAACACGGCATGTGTTGGATCCACGACGGTAACGTATTGCCCATAGTAACTAGCCCACTGTAGGCCTCCGGGAAGCGGACCAACCCAACTGCCACCATGCCGGCCCCCGTCTGCCGCATGAACCTCCAATATGCCGCCATTGCTCACGTAATCTTCAAACCACCATCTATAGGTATCCATGCCATTGTAGAAGGCTTGATCTTGGTCTGAAGCGATGACTACTTTCGTAAACGCACTTAAATCAATCCTTCCGAAATCGCTTGAACTGAACACGACATAGGGAACGCCGTAACGGTTAAGGGCTTCCTCATTTGATGGATAATCCCACGGGTCCCAATTCTGGAACAAAGCCACAGAGAGAGCCGAAACAAAGACCCTTACTGATTTGATGTTGTTTGTTATGTCATCTTCGCTAGGCACCGGGATTGCATAAGCTGTTACGTTGTATGTTCCTTCAACGGTTGGAGTCCAAAGATGGCGGAGGGTATAAGAATCTCCCGCCCATAACTCTGGAATCGTAGTCGAGTTAATGACAACACCGTTAATTAATAATTGCAGTTCCACAACGGTTTCGTTACTTAACCCAATATTTGAAATGGTCGCGTTCAATAACGCGGATTCGCCTGGTTTAAGCGCTTGCGGCGCTTCTAAGGATACGATGAGTTCGTGTTGTGGTTTTTGGTAGCGTGACCATGTTATTGCGTTATAGAGTAGTTGCAGGTGATGGTGGTAGTATGGTGGTATGATTTCAAGCCATGGAGAAATATACACTAGCCCTCGGCGCACAACTATTGCGCTTTCTTTGAAATGACCCCGTGCCATATATTCGCCGTCTATCAATTCGTTTGCATCCCATCTCCAGTCTGAAGGGATGTTGGTTGCTACTTGTCGAAAGACGAATGGATTTGGAACTTTAACGAAAAGCGGGTGGTCTGGTTCCTCTATGTGTAGGAGGTCTGTCCAAGTATCGTACCAGGTTATGGTTTCGTTTAAGCCGAATAGTGGCGCCAGTTTGTTGTTGTTTGGAACGTAGTAGTAGAGGGTCCCTGCCGTAGCTATTAGTCCGTGTCCTTCATAGACGTATCGTGTTATTGCCTCAATTTCAGAGTCTGTAAACTGCCAACCCATCCATGGATCATACGCACATGAAATGATTAGCACGTCTGCTTCGGTGCTGGCAATGTCTTCATAAGTGATGTCTTCTTTGTTTAAAGTAGTATAGTCAATGTAGACCATGGTGTCTCCGAACCGATGCCACTCGCTGTTCAGCACTTGCCAATTAGTGATTATGTCGCCGATAATGTTGCCTGCAGAATGCAAGACAACCGCTTTCACTGGAAACCCAACGTAAATGTACTCCCAGAGAACATTGTTTTCCAGACTTGTTTCACTAGGCACTGGTACCACGTAAAGTGTAACGTTGTACAATCCCTCAACTGCTGGATTCCATGCCAGACTAACCGTTTTCGAGTCCCCACTGGCTAAGAAGCCTATCAACGCAAAATCTACCATAGTGCCGTTTGCTAACAGTTGCACCGTCACTTCGGTTTCGTCGCTTTCTCCGAAATTAAGTATGGTAGCGTTTATAGTTCCCAAAGCGTCGGGTTCAAGGTATGGCGGGGTTTTCCATTCATAAGCTATCAGTTCATGGACGGGGGGAGTCTGCTCAACTGCTTTTCTCGCGTTTATTCTTCCATAACCAAAGACTACATCGAAGCCCGGGTCGCCCAAGTCATCAGCAGTATACCGAAGCCACAATCTCACCCAATCTCTTGTCTTGCTTGGATATAGACCCCATACAAGAGCCGCCACGCCTGAAACGTGGGGTGTAGCCATAGAAGTGCCGCTCCATGATGTATAACCCCATGGAACTGTAGAAATAATATCCACACCTGGTGCTGCCAGTTCAATCCAGTCGCCCCAATTGGAAAACCAAGCCTTGCCGTCATATTGGTCTGTTGCAGCAACAGCTATAACTTCGTCTAGACCTGCAGGATATAGCTTTGCGTTCGTGTTCTCGTTTCCTGCCGCTGCGATTATAAGCACTCCAGAATCATAGGCGTATCTAACAGCCTCGTGAACCAGTTCACTGTAGCCATATTCACCTAAACTCATGCTGATTATATCAGCGCCAGATTCTGTTGCGTGAATAATTCCGCTAGCCACCCAGTCCCAGTAACCTCCTCCCCACATATCCAAGACTTTTTCAGCCATAACCCGAACCTGCGCTAGCCCAGCAATGCCAACATTATTGTTTAGAACAGCGGCAATTATACCAGCACAGTGAGTCCCATGCCCGTGATCATCCAACGGATCTGAGTCCATATTAACCCAGTCGTAGCCTAAAGGCACGTAGTTTGCCGCAATGTCCTCATGGTAATAATAGATGCCCGTATCAATAACGGCTACAAGAACAGAAGGGTTGCCCACTGTGGTGTTCCATGCCCAATCTGCCTCTATCTTCCGCGGTCCCCACTGGATACTCCAGTAAGGATCATTTGGAACAAGTTGAGCTTGAACCTTCATGTTAGGCTCTATATAACTTACGAACCCTACGACACGCACATCTTCTACGAAAGCAGTAACAGATACCAACAAAAGCTCGACAACTATCGCTTTAACATGGCTTCTAATTGAAATGGTGTTAACAATTTTTGCTTGGTGCTTAGCTGCTACTTTCTCTAATTCAGATAAGCTTGCAGGGTCCTCGCCGTTAACTCCAACTATTAGTCTTGTCTTGTTGCCATCCACATAAGCGAAGTTGTTCCACTCGCTTGTGTCGTTGAAGTTCCATCCATCTCCATTATACCGTGAAGTTTGACTTGTGCTCTCTAGAGTTTTGTCTTGCTCGGCGTCTGGTTTTCTTTCGAAAACATTTTGCCAACTACTATCGAAGCTATTCGCTTGATCTGGCTTAGCGGCTTTATTCGCTGGAGTCGTTTCGCCAGTTTTTCCCATAAAATCCTTACCGAGAATACTGCTTTCACTATTTTCTGCGAATGATGGTTTCATTATAAAAGCGATGTTCAACATGCTTGTGAGAATCAGCGTCAGCATTAGTACACTGACTATTTTCTCTTTCATTTTTCCAATTTTCCCCCTTCCTCCTCTTTTACGCTAGGAAGAGGCTGTAAGCCATTAGAGAATCCAGCTCATCGGCTTCTCAGATGCTCTCTGCAGAAGCCACTCAATACAATATATGAAAAACTGCCTCTCCCTTCACCAAATAGTTAGCATTATTATTCCATTTAAAATTTTCGGTAACTTTGTTTCAGCCACCACAGCCTCCTACAAGGCTAAATTTATTAAAGTGATGTATATTGCATAACTGGGAAAAACCTGAAGGGCCCGTAGCTCAGTAAGGCCAGAGCGGCGGACTAACCGTTGCGCGAGTTAGGTTGAGGCTCTTAACCCGTAGAAAAAGGGGTTTTTATGTCCATATGTTGCCGAAGTTGCCTATGGTTATTACTATGTCGGCTATGGTGACTTTGTCGTTGCCGTCTATGTCCATGTTCGGATTCCAGTCTGGACTGCTCGGCAACGTGCCGAACTTTCCGATAACCATCACAATGTCAGAAATCGTTGTCTTCTTGTCGCCGTTAACATCGCCCACACACGACACTAGAACCCAACCGTCCTCACATGTGTTGTCTGCCGTGTCCGTTTCGCCTGAAACAGGCCAAGCATAAGCCCATATGGTGTAGTTGCCCTTAACAAAGCCAGAAGTGTTCCATGTGAAAGTTAGGGTTGTGGAGGCGCCGCTTTCTAAAGTGACGGTTTGTGTTTGGATGACAGGAGTAGTAGCATAGGTGGTGACGTTGAAGGTTTCTGTGAAGTCTCCTTGGTTTGCCAATGTGACGTTTATCCGCATGGAGTAGCCTTGTCCTACAATCGTTTTCCAAGGATGGACGCCTACGACGGCCACATCATGACGAGCCGCTAAGGCATGTAGTATTACTGTGCCGTCCTGTGTGGTGTGAGGTATGCTACTAGCGTCGCTGGCTGCTAGGTCTGTTGAGTAGAGTTCCAATTTTATGTTTGCTGTGTATTCAGCAGGGTGAT
>Ga0315282_10002858_pt1 | contig 31334 bp, 10 predicted proteins | sample YL17G07_20_MG_FD_203693 | JGI IMG/M metagenome (GOLD analysis project Ga0315282, IMG submission 203693) | Sediment microbial communities from Yellowstone Lake, YNP, Wyoming, USA - YL17G07_20 | ecosystem: Environmental > Aquatic > Freshwater > Lake > Sediment | place: USA: Wyoming | collected... | reverse complement strand
TTTAGGCGCCTTTATTTTAGACATAGACAATTTTGGCAGGATTCTACACCATCTTAAAATACATAAATATAATGCCACGTATGAATTTCTCTCCAAATTATTAAAGAAACCCTCCTGCATCCGTAATTTCTCCCAGATTCCCCAAGAAAAATTATCCGAGAATTTAGAAAAGCTCATCGCCGGTCTGGCAATAGATTTTAAACTTTCAGAAGAAGATAAAGAAAAACTTCTAGAAATGTTTGAGCTTAAGCAATCTGCTTCCTCTGCCATTACTGTTACATACCAGATAGAGCCCCGCTCGGCGGACGTGCATTCCAGCATGAAAGATGATTATTTTGTGGAGATAAATTTTCATAGAGAAGGGTATGAAAGCAAGCATCTGCGTTTAGGTTTAAATGATAAGAGAATATCTTTTGATACCTGCAGGTTAAATACATTTGTCAGAGGAGAGCGGCTGGCCGGATTATTTATAGAGGAAGCCATCAAAATAGGAATTAAGGCAGCCCAGGAATTAGGTCTTAAGCCGTCATGGTTTTATACTTACTATATAATGGGAATTCCGAGCCCGGAAAATGAAGTATTGTTTGAAAAAATACAGTCGTACATAGGATTAATTCTTAAAGAAAAAGGCTTTGAGAGTATTTATAGAATTAACAAGGAACATCTTAGCGTTAAGGAAAGACAAGCGCTGGAATCTGTTTTGGAAGAGGCAGATTTCTGGGTCCCTATGGCAAATGTTGAACACCAGCGACCAATGGCAAAGCTAATTTCTGAAGGAAAAACCGAATCCAGCAGTCCAATAATGGCACTAAAAGTTAAAAAACGAGGACTTCCTCCCAGAGTTACTAAAGAAAATATTGCTGAAGTTAGTTTAGAATTTCTTGCCAGAAAGCACCGCAAACCCACCGAAAGAGAACTCGCCAGAAAAATTAAAGTAACTTACGGTTCACTAAGACAAATCTTTTATGTAAAGAAAATAGAGCCGAGTAGATATACACAACGAGAACAAATCAAGGGCAAGCCAAAGGTAACTGAGTGGAATGTTTCTTACCTAAGCCGTAAATTCCAGGAGAAAAGAGGCTATAAACCTACACGAAAACAATTGGCTAAAAAATTAGGTATAGGTTATGAAATGCTTTTTTATTACTGCCGTGTGAAGAAAATCCCCCTTTCCTATTATACACGCTTAGATAGGCCAGAGCCCAAAATAACACAGGCTAAAATAGTAAAGGTTAGTGCAGATTTTCGAAAAATAAAAGGCTATTTGCCTACAAGAAGACAATTAGCTAAATTACTCAGAGTTACATATCATTATTTGGTAACTCGCTGTTCTATTTTAAATATCGAGCTTAGGCATTATACGCGCTATGCACGTTTAAATAAACCTAAAATTACACACAAGAATATCTCACAAGCGAGTTTAAGATTCCAAGTCAAAAAGGCTCGTAAGCCTACTATAGAAGAACTCGAAGATGCCCTAGGGGTATCATCCCACTACTATTTTATTGCGCGTTGTTCACAAGAGAATATTAATCTTAAGCGCTATGTCATAAAAGATACTCGTAGCAGAAAGGACCGCTCCAGTAGCCCGATAAATATAACTTTTCTTAAAAATAATCTTAACAGACTGTCTAAATTTATTTCATTTATTTTTAATTCCAAACACCTTGTGGTGAAAAAGAACTCCAGTAACCTAATGGAGGCTTCGGGGGCGGTTATGCCTTTGATAGCGCTCTTGGAGAGAATGGCCCGCCATATTATTGGCATTCCGGATGCGATGACGTACCGGCAACGGATAATATTCTATTCTCGGGCCTGGGAACTTACGGAGAAGATAGAATTGCTCAAGAAAGATTTTAACGAAGATAATATTCGCAAAGTAGAAAATTCATTCTGGGAATTAATGGGTTATTTCAGGGATTATTCAGTTATAGCAAATGAGCACCTAATTGTCGGGGGTATTCTGAATTCTCTGCGTTCTAAATTGCCTTTGAAGGAAGAAAAACTCTCCCCTAGCGCCGGCTCGCCGGTGGCCGCCAGTAAGGATAAAGGGGTATACGCCCGTACTTATAAAGAATTAGAAGCGCTTAAAGAAGGGGGCTGTTTTGAAAATATGCATCCGGATGAGATATACGGTTTTATTGACGGTTTCCATATGGGGATATTAATCTATGCCATAGATAGCTGCTTAGGAAAAATAGAGGATATTTATAGTTATAAAAAAAGGAGATACGTGGGTTTTGCTATGTGGGAAAAGGCGCTGGGAGTATTTAAGGCAAATAACGTTACGCTTATCACCGGCAGGATTGACTCCGGTAATATGAGCGCAGGAGACGAGCTTTTCTGGCGGATTTTTGTGGGGCAGAAGCGTTTAGGCTGGGATACGGCAGATTTAGGCGGGGAATGCAAGCGGTTCAAGATTAGCCTTCAGGATGCGCTTTTAAGGGCCCAGATTTTTAAGCAACTGATACCCCTGGGCCTGCCTAAAAAAGATTTGGTCATTGATGCCTTAGAGGTTTATTTTGCCGATTATTCTTTGGATAATTTGGAAAAGAAACTTAAGGTCTTCGGTTTCGACAGAAGGGAAATACGCCGGATAATTTATGCCGTACTCGCCGGCAAAAAAACGCATAGGCGCATCTCCAGCAGCCCGGTTCTTAATCCGCGGGAGTCAGAAAATTTTCTCAATATGGCTACGGTTATTGTGGATAGCAAGGAAAAAGAATTAGAAGCGTTATTTCAGAGGAGAAATAATGGAGAGGATGTTGGTTGCGCAATTTCAGAACTAAAAGAATCCTGCAGGGAGGTAAGGGCAAAATTATACCAGACGAAACTTGCGAAAGAGGTATGGCGGAGAAAGCGGGGCATTGATGTCCATATTAGCAGGATTATCAAGTCAATAGAAAACGGCCCGAAAGCGCTACCCGAGGATAAAGGCAAATCCAGTAGCCCGCTGAAGCTATCATTAGATGAAATCATTGCGCGGCTTCCGGGATACTTAAATTTAAAGGCATTAGCCGGCCTAAATTTGCATATAGAAAAAGTAATTTCTCAGAATCTAAGTGAGGCGGCTATCGGCGTATATTATATTATTTTCAATATTCGATATAAAAATAAGGCAGGGGCGATTAGTATTATGGCATTTGAAGACTCTAATAATCCGCAGAATTTATTTTACCATCCTGTGCATAAACCCAAAGTAGTGGTTAACCACTTATATCCTAACTTACCAAGAAATAAAGAATTGGGGAGGGCTCTTTTCTGGGTTCTTCTGAGAAATGAAATTGACTTACAGGGCGAATGCGGATTTATCAGCCACGCCCTTAAGGGCGCAAAGAAGATGCTAGCTGGTATGCGTGATTTTTCGCCTTTTGTACTGGGGCCGGAAGATTTCCCATTTACAGGCGGATGGTTTAAAATCCCTAAATTGAAGCCAAGACAGCAGGAGGCAGTAGATGCGTTCTTAGCTGAATATATTAAATTCACTATTACAGATAAACGCGAAAATAACGGCGGCATTGGTTCGACTACGCTCACCACTGCTCCTGAGCGAAGTCAAAGGAGCAGTTCGCCACTATTAAACAAACCCATATTACCAAGAGGAATTCTTGAAAGATTAATTTATCGCATCCGGCCTCCGCCGAAAGCCCTAATCACCGCTTTGATGTTTACCCTTCCGATATTTTCTCTTCCGTGGTTCAGCCAGCTGCAAGCGAGCATCCCCCCGATGCCTTCAGTTGTCTTTCCTACCAATAATAATATAGCCAGGCGCTATTTTGAGGAGGGAATTCAGTACCAGAAAGCAGGAAGTTATCTGTTGGCCTTCGACGCCTATAGCAAGTCAATAGAATTAGCGCCTGATTTTGCGCTTCCCTACGTTTACCGGAGCTCGCTTTATATTATTAACGCGGATTTTGCTAAAGCAGTGCAAGACAAAGATAACTTTGAGAAAACCATAACCGAAGCAATAAATGACTTAGAAAAAGCCCGGGCGATAACGCCGGATTATGCGGCCATTTATTATTCTCTCGGCCTTATATATTATCTCAAGGATGATTTTAAAAAAGCGCTCTCCCATTATGAGCGGGCAATAAAATTAGACCCCGATTGGCCTGGCGTGCTTCTTTCGGATAGATGCCTTAGGCCGTTAATAGAAAAATTAGAAGCGCTGCGTAAGAGTAAGAAGGGGAAAGATAAATCCAGCAGCCCGGTAAAGGATGAGGGCAAAGAAAAGAGGTCCATAGTTTTTCTGGACTCCGGCATCGGCGGCGCAAGGACACTGGAATTATTGCTGGAGAAGCTTTCTTCCCGGGCTTGGGAGCATCGGTTGATTTATCATAATATGGGCCAGGCGCCGATTGGCTCCAGGAAGGCAGAAGAAATAGAAAAGATTACCTGTGAAACCGTAGGGTATTGTTTAAGCAATTACAACCCAGCCTGCCTTGTCTTTACCTGCGGGACGATTTCTGCGCTCTGCCCGGAATCAATAAAAGAGCGCCTCAGTAAAGAAGGCATAGAGCTGGTTAGTTTTATTCAGCCGGCAGCAGAGGCAGCGTTGAAAGCAAGCCCCAATAAAAGGATAGGCGTGGTTTCTACCCTCCGGACTAAGGAGAGCTATGCTTTTCAGTCCGCTTTGAATACACTGGATAGGAATGTGGAGGTATTTCCTATAGCGCTAGCGGATGAAGTAGTGCGTTTAATTGAAGCAGGTATGCGCGGGGGTAAATACCTGAAGGAGCGGTTATTAGGGGAAATTAGCCCGTATATGGCGTGTTTAGAAATAAGGAAGCCAGATACTTTAATCTTGGGCTGCAGCCATTACAGCTATATCAAGGATTTATTCCGGCAGAGTCTATCCGGCGATATCGGGATCATAGATGCCTCCGAGGAATTAGCCAATTATTTGATAAGGCGGTTAGCCGGGTCCGGCTCATCCCTGGACGAGCAATCCAGCAGCCCGCTGGGTAATTTATCGCTAGAACCAAGCCCGCTTTGCGATTTTGAAAACCCTGGGATTATCCGGAAGGCAAGAGAAATTACCGAAGATAAAACCACAATACAAGAGCAAGTCAAAAGCATTATTGATTTTGTAAAGAATAGTATTCTCTATGCATTAGATGGATGGGATGTAAATGCAAGTGAAACGCTAAAGAAGGGTTATGGTCAGTGTGCTAATAAAACAAACTTAGCAGTAGCGATGTTACGTTCTCTGGGAATTCCCGCACGTTATAAAGTAGGCCGTTTTAAATGGCCAATCAAAGAATTGCTGCAAAAATTATCCAGTCTTGAAGGCAAGGAGTTGAGTTTTTGGCTTCCGCCCCAAACCGACCATGTATGGTTAGAGGTCTTTGTAGATGGCAATTGGCAGGAATTTGAGATATCTCGGGATAAATATTTTGAAAAAGGTATGTTAAATTTGGGGCTACCCGTATCTGCTGCATACGACATTAAGACATACGACTATTTGGAAGAATTTTTAGCCATACGCAATAAACACATTCCCGAAGGTATAAGAAAGCAGGTTTTTGACCGGATAAACCAGGCACTTGAATATGCAAGGTCTATCGGAATAAAATTGAGTTATTTAGAAGAAAATCCCATAAGAAACAGGATAAAAGCTGCTTATGAATTAGGTGAGATTGCACGCAATAGCAATGATAAAACTATAAAGGAAAATATCATCATTGCCTTATATCAAAGATTAGAAAAGGAAACTAATTGGCTGGTTCATCAGGCAATTGCCAATATCTTGAGAAGTTTGCAACAGTCGCAAGGAGCAATTAAATCCTTGGCCTGGCATCCAAATGCCACTCGCCAATTACGTCAAACCATAAAAGATATCGTAGACGAGATAAATCATAAATGGACAAAAGGTAAGATTATAGAAGTCTCCTGCAGCTGGCGCAATTCGCTAATTATAAATAAGTGGATGTCGGGTTCGGATATTGACCTATTACGTGTTTATTATTATTTAATAGATAATTATTACATCCCAGATTTACCGCAGGATTTAAGTTTAGATGAGGTAAAGAATTTATTTAGAGAAAGATTGTTTAACTTCGGTGTCTATTTTCCTGATGTCGCAGAAGGTAAAATATTCTGGCATCCGATAGATATAGTTGGCCTGCGTAATTATGTACATAAGCGTGATTTTAAATTTGGGGTATTTCCTGTTTATAAAAAAGGCAGACTCTGTGAAATGGAGAGAATAATTACTGAACCTAAACACAAAGTAAGACAAAGGATATTTAAGGGATGGGGAAGAATTAGCCAGGAAAAGAAGGATTTGTTGGGGATTCTCCACGCTACCTTTAAGAACAATCGATTATATGGTATTCCCGCAAAGGCATATCTAACTCAAGATAGAAAGCAGATTTTTAGGGTTCTCTCTGATTTGAAGAGAAAAGGCTATTTAGATTATTCCCTGCGAGCTGATGCAGTAAAGATTAGGGTTACTTTATATTGGGTTACTATAAATAGTAAACCCCCGGTTTTAGATGTAGAATTTTCGGACATTTTACAAGACCAAACCTCCAGCCCCGTTTTTACCACAGACGGTCATCGTAGGATTAATAGACAATATATATATAAATTAAACAGAATTCTTCAAGGCATATCTGAGTTATATTGTAACTGGCCAAAAGGCGAAGGGGTCTTGGGTAAAGATATACATATTACAGAGGTATTTATTGAACCAATTAATAAAGAGATAAAGAATAGCAACGGTTTTAGGGTATCTTTCGAAGCCCGCGTTGGGGAGTTAGGTGATTTTTCAAGGTATGGCTACAATTTGGCAAGGGGCGGTAATGTAAGAGCTTATTCCATAATTCATAGGTTTACTATAGGGACTAATGTAAAATGGCCAGCATTGTTTCAAGATATAGAAGAAGGAAGTAAGAACGAAATCGCCAGATTCCCCCCGCTCTCAATGAGAGATTTAACCAATCCTATAGACAAAAAAGCAAAGGAATTATTAGAGGGCTTATTCAGGGAGTGGGATGAATTAAAAAGCAAAGCCGGCAGTTCGCCGGTGGATATTAGTTCACAGTTCACAGCTGACAATTCACAGCTGACAGGTAATAACAATTTACTATATAGTGATATCTTTACTTCAGGTTTCTTCCGGGACTACCAATATCATAATTACTTCCTGGAGAGCATTATTTATAGTTTGGTGCATTCTAAAATTAGAAAAAGAGAAATGTTTAAGACATTATCTGCGGGCTGTTCCCGTGGGCAGGAGCCATATACTATAGCCATGATTTTACGCTGGGTATTAGAGGGGAATTATGGGCCGCTGACAAATATACATAATTTCAGAGCCGAAATCTTAGGCGCTGATAAAGCCCTCTGCGCAATCCGGTTTGCCGAAGAGGCATTGTATTCGGAGGGCGAGGTCATGGACGATTTTTATTATAACAACTATAAAGTAAAGGAAAAATACCCCATCAATGAATATTTTATTTCTCTAGGGCGTAAGTATCGGCTAAAAGATGAAATCAGGAATTTAGTCAAATTCAAGCTGTTAGATTTGGAAAATACGGAAGAGACGCTTGCCTTAGGTAAATTTGATTTAGTATTCTTTAAAAATGTAATCTGCCATACCCCGGAGAGATTAATACCGCAGGTTATAAGGAATGTGACGGGCACGGTAAGGAAGGGCGGCTACTTAATAACCGAACGCCACTTTAATATAAATAGATACACCCGCCTTAGTTTTAAGCCATTTTTTAATGGCATATATATGAATTCCGGTAAAAACAACGGCGGCAGTGGTTCGACTACGCTCACCACTAGCCCTGAGCGGAGTCGAATGGGCAGTTCGCCGGTGAGTAATAAGGTTTTATTTTCGGGTATTTTATTTATATTACTGCAATTGCCCGCAGAAGAAACTGATTTTAATCAGTCCGCAAATATTATTGTTGCATCTATCCTTGACCAACAGCAGATAAAAAATGCTCTTTGGGATAGGGTGATATTGAGGATTGACGACGGACCGGATAAAGAAGAGACCCCTAAGATTTTAAAGGCCATGCGTACTTTAGGAGTTAAGGATGCCATATTCAACCTTATTGGAAGTAATATTGTTAATGGAAATGGTAAAATATCTCACTCTGTATCTGAAATTATTAGCGATATCCTTGAGAGCGGTTATAACATAGGCATACATACCTATAGCCACCCCACAATTTATTCCAAAAAACCGTTAAGCAGATATAGTAAAAAAGAATTAGCACAAGAAATTATAAAGACGCAGAATGCGATAAACCAGGCCTTGGCGCAAGCAGGGAGAAGTTCTTATTTTGCGAAGAATTTTGCTACGCCCGGCAAGGTAAGGAATCTCACCCCCCAATTGCAATCTACGGTCGATAATTTTTATAATCCGGATAATCCGGATAGCGTGTATTCGGTATTAGGAATAAGTAGCCTTAAAGAAATTTATCTCCAAATAACCGACACAGAAATAGAGGAATTAGAGAAACAGTGGCAGGGAACAAGGCAGGATTACTGGGACATTGATACAAGAGATAGTATTCTTGGTAAGAGGAGGCTTAAACCCGAACGGATTGCCGATTTATTAGAGAAAAAATTTAACCGCAGGACAAAGGAGAAAGTAATTATTCTAATCCACGATAGAAACGGCAATTGGCCGCAGGATTTAGAAACAATTGACCTAATCTGGAAAACCAGAAATTCTTCCAGCAGTCCGGCAGGGAAAAATTTCATTGCTATATTAGACGGCCTAAGGGCAAGAAGGCTAATTGACCCTCTATTTAAGAGCGCCAGGTCAAGTTGTATGGATACCAATCGAATGGCATTTAATATATTAAAGATGGATTACCTTGTTTGGTATACAAAGGTTAATTATAAGAAAAGAGTAGGTCTTTATTTATCCCATGCCTTTAACCTCATCGCCTTAGAAAGCCAACTTTATCTCTTAGATTTTTATGTCCATGAACTATTCCCCGCCTTAAAGCAGCCATATTTACTTATCCCCCTAAAGACAGTCAATCACGAACCCCGGATTTTCAGAGCCTATTCTTCGGAAATTAAAGATATTGCTGTAAAACGCGTAAGCAGAGAAGGCTTCTGGTTGGGTAATCTGATTGAAGATTGGCTTCCTGCCACCGGTCTGGTCTGGAAGGAAAGGTTATCGGGCAACGGCGGCAGTTCGCCGGCCCCCGACCAGCGCTTCTGCCGCTGGCCCCAGGGCCACATTCCGCAGGCAAGCGATATTGAGTTTGGTTGGGATGGAAGGAAGTATTATCGAAAGCCTGATGCCGACAGTTCGCTGGTGGATGACGATAAACAACATAAGCCAAATTATTCCAGAGGGATAGAAGATGGGAAGGTGTCACCTCAGGGAACGTCCCTCTCACCGCTCTCACCTCTCTCCAAAGAAAAAAAACCAACAGAGGAAGATTTCAAGCGGGCAATGCAGTTAGGAAAGGATAAATTTAATAAAGATATTTATCAGATTGCTCAGGATGAGAAGCTAAGAAATGAGTTTAATGAGATGCTTTGGGAGGAAGGAATACCTCTATTTTTAGTTAAGCAAAAACCGAAGGGAGGAATGCTTCATCAGATTACCAAAGCGGATAAAGAGGAAATAAAGAAGATAAAGCTAAAGCGGTTACAAGAAAGATTAGATGAAGAGGCAAGAAAAGAGGCTTTAAGAAAAAAAAGGCAAAGGGCTCTGGAGGAAGCAAGGATTAGAAGACAAAAGCTAAGAGAAGAAAAGAGACTAAAGAGAGAAGCAGAAGAAAAAGCAAGAAGGGAAGCGATAGAGAAAGCGCGTATGGAGGAAGAGAGACGAGAGAAGAATTTACAAAGGGTGGAAGCATGGATAGAGGAAAGGTTAGAAGAAAAAGGAACCACACCCTTTGAGCAGGCATTTATAAATGCAAGTCAAGATAAGTTCAAAGCGTATAAACAATGGAAAATCGAGCATCCCGAGGCTTCTGTAAAAGAGAAAATAGGGGAATTAAAAACAAGATTAAAAGCTAGTCCTTTCTATGAAGATATGGTTAGTTGGTTAGAGGAAGAAAGTAGCCAGAGCCTAAATTGCCTGATACTACCTTGGCCTGGCCAGATAGGTGAACTGCTGAAGAAGATTTTTAGAACAATATTTAGTCATACCTATATCAAAAATTTGCTTCTTATAATGACTTTAGGCACTATCTTTGCTTGCACTCAGGCAACAAGCACAGAGGATACAAGTAGGATTGCTTATATCATTAAGGGATTTAAATATTTAATCTACTTTATGGCAGGTGCCTGGATATTTGTTAGGTTTATTCAATGGTTTATTAAAAAATTAGAGGTAGAAGAGTTCTCTAAGATAACTCATCCCTTAAATGAAAAAACCTTTGCTTCCCAGAAAAACTTTGTGGAGAACCTAATTGAAAAGAGTGAATTAAGCAAAGCCCAGAGTAAAGTGGATAAGACAATTAAGTGGATAGAGGAGGTAAGCAAGGCCCAAAGTAAATTAGAGAAGATAGTTGAGTGGATAGAGAAAGAAGAGATTTCTTTGGAGGAAAAAGAAAAGTATAAGCAAAGTTTAACTGAGATTTATCTTAAGATAACGAGAGGATGGATAAGCCTTGGGCAGGTATGGGAAGTGAATACTATGCTTAAGAAAATAACTAAATTTCATAAGTCAACTGCAGTCAAGATTTACTTAGAGTGGGCTTATGTAAATATTATTAAAGGTAAAGTAAATCAGGCAGAGGGAATTTATGGAAAGGCAATATTGCTGGATAGAACCTGTTCTGAGGCCTATCGCAGCGTATCTTACATTTATTTAGCCAAGAGAAAATACAATAAGGCTTTAATTTTTCTCCAAAATGCAGAATCACTTAAAGAGGATTTAAGCACCCATATGCTCAAGGCGCTTATATATAAAGAAAAAGGAAACCCAGAAGAATCCATAAAGGCATTTAAAAAGGCAATAGAGGAATTTCCTCTGGCAATTCAGCCTTACTGGTGGCTTTTAAGGGGTTTTGAACTTAGTGAAGAGGAGGAAGAGAGATATTCTTGTCAGATAGACAAGTTAGGCTTATTAGAAAATGAAGCTAATAGGTATATTACGCACGGTATTAATTCCCAAATCTGGGGTGATTTTAATGGTGCTATAGAATACTATCATAAGGCCTTAGAAGCCAACCTCAGTGACGATGAGCGCCAAGCCCTTGAGGATGCAATTGCCTATGCTTTTTTAAAGGAGCAATACACTTTACGGGCTAGTAGCAGTCCTATCCTTGGTTTTGGTTTAGGTGGTCTGGGAGATATGAAAGGAATTTGGCAGAAGCTGAGGAGGAGATTTAAGCCAGAATTAAGTGAGTTACAGCTAAGACAGGAGATTAGGAAAATTATAGATGAAGAGCGAGAAAAATATAATGCTCACATTACTATCTCTGAGGTGGATTTAAAAAAGATTATAGAAAAATATAAAAACCAGACTTTGAAAGTTTTTAGGACTTTAGCAAGCTCCTTTTCCAAAGTTAAATTTAACAGATTCTCCACTATCTTTAATGAAAAATTGCAAGCAATCTGGTTTTCTCCTACAAAGCCAGAAGAGAAAAAGCTAACTAAGGTGGTTATCAATGTAGCTAAATTTGATTTGTTAAGCAAGCAAGGAATTGAGGAGTGTAACGCTGCTATTAAGAAGATAGTAAAAGAGGCAGAAGACTTCTTTGCGACAGCAGAAATAACCAAGGAAGAGAGAAAAGAGCCTCCTAAGGTAATTAAGCCCCCAGTTACTAAGAAGGTTCCTGCGCCAAAGCCAAAAGAGGTTATTCCCATAAAGAAATACGAACCTGCCAAGCCCAAAGAAGTTCCTCAAGAAAAAGTAGCAAAGCCAAAAAAAGTTATCCCAGAACCAGAAAGGACGATTCAGGCAAATGCACATTATCGAAATGGACTTATTTCTGCTCAGAAAGGTCTTTACTATGCCCAAAAAGAAAAATTAAAGCGAGCTTGGGAGAATTGGGAGGAGGCCATTGCAGGCTTTACCCAGGCGATAGAGTTAAGAGAAGATTTTGCTGAGGCTTATTATAATCGGGCATTAGTGCATTATCGTCGAGCAGTGATACTTGGTGCTCAGGCTCCTTCCAGTCTCATCAGTAAAATTGGAGCGAAACTAATAGGAAAAGAGTTGGATTACCAGAGTTTAGCTAATCGAGATCGAGAGAAGTTTTTAACTGATTATGAATCTGCCTCAAAATTAAGCCCCGAATACCAATTGATATTCGACTTACTAAGGGCAAGCGGCAATGTAGTAATGCTGATATTAGAACTTAAGACAGGCCTTAAGATTTGCTTTCTGGATACAAAGGATTTAGGAGTTATAGATTATTCTGGAAAGCAAAGTGAATTATACAATTGCATCCATTTATACAACAGAAAAACCGAAATGGATTTATGGATTTATTTATGGAAGGGTTGGGAGCCAGTTGAAGTTGAAATAGGAGAGAAGAAATACAGTCTAAAAGGAAAGAAACTTGTTGAACTTGGAACAGAATTTGAATGGATTGATGGAGAATATATTAAAAGAGGAATTAGAGAGTTCCCTTTAATGAAAGGGAAAAAAGACGAGATAATTATTGACCTAAGGGCAATAAAAGGAAATGAGGCCTTGAATAGATTTTTATCCAGCAGCCCGGTGGATAAAGGCGGCACTTCGACTCGCTCGCGCTCGCTCAGTGTAAACAGTTCGCCGGTTGGCTCAGATGGTCCAGTTACCGATGGGCCGGGAAAAAGTTTTCCGAATTCGGGAAAACCTTCCATAAGTACATATAAATTAGTCAAAGCTGAATTAAGAAAAATCTTGCTTTATATGGTTAGGGGGCCAAATGACCGTGAAGCCCGAGACAGCTGTGTCCATCAAAGACAAAGTGAAAAGTTTGAAGAAATAATTCAGCGAGCCCACCAGTCAAATCCACGGGTATTATTAAAAATGCTATTGGGGCTTGCGGAAGATGAATCTAGTGAGGTACGTTTAGGCACAATTCTCACATTGGGTAACCTTAAAGACCCTGATATGGACTATACCCCTTTAATTAGAAGGCTTAAAGAAGAACCAGATCCTGAGAATTTTCGCTGCTTGGTTTATACCATGGGTCAAATAGGAGAAATCAAGAGTGTCAAGGCCTTAATTGAGTTAGGTATAGATACTCCTTATATAAAGGAGAATATGCAATGGCATAAGTCAAATTTCACTTGCTATGTAGTGATAGGAATAGAGAATTTAGGTAATTCTGACATTGAAGAGGGGTTTAGAAGGTTAGGAGAAAGCATGTCTAGAGATTTCTTTGCGTACCTTCTGCCTAATATAAATGGCGAACAGCCTTATTTTCAAATTATTGAGACACTGAGGAAATTAGAGTTTATAACTGAAGAAGAAACTAAGGAAGCCAAAGCAAAATTTCAAGAGATAACCAGCGGCAGTTTTCCGGAATTTACCATTGGTGTGTGGTGTACACAGGATGATTACAGATGGCCAATCAAAGAAAAATTTTGGCATGAACGTCGTTCTAAAGAAGCTTGGGGGCCGCGGGTAATAGATTATAACCAAAAGATAATGCCTCAGAAAGAAATGGATTGTCTAATAAAGTTAAGATTTTCGCTAGAGGATATCTCTCACATTATAAAACGTTTCTCCGACCAGATATATAAAGAAGTTTTCCCCTTGATATTGACAAATTATAAACATAATCTTCCCACCAGGTTTCCTGATGTGCGGGTAGTTTACAGCACGAACAGAGAAAATAGGCCGTATGGTTACGAGCCGAATAACAAAACTGGGAATTTGCCTTGGTGGATTTTGGTAACTGTATATATTAATGAAAAAACCACGGCACAGGCTTTCGAAGAAGCCCTTCGGAAGGCCTACGCTTTATATTGGGCTGGTGAATGTATTAGAAGTGACGAGTCGGGCTTAGGTCTGGAAATAGCCAGTAAAGTGAGAGACCCCCGCACATTCTTAAGAGTATTATTAGAAATAAAGGAAAGAGAATTTCTACGGGAGTGGTTTAAAAATATGTCTGCGGCAAAATTGAAGTTTTTCCTTAACTATAGCCGCTCTTTCCGTTCAAAATTTACCTGGGAAAAAGCAGTGGCTGCTTTACCGGATGTAATGTTTCGAATAGCCGGGAGTTCGCGAATGGTGGGAGTTAATGCCTTCGGGATACTTAATGAGGTCCAAAAAATACTTTTCTCGCATTATTACCCTAATGCTATTATCGTGGAAGGCCTCCCGTTTGAGATGCCATTTAAACATTCCCAGTTTGATTGGGTTTTAGTCAACCTTCAGCTAAACCTCTTCCCTCAGCCACTACGCCGCCTGATTCTGGAAGGAGTCAGCCATCTCTTAACTTCCGAGAGCACTTTTATCGTTATTGTAAAAGATATCATTTCCCAGCAAAGAGATATTAGATATAAGTTAGAGGGAGTATGGGATACAGGACAGTGGTGTGACGAGCTGAAAAGGTTAGGAGGATTTTTGCCGAGATCTATACAGGAATTATTCGTGGGTAAGCATACCCCCCAGGAAAAATTTTTTAGGATAGAGGCGTATCGGGGCAGAGAATTACAGGATGTGGCAATAGAAATTGAATGTGCGAAGGGAGAACTTCCCAAAGGGGGCGCCCCTGAAGAATTCAGCGGCCCGGAGAAAAATGACAACGGCGGCAGTGGTTCGGCGAAGAACACCACAAGTTCGCCGCTTCGCTCATTAGTTCCCAAGGGAAAGAGTTTTGTTGGTTATCTTTACTCCCTTTGGTATAAAGCTGCTATTATACACTGGAGATTTATTACTAACTTTGGATATTTCATTTACAGATTCCTTGATACAGAATATACAGATGCCGATACTTTAAAATGGTATTCATTAGTAAGGCGAGAGATTAGGTCTGTTTTTGGTTCTAGAACAATTAGGGTATATTATCCAGGCAGCGGTTGTGATATAAAACATCCTTTATTAGCAACGGACGGCGATATTTTTCTTTTTGTTGATATCGATGAATTAGATAATTTAATTCCTGATTTCGTATTGAAATATATAAGTGTGCAGATTAAAAAAATAGGCGGCAAGATGCTTGGAAGCGAAATAGTAAATAAGCAGGAATTAATTCTTCATTTTTCTTACGAGGATAAAAAGAGAGTTTTATACTATTACAGGAAAATAGATGCCGGCAAAGAAGAAATGTTACCCGGAAAAGTTAAAGAAGGATTCGATGTTTATGTTGAGAAAGCATTGCGTAGAGGTTACACAGGAGGCGGGACAAATAAGGATCTGGCCTTACCGATAGGTATTAAATATCTACGCGAAGGTGGTTTCTTAGTGACGGATTATTCTGTAAGTGAAGCACTACAACAATTGTATGAATATTCCAATGATTTTTCTTTGATAAAGTTGCTTAATACATTTCATATACCACAGCAAATCTTAACACGAGAGCAGTTTGAGCATTATAAATTTTCTTTTCTTAGTTATTTTTCAAGCAAACTTGTTCTTAGTTATTTTTCAAGCAAACTTGTTAAAAAATATTTGAAGAAAGTGTCGGATTCTACAAAGAGAACAGAGCCGTTGAAACGAAAATCCAAACTCAAACCTTCTGTTATAGGAGAGCGCAGGTTAAGCGAGATAAGTAAAGAAATTAATAAACTTCACCAGTTTAAAAATAATCTGAATAAAAAAGAAAGTTCCTTAATAGAGTTAAAAGAAGCTTGCGAAGAGGCAAGTGTAGATAATTTTAATGTTGTTGTTAATGTGCTCAAGTCAGCCATCGAGGAACATCAGAAAGACATCTACCATCTTAAAAGAAAGATTAGGGGATTGGAAAGGCTCAAGAAGAACTACTCCAGCAGCCCGATAGGAGAAAATAGCAGTGTTCGGCTGGAAAAATTCTTAACTTATTTAGGTTTTATTCCCAATTCTTTCCTAAAACCAACTCTCTCCCATAGATTAAAAAGATTGATTACTGTAGCACTAGCATTCCTGATTATAGTAGAGGAGATATACCTCAGTCTTATTCAGGCATTAAGTTCCCGTATAATCAATATATCGACAAAATGGCAATTGGTGAATGGGCCGTCTGCAAGCTATGTTGTGCCCAAGACAGGGCCTTTTAATCAGGAAAAGGGATATACGCAAATCCCACAGTTTATCCAGAGATTATCTGAATATGGCTTTAAAGTGACGCAGCAGGTTGAGCAAAACGGCTTATTCCACATTCTTCTTTCCGTCTTTGGTGTGATTCCCGCATATGAACACGATATTAATGCTGCCCTAAAAATAGATTGCCCCACTGCAACTATTGCCGAATTTGATAGGTTAAATGGCTTACAGTTTAAAACCGATGCTGAAATACCTAAGCCATTGAAGGATACATTGCTTGCCTGGGAGAATAAAATTTATGATAGCGGTATTCCGACGCGGAATGTGGTCATCGAGCCCAAAAGGATATTTTTAGCTGTAAAGACGTATATCCTTAGTTTCTTTAGCAAGGGGCGTCCATACGGAGCCAGCGCCCTACTTACCCAGTTAGAAAAGTCCGAGCATTTTCCTGCCGGAGAGACAAGAGGCATCTGGGATAAATTCAAGCAGATGGTGGGCGCAACCCTAAGGTTATACCGGAACAGTATGAATAACAAACCAGAAAGAAAGAAACTTTTAAGAGAATATCTGAACTGGGCATATCTGGGTTCACCTTATGGCCGGGCTTTGAATGGCTTTGGCTATGCTTATCATGAAATATACGGCAGAGATTTAGCAGCTTTAAGGCAGGATTTATCCGAAAACAATCCGGATATGTTAGGTAAAGCCCGGGCATTAAAAGAGGTGGCGTCTTTGGTGGTTTGTCTACGCTCACCCAGTTTACTGAATAAGGCAATAAAAGAATATTTTAGCGGTGATTTCGGGCATAGCTTCAGAGGATTAAACAGGTTAGCCAATATAAATATAGAGGAATTATACAAATGGGGAAAGATAGATAAAGAACTCAAAGAGCTGGCGCAGCAAGCGGTCTTAGAATTCAATGAGCATCCGGAAAAACCTATAGGTCAAGGTGAAGACAAATTCATCCGCACTCTCAAAAACAGATTAACCACTATGCTTGGCTTAAGAAATAATTATGACTTAGAGCATTTAGACCTGCACGTTGACGCTACCCATGATAAGAAGCTCACCCTCCAGATAAACCAGGCATTAGGACGGTTGTATGATGAGGATTTCCTGCGCAAGAATGGTTATCGTAATCCGCGGATGTTAGGTAATAGCTCTGCGCAAGGCGTGGTTTATAGTTTCCGCTTGGTGAGAGTTGGCGAAGATAAAAATGAGGTTTTGGTGAACACAGATACTTCTTCTGAGGCAATGGATTATAACACGCAGGGATTTGCGGATTTTGGCTCGACTGCCAAGATGCGCACAAAAGTAGTTTATTTGCAGATAATTAAGGAAGATTTTGAGAATTATAAAAATGGCCAGAGAATTATTAAGCACAATCCGATATCTAATTGGGTTAGAGAATATATTGACGCGTATCCGGATGCCAACTTAGGGCAAATTCTTGAGGCAAGCACGGAGAGAGAATTTTCTGCCGCTCCTCAGCCCGTTTTTACTGCCGGCGGCGTGCATCGTATAGCCAATTTTGAAAAATGGGAGAATGTGCGTAAATTCACCGTGAAAGAGGCATTCTATAAATCCGTGAATATGGTTTTTATCAGGTTAATGCGCGAGATAGTAGAGTGGCAGCTGGATGAGTTAGGATACGATTGGCAGAAAATCAAAAATGATAAAAATGACTCCGTGCGCTGGCAGATTCTTGAACAGGTAATCAAAGAAGCAAAGAGAAACGGCGAAGACTTAAGCTGGCTGCGGCACACCAAAATTAAGAGTGCGCAGGATAACCGCATCTGGACTTATTTAGAGAAAATCGCATTTTCCGAGATAAGCAAAGCCTGGCGGAATTTAGGATACGAATTTGCGCTTCTTCCTTCCCTTGCTTCAGCCATCGGCGCCTCCGGAGATACTCCGGATTCGCTGGCAAACCTGGTAAGTATCTTTGTCAATGACGGAAAGCGAAATGATACGGTAGATATCCAGAAAATCAATTTTGCCCCATTCACTCCTTGGCAGCAGGTCTTTGAGAAGAAGATAAGCGCACCCCGTCAGGCCTTAGACCCTATCATTGCCAAAATAATGAAAGAATTACTCGCTGGCGTTGTGCAAGAGGGCACAGCGATAAGATGTAAGCCCGATGCAAAAAATAATTTCTGGAATGGAAATCCTATTGGCGGAAAGACCGGCACCGGCGTTAGAAAAATTAAACATTTTCGTCGTGGCAACTTAATCAGCCAGGATGTCTCTGGCCGCACCGCCGCCTTTGTTTTCTATTTTGAGAGGTTTGTAGGCATTGTGGGATTACAGGTGAAAGCCGATGTAAACGCCAAAAATTATAATTTCGACAGCTCCTTTGCCACTAAGATTGCCGCCGAATCTATCTTACCTAAATTACAGGAGCACCTGTCACTATGCAAATCTTCCTCTTCGCCGGTGGGAAATCATACGCAGCAATTTATCGAATTCTTAAAAGAAAATTTAATCCTGCATACAGATAATAATAGCGACCAGAAATGGATGGGGTGCGATTGGGCATGGCGTATAACTGACGTTGAGATTACCGATAATGAAATCTTTCTCACTAGGGGTATTTCTAAGCGCATTATGCCTATTAACTGGAAGGCAAGAATTTATTCAGAGCCACGGGGGACTTTCGGTATTTATATAAGAGAAGGTGCCAGGTTAAAAGAGATTATTGAGTATATGCTTAATCATCCCGATTTCGAAGCCTTTTGGCGATATGGAAGAAAGGAGGATAAAGAGCCACTCAAAGAATTCTTAAGGGCGTATTTATTCTTTTCCAACCCGCCGGTTACACAAATGGATATTTCTCCCAGTATCCCCGGAACTGCCCTGATAGAGAAGTCCACCTCGCTGCGCGCACACAACTATGGCGAAGATCACATATCTGGCATGTTGGGAGATGAAAAAATATCTTTTTATACTGTTATGCCGACCAAAGTAATTATTGAATTAGTGCTTAGCAAGGAAGCAGATAATGAGTTTATCTATGATATATGGTTTGATAATAAATTCTTCCTAGGAAATCGTCTCCAACTTAAATTGGATAGCCAAGTTAAAGAGATAACCGTTTCTGTTTTATGGACCCGTAATGGACGCACCGATGGCTCATATCCGGGTGTGGGAGAGAGTATCTTTGCTTTCTTGAGACGCGAGACAATTAAACGAGGATATACAATACGCATTAAGAAAATTCAACGCAGTAGAATAGGACAACATTTAGAGAAATATTTTTACGATTTAAGAATTGCCCAGGAGGACAATAACCGGGGATACGATTCCAGCGCAATACCTTACAGAGGCGAGCTCGGATGCACCGTTCTGGGATATCCGAAAGAGGAAATAGGCGGCTCCGGGTCGCCGGTGCTTCTTCAGGAAGGTTTAGGGGTCACCAAGCCACAACGTCGCAAAGAGACAATGGCGGCGGTGCTTCACGGAAGGCGCCCAGCACTACTCCTGAGGAAGATAAAGGGAGCAGTTCGCCGGTGGATAGCTGGTCTTCGTCCAACCCGATTGATTCTAAAGATAAAATGAGCGAAAGTGATAAAGGATTTAGCCGAGAGCTTGTGATTGAATATCTCCGCCGCATTAAAGATAAATATGAGAGATTAGAAATAACCTTAATACATAGCGATGCAGATGATATTCTTTCATGGAAGAAGAGAATAGGGCTATTGAGGATTCCTCAAGGAGACATATTCTTTTTTGCGTGTTGCGCTACGGTTCTTGAGGCAGAAAAAGAAAAAGAAAGTATCAGGGAAGAAATTAAAAAATCGCCTTATGGTAAATTGGTTTTAGCGATAAATTATGAGGGTAAGGAGATTTCGCAAGTAAGAAGGCGCGAAGTAGAAACCATAAATAGCTTTATGGAAAAAATTGAAAGATTCTTTGAAAATAATTGGCAACTTTGTGGACCTAAACCCAACTCGCCTTATTACAATTATTTGAGTCAGATATGGGTTATCGAAAGACGAATGGAACGATACAAAATACTCCGGCCTAAACCTTCTCAATATCGCGCTCTTTATTTAGAAGATTGGAAAAATTGGAGAAAAGGACTTGATAATTACCTTTTAGATAAAAAGAGATACGAGGAATTATCTCTTGATGCCAAAATTGATGGGAACGAAGGAAAAGCTTCAACCCAGATGAAAACAAACAAGTCTGAGTTAAATGGTTTCGTAAGGCAAATAAGGGTTTTAAACTGGTTGCGGCAGGAAATATTTAATCCAGATATCCTCCCCGTGGCTGCGACCGAAGGGAGTCCCGAGCGTAGTCGAGGGAGCGGGGTCTGGTTTACTGCCGCAGCCGGGGTATGTCTGATACATAGCGGGGTGGTTTCGTTAAATAGTTTTGCTTTTGCTCTAAAGGTTATTTTTATAGCAGGAGTTTTATTATATTTATTTATGGCGAGGCAGGAAGGAGACGGTTTGCTTTATATCATCAAAGGTTACAATGAATCGCTCAAAAACGTCTTTTCTTCCCATGAGATTAAAGCCAATACCGAGGCGTGGAGAGAAGCCAACGGTGGCCTTAAAGGAGATGTGGCCAATTTTGATGGGCAAAAGGTGAAAAAATACCGGGATAAGACTACCATCGCCTACCGTGGCAAAGCCTTGTTCGCCCTTTTGATAATCTATGCCTATCAGATCTGCTTCTTTTGGAGAAAAGAGAGAATAAAACGCGCCCGAGTCTATGTAGGCGTCGACCTCAATTCCGCACAGCTGAAGAGTAATAATCGGACAGGGTGTGGATTTGTAGATTTTGTAAGGAAAGGTTATCAAATTATTAGGGCGCATACAAAATCGCTTGGTATGGGGACACGGAAAAATAAGGGCACAACGCCGGGATGCTCTGCTTTACATTTCTTTAATAATTGGCGAGGCGTTCCATCGGCATCTGTATATAATACCTTATTATTGCCGATGAGTATGTATCTACCACTATACCTATCTATTATCTCTTCGAAATGTTCTCTTAGCCACTTGTCGTTATCCACTATTTTGGTCTTTGTTCTCTTTGCCATTTTATTCACCTCAATCTCTGTAATTAAATATACTATGCCTATAAATAAAAGTCAAGATTTTAATTCCTTTAAGGGATTGTAGAACCGCAGTGGAAAACGTTACCCAGAGAGGCACCCCATATAAAGACAACAATTTTAATATTGTCTCTCTCTTAGAGGGCGTGATGGATGAGTATAGTTATCAGCAAGACTGGCAACCAACTAAGGCGGGATTATTTGCACCCTCTTCTTTTGTAAAAGTTGTGGATTTATTAAGAAAACTGTATGAGCTAGATGAGGAGTTTTTTAACAGGTGTGAGAGAGACATAAATAAATTAGCCGAGTTAGGTGCCGTTGATTTAAATAAGATAAAGATTGTTTTAGGCGATTATCGCGATGCGGATTTGTCAGGATTTGATATTGTCTATATGTGCTGGACGCCATTTAAACGACCCCAGCCCGGAGGTAAAATTAGCGGCAATCCAGGCGACAAGCGCAAAAGTCGGAGTTGAGCCGGTAATCAGTGATACCTTCCTTAAGTTAGCGCGGGAGGATAATAATCTTTTGGTGCGCTCAATGGCAACAATGCATCTGGATAAAATTAAAAGCCCCGAAGTAATTAATATCATCGAGCAGAATTTTAAAAGCAATTATCTGCCACTGCGCTTAAGCGCAACACAAGTCTTAGGCAGGATTGATTCCCCGCAAGCTACGTCAATTCTTTCCTCCGCCATAAATGACCCGCATCCATCGATGCGCACTGCCGCCATTTCTGGGTTAGGAAGTAAAATTGACCAAAATCCTCAGCTAATTGATATAATTAAACCTTATGTGGACGATAAATATCCTTTGGTGCGCCAAACAGCAATAGCATCGTTAGGAAAAATTGAAAATCCTAATATAGATAAATTACTTACTTCTGCCTTAAAAGATCCTTCTGCATTCGTCCGTCAAACGGCAATTACTAATTTAGGTTTAAGAGTCCATAAAGATTCACAATTACTCGACCCGTTAATTAATGTTTTAAAATCTGATAGCGATTCTTGGAATCGTCAATTAGCTGCGTTTTCTCTCAAAACTGTACAAGCGCCACAGATAGAGTCAATAAAGCCCTTAATTGAGCAGACTGCGCCTGATACAAAAGTAATGGTAATAATACCGGGCGTTGATGACGGTTTAGGATATTCTCCATGGAGCAAGCGGGATCTTGGTATCGACGAGGCTAAATTAAAAAATTGGCCTTTAAGGAATATATTGGAAGCAGGGGGCGTTAAAATTATTGAGCATCGCTGGACAGGAAATCTTATTGGAAAAGATTTCCGAGAAGCCCAATTGAGCTTAGATAAAACTGTTAATTCTGCATTAGATTTAGCAAGGGGAGGTAAAATAGGAATTATTGCTTATAGTGGTGGTAATCGTATTGCTGAACGATTATTTGAACCAGGTTTACATGTAAATATAAAAGAGGCATTTGGGGTGGGTAAGATACATATCATCAGTTTGGGTTCTCCTTCTGGGAAAAACTTCGGTCTATTGGATCCTCATTGGAAAAATATTTGGTCTCCTAGCGATTGGATTTCAAGTATTTCAGCTGTCTCGAGCCCAAACAGATACGACGTTCGTTTCCATGGTTTGCCCCACCTCGCATACGAAGACTATAGAGTAATTCCCTATATAGGTTATAATATGTTCGGTTGGAAATATACACCGACTACCGGCTCATGGCCAGGAAAATATAATTTTCAAAGTATTGCTCCCCCTGATTATTATTTACATCAGCAGCAACCAATAGAGGTACCGCCTATTATTAGACCACCAGTAGATTACACATCTAGCCACTTAAGAGATCCTTTTGTGCCGCAGATACCTAGATTTCAACCTTTGTATACCCCGCCGCCTATTTATACGCCTCAACCGGTATATACACCACAAAGAGGTTATTGGCCGGGGCAGTATAATTTTAATATCATCGCACCACCAGATTATTGGAAGCATCAGCAGTTTACTGTACCAAAGATAGAGATACCTAAATACCAACCACCTCCACAGATTAAGACTTATCAGAGTCCGAGGACGTAAAGAAAGGAGAAGAAGATGAGGATTAAAATACCCATTGGATTAATAATAATTAGTGTAATAGCAATTTTAATTGATTGTTATGCTGGTTATGCACTTTTTCTGATGACAGCAATGGCATTTGGGCCAGACTACCCTTTTATATATTTCACCACAGTGATAACTCTTTTTATTCTCTTTACCTTATCAATAATGTTCTTTTTTAAACTTAAAAAATGGGCTTATAGAACATTCTTTATTTTGACGCTGCTGTTGCATTCCTTTTTAATACTTATATATATATATATTACTTAACTATAAAAGCAATCAAAACGTTGGAAATGCAATATATTTTTCCTATAATTTCTTTCTTGGGTTTTCTTATTTATTTCCTCAGGCCTTCTGTGAGGAGATTATTTAAGTAAATGCGGCTATTGGTTAGGTCAATACAACTTTAACATCCGTGCACCGGATAATTACTGGAGGTATCAGGATACAAAAAACAAAAAAAACAAAAGACGAAATGGAAATGGGAGATAGTAAGTAGTACAAGACCGGGTCTTGAAATATATATAATTGTGACGATAATAGAAAGGAGATTAACATGCAAATCAAAAGACGCTTTGCCAGGTGGCAGATAGAGCAGGAGGCAAAAGTAAAATTGGAAGGGGCTCAAGAGTATGCCCATTGCACAATCAGTGATATCAGTTTTATGGGCACTAAAATTTCTTTAGCACTTAAATTGCCCAAAGATACTTTTTTAAGATTAAAGATTGTTTTGCGCGAAGGTCTTATATTAAATGTAGAGGTTTGGGTGGCGTGGCAGAGGACTATAGATGGCCACAATGTCTATGGCCTTTATTTTACAAAAATAAAAGACCCGGACAAGGAGAAAATATATAAATTCATCCGCAGTAATTTTCCTGAACAGATGAATGGTAAATGGTGGCAAGGATTAGGACAAGAGAAAGGAGGTGGAGAGATGGAAGACCGCAGGATATTTGAGAGGTTTAAAGCTGCTTTACCTATCCGGTTTTTAAGCCTCAAGGAGAACAGTGAAGGTAAGGGCCTGACTGAAGATGTCAGCGCTAAAGGCATAGGTTTATTAGCCGAGAATGAACTTGCTCCTCGCGCACCTTTAGAGTTATGGTTAGAGATACCAGATAAAGGCGAGCCACTCTATGCGAGGGGTGAGGTAGTCTGGTCAAAGATGCTGCAGCCCAATAAATACAGGGTAGGCGTAAATTTGGAAAAGGCAGACCTGATGGGCTTATCACGGGTTTTAAGGGCACCTTAAGGCCAAAAAACCCTTGACCGACGTATAAAGTTATGTTTAATTTATTTTTCCTTCCTTGATAATTATATTTTTAAATGGTATACTTTATTTTCTACCATTTAGGAAAAAGAAAGGAGATATATGCTTAAGGGCCACGTTAAAATCCTAGCCGTTATTTGCTGCTTAGCAGTTGCCACTCTTTTATCCGGTTGCGCTTCTAAAAAAGAAACAAGAAAAATAATTACCATCACTATCTGGCACTGGATGACGGATAGAGAGCCAGCATTTCAAGAATTAGCCAAGAAATATGAGGCAAAGACAGGTGTCAAAGTAAACTTTGATCTCTATGCACCCTCTGACGCTTATACGCAGAAGGTGCGCGCAGCAGCACAAGGTCAAAATTTACCTGACATTTTCGGTATATTAGGCGAGAAAAGGGATTTTGCCTCATTTATTAAGGCAGGCCATATCTTGGAGTTAACCCCGTATATGGAAGAAAATAATAATTGCTGGAAAAATAGTTTTTTTCCCAAGGCTTTAGAAGTTAATGAATTTAGCCAAGGTAATAGCTATGGAGTTAAGCCAGGTATTTACGGTGTGCCTATAGATATTATGACCATCCAGATGGTTTATAACAAGGACTTATTTAAAAAATTAGGACTCAATCCCAACAGGCCGCCAGCAACTTTCCAAGAACTACTAGATATAGGTAAGAAGCTCAAAGAAGCCAATATGCAAGGTTTAGTTTCAGGTTGGGGTGAGCTGTGGATGATTGACTGCCTGGCCAATAACTATGCTTTTAATATTATGGGAAAGGACAAGGTATTAGCTACTATCAGAGGAGAAGTTCCTTATACCGACCCGGATTGGATTAAGGTCTTCGCTCTTTTTAAAGATTTGCGGGAGGCAGGGGTTTTAGCCACGGGCATAATTACGATGGTGAATAAAACCGCAGAACAACTCTTTGCTAATGAAAAGGCGGTATTTGCTTTTAATGGTTCCTGGTGCGCGAATGTTTATAAAGGAATGAATCCTAATTTAAATTACGGTGTAATGCTGCCACCCAAGGCATCTGAAAATTATCCTATGGCTATCTGGGGTGGCGCGGGTTCATCTTTTATGGTCAATGCCCATTCAAAAAATAAAGAAGAGGTAGTGAAATTTTTGCAGTGGCTAAGCGACAGCGAGCAACAGGCATATTTGTCTGAAGCCACCAATAATTTACCGGCGAACAAAAATAGCGTAACTAAAATCCCGGAGATTTTAGCGGGTTTTGCCAGAGGAATGGATTTCGCTACGCATCCAAATATTTGGGGAGTTTCGGAGTTTCCGGTAGTAATAGAGGCTTTTGATAAGGCAATACAATCGATTATTCTGGGAGAGAAGACGCCGGAACAGGTAGCAGCTGAAGTGCAAAGAATTAAGGAAAGGGAATTAGCTAAAAGACGCAAATGAAAATTAAATCAACTTTAGAAAATTATATATTTGTCCTTCCCGCGGTATTAATCTTTTCAATATTTTATATCATACCTTTTATCGAGGTTTTCCGTTTAAGCTTTTTTGAGTGGGATGGCATCTTACCTACCCAGGTCTTTGTGGGTTTGGGTAATTTTAAAGAAATCATCTTAGAAGACAGCAACTGGTGGCAAGCAATGCGTAACGCCGGATACATTACTTTAATTGCCCTTACTTTTCAAAACGCCCTTGCTTTTCTGCTCGCCTGGGCTTGTGACCGCGAGATTCGTTTAAAGAATTTTTATCGCATGATATTTTTCATTCCTCCAGTTTTATCAGAGTTAGTGGTAGGTATGGCCTGGCGTTTTATTATTAATGATGTGGATGGCGCAAATATAGTGAATCGCTTCCTTATAGGTATGGGCTTACCCCAATTGGTGCATAGCTGGCTTTCTGATCCCAAGACCGCCCTTACTACAGTAGCAATAATTCACTCCTGGAAGGGTTTTGGCTGGGGCTTTTTGATATTTCTTGCCGGATTGCAAACTATACCCCGCGAATTATACGAGGCAGCGCACGTAGACGGTGCAAATGCCTGGCAGTCTTTTAGAAAAATTACTATACCGTTAATGGTGCCGGTTATGGTATTAGTGGCTATCCTTACGGTATTAGGCACTATGCAGGCCTTTGTCTTAATTATTGGTTTGGTGGGCGGAGAATTAGCCGGGCATACTTCGGTTCCTGTATTAAGAATCCTGGCAGCGATGCGGGGTTCTTCCAGATTTGGTTACGCTTGTGCCCAAGGAATTACTTTTGGAGTAGTATTAATTATAATTTCATTCATTCAATATAGATTTTCCAGAAAATACCGACAGGCATGAAGACGACACTTTATTATAAAACAAAGAACGTAACTATAAACTTGCTTATCCATTTATTTCTACTTACCGTAGCGGTTGCGTGTTTATTCCCCTTAGTTTGGATGGTTTCTTCGAGCTTAAAGACACAACAGGCAATATTTAGCGATACCTCACTTATACCCAAGGAATTTCATTTTGAAAATTATTATCGGGCTTGGATAGGAGGCGGATTTGGCAGGTATTTTTTAAATAGTATTTTTTATACAGTTTCTGTGGTTATCGGGATAGTAATTGTTTCCTCACTTGCTGCCTATGCCTTTTCGCGTTTCCGTTTCCCCGGAAGAAATATCCTCTTTATTATGTTTATGGCGGCAATGATGATTCCCATTCCGGGAAGTTTTGTCGCCTTATACGTTTTGTTAAATAATTTGCATCTGAGAGATACTCCTATAGGTTATATCTTGTGTATGATTAACGTAGGCCTATCCACAAGTATTTTTCTCTTGAAGACATTCTTTGATAAGATGCCTAAGGAATTAGAGGATGCGGCGCGTATTGATGGCTGTTCTAAATTAGGCCTCTGGTGGCATGTAGCATTGCCCTTGGCAAAGCCGGTTTTGGCAGTGGTAGTAGTATTTAATGCCCTGGCTGTTTGGAACGAATACATATTGGCTTTGATTATCTTTGACTCCCGGCAGTTTATGCCGCTGCAGGTGGCATTACAGACTTTTCAGGGAGAATTTGTCACGAATTATCCGCTTTTAATGGCAGGTTTGACTATCGCTGCCTTACCTATAATAATAGTGTATCTCCTGATGCAGAAGTATATTGTCAAAGGAGTTACGCAGGGAGCGGTTGTCGGATGAAGAATGTTATTGCGTTATTGCGTTATTGCGTTATTGCGTTAATTATAATGAGCCCTATCTACTATCTACTCTCTACTCTATACTCTCAGGACGTTCCCTCCTCTGGCGAGCTGATTGTCAAGGCCTGGCATGCGCATGGCCAGAAAAACGTCGAGGAGACCTTTAAATATACTAAAGCGGTGATTGAGCTATATAAAGAGGAAGCAGATAAGCAGCAGGCATCTTTAAGGGCATTTCCTAAAACGAAAGATGAGATTGAGGTGATGGCTGCTTTAAATGATGTTGCTACAGCTTATTTTATTCAGGGAGAATCCTTGAGGTATCAGGGAAAAACAGAGGAATCTACAAAGGCTTTTAAGCTCGTAATATATCAATATTGTTATGCCCAGGCCTGGGATCCCAGGGGTTGGTTTTGGAAAGTTGCTTTGGCGAGCTGGGAGAGCATTATAAAATTGAGCCCCAATGAGAATTTACCTACTCCGCCCTGCCCTCAGCTTGTTTCAGAGATTGCCAAATTAGGAGAGAAAAGGAAACCGGTCAGCCAAATTCCCACCCAAGTAGTTTTGTCAGACCCGGGAAAAGAGGATTTTGTAGATTATGAAAAATACGGTGAATTTCAAAATCCAGGAACCAAGGACTATAAGTATGTGGTGAAAGACCAAGAAGGCCTTATGGCTGCGGTGGGTGAAGGAATATATCCTAACAATACCTCGGTAAGATGGGACCCGGCGTTTAAGAAAGTGCAAAAAGAAAAACGCCTGGAAGGCTCACACTGGGATTTTGTGCATTCGCCGGATTTAGAGGCTGCCTTTTTAAAATGGGCAACTAGCTCTGAGCCGCAAGGAGTAAAATTGTTTTACACAGCCTTAATTTTAGAGAAATCCGGGCTGATTACTCAGGCGATTAAATGTTACTATTCTATTGTAGTGCATTTTCCGGCAAGTTATGGCTGGACATATTGGCATACGCCTTGGTATGTAGGCCAGGGGAGCCTCGCCAAAATAAATTATCTTTTGCGCCGTAACCCACAATTAGGTTATAAACTTGTGGGTGCAGATATAAAGATAATTAACGGTTTCGATAATGATGTTTCTAATGATATAGCTGTAAGTAATCCAGGAAAATTTGTCAAGGTAGGACTCCTGGAAAAAATGAAGCCAAAGCCAAACAAAGAATTTTTAAGTATAAAAAGGAGATTAGGCAAAGGCAAGGTTCATCTTATCCAATACGAAACCGGTGACTGGGAGTTAATTGTGGATAAAAAGCCTTATGTAATTCGCGGCATTACTTATGCGCCTGCAAAAGTGGGCCAATCGCCCGATGAAGGGACTTTGGGTGACTGGATGTATGAGGATTTTAATAAGAATGGCAAAATCGACGGGCCATACGATGCCTTTGTGGATAAGAATAAAAATAATTTGCAGGATAAAGATGAGCCGAGTATCGGTGATTTTAAATTACTGAAAGAGATGGGTATAAATACCATTAGGCTTTATCATCATCCGCTGAAAGTGAATAAAGAACTCTTGCGAGATTTATACAACAGATATGGAATCAGGGTGATTATAGGTGATTTTTTAGGAAAATATGCCCTTGGCTCTGGCGCGCCTTGGAATCCAGGGACTGATTATAATAACCCAGAGCACAAAAAGAATATGATGGAATCAGTAACCCAGATGGTTTTAGAATTTAAGGATGAGCCATATATATTATTCTGGCTGTTGGGTAATGAAAATGTTTATGGTTATGCTTGTAATGCTGATAAAGAGCCAGATGCCTTTTTTAAATTTGCTAATGAGGTAGCTAAGCATATAAAATCTATAGACCCAGAGCATCCGGTAGCTATTTGTAGCGGAGATACATTGTTTCTGGATAAATTTGGAAAAGACGGACGGGATATTGACATCTTTGGAACTAATGCCTATCGGGGAGAATATGGATTTGGCCGGCTTTGGCAGGCAGTAAAGGAAGAAGCGGATAAGCCGGTATTTATTACTGAGTTTGGTTGTCCTGCGTATGCAGAGGGTAAAAGCATTGAGGAAGCAGAAGAACTTCAAGCTGAATATCACCAGGGTTCTTGGGAGGATATCGAGAATAATATGGCATTTAGAGATGGAGCTGGTAATGCTATTGGTGGCGTTACTTTTGAATGGTTGGATGAGTGGTGGAAAGGATATGAACCTTCGGTTCATGACACAAGAGGCTTATGGGCTGGGCCGTTTCCTGACGGTTATATGCATGAGGAATGGCTGGGCCTCTGTGGTCAGGGAGATGGGAAATTAAGTCCGTTTTTAAGACAGCCGCGTAAGTCGTATTATATGTATAAAAAGATGTGGAAATAACAAATCGCTAATCGCATATCGCAAATCGCATATCGTTTTTACGATAAGCGATAAGCCATAAGCGATAAGCCAAGACGAGGAGGTGTAAAGAAATGAAAAAGTTGTTAGTAGTTTTAACAGTGTTGATTTTAGCAATGCCGATTTGTGTTTTGGCTCAAGAGACGCCAGTCACTGAGAAACCCAAGGAGTTTATGGTTTACAAGGATAAGAATGCGAGGGAAAACCACTATATTCCTTCAGGTTGGATGGGTGATTATGGCGATATTAAATTAAATGACCAGTCTGCAGACAATCCCCATTCAGGCACAACCTGTATACAGTTTACCTATAATGCTAAGAAAACCCAAGGTCAAGGTTGGGCAGGAGCATATTGGCAGAATCCGGCAAACAACTGGGGAAGTAAAAAAGGTGGATTTGACCTTACCGGTATGACCAAGCTTACCTTTTGGCTGCGCGGTGCAAAAGGTGGAGAAATAATCCAGAAGTTTAAAGTAGGCGGAATAACTGGTACGTATCCAGATACTGCAGATGTGGAGACAGGGCCAATTGAGTTGATGGATACATGGAAACAATACTCCATTAACCTTGCCGGAAAAGACCTTTCCTATATCAGTGGCGGTTTCTGCTGGGTGACTACCTCAGATTTAAATCCCGAGGGATGCACATTTTATCTAGATGACATAAAGTTTGAAATAGACCCCGCCATAAAACCTGAGGGCAAAAAGCAGGAGAGTATACCTTTCTATGTTTATGCAGATAGCCGCTCCGTAGGCAATCACTTTATACCTTCGGGCTGGATGGGTGATTATGGCGACATAAAATATGATGGTACCTCAAAAGAGGATCCTTATTTAGGTGATACTTGCATTAAGATAATCTACAATGGTAAGGCTGCTCAAGGTGCGCGTTGGGCAGGTATCTTCTGGCAGAATCCGGCAAACAACTGGGGAACAGCAGACGGTGGATTTGATCTCTCCAAGACTACTAAACTTACCTTCTGGGCGCGCGGTGAAAAAGGCGGAGAGCGCATCGAAGAATTTAAAGTTGGCGGGATTATGGGTGAGTTCTCTGACTCAGATTCTGCGAGCATTGGCCCAGTAATCTTAAATAAAGAATGGACGCAATACACCATTGACCTAAAGGGCAAAGACATGTCCTATATCATCGGTGGTTTTTGCTGGGCAACCAATGTGGATGTCAATCCTGAGGGCGCTACTTTTTATCTGGATGAAATAAAGTACGAGTAGAGGGTTTACCGGTTAGCCTGTTTGCCGGTTGACCTGTTCGATGTTTTATAACAGGCTCACTGGCTAACAGGCTCACTGGCTAAC
>Ga0315282_10002857_pt1 | contig 31336 bp, 30 predicted proteins | sample YL17G07_20_MG_FD_203693 | JGI IMG/M metagenome (GOLD analysis project Ga0315282, IMG submission 203693) | Sediment microbial communities from Yellowstone Lake, YNP, Wyoming, USA - YL17G07_20 | ecosystem: Environmental > Aquatic > Freshwater > Lake > Sediment | place: USA: Wyoming | collected... | reverse complement strand
GGATCTTGCGATTATTTCGGCCGGCGGGTCAGGAAACTTGATTACGTCCTAGCTTGTTTCCCCGACGATGCTCACGGGTGCAATCCTCTCCGGAGGCAGGAGCATACGGATGGGTCACGAGAAAGGGCTCACCTTGCTAGATGGAGAGCCATTTATCTTCCACGTTCGCAGAGCTATGGACGGGCTCGTCGACGAGGTCATAGTGTCGGTGGCGAAAGGCATGAAGAAGACCTATGCCGAAGCCTTGGGTAGTCGGTTCATCATCGTAGAAGACCAGACCCCCGGCCTCGGGCCTTTGGGGGGAATAATCCCCGTCCTTTCTTCCGCGAAGAGCCAATATGTGCTGTTCTCGCCCTGCGACACCCCTTTCCTGAGCGCGAAGGTCTGCGAGCTTATCGTGTCCAGCGTGCACGGCGCGGACGGCGTGGTGCCGAAGACCGGCAAGGCCCATTACGAACCTCTCCACGGGATGTACCGGAAACAGCCAGGGCTGGCCGCGTTCACGGAGGCCGCCAGCAAAGGGGCCGGAAGCCCTCAGTACGCCTTCGACAAACTGGACCTCAGTTTCATCCCTGAAGAGAAGCTGAGGGAAGTCGACCCTGAACTTGAGAGCTTCTGGAACATCAACACGCCGAAGGACCTCGAGCATGCCAAAAGGAAATTCAGGGCGAAGCGTTAGAGGACCCTGTCCCATCCGACACCGAAATTCGATGGACATCAACCGTGCTGCCGAACGATCCGATAATTGCCAGGGATCACCGACATTTCGAATCTAGCTCCTTTTCCCGGGGTGCCAGTCTCCCTGATCTTGATGCGCGTGATGCCCAATATTCCCTTGATGAGGTCGAGCCCGTAACCTGTGTGCATACCCGCGCCCCGCTGGAATATCTTCTCCTTGTCAGCCTGCGCTACGCCTCCGCCATCGTCCTCGTAGATCACGGTGAGGCCATTCTTGGACTCTTCATAGTGAACCCATATCTTGGTGACCTTCTTCCCATGCCTCATCGAATTGTCGGCCAGATTGTGAAACACCTTGTCCAGCATCTGATCGGCAAGGACCTCAACTCCATTCAGGTCGATCGTCACGACGACCCCTTCAGGATTCAGAACCGAGACGCCCTGTTTGCATGCCCGGTCGACGTCCACCCATATGGGCTTCTCTACGCCCACCGACTCGTAGTCGGCGGTGAATTCCAGCTCCTTCTGGATCGCAAGTGCCGCCTTCTCAATCGCTGCTAGGTGTTCGCTGGCCGGAGGCTCCGTAACGGTTTCCTGGACGATCCCAAGCCATCCCATCAGCACCGCAAGCTGATTGAGTGTGTCGTGCCTGGTCACATGGCCCAGGAGGGTGAGCTTCTGGTTGACCGCCTCCAGCGCCCGCTCGTTCCTCTTCCTGTCGCTGATGTCCGTCACCACTGCAAGACCGCCCTGATACTCACCATCCTTACCGATTATCGATACAAATCCGATGTGAGCGCACGTAGAGGTCCCGTCTTTCCTTCGGAACTCCATCTCAAGATTGCGCTTGAGGCCTTTCTTTCGGGTATCGATCTCTTGTCTGAGGAGTTCGACCTTGCCCTCGTCGACGAAGTGGAAAACGGGCTTGCCAATCATTTCATCAACAGTGTATCCGAGCATCTCCGCAAGTCTCGGGTTGGCGAAAGTGGTGATGGATTTGGCATCCATCATCCATATTCCTTCTTGCGCAAGATCGACCAGCTGTTTGTATTTCTTCTCGCTCGAGCGAAGAGCCTCCTCTGCCTCCTTGCGGCCGGTGATGTTGCGGACAACGACCAGTAGCCGGTCCTTCGACATTGGCACCAACCGAGCCTCGAAGAACCGTTTCTCTCCCTCTACCTCGAGCGAATACTCTCGAGCCTTCGTTGCCCCATCTCTCATGGCTTCAGAGAGCATCTGCCCATAGATCTCCCCTACTTCTGGAGGAAGCACTTCCTGCATACGCTTTCCGAGGAACTCGGTGGGAGGCACGTACAGGTCTTTGTCCTGGGAGGTCTTGTGCTCAAGGATCGTCCCGTCTGAACGAACGATGAAATACAGGTCCGGGAAGGCCTCGACTATCGCCTGCAATCTCGAAGTGATCTCCTCAAGCCTCTCCTGGGCAAGCTTGCGAGGGGTGACGTCGATCAGCAGGCTCTCGTATTGGGTCGGTTTTCCATCGGGTCCCCTGCGGGCGTATGTATGGTCCACCACCCAGCGGATCTCATTCGATTTCGTGACGATCCTGTACTCTGCCTGGAGCTCGTCCACTCCCTTCTTGATGTACTCCGCCACCTCGTCCCTGACACGGTTCAGATCGTCAGGATGGATGATGTCCTCGAAGACCATGCGTCCAGGGTCGAAGTCCTCTCGACGGTAGCCGAACTGTCTGATGCTGTTGGATATGAAGGTCTCCGGAGCCAGGAGGTCCGGTGGCCAGAGGACGATGATCACGGGGCTCTTGTCTATGGTCTCCTCGAGCTCCTTGTATCTCTCGATGGCATCGTTCAGGCTCTGCTCAACCTTCCGGCGATCAGTGATGTCACGCACGTATTCGATGACCCCTGTCAGCTCGCCCGTCTTGCTGTCCAGCATCGGGAAGCTGAACAGATCAAGCCAGCCAACGACCTCCCCTTTGGGACCGACCTTCGGCACGGCCTCGTTGGAGGCCTTGCTTGACTTGAGCGTTTCGCGACTCGGACAGACCAGGCAACCAACGTCCCGTCCGTGGTACGCTTCGTAGCACTTCTTGCCAACAAGAGGAGCTTTGTGTGCGTACCACCTCTCCATCGTGGGGTTGACTTTCAGGATTGTGAAATCCTTGTCGAGAACGCTGATGCCATCTTGAATGCTGTAGAAGACATCCGTGAGGAAGTGCTCGGTCTCTCGGCTATCCGCCTCCGATCGTCTTCCCCTGACCGATTGACGGATCACATGTGCCAGCGTAGCGAACTGGAGCTGTGGGTTTGCACCCTTCTGGAGGTAGAAATCCGCCCCGTTGTTCAGCGCTTCAGCGGCTATCTCCTCTCTGCCCTTCCCCGTCAAGAGGATGAAAGGGATGTCGTTGCCCTGGGCTCTCAGGATCTTCAGCAGATCGATGCCGTTGATCTCCGGGAGACTGTAGTCCGCGACGATTGCATCGAACCTATGCGCCTTCAACTTCTCAATGGCATCCTTGGCCGTGATCGACGTTACGATCTCGAAATCCCCTTCACGCTGCAGGAAGAATGCCACTAGCTCAAGGAAAGATGGCTCATCGTCGACGTGCAGGACCTTTATCATCCATTCCTCCGACAGAACCTTCCGAGGAGGTTCATCTCGTCATCGCCCTGAGACTATTTAGCTGATACGTCGCTGCCATCGGCGACGAGTGGTAACGACGCGGGCCAGTATTGGGGGACCATCGTTGAGCTCAAGCGAATTGGAATGACTGTGTTGAAAAGGATCACAGGTTGGTATCCAGGGTGGTTAGCGGCCATTGCCGAAAAACCGCGCCGTCAAAACGCTCGCTCCGGGTTGCCCCCTCGCCCGTGGTTCCTCGCAAGGTAAGGAGAGCGCTGAGGGGGAGATTTGAACTCCCGAGGCGCAGAGCGCCACGAGCTCCCTGGCATAAGCCACAAGATTCCAGGCTCGCGCCTTACCGAGCTGGGCCACCTCAGCTTTCGCACCTTCAAAAAGGTGTCCGTATTTAAGGGTATTCGCGACGAGAGATCGGCCAAATCGTCGGCCAGATTCACTTCTTGCCAGTCCTGAGAACCGTCGCAATCTCATCCAGCAGTTCAGGTCTTGTGTCCCTGACGGTCGGTCGGAACCTGCGGGCGACCTCGATATCGGCAAGGTCGATTTGTCCCGTCACGATGTCCTGCTCGAGATCCTTTCCTCGCGCGAGCTCCTCGCCTCTGGGGCCGAGCAGGACACTGCTGCCTCCGAAGACTAGGCTCCCGTGCACGCCGACCAGGTTCGTGTACGCGAGGAAGATCGCGTTCTCGACCGCTCGCCCCGGCATCACTCGTCTGAAGAATGGCCTCGAAGTTGTCGGAGCGGCGGAGATGTTGACGAGTATCTGTGCGCCGAGCAGAGTCTCAAGCTTTGCCAGCTCGGGGAAGAACATGTCGTAGCATATCATCAGCCCGATCTTCGCGTGCCTGCCCTCGGCGACGATCGCGTTCTTTCCTGGCGTGAAGAAGACCTTCTCCTCGAACGGACCGAAGGTCGGCAGATACATCTTGTCGTACCTGAAGAGCCGGCCGTTACCCGTGGCGCAGAGGCAGGAATTGTAGACCAGGCCAGGAACCTCCTCGTCCCTCATCGGTGCGCCGAAGACGATGTCCTTCTTCGTCTCCTTCGCAAGCCGGAGGATGGACTTGATGCTCGGCCCCACCACAGTCTCCGCGAGCACGAACAGGTCGTCCCTTGGAAGATAGCCGGTCAGGCTCATCTCCGGGAACACAACGATGTTCCCCTTCGCCTTCCGGACGATATCTCTCATGCGCTTGAGATTGGCCTCCTTGTCATGCAACTGACAGGTCACTTGCGCGAGGGTCACGCCAACCTTCTGCATGCTGTCCACTAGACCGTTCCATCAAATAACCATTTTCCCTGGAATCGTCAATCGGATTACCATAATCGCTATATGCGAATGGCCCCATTCGAGCCGCATGATTCTTCCGAAGCTCAGAGAGGGGACGGAGGAGACGGTCGAGAAGTTCCTTGCGGAGAAGCTGAGGAAGATCGGCGCAAATGGCTACGTGCTCGGAGTCAGCGGAGGGATCGACTCCGCCGTCGTCTTGCGCCTGTGCGCACGCGCAGTAGGGAAGAAGAAGGTCCTCGCTCTCTTGATGCCGGAGAAGGAATCCTCGAACGACGACCTGGCCGATGGCAAGTCGCTCTGTGAAGCCGAAGGAGTGAGCTACAAGGTCATCGACATCACGGGACCGGTCGAGGCTTTCAAGAAGGTCGTCGGCAAGAAGCTCGACAGGAAAGCGGTGGCGAACATCAAGGCGAGATGCCGTATGGTCGTCCTCTACCACCACGCGAGCACCGAGGGCAGGCTCGTGGTCGGAACGAGCAACAAGAGCGAGTTATTGATGGGCTACTTCACCAAGTTCGGGGACGGCGCTGCTGACCTGGAACCGATAGGCGACCTCTACAAGACGGAAGTGCGGGATCTCGCCCGCGACATGGGGCTACCGAAGAAGATGATCGCGAAGGTCCCTTCGGCAGGCCTCTGGAAGGGGCAGACTGACGAGGGCGAGATGGGAATCACCTATGAAAAACTGGATGCGATCCTTCTGGGAATCGAACTCGGTCTCGACGAGAAGGTGATAGCACAGAGAGCGGAGACCTCCCGGAAGGAGGTTGAGAGGATATCGATGATCGTCAGGATGTCCTCACACAAGCGCAAGTTCCAGCCCGCCCCCAAGATAGGCTATCGTACCCCCGGCCTCGATTGGAGAGAAGGGGACGAGGACATCGCTTGAGTCTGCTCGTCCTGTCAGAGATAGCGTTTCGATATGGACATCCTTGCGGCCATGAGCGGATCGACGACCTGCGATATCTTCAGATCCGCGACCGCACTCGCGAGCATGTAGGCCTCCTCGAAATCCATCCCGGTCCTGCTTGATATCAGCCTGACGAGATCCGAGGATGCGCGCCTCGAAGCTTCTTCAAGGGTCTTCGCCGCGGCGTAGGCGATCCACTCGGTGCGGGTCTCGATCAATGGCCTTGCAACTTGGATTTCTTCACTCTTTGTGAATCGAACGGTGACTTCACCTGAAACTTCGACGCCAGTGCCGGAGATCTCCCCATCTCCCATGGCTGCGTGGAGGTCCCCCATCGCCACCATCGCTCCGTCCACGGATGTGGGCAGATAGACCTTAGATCCCGCAGCGACCTCGACTGTATCCATGTTCCCTCCGTGGTCTCCGGGATGGAAGGTCAGGCGCTTCCCTTTCGAAGGCGAGACCCCCAACACCCCTATGTGGGGTTTCAGATCGATTTCCAAGCCAGGCGAGAAGGTCGCCTTGTTGCCACGTATCTCGAGGACCTTCGTCCGAGATTTCCGCACATCGTCGCTCAGGAATCCGACGTTCGGCGAGCACATCATGATTCCGAGCAGCCCGCATTTGATCCTGTCGATGGACACGCAGATCGTGTCCCCAGCAGTGAGGCCCTCGACGTTGATCGGACCGGTCGCCGGATTCACATCGCACATAGCGACATCTTCGAAGAGTTTCTTCGGGTTCTTCACCACACCTGAGAAGCAGTCCTGAGTCTCGACGATCACGGGTTCGCCCTGGCTCACATTGTATGCTGGTTCGTTGTCCGGAGAGAACTCGTAGATTACCTTCCTGGAGCTTAGGCGCCTCAATCCATCACCATCTGGCCCTCCTCATTGTCCAATCGGCCGAAGTACTTTGCCGCCCTCCCAAATCTCCCCAAAGTTTATCTAAGGCCATCCGTTTTGGACAATTCCACCATGCTCCCGTAGTGTAGTCCGGCCAATCATTCGAGCCTCTCGTGGCTGCTGTTCGCGGCAGGCCGGCGAAAGTTCGATACCCGGGTTCAAATCCCGGCGGGAGCACACTCCCCCAGGATCATCTCACGAGGGTCTTGGCTGCCTCGTTTACCACGGCATCCATCGCCCTCACGACATCTCGATCCAATGGTTCAGGGGTGTGTTCCTTGAGTATCTTCCTGACGTGTTCTCTTGCCGTATCCTGTATCGGTTTGGACCCTTCCTTCGTAGCTCTCCCCGATGTACGCTTGTCCCATAGGGACGATATCCTCAGTTCCCCCTTACGAAGATTGTCCATCGTATGCTGCTCAGCAAGGAATCCGCCCATGTGCCCGACCTTGTCGATTATGTCGAATCCCATTGTCTGGTCATCCACCTGGAAGCCCTGAAGGAGTCTTGAGATGTCGTGGAAGACCTCGTTCCCGATGACCATCATCTCGAGACTGCTAGCGCCTTCCCATCCGCCGCCGACCCCCGAGATGCTCTCAGCTCCGGCCAAGGCTGGCACAAGGCCAGTCATCATGAATTCGAGCCCCGTCTGCATATCCCACCTCGTGATATCTGAGGACATGCCGTTGGTGTCAGAGACCATCCCGTATTTTCGAGCTAGCTGTACGAGGCCCGCCGACACCAGAGCCTCCTCCGGGATTCCCCAGAGGTCCCTGCCGGTGCGAGGATCCATGAAGCACACTCTTCCCGAGTAGAGCATTGGCAGCTTCGTTGTGACCGTCTGGACGAGCATCAGCCCTCCGAGTATCTCGGCGTTCTGCTGAGCCAGGGCCCCGCCTATGCTCATCGGACCAGTCTCACCACAGATCGGGCAAGGTACTGGCTGGAAGGGTATGCCATTCTCCACGCTCCTCAACAGAACATCGCAATTGTTTTCAGCATATGTCAAGGGGCTGCTAGGAGATCCCGAGATGCTGATCAAAGGCCTCTTCCTGAGTTCCTCGGTGCTACCCGCGACGCATGCTGCCATCTTCAAGAGGAAATCGAGGTTCGCCTTGTCTGGAGCATAGGCGGACAGTGGCTTGCTCGTGTTCTTCACCGTGGCCTCGAAAGTCTTGAGCACCACGAGTCCCGGAGGAACATCATTTGCCATGACTAGGCTGGATGAGAAGTGGTTGTTCTCCAAGGCGTCACCGAGCCTGGCGCCCATTTCGACATCCTCGAAGGTTGACGGCCTCACGCTGCCCGTGTCAAGGTCGATCATCTTCGGATCTCCATTGCCAGCATATGGGAACATGTGCTCCCCATCATAGTCGACATCCAACTTCCTGTCCCTGGCATAGTAGACGTTGTGATGTGTCACCTTACCGATTGCATCCTCGACCATCGCCCTCGGAAAAGCGACCACCCGCTTCCTCGTCGGATGACCAATCCCGCCCGAGAGCAGTAATCGCTTCCTGGCTTCTTCGCTGTCGTATCTGACTCCCGTCCTCTCGAGGATCCTCAGAGAGGCTTCATGGACCGTCATGAGCTGGTCATCAGTCATCACTCTGAGCCTGATGTTCGGATTGAGCTTGATTCCCTTCATGGAGAGCACTCTGTCGAACAACCGAAAAGGGTACGGCTTACAAAAAGGCTCTCGCTTGTGCGTGACCTAATGTCCCTATGCCCTTGCCCCAGATTCCTTCTCGATCATCATCGAAACTCTCTCCCACCTTTCGGGCAGGCAAGGACGCACTGCCAGCAGAAACCTGGAGTCGGCGATCGTCTCTCCATCCAATCATTGCATCTCTCACGCTGCAGGACCTTCTTGAGATCCTTGGGATAGACCTCGAAGCTCGTCGCGGTCAAAGCTCCTACCGGGCACGCCCTCGCGCAAAGACTGCATCTGCCGCACTCATTCTTGCTTGGTTTTCCGGGGGTCAATGGCATGTCTGTTAACACGACCCCGAGGCAGACTCTCGGACCGAACCTCTTCGAGACGAATACCGCGGATTTGCCGATCCAGCCAAGTCCGGCGGCCCTGGCCACGGCCTTCATGGACAACTTGCTCCTGTAGTACAGTGGACCGCTGTCTTTCAAACCGTCGTTCGGGTCAAGTGCGATTGCCCTGGAACCCCCCTCCAAGATGAAATCCACAATGAGCGTGGACACCTTACGTATCAACGGAAACGCTATCTCATCTTCGATATCGAACGAGTAGGGGTCATCGTACTTATCCAGGGCCACGACGAGCGAGATGCCGTATCGGTACCCTTTCAGTAAGCCGCGTGGGGATGTGCGAATACCGTCGATGTGCGACAGGTCGGCGACCCCAATCAAGTCAATGCCATTCGCAAATGCGACCCTCTCGATCGATTTGTTGCTACCAGTTCTCGCCATGATTCACCGCATTCCGCATATCTTCATAATGTCCCTAGGGCCTCTTTGAGGTTGGCGCTTCACAATCTCGCAGAACACCGGCTTCGCTTTCCTCATCCAACCTGTCTCGGCGTAGAGATGAACCTGATCGAGCGCACTCCCTTGACCTTCCGAATCTTGCCGAGGATCTCACGCAACCTGCTGTTCTCTCCCCGAGCGATGAAGACCTCCATGCACTGTCCCTTCTCGAGGTGCAGGTGGAGCATCATCTGGATCTCCTCGTACCTGTGCTGGAGGATCGAGAGCTCGCTCCTCGGTCCGATCTCATCGTAGATCATCGTTATGACTATCTGGTTCTCGCCCTCGGAGCTCTCCCACTCGGCCTCGTCCACAAAGGACCTCATCGATTCGCGCATCGCGTCCGAGCGCGACCTGAACCCTTTCACGGTCGATACTTCGTCGAACCTTCTGAGCAACTCGTCCGAAACGGAAATGCTGACGATGGTCATATTCTCAGGAAAGGAAACGCTCTGCGCGTATTTGTCGCTTATTAAGAAACCACGATGAACCGAATAACGGTTCAGTCACGTTTCAATCTCTTTAACATTCTCTCAGGATTCGTAACGAGCGCTTCACGGACCTCTTCCGGCGTGAGACCAGCCCCGCAAGCGACAGTGTGCGCGAAGGCCATCGTGCTCAAGTCGCTTGGGCTATGAGTGTCGGTGTTCACGAGCATAGTCGCCTTCGCTTCTCTAGCGATAGCTGCCACGTGACCGTTAGCCAGAGAGTGCCCCTTCCTGCAAGTGATCTCGAGGATGACCTCGTTCTTCGCTGCGAGCTCGGCGTCCCTCAAGTCTATCATGCCCGGATGCGCGAGGATGTCCACCTCCGGGTTAGAGACGGCTGCATTGTTCGTGCCTCGTTCCACTGGCTCGACCGGCGTCTCCCCGTGAACGACGACGATCTCCGCGCCCATCTTGCGTGACTTCCTGACCGCCTCATCGATGTATCTCACCGGTATATGCGTCAGTTCGACACCAGGGATCGCCTCGATGCCCCAAGCATCGGCCTTCTTACAGTCAGCAGCTATAGACTGCACGATCCAGTCGAGGTTCGAGAAGGAAGCGTGGTCTGTGAGCGCGACGGCCCTGTGATCCAATGCCGCCGCCCTCCTGATGAGCTCCATGGGCAGAAGCTCGCCGTCACTCATCGATGTGTGCATATGGAAGTCGCATCTCCTAGCTCTCATTTTCTTCTTCCCTCCAGCTCCTTGTAGATATCGTCCATCGCAATGCCCTCGTCGTATAGCAGGACCATCAGATGGTACAGTAGGTCTCCGGCCTCATAGATTATCTCTTTCCTCTGCTTGTCCTTGGCCGCGATGATGACCTCGGAGCTCTCCTCCGCGATCTTCTTCAGAAGTAGGTTCCTGTTGCTCAGCAGCCTGTATGTGTAGCTCGAGGGATTCTGCCCGCCTTTCCGCTCCTCGAACACTCTCCAGAGCTCCGTCACGATGTCCTCGGCTGGGATCGGCTCCTTGTAGAAGCACGAATAAGTGCCAGTGTGACAGGCGACGCCCGTCTGCTCGACCCTTGCAAGCATCGCGTCGCTGTCGCAGTCGCTGAAAAGCTCGATGCATTTCTGGAAGCTCCCGGAGGTCTCCCCCTTCTTCCAGATGGCGTTCCTGGACCTGCTCCAATAGTGCATGAAACCAGTCTTCTTCGTCAGCTCGATAGACTCGTCGTTCATGTAAGCTAGCATCAGGACGTTGTTGTTCTTGACGTCCTGGACCACCACCGGCATCAATTCCTTGGTCTCGCTCATCACATCACATCCTTCCTGATCGGGACTCCCTTTGATTCGAGGACCTTCTTGACATCGGCGACCGTGTGCTCGCCGTAGTGGAATATAGACGCGGCAAGGGCTGCGTCAGCTCTGCCTTTGGTCAGGACCTCGACGATGTCCTCGATCTTGCCGCATCCTCCCGAGGCGATCACGGGAACGCTGACTGCGTCGACAACGGCCCGAGTGAGCTCGATGTCGTACCCCGTCTTCGTCCCGTCAGCATCCATGCTCGTAAGGAGTATTTCTCCTGCCCCTCGTTCGCACGCTTCCTTCGACCACTCGATGGCATCGAGGCCTGTCGCCTTTGTCCCGGAGTATGTATAGACCTCCCAACTCTCACGCTTCCGCTTGGCATCGATCGCTATGACGACACACTGGCTTCCGAAGGTGTCGGAACATCTCGTCAGCAATGACGGATCTTGAACGGCTGCGGAATTGATCGATGTCTTGTCCGCGCCTGCCTTCAACGTCTTTCGAACGTCCTCGAAGGACCTGATCCCCCCGCCGACCGTGAGCGGGATGAAGAGGTTCTCCGCAGTCTTCTGGACCGCGGCATGCAACGTCTTCTGCCCTGAGACCGACGCGTTGACGTCCAGGAAAACGATCTCGTCCGCTCCCTGGTCCTGGTACTCGACCGCGAGGGCAGGCGGGTCGCCGACCCTCTGCAGGTCCTTGAAGCGAACTCCCTTGACAGTCACGCCGTCCTTCACGTCAAGGCACGGTATGATGCGCTTGGTCAACGGCATCTACTTGGTCCTCCACTTCACATCGGACTTGGTGGACATGATCGAACCGATCGGAGCCACCGCTTCCTTGAGCGCGAGCCCGAGGGCTTTGAAGGTCGCCTCCACTATGTGGTGGCTGTCCTTCCCCCTGAGCACTATCGTGTGGACGGTAGCCCGCAGCTCCATGGCGAACGACCTGAGGAAATGCTCGTACATCAGATCAGGAAGTTCGAGGTGCACGTAGGGCCGCTCGACCAGATCCAAGGAAACCTGCACAAGGGCCTCATCCATCGGGACGGTAGCGCTCGCGATCCTCTTGATCGGCTCATCTCCGAGCGCTTTTCTGAAGGCTTTCCCGAGCACTATGGCCACATCCTCGATCAGGTGGTGATCGATGTCACCATTCGCTGATATCTCGAGGTCCACCCCGGAGTACTTGGTCAGGGTCTCGACCATATGCGTCAGGAACCCGTTCGGGATCTCGCACTTGCACTTGCCAGTGCCATCCAGGTTTAGCTTGATATGGATCCTCGTCTCCCTCGTCTCCCTCGACAGGCTGACCTTCCTGCCCTTACCCTTCATTTGAACTCCCCCACTGCTTTTCGGAAGTCTATCTTGCCAGTGTAGATGGCCATGCCGACCACTGCCGAGTGAGCATCGAGTTCATGCAGCATCTCGAGATCGGTCATGGTCGTGATGCCCCCCGATACCATGACGGGCTTCTCGGTGCTTCTGACGAGCGTCTGGATAGGCTTGGGCTCTATCCCCTCGAGTCTACCCTCGACCGCAACATTGGTGTACAGGAAGCCCCAGATCGGCAGCTGCTCCAGGTCCTTCACCACCGCGAGCATGTCTCTTCCCGAACCCGTCTGCCATCCCTCGATGAGGACCTCTTCCTCGATCGCGTCTATCGCCACGACGATGCTATCAGGGTAATCGTTCGACACCTTCTCAACGAACCCTCTGTCCTTGATGGCGCGCGTGCCGATGATGACCCTCTCGGCCCCTATCTTGAACAGTCTCCGAATCCGCTCCTCCGTCCTGACACCGCCACCCACCTGGACCGGAGCGGAGAGGCTCGCGGCGAGCATCTCGATCAGGCTTTCGTTGTTCCCCGTACCGAGCGCCGCATCCAGGTCGATGATGTGGATGATCTCAGCGCCGTCCGCCTCCCACTTCCTGGCGACGGCCATGACGTCTTCAATCTCCACCTTCTCAGTGCCTGGCTTGCCTCCAACCAGTTGCACGCATTTGCCGCCCTTGACATCGATTGCCGGAATCACGATCATGACGTTCCCTCCGCGATCTTGACGAAGTTCCTGAGAAGCCTCAGACCAGCGGGTCCACTCTTCTCAGGGTGGAACTGCACTCCACAGAGATTTCCCTTTCTGACGGCGGACGGGAATCTCTCCCCGTACTCGGTCATGGCGACGGAAACCTTCCCTTCAGGGTGACAAACATACGAGTTCGCGAAATAGAACTGGGCCGTCTCTGGGATGCCATCGAAGAGAGCATCTCCCTGGTGCTTAACGTCATTCCAACCCATCTCTGGGATGCGGCCGGTCTTTAGCTTCTTCACATCTCCGTCGAAGAGAGCAAGACCCTCACCTGGCGATTCCTCGCTCCTCTCGAACATGATCTGCATTCCCAAACAAATACCCAGGGCTGGCGTCCCTTTCGAGATAGATCTCTTCAAGTCGGGAAGAACCGGTCTCAAGGCGTTCATCGCCGCGCCGAACGCTCCCACGCCTGGGAACACGATGCATCCAGCATCGAGAAGTGATGTCGGATCAGAGACCACCCGGACTTTAGCTCCTGCTCGCTCAAGGCCTTTGGCGATGCTGAAGAGATTGCCAACTCCATAGTCGATGATAGTGACTTCCATCACTTGCCTCCAAGTGTCAGCTTCTCCAGCTTGTCGAGGAGCACGTCGAGCATCGGACGCGGGGCGAGCGTGATCCTTACGTGATTCTCTAGCAGGGGGAACATGTTACAGTCTCTTATTGCAACGCCTTCAGTCTTCAGGGCGCCGACGAGGTCCGAACCGGGGACAGGAGATTTGCATAGAAGGAAGTTACAGCTGGTCGGATAGACCTTGAAACCGAGTTTCTCCAGTCTTGGCTTGAGGTATGCAGCCTCGGATTTCACCTTCGCGAGCACTTCATTGACCCAGGCCTTGTCTTCGATGGCCTTCATCGCCACCGCTTCGCTGAACGAGTTCACGCCGAACGGAGTGCGTACCCGCCTGAGCTCATGTACTACGTCCTTCCTTGAGATGGCGAAGCCTACCCTGAGTCCCGCCAACCCATAGGCTTTCGAGAATGTTCGGATATCGATGGTGCGTTCGGAGTTCATCGCGTCAGAGAGCATGTTCGACCCGCAGAAGTCTCCATAGGCCTCGTCGAGGATGGTGACTCCGTCCGCTCCAGCCAGTATTTTCTTGACGGCCGATCTGTCGAACAAATTGGCCGTCGGGTTGTTCGGCTGGCAAATGGCGTTCAACTTCGCTTTCTCCTGCAGAATGGGGTCTGGATCCAGAGAGAAGTCTTCTAGCAGGATCTTCTCGCACACTCTGCCGAGGTTGAGTCTCGCATAGAACTTGTACATCCCGAACGTGGGGCTCGGCGAGCACATCGCGTCGCCTGGATCGAGGAAGCACCTGGAGGTTATGTCCAGTATGTCATCGGAGCCGTTGCCGATGATGACCTCCTCCGGCGAGATGCTGAACTGAGACGCGATTCGAGCTCGAAGACCGTCGGAGTTCTCGCTAGGATATGCCCACAGCCTTGAGAAATCGAATTCCTTCGCCACTTCATCGACGGCCGGGTTCACCCCGAACAGGTTCGCATTATCGTTCAGCAGGATCATGTCTTTGCTGTGGATCGAGTACGACGGTCTCGTAAGTTTTCCGATGGTCCTTCTGCGGAGTTCACCAATCGATGTCAAACCTTCAGCCTCCTTTTGCGGGCCATCGCCGCCTCCGCGTGCGCTGGTAGCCCTTCCGAGCGGGCGAGGATATCGACTATCCCGGCCAGCTCCTTCACGCCGTTCGAGCTTATGCTCTGATAGGGAATCGTCTTCAGGAAGTCGTAGATGCAGAGAGTGGACCTCATCCTCGCGACCCCTTTGGTCGGCAGTATGTGATTGGTCCCGGAGCAGTAATCCCCGAACGCGACCGACGAATTACTCCCGAGGAACACTGAACCTGCGTTCTCGATCTTGCCGAGCAACTTCATCGGTCTTGCAACATCTATGAGTAGGTGCTCCGGCGCGTACGCGTTGGAGAATCGCATGGCCGCATCCATGTCTTCAGTGATGATGAATATCGCTCCTTTCGCCGCGGCCTTGGACGCGATCTCCGTCCTCTCGGCCATCCGGAGCTTGCGCTCGAGCTCTTTCCTGGTCTCGTCCGCGACGCTCCTCGACGTGGTCACCAGCACGGCCCTTGCCTGAGGATCGTGCTCGAGCTGGGCCAACATGTCCGCGGCAATCAGCTCAGGGTCGCCCTTGGCATCTGCCAGCACCAGGACCTCTGATGGCCCCGCGAGGAAGTCTATATCACAGTCGTTCCTGACAAGGAGCTTCGCTGCCGTCACGACGGCGCCTCCGGGGCCCACGATCTTCTGAACCTTCTCGATCGTCGCTGTGCCGTAGGCCATCGCGGCTATCGCGTGGGCACCACCGATGGCATATACTTCTGACAGGCCGCAGAGGTAAGCGGCGGCAAGGATGACATCAGGAACTTTCCCGTCACAGCCCGGGGTGCAGAGCGCGATTTCCTTCACTCCCGCGATCTTCGCAGGCACTGATGCCATCAGAACCGTCGATGCGTAGTTGGCGGACCCGCCAGGCACGTACACTCCGACCCTTCTCAAGGGCACTATCCTCTGTCCGAAGATGCCGCATTCGTCCTGATATTGGAACTGCATCGGCTCCTGTCTCTTGTGGAAGGACTCAATGCGCCGCTTGCTGACCCGCAACGCGTCGAGGAGCACGCGCGGGACCCGGTTCCTGGCTGAGCGCAACTCCATCTCACTGACCCGCATCTGCTCCCCTTTCAGACCGTCGAGCCTCTTGGCGTATCGTCTGACCGCGACGTCGCCCCGGGACCGCACGTCCTCAACTATGGGACGAGCCTTCTCCGCGGCGGCAACGAGATCCACGCCTTCCCTCTCGAGCACTGAGCGAGTCTCTTCGGCGGTCATCTCGCTCAGCTCGAAAGTCAACATCTCAGATCACCATCCTCTCAATCGGTATCACAAGGATGCCCGTCGCTCCGATGCTCTTCAACATCGTGATCACGCCGTTGATCTCATCCTCATTGACGACGGCGTGGATTGCAACCACGTCATCGCGACCGATGATGTTCATGACCGTGGGACCAGCAACTCCGGGCAGCAGTGTCTTCAGATTCGAGAGGCTGGCCTTCGGCACGTTGGCCATCAGGTACCGCTTCTTGGAGGCGTTCATCACGCTCTCGACCGCACCGGTGACCTCCTCGATCCGCTCCTTCTTCTCAAGCATCGATTTCCCGTTCGCGATTAGGACGGCTCTTGACTCGAGCACGACTCCGATCTCCTTGAGGTGGTTGAGCTTGAGGGTCGAGCCTGTCTCCGTGAGATCGGTGATGATGTCCGCCAGGCCCACTTGAGGGGCAACCTCGGTCGCGCCAGAGACCTCCGCGATTTGCACGTTCCTCCCCATCTTCGAGAAATACTTCTTTGTCAGATTGGGGAAGCAGGTCGCGACCGTGCACCCGTCCTTCACGCCTTGGAGGTCCTTGATCTCCGAATCATCCGGCGCCGCGACGACCAGCCTGCACCTGCCGAAGTCGAGGTCCATGACCATCTCGACCTTCCGGCCCGTCTCCATGACGATGTCGAGGCCAGTGATGCCCAGATCCGCGGCGCCCATCTCCACGAACTCCGGAATGTCCTGAGCTCTCGCGAGAAGGACCTGGTATCTGCCCTTCCCGAACTCCGCCAGGAGAGTCCTGTTGCTGGAGTCCGGCACCGGGAATCCGATCTTGTTCATCAATCTGATCGCACTCTGATTCAACCTGCCCTTGTTGGGAAGGGCTATCCTGACCATCGTCAACTGAACACCTCCTCGCGACCCGCGGTCCCCGGAAGAGATGGCCGGAGCTGAAAGCGGGACTTCAAGAACTGCTCTTCAGCGCCTTGACTAGAACGGGTGGAATCACCCGTGAAGACAATCAAACACGACTTTAGCTTGTGCCATGTCCGAGCGCCCCGAGCAAATTGCCGACGACCCCAACGATATATATCATTTCCGGCATGCCTTGGACAGCCAGTGCACACACTTGTCCAATTGCTGCACTCGTAGGACCACTCCGCAACCACATAATACCAGTTGAGCCATTTACTAAAAGGGGACGCCCCGGTGGGATATCTGGTGGAATCACCCCGACACGTGGACGGATAATGGAACCGACTTCTTCGACTTCACACGGCATAACAGCGAGGACCGTCGCGCTCGAGAGCATCCTGGAGGTCACGACGCATTTCCTCTACGTAGAGAACCTGGATCAGTTACTGGAGAAGATTGTTAAGACGGTCTCCGAAACCTTTGGCGTCGCGCGCTGCCACATAGGCATACGGGAGGAGGACACCGGCTTGTTCGCCATCCGCGCTACACATGGTTACGAGCCGGCCCGCGAGGCGGCGATCAGGAAGGTCAAATACACGATGGACCGGATGGTGCATGACCTCAAACCCGAACTCAAGGTCGGCAAGAACGTTTACTATGTCCCGTTCGAGATGTCCGAGTTCCCGGATGAGGAAGGCATGCTCTGGGTCGACCATCCAGAGAGGCTCGACCACGCGAGAAGGTTCCCCGATGAATGGCATGAGCTCGACTATATCGACTTCCTCATGTACGAGAAGGACGGATCGCTTCTCGGGTATCTGGAGATTGACGAGCCGGACAACCACAAGGTCCCCGGGGACGAGACCTTGCGCGCGATCGAGATCTTCTCTGACCTCGCCGCGATCGCCATACAGAACGCCGAGCTGTACAGCAACTCGGAGAAGGACCGGAAGGAGATCGGCCTCTTGGTCGACCTGATCGGCCACGATATCAACAACTACGTGCAGGCGGTGAGCGGGTTCGTCGAGCTGGCGATGTCGCGTCCGAGGGTGCCGGAGCCGTCGAGGAAGAGTCTTGGGAAGGCACTCGACCAGATCTGGAACCTCAACCGGTTGGTGACCGACGTCAAGCTCTACGCGAAGGTGGAATCGACCGGCAGTAAGGACTTCAGGCCGATGGACCTGGTGCCCGTGATCCAAGAGGCGTTCAAGACGGTCGAATCGAGTACTCCCAACCGCGACGTGAAACTGAAAATGAGCGACGACAAGACCGCCAGGTTCTCCGACATGAACGACCTGGCCAAGGAGGTATTCATCAACTTGTTCTCGAACGCGGTCAAGTTCGACGAGCATGACCAGGTCGAGATAGAGGTCACTATCGATCATGACTCCAAGGATGGAAGGGACATGTGGTGCGTATCTGTGGCCGATCACGGACCGGGCATAGGCGATGAGGTCAAGGAGAGCATATTCAACAGGTTCACAGAATCCGCCTTGTCGACCAAAGGCGGGAGCGGGCTAGGATTGTACATCACCCGAGCCCTTGTCGAATCGTACAAGGGAAAGGTTTGGGTGGAAGACCGAGTCAAGGGCGACCGCTCAAAGGGTAGCGTTTTCAAGGTGCGGCTGCCAAAAGCGACCTAGGTTCACGTCGGGTACAACGCAGTCAACGTGATGACCACGACGGATATCGATATGCAGAGCGCGACCACGATCCACGGGTTGACCTTGAGCGCCTTGTCGTCCTCAGAGTCGAAGTACCTGATGAGACCCGCCGCGGAGTGGAACCCCTCTCCTTTCTTGTCCTTCGCCATATCTGTCGACCAGTCCTATTGAGAGATTCGATATTTAAACGTTTAGAGGTCGGGGAACGGTTTCCAGTGCGATTCTTTTCGATTTGCGACTTCAGGAAAACCATTATATAATCTCCAAGATAATAGAGATAGCCCAGTCTGGCTCCCGCGGAACATCGCGGGAAAGAGGTTTCTGGGGCAGGTTGGCATCCCATAGAGCCGGAACTCAGGAGGTTATCGTATAGCTACGGTCTTCCTCGTTGACGACGAGAAATTCATCGTCGATCTATACAGGGACATTCTGGAGGCGAACGGCCACACGGTGGTGGGCGTCGCATCCGACGGCGAAGAGGCGGTCCAGAAGTACAAGGGCATGAAGGAGAAGCCCGTAATCATCATCATGGACCAGAGGATGCCGGTCCGAGATGGCGTCAGCGCCACGCAGGAGATTCTGAAGATGGACCCCAAAGCCACCATATTCTTCGGAAGCGCAGACCTCCACATAGAGAAGGAGGCCATCGCGGCTGGGGCAAAGGGATTCCTCCTGAAACCGTTCAGGATCGAGGAGCTCCTATCCGCGATCCGAGAAGCAGTGACAACAAAGAAGGAGTGTTAGCGAAGCGCGCGCTTTTGCTTGCTTCGACCGATGGTCGTTGGTGAGCATTGTGATTGAGAGGGAGCGAGAGTCTGATTACTCCCGTGCGAGCGGCCTACTTTTAAGTAGGCCCGCCGATTATCACGCAACGACATCCGAGAAGAGGGATGAATGATGGCAGAAGACGATGGCGACATGAGGGCCCTGAGGAGAAAGAAGCTCCAGGAGCTGAAGGCAAAGGGCCTGAACCCATATGAGAAGTACAAGTTCGTCAGGACTCACAACACCACCCTGATTAAGAAGGACTTCGCGTCCGCCACCTCCGAACGGAGCAAGGAGGAGGTGGCCATAGCCGGTAGGATAATGGGATTGAGGATCCACGGCAAGGCGGGCTTCGCCGATGTCCAGGACAGGGAGGGCAGGGTGCAGATCTACTTCAAGCTCGACGAGGTCGGCCAAGAAAAGTTCGACCTGTTCAAGTCGCTCGACAAGGGGGACATCGTCGGAATCAGAGGGCACGTGTTCAGGACCAAGATGGGCGAGGTCACCGTCGCGATCAACGATTTCGAGATACTCTCGAAAGCGCTCGAGCCGCTCCCCGACCAGTTCCACGGATTACAGGATGTCGAGACCAGGTATCGGAAGAGGTACCTGGACTTGATCATGAATCAGGACATTCGGGAGAAGTTCATCAAGCGGAGCAAGATGGTCGCTTTCATGCGCGACTGGCTCAACGAGAGGGGGTTCCTCGAGATCGAGACCCCCATCCTCCAGCCGCTCTACGGGGGAGCACTTGCTAGACCCTTCAAGACCCACCACAACGCTCTCGACATGGACCTCTACCTGAGGATCGCCCCCGAGCTCTACCACAAGAGATGCATAGTGGGAGATCTGGAGAAAGTCTACGAGATCGGCCACAACTTCAGGAACGAGGACATCGACGCTCAGCACTATCCAGAGTACACCTCGATGGAGCTCTACGAGGCCTATGCCGATTACAACGACATCATGGACCTGACCGAGCACATAATCTGCGACGCGGCGATGTACATTGTCGGGACCGACAAGATACCGTACGGCGAGAAGGTCTTGGATTTCTCGAGACCGTGGCCCAGGATCACGATGCACGATGCGATCCAGAAGTACACGGGACTGGACACAGCGGGCCTGAGGACGGTCGAGGAGGCGCAGTCGGCGGCGACCAAGATAGGCGTCAGGGAAGCGGACAGCTGCCCGACCGTGGGCGAGATAGTCGCCGAGGTTTTCGATCAGAAGACCCAACCGCACCTTATCAACCCGACCTTCGTGATAGACCATCCGATCGAGGTCTCCCCGCTGGCGAAGAAGAAGAGGGGAAATCCGTGCCTCGTCGAGAGGTTCGAACTGTTCATCAACGGCTGGGAGTTCGCCAACGCGTTCTCCGAGCTGAACGACCCGGAAGAGCAGGAGCAACGGTTCAGAGAGCAGGAGAGGCACAAAGAGGAGGGCGACGAGGAGGCTCACCCGATAGACATGGACTACGTCCATGCGCTGGAGTACGGCCTGCCGCCAACGGGAGGGCTGGGCGTCGGCATCGACAGGCTCGCGATGATCCTGACCAACTCGCAATCGATCAAAGAGGTCTTACTGTTCCCACACATGAAGCCCGAGGCGGTCTAGAGGTTCCTTAGGATGGGTCAGGAAAGAGAGGACATCAGGATCGAGAGGCTCGCTCCGGAACGACTTGATCACTTGGTGAAGGTCCAGGAGGAGGCATTCTCCGATTACATCATCCCGATCAAGTCCTCGAAGGAGTTCTTCCTGGACTTCCAGAGGTCTGTCGGGGGAGACCTATCAACTGTACTCTTGGCATCGGACGCCGACAAGATCGTCGGCTACATCAACCCTGTGATTGACGGGAAGGAGGCGTGGATCGGTGGCATCGGCGTGATACCGCAGTACAGGTCCTCCGGCATAGGAACGAAGCTGATGAGATCCGCTGAGGAGCTATGCCGGAACAGGGGCGTGCGGTCGATCACCCTCGAGGTCATCGAGGGAAACGACAGGGCACAGCGCTTGTACGAGCGGCTGGGATTCTCCGTCTCGAGGAAGTTCCTGAGCGCGGAGGGCAAGCCAACCAGGTTCGAGGGGTTTGGACCGCAGCCCAAGGTCGCCAGCTTCTCGGAGGTCCTCTACCTGCACGAGAAGTCCTACAAGGACACCTGCTGGCAGAGGAGAAAACGCGCGGCTGTGATCCAGTCCGCCAAGGGTGCCGAGTCCCACAAGGTCGATGGCGGTTTCGTGATGATAAGGGCGGTGGAGACGAGCGGGTTCATCCCGTTCCTCGGGGTCCTCCCGGAGGCCAGACGGAGAGGCATCGGCACGGCGCTTGCGAAGTTCGCGCTGACGAAGCTGTGGGACGCGGGCGTGTTCAAGGTCGCACTCTACAACATCAACGAGGACCTGCAGACGCTGCGCATGCTGGACGAATTCGATTTCAAGGTCACCATGAAGCAGATCGAGATGAAAAAGGAGCTTTGACCGCGAGTTAGGGGAATAAAACTAAACCATCCCTTGCCTAACACATCAGCAGCACAGGTGTAAGAGATGTTCTCCCATTGTCCGGGCGCAAGGGCGTTCATGGAGCCGATACCGGAGCCCATCACATGTCCCCACTGCGGCAGAGAGATCGAGATCTTCACCACCGAACAGAGCATGAAGTGCTACTACTGCGGTGGCTTGGTCACAAGGGAGAAGCTCCCGAGTTGCTTCGAATGGTGCAAGTTCGCCGACATCTGCAAAGGCGAGATAGAAGCGTCGCGAAGGAAGAAGGACTGATCAGGCCTTGACCTGGGCCAGCTTCTCGTCGTTCTCCCACTTCTTCAGGACCCAATCCTGCAGCTTCTTGATGTCCGCCTCGGACATGTGCCTGAACCTGCCCTGCAGCTTCAGGTACTCGGCCACCGGCGTCATCTTCGGCTTCCTGTTGATCGTCACCTTGCCGTTCTCGCACTCGTAGAGCGTCCACATGCCGCTGTCGACCGCGAGCTTGCATATCTCGATCGTCTTCGACGTGTCGTGCCTCCATCCTGTCGGGCACGGCGTATAGACCTGGATGTATCTGAAGCCCTTGATCTTCTTGGCCTTCTCGAACTTGTTGATGAAGTCCTGGATGTGGCCCACCGAGGCCGTCGCGACGTACGGCACATTGTGCGCCATCACGATCTGCGGAATGTCTTTCTTGAAGTTCGCTTTCCCGGACTTGAGCTTGCCTACCGGCGTCGTGGTGGTCCATGCCCCGAAGGGGGTCGAGCCCGACCTCTGGATGCCGGTGTTCATGTACGCCTCGTTGTCGTACATCACGTACAGGATGTCCTCGTTCCTCTCGGCAGCCCCGGAGAGCGATTGGAGGCCGATGTCCGCGGTTCCGCCATCTCCGGCGATGCCCAAGACGGTCGTCGCATCCTTCCCTCTGACCTTGAGGGCCCTCTTCATCCCCGTGGCACACGCCGCGGTGTTCTCGAACGCCACATGGTGATACGGCACCTTCCATGCGATGAGCGGGTAGGTCGCGCTGAATATCAACAGGCAACAGGCCGGGCTCACCACAACGGTATCCTTGCCGAGCACCTTGATCAGGTTCCTCGCTGCGATGGCCGCTCCGCAACCTGCGCACGCGGTGTGCCCTCTCGTGAACAGCTCCTCATCGGGCATCTCCTTTAGCTTCATTGCTCAACCCCCCTGGTGCCCATCCATGTGATATCGCGCTTGACCTTGCCCGTCTTCCCGGCCTCGAGCAGCCGCTCGTACATGAACCGGATGTCCGCTAGTGAGACATCCCTGCCGCCCAAGCCTCCGATGAAGTTCATCGCGGGGACATTCAGACCATAGGCAGCGCTCTTGAACTCGATGAACGAGGGGCCAGAGACACCGTATGATACGGCCCTGTCGAACACGCCGACCGCCTTGGTCTTCTCGGCGATCTTCCTCAGCTGTTCGGACGGATAAGGTCTCCAGAATCTCAGCTTGACCAGTCCGACCTTCTTGCCCTCGGCGCGCATGTCATCGACGATTTCGTGAGCCGTCGAGCTGGCGGTGCCCAGAGTGATGAGCACGGCATCGGCATCGTCCACCATGTAAGGGTCTATCATGCCGCCGTGGTTCCTTCCGAACTGCTTCGCGAAGGCCGCATTGACCTCCTCGATGACCTTCGGGGCCTCCCTCATCGCCTTGTCCATGTTGAACCTGGCTTCCATCATGTACTCGGGAGGTGTGAACACGCCGACATCATTGACATCGTCCGGGTCGATGATCGGCCCCGGCGGGACGTACTTCGGCAGGAACTTGTCTGCAGGCCCCTGATCCATGAGATCGACGGGCTCGACCGTGTGAGAGAGTATGAACCCATCAAGCCCGACGCTCATCGGCATCGCGACGCGCTTGTCCTCCGCGATCTTGAACGCCTGGAGGACCATGTCCTGGACCTCCTGGTTGTTGTCGCAGAAGACCTGTATCCAACCCGAATCCCGCTCGGGCATGATGTCGTTGTGCTCGACCCAGATGTTGATAGGAGCAGCAATGGCCCTGTTGACGACCGCCATCACCACAGGAAGTCGCATGCCCGAGGCGATCGGCAATATCTCGTGCATCAGTGCGAGGCCCTGCGACGATGTGGCCGTGAACGCCCGCACGCCCGTCGCGCTTGCTGATACGCATGTGCTCATCACCGAGTGCTCGCTCTCCACTTCGACATACTCGCACTCGAGATCGCCGTTGTTGATGAACTCGGAGAGGTGTTCGACGATGAAGGTCTGCGGTGTTATCGGATATGCCGCGACCACCTTTACCCTGCTCCTCATCGCACCATATGCCGCTGCGTAGTTGCCAGTGACCATCTTCTTGACCATCTTATCACCTCACCATCTTGATGGCCTCGGATGGGCACTCGTTGGCGCATATTCCGCAGCCTTTGCAGTAGTCCATATCGAACTCCATCTCGTTGCCCTTCCGGTAGATGCAGCCTTCTGGGCAATAGAACCAGCAGAAGTTGCACATCGTGCACTTGTCCTTGCTGTACTCCGGTCTGAAGACACGCCAGCTTCCGGTCTTGCTCTCCAAGAAGGAGCCTGGGCCGACCATCCCGGCTTCGGTCTTCATCGGGACCGCGGCTACTCCCAGCGGCAGCTCGTTGACATCGGGAAGCCACTTCTTCGCGGCCTTCAGTTGTCTGTGGCCATGGGATGTGCCTACGATCGTGCGATCAAAGGCGACCCTCGCGGCCTTGCCATTCAATTCGCCGACCTTCGGACCCAACCGGTCCCCGAATATCTGCATGATGCCCTTCTCGATCGATTCGATCTTGACCAATCCAGTAGCCTTCGCGAACGCACCTAGTATCGCGGAGTTCATTGCGGGTTGCTTCAGGATTTCGAGAGCAACGGTGGTCGCATCCACCGTGGCTAGCTTGATGTCGATCCCGACGTCGATCTCCTCGGGCTTCTTGACGGAGTTGACAATGACGATCCCGCCCTTCTTCAGCCCTTCAACGACATTGACGGTCTCGACGAGTCCCTCGTCTAGAATCACGACGATGTCAGGTTCGTAGACTTGCGTCTTTCGATAAATCCTCTTCGTGTCAATCCTGGTAAATGCAAGCACTGGCGCGCCCCGTCTTTCGGCCCCGAAGAATGGGAACGCAGTTGCATAGCCGCCTTCTTGGAAGGCCGCGCTAGCGAGTGCTTGCGCCGCCATGACCGCGCCTTGACCGCCGCGGCCATGGAATCGTACCTCAAACATGCTATAATCCTCGCTAGTTCTTGTTATGGCAAGATGAGTTTTAAGGCTTTCTGAACCAACGCATTAGCGGTCGAGTTGATATCCAGCCCCCCCCCAAGATTCGGGCTCCAATTGCGCAAATCGGGGCAATCCTTCGAGCATCGGATATTGACCGCGCGATATCGGTGCAAAACGACATATGCGGAAGGCAATTCGTCAGGTCTCGGAGGCCATTACAAACCTTTTTGGAGCAAGTAGGGGATTTGGCCTCGGGATGACGAAGAAGCAGTCGGAAGGGGTGACCCTAAGGGTCGCGCGCGCACACCACCAATCGGAGGTCGGTCTTGGTAGGGCGCGGATAGACTCGAATACCAGGAAGCTCCTAAGCGTGGATGTCGGAGAGATCATCGAGATCGCCGGCAAGAAGAAGACCGCAGCGAAGGTGTTCCGAGCCGCTCACGAGGACGAAGGCCAGGGCATCATCCGGATAGACGGGATGATCCGTGGTAACGCGGGCGTATCCATCGGGGAGAAGGTCGTTGTCTGCAAAGCGGAGGCCCAGAACGCGCAGAAGGTAATCGTGGCCCCGAAGATACCCCAAGGCAAGAGGGTCAGGTTCGGCCAAGGGGTCGAAGGGCTGTTCAAGAAAGGCCTGCTCAACAGGGCGATAGTGAAAGGCGATGAGATCATCATCCCAAACATAGCGCTCATGGGCGGTTTCCTGCCGTTCGTAGTGGTCTCGACAACTCCCAGCGGCATCGTCCAGGTCACCGATTTCACGGAGCTCTCGGTCAAGACCGAGCCTGTCGAGGTCACCACCCTGGTCAGGCCATCCGTCACCTACGAAGACATCGGAGGGCTCGAGGAGGAGCTCCAGAGGATCAGGGAGATGATCGAGCTCCCCCTGAAACATCCAGAGGTGTTCTCGCGTCTCGGAATCGACCCACCTAAAGGGGTCCTGCTCTATGGTCCGCCTGGGACCGGTAAGACACTAATCGCCAGAGCCGTGGCGAACGAGGCAGGGGCGAACTTCTACTCGATCCAGGGGCCTGAGATAATGTCCAAGTTCTACGGACAGAGCGAGGAGCGCCTGAGGGAGATCTTCACCGAGGCTGAGAAGAACGCTCCGTCCGTCATATTCATCGACGAGCTCGACTCGATAGCTCCGAAGAGGGACGAGGTCCAAGGAGAGGTCGAGAGGAGAGTCGTGGCCCAGCTGCTCACGCTGATGGACGGCCTCACCGTCAGAGGCTATGTGATCGTCATCGCCGCGACCAACCGGGAGGAGGCGATCGATCCCGCGCTTAGACGACCAGGAAGGTTCGACAGGGAGATAGAGATCGGGGTCCCGACGGTCGAGGGCAGACAGGAAATCATGCAGATTCATACCAGGGGAATGCCACTCGAGGATGACGTCCAGCTCGAACACATCGGCAAGATCACGCACGGGTTCGTGGGAGCCGACCTTGCAGCACTCGCGAGAGAAGCTGCGATGAAGTGCCTGAGGAGGTACCTGCCCGAGATAGACCTGGGGAAGCCGATACCAGCGGAGATCCTCGAGAAGATGAAGGTCACAGCGCAGGACTTCACCGACGCGCTGAAGGAGATCGAGCCGAGCGCGATGAGGGAGGTTCTCGTCGAGATACCGAAGGTCACATGGGCCGATGTGGGCGGATTGGAGGATGTCAAGAAGGCGCTCCACGAGTCGATCGAGCTGCCGCTTGAGGATCCGGAGTCTTTCGTCCGCATGGGGATCAGGCCTCCGAAGGGGATCCTGCTCTTCGGCGCGCCAGGGACCGGCAAGACACTGATCGCCCGGGCGGTGGCCACCGAATCCAAGGCCAACTTCATCTCGATCAAAGGGCCGGAGATCATGTCGAAGTGGGTCGGGGAGAGCGAGAAAGCGATCCGTATGATATTCAAGAAGGCGAAGCAGGTCTCGCCCGCGATCGTGTTCCTGGACGAAATCGACTCCATCGCGCCCAAGAGAGGTGCCCACTCCGATTCCGGGGCCACTGAGCGCGTGGTGAACCAATTGCTCACCTCCATGGACGGGCTCGAAGACCTCGAAGGCGTGTTCGTCATAGCAGCGACGAACCGACCGGACATCATCGACCCAGCCCTGCTCAGGCCCGGACGGTTCGACAAGCTGATGCTCATACCCGTCCCCGACGAGGAGACGAGGCTGAAGATCCTGCAGATCCACACGAAGAGCATGCCCTTGGACAAGGTGGACATCAAGGACCTGGCGAAGAGACTGGATGGTTTCGTCGGCGCTGACATAGAGAACCTGTGCAGGGAAGCGGCCCTGTGCGCTCTCAGGCAGAACAAGACCGCGAGCAAGGTCACCGCCCAGCACTTCGAGGACGCCCTGGCTCAGGTGGGCCCGTCGACGGACAAGGACACCACGAAATACTTCGGGTCGCTCCTCAAGCAGCTGAAGACCGCAAGCTCTAAGAAGAGCAAGGATGATTCGACCTTGGGCTATTACAGATAGCTGGAGATGGGATGTACATGCGGAAATTCATCACCGAGCTCAAAGGCAAGACCGTGATGACGAACGACGGCCAGATCCTTGGAATGATAGAGAACTTCGTATTGGACACGAAGACGGGAGCTCTTCAGAACGTCCTCGTGATTCCTGCGGAAGAGGTCGAACCGAGACTTTTCAAGACAGATGCCCAGGGTCGGCTCGTGCTGCCGTTCAGCGAGATGAAGGCAGTCCGAGACGTCGTGGTCATGAGCATCGGGTAGGATACTCGACATAAGGAGAAAGGTCCTCTAGCGCTAGCTCCGTCATCTCTTCGGCTTCACACCCTTCGCATTGAGCAGCCGCCGGATCAGCTCCGTCCTTGTGCCGTTGGGATCGATGGCGAGGGATTCGCAGAGCGCTTCCAGCTCGGCCTTGCGCATGCCCTTTAGGGTCTGCTCGTCCGCCTTCGCCACTTCCGCCTGGGCGGCCTCCTTGTCGCCGACCACCGCCTCGCTCGGAGCGGCCGCACGCAAAGGCTGTTCCTCCACAGGTTCCCTGACCGGGTCGACCATGAGGCCCGATTTCTTCCCGTTCTCGATGGCATCCTTGAACTGCGGCGCCAGTCTCAGCGCCTCCTTGAATGCCACCTGAGCCTCGTCCTTCTTCCCCATGCGCTCGAGCACGATCCCCTTGTTGTTGTATCCTTCAGGGGTCTCGGCCACGCTCAGAGATTGCTCGAACGTCTTCAGTGCGTCCTGCAGCAGGTCGAGGGTAAGCTGGCTGAAACCCTTGTTGGACAACGCCACGCTCGTCGGAGCCATCACAGCGGACTCCTCGAAGCACGCTATCGCCTCCCTGACCCTCTCAACCTTGTACAGGACGCAACCCCGGTTGTTCCATGCTGCTGGATTGTTGCGCTGAAGCCTTATCGTCCGATCGAACTCTGAACTCGCTTTCTCCGGTTCGCCATCCTTCAACAAGGTTGCGCCACTGTTGTTGAATCCCTCCGCCGGATCCAATGGCATCGCCTTCGTCTTCTCGAAAGTCTCGGAGGCGGCCTTCGGGTCACCGTCGATCAATTTGAGCAGGCCCTTGAGGTTCTGCAGTTCGGACACGTCCTCCAGGGCGAGCGCGAGATCGATGTCCTCGAGCGCCTGCCTGAAATCCTTCCTGGCAGACGCCTCGAGTGCGGCGGTACCTAGCGCTTGCCAACCGAACGCGGACTTCCGCAAGGACTCACTTATCTTCGCCGCCTTCTCCAGCTCGCCCTTATCCGTGAGCAGGACGTGCAGGTTCATCAGCGCTGGGGTGTAGTTGGGATCGACCAAAAGCGCGTGCTCGTATGTCTTCACCGCCGCCTCGGTCTTGCCCAGTCCGTGGAACACGTTCCCGGCCTGAGTCAAGAGAGAGGGGTCCTCGCCTTCGAGCCTGAGCGACTTCCCGAGGAAGTCGAAGGCCTCTTCCATCCTTCCCAACAGAAGCAGGAACTCTGCCTTGTCACCGTATATTTCCTCCGCGAGCTCCTCAACCTTCTCTTCGCGTACCCGCTCGAGCACGTCCTGCGAGAGCCTCGAAGCTTCGAGCATCTTTTTCGGCTCGCCCATCTTGACCGATTCGGAAGTGAAGATGTCCTGCACGATCCTCGGCGCATCTGAGAATTTCTCCGCGATCTTCTTCGAGATGTCGTCTAGTGCCCTCTTGGCCTCCGCGTAGTCCGGGTCCAGGCGCAGTGCCGCCTCAAAGCTAGACTTCGCCTGCGTGATGGTGCCCGTCTTCTTCGCGGCGAGACCCCTCAGGTACCAGCCCTTGGGAAGCTCGGGCCTCACATGCGTCATCTGCGTGAACGCTTCGAAGGCCTCCCCATACTTCCCCATCTCGTAGAGCAGGCTGCCCTTGTTCATCCAGGCCTCCACATAGTCGTGTTTGAGCTCTATCGCATGGTTGTAAGATTGGAGCGCCTCGTTCAACCTGTCCATCGCGTGCAGTGTCGCACCCCTGTTATTGTGGACCTTCTCGAGGCGATAGTTGATCTTGAGGACCTTGTCGTAGGTCTCGAGAGCTTCCTCGTATCTGCCGAGCCTGTGCAGGGTGGAGCCCTTGTTGATGAGCGCCTTCTGCATGCCCGGATTGTACTGGAGCACTCTGTCGTAGCAGACAATCTCCTCCGCGTATCTTCCAAGTGAGAACAGGCAGCTGCCGAGGGAGAACCAGGTCTCGTCGCTCTCCGGGAAGAGCTCCAACGCGTGCTTGTAGCATTCGAGCGCTTGCTCGTGGTATCCCATCTCGTCCAGCGTGTTGCCCTTCATCCTCCAGGGCACATCGTAATCTTCCTTCAGCATGATGGCATGATCGAACTTCTCCAGCGCCTTCATGAAATCCTTCACAGCGATGGCATCGTACCCATCCTTCATCAGCCCCTCGAGAGCCCTATCCGAGCCAGGGACCTTGGCGGCCTGCGCCCTCTCTCTCCAGAGGTCGGCGGAACGCATGACCTCCTTGTCGAGGTCGAACCTCCGGAGTAGTGCCGAGAGCTTTGTCGCGTCCGCGAGTCCGATGTTGTTGGCCTCGGCGAACGAGGCGGCGTCGCTCGCTATCAATGAAGCGGTCAGCACGAGGCCGTTGGGCGACTCGGCCCTCGTCATGTATGACAACAGGCTCTCCATGTCGCTTTTTGAAATGACTTCATCGCTCCTCGAGAAGAACACTACGTACTTCTTCCCGTCCGGCCTGTGGATGCACTCCGCGACGTAGAACGTCCCCTTGGGACGGGCACGCACGAGCTTCAGCTCGAGGTAGCCGAGTATGGACTCTACGAGCTTGGTGAACTCCTGGTCCGAGATGTCCTTAAGTGCCTTGAGGATCCGCTCGTCCGAGCGCTCGCTGATGATCTTGTCTATCTCGACCATCACGACCCTCCCGAGATCATCTTGAGCCATTTCCTGGCTTCCTTGTTGCCGGGGTCCAACCTCACGCTCTCTTCCAGGATCTTCCTGGCCTCCTCGACCCGACCAATCGCATTCAGCGCGATACCCTTCCTGCCGAGGGCGTACGAATCATCACCGACCAACGCGAGATACTTGTCATACGACTCGAACGCCCGGTTGTACTTCTCATTCTCGAACAGCAGGTCGGCCTTGAGGAGCCAAGCATCGGAGTCCTTCGGTGCCAGAACGGTGTAGCTGTCGAGGCACTGGACCGCGGCACCCCATCTTCCTAGCGCCCTGAGGGCCTTCCCCTTTCCGAGCCAAGCCCTCGCATTGCTGGTCTCGATCTCCAGCGCCCTGGAGAAGCTCTCATCGGCCCCGTTGAACCTGTCGTGCTCGAGCAGGGCCTGCCCCATCGACACCCACGCCTCCACCATCGTCTGGTCGAGCGAGACCGCCTTGCTGAAGTACTGGACCGCCGCCCCCCATTTACCCTCTCTCCTTGCAACCACACCCCTCCAGTACCATGCCTTCGGGTCCGTGTTGTTCTTCTCGTAGAACGTGCGGACCTTCGGGGCGGCCTCCCTCAGGTTGCCCTTGGAAACGAGCGCCTCTATCAGCACTAGGCTGGCATCGTGGTTGTCAGGGTCCGAACGCAGGATGTGCTGGGCCTGGACCAAAGCGCTGGTGAAGTCCCTGGCCTTCAAAGCCTCTTTCGCGATGTCGATAAGACCCCGAGCGGGCTTCGGCGTGGGCGCGGGCTTCGGGGCCGGCTTGGCCGATGGCACATCCGGGGAGGGCGCAGCCTTGATTTCGCCGGTCTCCGTGGGCCCCTCCTTCCCCTCGGGCTCCTCAGCCGACGTGGCCTTCTTGAATTCGAATATCATCTCGTTGATCTTCTGCTCCAGGTCAGGTCTCTTCGAGAGAGCGCGCTGGTTCTCCGCGAACGCGGCCTCTTCAAGCCGGCCGGCATCCCTGAGCGTGCCTATCAGCTCATCGTGAGCGGGCATGTAATTCGGATCGATCTGCAACGCCCGGTTGAAGCATTCCAAGGCCTCCTCCCGTCGGTCGATCTTCCTGAGTATCTGGCCCTTGAGGACCCAGAGCTCAGATCTGTCCCCCTGGATCAGCACCTCGTCGACGCTCGACAGGGCTTCCATCTCGTTGCCGAGCATGAGATGCGAGCGAGCGAGGCCCTCCCCGATCTTGAAATCGTTCGGGAAATGCCTGAGGGCGTTCGCGAGGTTCTCCTCCGCGGCGGTCCATTCCTCGGAGTCGAGGCAGACCATGCCCAT
>Ga0315282_10002856_pt1 | contig 31338 bp, 30 predicted proteins | sample YL17G07_20_MG_FD_203693 | JGI IMG/M metagenome (GOLD analysis project Ga0315282, IMG submission 203693) | Sediment microbial communities from Yellowstone Lake, YNP, Wyoming, USA - YL17G07_20 | ecosystem: Environmental > Aquatic > Freshwater > Lake > Sediment | place: USA: Wyoming | collected... | reverse complement strand
TTGAGGCGATGGCGGCGCCACGGCAGTGGCCTTGCCAGTGGCGGGTCCCCTGATGATTTGCTGCTTCCCAGTCCCTCGCTGGAGTATTGGGAGCATTATACACAGCGTCATATTTGGTAAGAGCGCCCGGGACGCTGTACAAGTTGATCATACCCCCAGGATGAGGATGGTCATCTGGAGCCGCACCGCACGACGTCGTTCTCCTCCGCCGCGCTGACGGGCTGCCCTACGGCCGTGACCTGCAAGTCGTCCGAGCTCTGCAGCTTCTGAGTGTCCGCTCTCCCATTGCCTCCGTCTTCGATATGGTCTCCTTTGCTCGCCCACCAATAGAAATTCCAGGGGCGTGTCACAATCTTAGTGTCGTTCTGCACCAGGCCCGCCACGCCTATCTGGCTAAAGTTGGCCATCACGGCATCCTGGCCGGTCGGCAAGTAGACGCAGTACCATCCAAACTGATTGAACGGGACCTTATAATCGCCCCCGGTGTATATCGGAAACTCATCACCGCGCACGATGGCAATGGCTTCAGAGAAGCTGAGGTCCGAGCCGTCCGTATAATAGACCTCAGGCGGCCCACCGTCGAGCTTAAGGTGACCGCCGTAAACTGTCGGCACGTAAACTTTTCCAACGATGCTGCCCTTAAGCAGCCTTGCGCCGCCAGCGGTAGAACTTGCTTCGGCCGATGCCGAGCCACTCGATAAGCGTGCCTTCGGGCAGCTTCGCTCTGTCGGACCAGTATCCCAGGTAATCGACCACCTCGTCTCTGAGGGCGGGGAGCGTCCAGGCGCCCCTCAGGCCTCCCCAAGACTTTTTTTAACTGCACGTGGGACTCCATGATCTCGGCGATCACTTCGTCCTTCTTGGCGAGCTTCTGCTGGAGGTCGGCGAGTTTCTTTTCGAGCTTGCGGCCCTGGGGCTTGCCGTCGCGCTCGAAGCTTGCCTGCCTGTGGCAGGGCGGCGGCGCCGCCCTCGAAGAGTTGCTTCTGCCAGCGGCAGAAGAGGTTTGGATTCAGCCCCTGCTCATCGCAGAGGTCGGAGACGGGGACTCCCTCCAGCAGGTGCCTGCGGAGGATGTCAAGTTTCCGTTGAGGCGAGAACTGCCTTCGCGTGGACATGGGCATCTCCCTGGGTCAGTGAACATACTAACCGCCGACCCCGAAATGTCCATTTCCGTCTGAAGCAGAACACCCGCCTCGTCTCATCACACATCACGTCCTACGCCTGGGGACGCTCTGGCGTGGCCATCCTGGAAGAGGCAGAGCAATGAAACACCAGCCGTACCTCAAGGCTCAAGCCTCAGACGTTCCGCCGTCGCGGAACGTTCTCACGCCTGCTGTCGCCTGTCGTCGTGGTGAAAAGGGCCCTTTTTGCGAAGCAACCCCTTTTTCGCACTTAAGCGCGTGACCCAAGAGGACTTACATCATTCCAGGTCACTTCCGAGGCCCCATTCCGTCGAGGGCGGCCTCCTTGACCGACCTCGACCAGCTGTCGCTATCGGCGACAGCCCGGCATCCGTAGGCCTTCTGAACGCCTGAAAACCGACCAAATAGGACCAACGAAGACCAAATAGGACCACGCAAGACCACGCAAGGACGTGTAAGACCAGATAGATACCCAATATGGCCGACCAATCCCCACATCGCACAGACCGGAGACAGATCTTCGAATTTCCGAGAGATGCCTGGTCCGGCCACCTGCGCGAAGGCCTCAGACAGGCGTCGCTGATGGGAGAGCGTTGCGAAGGCCCTCTCCCCGGCAGGAATCACTAAGCGGAGCTGGAGCCGAGCCGGACAGCCGGTACCGGCCACCGGCACCTCCAGGAAGCCCTTGAGCGTCTCCGCCACCTCAGAACGTTGACAGAAAAAGCTTCGTCGCTTAGGCTTGTCCCGGCTTGCACTCAGGAAAGCGGATACCATGCGCATAGTCGGTACTATCTGCGGCCAAAACGAACCGTCTGCAGTTGACATCTCCGGCGGCAAGATAGCGGCTGTCGCCCCGCTTCCATCGGCCCCGAGGACGCGCGAGCAGGTCTTGGGCGGGCCCGACGACCTGGTCTCCCCTGCCCTACTCGACATCCAGGTCAATGGCTTCGCAGGCCACGACCTGAACGGCCCGGCCACGGTGTCTGAGGACGTTGCCGGCATGCTCGAATCGCTCCTGCCCACCGGCACGGCCCTTTGCTGTCCCACCGTTGGGACGGGGCCGTTCGAGCGGATGGCCGCGTCCCTTCGCGCGATCGCCGCAGCTTGTGCAAACAGGCGCGTCGCGGCAGCAGTCGTCGGCATACACATCGAGGGGCCGTACATCTCGCCTGAAGACGGCCCCCGTGGCGCGCACTCACTTGAGCACGTGCGCAATCCCGACTGGGACGAGTTCCAGCGGTTTCAGGACGCGGCGGGCGGGCGGATCCGCATCGTCACGCTCGCTCCCGAGCGCCCGGGCGCGATCCAGTTCATCGAACGTCTCGTCGGCGCCGGCATCATCGCCGCCATTGGCCACACCAGTGCGACTGCGGAGGATATCAAGGCTGCCATCGGAGCGGGCGCCCGCATCTCGACCCACCTCGGGAACGGCGCGCACGCCCTTCTCCCGCGCCACCCCAACTACATCTGGGACCAACTCGCGGCCGATGAACTGTGGGCCTCGATCATCCCCGACGGCCACCACCTGCCGCCCTCGGTCGTGAAGTGCTTCGTCCGCTGTAAGGGCGTGGAACGCACGGTGCTCGTCAGCGATGCCGTGCATTTAGCGGGCCTGAAGCCCGGCGTCTACGAGACCGAGGGGCGCACCGTGGAGTTTACGCCCGAAGGCAGGCTCCAGCTGAAAGGGACGCCCTACCTTGCCGGCTCGGCTCTGGACTTATGCCGCGGTGTTGGGAATGCAGTTCGTTTCTCAGGAGTGCCGCTGGCCAAAGCCGTGCGGATGGCAACGTTGAACCCGGCAAGGCTGCTCGGCATTGACAGCCGCCTGGGATCTGTCGAGGTGGGCAAAGAGGCGAGTTTGATCGCTTTCCGGTGGGACGAGAGCGCGAAGACGCTTCAGGTGCGCCACACCTTGCTGAACGGGGAGGTAGTCTACAGCGCGCCGTAACGACCGCGGAGCCGCCGCGGGCGCGCTCGTCGGGGCTCTTCAAGAAAGGACGGTAGAGAAAGCATGGCCAAGGGTGCGAAGAAACAGACGCGGATATACGTGATCGTGGACATGGAGGGCATAAGCGGCGTCGTTCGGCGCGGGCACGTCCTCATGGGCGACCCGCTTTACGCCGACGGCCGCAAGTTCATGACATGGGACGCAAACGCGTGCGTCGAGGGGTGCCTGCGTGGAGGCGCAAAAGAGATCGTGGTGCAGGACGCGCACGGCTCGGGCGGGGAGAACTTCATCTGGCAGGACCTGGACCCGCGCGCTGAGTACGTGCTCGGTCAAGCCGGCAAGGAGCGGATGCCCGGCATGAGCGGCTCGGACGGGGTCATACTCCTCGGTTACCACGCCATGGCAGGCACCCCCGAAGCGATCCTCGAGCACACGATGAGTTCGGCCTCATGGCAGAACTTCTGGCTCAACGGCCGCAAGACGGGCGAGATCGGCGTGGATGCCGCCATCGCAGGCGAGCAGGGCGTGCCTACCATCATGGTCAGCGGCGACGACAAGGCATGCCGCGAGGCCGAGGAGTTCATCCCCGGCGTCGTTACCGCCTGCGTCAAGGTGGGCCTGTCGGTCGAAGGCGGGCGATTGCTCTCGGCAGATGCCGCGCACGAGCTGATCACCGGGCGCGCGGCAGAGGCCGTCCGCAAAGCGGGCGCAATCAAGCCCGTCGTCGTGAAGCCGCCGGTCACGGCTCGCCTGGAACTCGTCTCACGCGGGCGCCTTCCTCTGCGCGGCGACAAGCCTTACGTAAAGATCATTGACGGCCGGACTTACGAAGTGACCGCCGACAGCGTGGACCAGGCGCTCGGGCGGCTGTAGACGCGCCTCTGGCAGCCGAGCCGTCAGCGATAGCGCGAGCGCGGCGCTTCCTGCCACATGTCGGGGTTCGCATCGAGCGCGTCCTTGAGCGGCTGCGACGCGGCGGTCAGGCGAGCGAGCACCTCGGGTGCGAGCACCAGGTCGCCCGCGCGGGCGTTCTCGCGCGCTTGCTCGGGCGCCCGCATTCCGGCGAGCACGGAGGCCACACCGCGCTGCGCGAGCAGCCACGCGAGCGCGACGTCCGCCATCGGCTGCCGCAGCTCGGTGCTTACGGCGCGCAGTTCGTCCACAACCGCAAATGCGAGCCGCGCCACCGGTTCCTTGCAGTATCGCGCGCGCTGCCGCTGAGCCGGCACATCAGCCACGCTCGCGAACTTCCCGGTCAGGATGCCCTGAGCGAGCGGGCTGTAGCAGATGACGCTCACGTCGTGCTCGGTGCAGAGCGGCACGATCTCGTGCTCGGTCGCGCGCCACAGCAGGCTGTACGGAAGCTGATCCACTTCCGGATGGCCCGCGCTCAGCGCTTCGGAGAGATCGAGCGGGCCGAAGTTCGACACGCCCCACGCGCGTATCTTCCCCTTTTCGCGCAGCCTCTCCAGCGAGGCCGCCACGTCCACGAAGGGCCAGCTGTGGTCCGGCCAGTGGACCTGGTACAGGTCAACCCAATCCGTGCGGAGGCGCTGAAGGCTCGCATCGCAGGCCTGGCTGAGCGACGGCTCAACGAGGTGGGCGCTGGAGACCTTCGTGGCAATCACCGCTCGCTCGCGCCGGCCCTGCAAGGCCCGCCCCAGCACCTCTTCGGCGTGCCCGTCGCCGTAACTCTCCGCCGTATCAAAGAAGTTGACGCCGGCGTCCAGCGCCGCATGGACGGTCTGAACGGAGACCTCGTCATCCTGGTTGCCGAAGGGCACGCTGGAGCCCATCGCCATCGTGCCGCAGCATATGACGGACACTTCCATGCCGGTCCTGCCAAGCTTCCGGTATCTCACCTCTATTCGCCCCAAGTATTGGAGTTGATGAATCGTGCATCCAACGCCGCTGACTCGTAGCCATTATACGGAGCAACGCCTGGCCAGAGAGCAGACTCTATAGAGTCACGGCCTGCCCGCTCCTCACGGACTTCTTGACGGCCAGGCAGAGCGCCACGGAGGCGCGCCCCTCTTCGCCCGGCACACTCGGCTCTTTGCCCTCCCTGATGCAGTCCACGAAATGTTGCAGCTCGGCGGCGAAGGGATCAAGCCCCGAAAAGTCTTTCTCGACGACGCTGCCCGGCGCTGACTTAAGGACGTACCGCAGACGGTACGGACCGTCGAGCGGCCCGTTGACCTCCACCACGGCGTTCGTATGGCTGAGGGTGACGCTCTCCGTGGCGAAACCCCACTCGGATGCCTGGCCTGCGCCGATGGCCGCCACTCCCCCGCTCTTGAACCGCAGCGTGGCGACAGCCGCGTCTACCTGGCCTGGGTAGTCGGCATTGAAGAAGTTCCCGCCTGCGGCGTAGACGCAGTCCACTTCGCCGATGAGGAATCGCATGAGGTCCATCATGTGGACGGCGTTCTCATGCAGCGGGCCGCCGCCGTCGTCTTCGGCCCAGAACCACGGCTTTCGCACGCGCCCTATCGCATACTTGGTCGTGGCCCAGCGCACGGGGCCGAACTCGCCGCCGGACTTCTCCTTGATGAGGCAATAGGCCGGATCGAAACGCTTCTTATGCGCTATCATCAGCCTGACGCCAGCCTTTCGGCATGCCTCCAGCATGGCGTCGCAGGCGTCCAGCGTGGGCGCCATTGGCTTCTCGCAGAGCACGTGCATCCCACGCTGCGCGGCACGCCGGGTAAGGTCCAGGTGCGTTGCGGGATTCGTGCAAATGGAAACGAAGTCCAGGCGCTCCTTTGCCAGCAGCCCCGCTCCTTCGCCGTATGCCCTGGCACCGCAACTTGCGGCCACCTGACTCGCCAGTGCCTCGTTGATGTCGGCCACAGCAACCAACTCGACGCCGGCGATGCTGGCCAGCCGCTCGGCGTGGACGCGGCCTATGCCGAGGCCTATGACGGCAGCCTTGAGGCCCATCGCGTTCCCTTCCGCCGAGAGTTGACACGTAGACGTGTGCAGAGGCGAGCGATTATAGGCATGCTTCGCGTGCGCTGCAAGAAGCTGAAGGTGCCAACGCCATTGTTTAAGGTCATAGTCATGGCGTTGGCGGAACGGGACGAGACGGCCGACGTCTGCACCGACGCGCACGGCAACCCGGAACCGGACCCCGAGTTGCGGGACTACGAGAACGTTCCGCTCAAGGAGGATGTGGGAGAGTACATGCGCCGCGAGGTGCTGCCCCATGTGCCGGTTGCCTGGGTGGACGAGAGCAAGACCAAGGTTGGCTACGAGATCAGCTTCAACCGTTACTTTTACAGATACGTCCCGCCGCGTCCGCTTGCGGAGATCGAGGCCGACCTTAAGAGGATCGAAAAGGAAATTGCCGACATGCTTGCGGAGGTGACGGAATGAGCAAGATCGAAAATAGTAAGACCCAGGGCAAGACGATCTCTATTGATTGTCCACGGTGCAGAACCAACACCAAGCACACGGTCGAACGGGCGTTGGACTGGTGTGACTTCCATGAGGGGGCGGGCAACCCGACTACGAGGAGCTGATTCTGCGCACGATGGCCAAGCGCGGACGACAGCCCAATCTGGCATTCTTCGCCTTCACGGCGACGCCCAAGTACAAAACCCTCGAAGTATTCGGCCAACCCGGGCCCGATGGCAAGCCAGTGCCTTTCCACCTCTACAGCATGCGGCAGGCCATCGAGGAGGGTTTCATTCTGGACGTGCTCAAGTTCTACACGACCTACAAAACATACTACCGGCTCGTGAAGTCCATCGAGGACGATCCGGAAGTGGACAAGCGGAAGGCGGCCAGGGCCCTGGCGCGGTTCGTGAGCCTGCACCCGCACAACATCGCGCAGAAGACGGAAGTCATGCTGGAGCATTTCCGCCATTTCACGATGCACAGAATCGGCGGAAGGGCCAAGGCCATGGTTGTCACGTCCAGCCGCCTGCACGCTGTCAGATACAAACAGGCGTTCGACCGCTATATCGCCGAGAAAGGCTATGCGCCCTGGCTGGAACACGATGACGCCGCAGTGAGGGCCAACGCGACCATTTGCCTGATCCACCAGGCGAATTTCCTGCTCGACCAGCAAGTCGCCGCGGTTGAACAGCAGTTCGTTAAGGAAGGCGGCTACAGCGAGCAGCTTGCCGCCGCCCGCCTGGCGGAGCGCAACCGGAGAGAGCCTGATCAGACCGATCCGACGGATCTGATCCCCAACTGCCCTCTGTGCGGCAAGCCCACGGTCCTGCGCACGGTCAAGAGCGGCAAGAATGCCGGCCGGCAGTTCTGGGGCTGCTCAGCCTATCCCAAATGCAAAGGAGTGGCACGGGCGTGAGCCGCGACGCCCCTGTAGCGTTCGTGCCATTGGGAGTCCAGGGATTCTGCAGGCACGCCAGCGGCCGGGCAGGGACACTCACAGCATACATTGAAAGTATGGCTTAGTCCGGCAACTTGATTCGACGCAGGGCTTCTGTTACATTACACAATTCGTTTGTGGAAAGTCCCAGGGCGTATCAGGCCGGTGTGACGGGGGCCGGCGACATCCGAGAAAGACCTCTGTGGGGCTCTTCCCTGTGCGTCGAACCGCTTCCGGGTTCCTCCGGACCTTGCTTCCCCGAACGTAAACTGCATGAAAGGAGTCATTCTGATGGCGGCTGCGAAGACCAAGCGCATTTACTTCTTCAAACAGGGCAAGGCTGACGGCAGCAGCAAGCTGCGCGACCTCCTCGGCGGCAAGGGCGCCGACCTGGCCGAGATGTCCAACGTCGGCCTGCCCGTTCCGCCGGGCTTTACGATCACGACAGAGAGTTGCCGCGATTTTTACAGGACCAACAAGCAGTGGCCGAAGGGCCTTGACAAGGAGCTTGACGAGAACATCGCCAAGCTGGAGAAGACCACAGGGCGCAAGTTAGGCGACAAGGACGATCCGCTGCTGGTGAGCGTGCGCAGCGGCGCCGCGGTCAGCATGCCCGGCATGATGGACACCATCCTGAACCTTGGCCTGACCGACGCATCTGTAGCCGGCCTCGCGAAGGTCGGCGGGGACGAGCGCTTCGCATGGGACTGCTACCGCCGCTTCATCGAGATGTTCGGCAACGTGGCCATGTTCGTGCCTCACAGGTTCTTCGACGAGGTGCTGGCCAAAGCCCGAAAGAGAACCGGCGTTCAGTTCGACAGCCAGCTCAAGGCCCAGGACCTGAAGGAGATCGCCGCCCAGTTCAAGCGGATCTACAAGGAAAACACGCATGAGGATTTCCCGCAGGACCCGCGCGAGCAGCTCAGGCGCGCCATTGACGCCGTGTTCGGCTCGTGGAACAACCCGCAGGCCATCCGCTACCGCGAGATCCACGAGATACGGGGCCTGCTCGGCACGGCGGTCAACGTGCAAACGATGGTTTTCGGCAACATGGGTTACACGAGCTTCACCGGCGTCGGCTTCACACGCAACCCCGCCACGGGCGAGAACAAGCTCTACGGTGAATACCTGATCAACGCGCAGGGCGAGGACGTCGTGGCGGGCATCCGCACGCCCAAGAGCGTGGACCACCTGCCGGGCGAAGATCTGTCCGACTTCCCTGACTGCGGCGTTTCCGCGGCGGAATCGCGCACGTTGTACAAGCAGATGTACAAGCAGCTCAGCGACATCAAGCACACGCTGGAACAGCATTACACGGACATGCAGGACTTCGAGTTCACCGCCCAGCAGGGCGTCCTGTACATGCTGCAGACGCGGCGCGGCAAGCGCACGGCCATGGCGGCAGTCCGCATCGCCGTCGAGATGCAGGAGGAACGCCTGATTGACAAGAAGACGGCCGTCATGCGCATCGAGCCGAACCAGATAGAGCACCTGCTGCACAAGCAGTTCGACGCGAAGGCCAAGGCGAAAGCCGAGGCTGCGGGGCGCCTCCTGGCAAGCGGACTGCCCGCCTCGCCGGGAGCCGCAGTCGGCAGGATCGCCCTGAGCGCGGACGATGCCGAGGAAATGGCTACCGCAGAGTCCAAGAAAGACCAGCCGATGGGCATCATCCTCGTCCGCGACGAGACCAGCCCGGAAGATATCGGCGGCATGGCGGTGTCAGCCGGCATCCTGACCGCACGCGGCGGCATGACGAGCCATGCGGCCGTGGTCGCGCGCGGAATGGGCAAGTGCTGCGTGGCAGGGTGCAATGCCGTTCAGCCCAACGAAGAGGCCAAGACCGTCTCCATCGGCGAACGGAAGTTCAAGGAAGGCGACGTCATCTCCCTTGACGGCGCGGCCGGCCAGGTCTTCGAGGGCGCCATCGAGCAGGTCGAGCCGGAGATGACCGGAGCGTTCGGCACTCTCATGGACTGGGCCGAGCAGTTCCGGACGACGGGCGTGTGGGCCAACGCCGACACGCCGCACGACGCCACACAGGCGCTGAAGTTTGGCGCGGAAGGCGTGGGCCTCTGCCGCACCGAACACATGTTCTTCAACGAGCACCGCATTGCATATGTGCGCCAGATGATGCTCACCGCGCCGGAAGTGCGACGGGTGCAACGCAAGCTGGACGCCGTGGAGTTCACCAAGGCCCAGGCCTCCAGGGAGCAACTGAAAGAGATTGAGAAAGAGGCAAAGGCCGTCCGGGCCGAGCTGGCGAAGTCCCGCAAACTGTTCGACGGGGCGCTCAGAAAGCTGCTGCCTGAACAGCGCAAGGACTTCGAGGGCATCTTCAAAGCGATGACCGGCCTGCCGGTCGTCATCCGGCTCCTGGACCCGCCGTTGCATGAGTTCCTTCCGCACGACCCGGACATCCAGGCCAGGCTCGCGAAGCAGATGGGCATCTCCGCCGAGGAGGTCGCCGCGCGGGTTGCCCAACTGCGCGAGCTGAATCCGATGCTCGGGCACCGGGGCTGCCGCCTCGGCATCACATACCCCGACATCTACAACATGCAGGTGCAGGCCATCATGGAGGCCGCCGTCAACTGCAAGAGGAAAGGCATTGACGTGCACCCGGAGATCATGATCCCCGTGGTGGCGGCTGCCGAGGAACTCCGCATCTGCCGCGAGGCCACCATCCAGGTCTGCACGCAAGTACTGGAAAAGGCCGGGATTGACATCGAGTACAAGGTGGGCACGATGATCGAGCTGCCGCGGGCCGCGCTGACGGCGGACGAGGTTGCGCAGCATGCCGACTTCTTTAGCTTCGGCACGAACGACCTGACGCAGACGGCGTTCGGCTTCAGCCGCGACGACGTGGGCGTCTTCGTCCCCGAGTACGTTGAGCGGGAGATACTGCAGTACGACCCGTTCCAGGTGCTCGACCAGGCCGGCGTGGGCCAGCTTGTCGCCATCGGGGTCGAGAAGGGGCGCAAGACGAAGCCGAAGCTGAAGATCGGCATCTGCGGGGAGCATGGCGGCGAGCCGCGGTCGGTGAAGTTCTGCCACCGCCTGGGGCTGAACTACGTCTCATGCTCGCCCTTCCGCGTGCCGATTGCGCGGTTGGCTGCGGCTCAGGCGGCCATCGAAGAGAAAGCCAAGGGGCCGGTCGTGGGCGCCCAGAGCGTCCATTAGGTCAAACGCTGGCAAACAAGGGCTTGGAGGGCCGGATGCCTTCCAAGCCCTTTCTGCTGGCCGGCGTGGCGCCGGACACGCTTCTCTATGCGGGAGGCAAAGCAGCCGCCCGCCAATAGGCAAGCCCGCCGTCGTGTCGCAGTCCACTGGATAGGACCCGGTCCAGCGTGTAGGATTAGGTGGCGAGCTCGCGGGTCAGGTCCTTCGGGCCAAGGCGGGCCTGCCACGGGAGATTGTCCCGGAAACGCGGCGGCCAGCCGTTTCTCCTGCTCTTGTTCACGGTACCGGACGCACTCGGGTCATCGGCCTGGAGCCTGCGGACTGAATATGCGCCATGCGACCCTTCAGCGCGTTGTACAGCGGATAGTGACCGTAACGGGCGGGGGCGCAGAGCAGCACCTGGAGGCAAGCACTCCGCTGGTCGGCGGCGGCCTGGCCCTGGACTCCGCAGCCGTGCTTGAACTGCTTGTCGCGCTTGAGCAGGAGTTCCGAGTGCGGATAGACCCCGACGAATTGCGCCAAGCCAACGGGCTGGCAACGGTCGGCGCCCTTTCCGATTTTGTCGAGTCGAAGGCCCGGGGAGTCGACGGGGAATAGGCGATTACCTGAGCCCCCGGCGTAACGGAGGGATAAGGACATTGGTCCATTTCCCGTTCACCGACCCTCAGAAACCGCTCCGCATTCCTTTGCATTTGTATGCGGCGTCGGTCGCGCACATTGCGTGGCTGCGGTTCTTCCCGATGAGGTGGACGTTCCCGCTCGCAGCACGCATGTCAGCGATCGAGCGGTGGAGTCGGCCCAGGCGCCGCAAACAGATGGCAAGTCTGCTCGAGCCTTTCGTCCCTGCGGGCACAAGTCAACGAGAGATCGAGCGGCAGGTGGCCCTGTCGCGGATGATCCGGCGGATGGGCGCCCGCACGTACGCGCCGGTCTTCCGACGGAGCAGGGATTGGCTGGTGAATGCGTTGCACCCCCAGGGGTTGGAGCATCTGGAGGAGGTCAGGCGCACGGGAGGCGCCATCGTCTTAGGCACCCACATGGGATTTGCGTCCTGGGTCGCGCCGGTGCTTCATCAGCTCGGCTACCCGGTGCGCTTGACTCAGCGCAGGCGTATCGCCCCGGAGAAACTTATCCTGTACCGCTGGCACGGGCTGACGCAGCATACTCTGTCCTTCCCGGAGGGCGCCGAGGGCGGCTTCCATCTGAAGTCTCTTCACGACGCATTGAGAGATGGGGCATGGATCCAACATACCGGCGACTATCCCGCTCGCGAGGATGGCCTGGAAGGCAGGTACCTCGGCTTCGACGTTCGCTGCGTCCCTGCTCCGTGGGTGCTCGCGCGGCTGACTGAGCGGCCGGTCATACCGATCCTGATACTCATGGACCGAAGTCTGAGGCTGAGACTCATCGTCAGAGAACCCGTCCGCGTCGTGCGATCCGGTGACAGCAGAGATGCGATGACTGCCGCGTTCCAAACTTACCTCGACTTCGCTGCGGCGCACGTCTCACCGATGCCCTGGAACCTGAACCTCATCCATCAGGCAGACCTGTTCGGCCTGCCACACATGCGCTCGGCGCAGGGGGACACGGCATGAGGAACCTAACCGAGGCCCCGGGACTGTTGGAAGGCAGCCGATAGCAGGCGGCTCGCGCGCCAATACTTGCCTGAGCAAGGCGGCTTAGTCTCCTTGTCGGCGCGTCAGCAGACGGTTCAAGACTCCCCCAATCGGGGTTTCCCCAAGGGTCCGCGGCGCACATCCTTAACCAGCAGTATCTGCCGGGGCACTTTGAAGTCTGCCAGCCTTTGGCGGCAGAACTCACGCAGCTCAGAAACGGTGACCGGTTTGGTCGGCACAACGAGCGCCTTGACTCTGTCAACTCCACTTTCGGCGCGCTCGGCAACTACAAAGGCCTCCGCCACGCCGGGATGGCTCAGGAGACATGCTTCGACCTCTGCCGGCGAGACTTTCTTTCCGGCAACATTGATCATGGGGCGCTCTCGCGCAAGGACAAACAAGTGTCCGTCGCGCTTGAGGCAGCCCCTGTCGCCAGGCAGAACGTAGCCCCGCCGGAAGGTGCGCTCGGTGGCGTCTGGCTCGTCGAGGTAGGAGGTCGCGGCGGCCGGGCTCCTCACTGCGATTTGGCCCGGCACACCCGCCTCTTGCGGGCTGCCCGAACTGTCCCATATCTCGACCCTAACCGCATCGTATGGCCGTCCGACCCATCCTGCTTCCTCAGTCCTCTCAGTTGCGCGGGCATGGGCAATTGGCCCGGTCTCTGCTGAGCCGTAGAATGACTCGACCGGTGCCCCGAATTTGCCCTCAAAGGCGCGGGCGGCCGCTGCAGAGAGCGCTGCCCCACCCGATCCAACGACCCTCAAAGATGAGAAATCGGGAACGGGGTGAAACTCGGTTTCTACCAGCAGGCGGAGCATGAGCGGCGTCGCCATGAATACGCTTACACGCGAGCGCGCAATGGTAGCGGCCGATATACGGGGCGAGTATTGCTCGACGACCAACGTTGCCCCCTCGGCAAGTGTAACAACCACTACTCGCAGAAGCCCCAAAGTATGGCAGAATGGGAGAACGGCAAGCACTACATCTGTTGGGATACGCGGCAATCCCGCCTGAGAAAGCCTTCGATGCGCATCCGCTTGCGCGACGGCCCTTGGGACTATCTTCGGCAATCCGGTCGAGCCCGACGAGAGGAAAAGCAACCGCGGCTCCTGGCACGCAAGCTGTCCGTGCTCCCCATCATGCGGGCGGCGCCCAGGATTTGCCGCCAGACGAACGATGTCGAACTGTGGGACGCTGCTGATCATTGGCGGCCGTGCTTCGTCGGTTCCCGGCGTTGGGCTGCTCTGGCGGACAAGCGCCTCCACACCTGCGCGAATGCAGTAGGACTCTACCTCCTGGGCCTTCAACGAGGGATCAAGCGGCAAGACGGTAGCGCCTATCCGGTCCGCTGCTAAGAAGGTGGCGATCCATTCGGCCGAGTTCGGAAGCTGTATGGCCACGGTATCAAGATGGCCGACGCCCTCGTGCCGGAGCAGGCGTTCTCTGTCACTGACGAGGGACAGTAGTGCCTCGTAGCTGTAGACCAAACCGCGGTCCACGATAGCCAGCTTCCCTGGGGATCGGTTGGCAGAGATCTCGAGCAGGTCGTAGAACATGGATTACTGCCGTTCAGGCCGGAAAAAACCGCATACGTTCGCATAACCTGGGGGCTTTGCCGCGCCAGACTCTTTCGGCTCGGCGCACCTGTCATGACAGGCAGGATAGCAGACCAGTGCAGGAGCGTCAACCATGCGAATCAGGCCACCCAAGAGCTTGCCAGCGAGGGTGCCCGCGACTTCCGGTCCTACCGGCGCTATGCGCGCAGGATGGCAGGAGAGCGGCTTGAGGAGGCTTTGAGTTGTACCGGAAACGGTATCGGGCGGCGGCAAGACAGGAGCGTTGGAGGCTGTTGGATGAGTTCTGCAACTTGAGCGGCTATCACCAGAAGTATGCGACCACGTTGTCAAACCGGCCTCAGCGCGCAGAGGATCAGCCGCGCCGGCGGCTGCGGGGATCGGCAAGAGCCTTCTGGTGTACCGCGGATGCCACACAGGCGCGGCGAGCCGTACCGAAGGAAGCCTTGTGCCGGCGCAGGTTGCCCGCTTGAGCCTTCCCCACCCAAAGATATCTGAACAGCCCCCTGGTCGTGCCGCTCTTGCCGACCGCACCGCATAGGTCTATAATGGCGCATGCTGACACGGATGCGGCTCTTTGGGGGCAGGTTCAAAGGAGGGGGCGAGCTTTGAAGTCCGGAGCGCGGAAGCTCTGCGTAGCTGGCTGTGCGCTGCTGGCACTGGCGTTACTCCCCGGCTGCGGCGTTCGCAACTGCCTCACCATTGACAGCAAGGGAGACCTCTCCGCGACGCCTCCCGGCCCGTGCGCTGTGCTCCTTGTAACCGCCCGGCCGACGGCCAAGGCGAAGGCCGTTCAGTTCATGTGGGGCTCAGTTCACACCGCCAACGCGGAGTCTAGCTTCGCCGAACTCCTGGCGCACGCCGCCCAAGAGGACGCGGGGATCAAAGTGCTCTTGCCGTTCGAGGCCAACCAGCGGCTCCAAGAGGCCAAGCTCAAGCCGAGCCTACAGCCGACCGCCGACGATCTCCGCAAGTACGTCCAGACGCTTGGCTGCACCTCTTACCTCACGGCCGACGTGAGGACATGGCACTTCGGCTATGCGTACTTCATGTCCCACGCGGAGATTGAGTACAGCGTCGCCTGCCACCGCGGGGACAACGGCGAGGTGATCTGGGAGGCAACGGTCAAAAGGCAGGCGCGGGGCATGAGCGACCGGGAACTCGCGCGATTGGCTTTGAGCGAGACGTTCCAGCGGCTCAAGGAAAACAAATCGGACGTGCCTCCCTGTCCACCGACGGAGCCGTCGGGATGATCATCCTCGGCATTGAGACCAGCGGGGACCCTGGAAGTGTCGCGATATGCGCGGAAGAGAGCCCGCTGGCAGTTCTTACTTTCGGAGAAGGGGCGCGGCACGCACGAGGGATCGTCCCTGCGATTGACGAAGTCATCCACAGGGCGGAGGTTGCCAGATCCGAGATCGGGGCAGTGGCAGTGAGCCAGGGGCCGGGTTCTTTCACAGGGTTGCGCGTGGGCGCGATCTGCGCGAAGACCCTGGCCTATGCAATGGCCTGGAAGCTTGTGGGCGTCCCGTCGCTGGAAGTGCTTGTTCAGAATCTGTCGCAGGGGGGGGCAGCAAAGCATCGCTTCGCCTGCCCGTTGCGAGATGCTCGCCGGGGCCGCGTCTACGGGACGGTGTTCGAATGGGACGGCAAGTCGTGGCGGGACACGACGGGCGTGCTTCTGGAAGAACCGAACGAACTTGCCGCGAGGATTCCTGACGGCGCGGTTGTCTTCGGGAGCGGGATGCGGGCCTACCCGGCGGCATTCCCGGCCTCGCGTTTTCACGCAGGCGACGAGGGCCTGGAAGTCGGAAGGGCCGAGGCCGTGGCGCGGCTTGGCCTGGCGCTGATCCGTACAGGGAAGACGGTGGACCCCATGCGGTTCGTGCCGCTGTATTACAGGCTGACGGAAGCCGAGGAGAAACTGCCGTCCGGCGGCCGGTGAAAGGCGGAAGACCGGTTCCAACGAACCGACACTCAGACAGGGAGGAACGACACATGGAAGAACTCCGAATAGCTAAGATTGTCTGTGCGGTGGACTTCTCCGAGTGTGCGGAGTACTCGCTTCGCTACGCCTTGCACTTGGCCAAGACCTTCGACGCAGACCTTCAAGTGTTGCACGTGGTGGAGCTGCCCTTCCTTCCCTCCTACTCGCTGGCCGGAGTCCCGGACCTGAGCATACCGTCGGAAGAGATCGAGGAGGGTGCGCGGAAGAAGCTGGACGAACTCGTCACGAAATGTCGCGCCGAGTACGCGAAGGTAGATGGGCAGGTGCGCACGGGAACGGCTTTCGTGGAGATCATCGGATACGCTCGTGAGATGGAGGCGGATCTGATCGTTGTGGGCACACATGGCCGCACGGGGCTGCGCCACATGCTCATCGGCAGTGTGGCCGAGAAGGTCGTTCGTAAGGCTCCCTGCCCGGTGCTCTCGGTCAAGCATCCCGACCACCGGTTTGAGATGCCATGACCGCAAAGCTTACAGAGAACGCGCGGTACGTCCTCGAAGCCCGTTACCTCGTGAAGGACCCCACCGGCAAGGTCGTCGAGAAGCCCGAGGACATGTTCGCGCGGGTGGCGCGGAACGTGGCCTCAGCAGAGGCGCAATACGACAATGGGCCAGACCAGGAAGCGACCGAGAAGCAGTTCTTCGAGACCATGGCGGCTCTGGACTTCCTGCCCAACTCGCCGTGCCTGATGAATGCCGGGCGGCAGCTCCAGCAACTCGCCGCGTGCTTCGTGCTCGACATGGGAGACTCCGTTGACGACATTTTCGAGACGCTCAAGGACGCGGCGCAGATCCACCAGAGCGGCGGCGGAACCGGCTTCAGCTTCTCGAAGCTGCGCCCGTCCGGCTCCTACATCTCAACGTCCGGTGGCAGAGCGAGCGGGCCGGTGTCCTTCATCCGCGTCTTCAACCAGGCTACGGATGCGATCAACCAGGGCGGATTCCGCCGCGGCGCGAATATGGCCGTTCTGCGGGTGGACCACCCCGACATCATGGAGTTCATCCGCGCCAAGAACGAAGAAGGCAGCCTCGTCAACTTCAACATCTCAGTGGGCGTGACGAACCGCTTCATGGAGGCGGTTGAAAAGGACGGCCACGTCGATCTCATCAACCCGCAGAGCGGCAGAGCGGACAAGACGGTGCCGGCCCGCGGGATCTTCGACGCCATTGTCGAGAGCGCCTGGCGAAACGGCGAGCCGGGCCTGGTGTTCCTGGACGTCATTAACTCCGCGTCGCCTGGGGGACGCACGAGCAATCCCACGCCGGCACTGGGCGAGATTCAGGCCACGAACCCCTGCGGCGAGGCGCCCTTGCTGCCATACGAGTCCTGCGTGCTTGGCTCCATCAATCTGTCGCACACGCTGCTCGGCGAGCCCCCCGCGTGCACGGTTGACTGGGAGAAACTGAGACGGCTCACTCACCTCGGTGTGCGATTCCTGGATGACGTCATCACGGTCAGCCACCATCCTTTGCCGCAGATTGCCGAGCTTACACAGGGCAATCGCAAGATCGGCCTCGGGGTCATGGGCTTCGCGGACATGCTGATCCGAATGGGCATTGCGTACGATGAGGGCAGGGCAGCAGAGGTCGGCGAGGAAGTGATGAAGTTCATCGCGGACGAAGCGGACCGCGCGTCGGAGGAGCTTGCGGCCGAGCGCGGGCCGTTCCCCAACTTCCGGAAGAGCACCCTGCTGAACAGGCCGCGCCCGTTGCGCAACGCGATCCGGACGACCATCGCCCCCACGGGCACCATCAGCATCATCGCCGGCTGCTCTGGCGGCATCGAGCCCATCTTCGCGGTCGCCTTTGAGCGCCGCGTCCTTGGGACCGTGCTTCGCGAGGTTCACCCCGACCTGGAGCCGCTGTGCCGCAGGGAAGGGTTCGAGATTGGGGGCGCCCTGCTGCGACAGATCATCCGCACCGGCGTGGTGCGTCCGTTCTCCGAGATGCCGCCACTCGTGCGCAAGCTGTTTGTAACCAGCCGCGAGGTGCCCCCGCTTCAGCACCTGGCCATCCAGGCGGCGTTCCAACGCCACACCGACAATGCCGTCTCAAAGACGCTCAACCTCCCCGCCGAGACGACCGTTGAGGAGGTGCGCGCGATCTACCTGAAGGCCTTCGAGCTGGGATGCAAAGGCGTCACCGTCTACCGCGACACGAGCCGCAAGTCCCAGGTGCTGGCCGTCGAATGCTGCAACCTGGCCGATGCCCGCATCGAGTGAGCGGCGTCCCCCGACTAACTGTGCGTATTGTGCGCCATGGATCAGGCGCTTGCGGGATACGTCACCGTGGTGCCCTGCACCCGGGCCATCTGCGTGAGCGCATGGGGCTTGACGCTGGCAGGGCTGTAAATGTGGCGGACGACGACGCCGCGCACAGCCAGTGCGTCCGCTATCAGCGAGCGGTGACACCGCCACGGCACCGCCTCCGCGCACATGATGGCAGTCGGCCGGTCGGCGCTCAAGTCAATGAGCTTTGAAAGCGCTTCGTCGAACTCAGGCGTCTGCATGTAGTCTGCGAAGCCGCGGAAGGACGCATTTCGCCAACCGGTGTTGGGCGACTCCGCGCGCGCGTGCCGCAGGCCGCCGAGGGCCTTCATGTGGCGATAGGCGATACGCCGATTGCGAAGGGCCCGGCTCAGGGTCTCACGGTTAAACTGCGGATTGTGGCGGGAGCGTGGGATTGTCCGCACGTCCACCAGCCGCCGGATCCCGTGCGCACGCAAGAGCTGGACCAACTCCTCGAGGGTGCGCGTTGAGTGGCCTACAGTAAAGATCACGGAGCCGGAGTCCGAGGGCTTCTTCACAGCTTCACGATCCCCCCGCGCATCAAGTGGTCCAGAAGGAGATGGAAGTAAAGCATGCCGCCGTACGGGTGCCAGGGCGCGAGGCGTCGCCGCAGGGCATCGGCATCCGGCCGCTCCTTAAGCTTCAGCCACCGCTGGAGATTGCTCTGCATGCCCACATCGTCCACGGGGATCACGTTCAGGCGGCCAAGGCTGCGCAGCATCACGTACTGCGCACTCCAGCGCCCCACGCCCGGCAATGCGATGAGGCGGCTGAAGGCAGCGGCATCGTCCAGCTCAGCAAGTGCCTCCAGGTCCTGTTCACCATCGGCGATGCGACGCGCAAGCCAGAGGATGCACTCCGCCTTGCGGCCGCTGTAGCCGAGCTTTCGGAGGTCCGCTGAGCGGGCTTCGGCAAGGTCTTGCGGGCTGGGGAAAGCGGTCTGTCCGCCGGCAGCGCGGCCATAGGCGGTGCACAGCCGGTTCAGCAACGCGATGCCGACGTTCAGGCTCAGTTGCTGGCAGGCGAAGGCATTCACCAGGGCTTCGAAGACGGTAGGCAGCCGGGGCGGTTTGAGGCCGGCGAAGCGGCCCACCAGCGGGCCAAGGCGTTTGTCCGCAGCCGCCAGGCGGTAGAACGGGCCGAGGTCCGCGTCCAAGCCCAGCGTCTTGCCCAGGACGGCGGCGATGGTTGACCGCAGGCGCGCGTTCATCCGCTTTTCGGGCGTCCGGACGCGCAATTCCGTCGCTTCTGGGGGCTCTTTCTGCTCGACCGCCACGGCGACCGGCGTCTCGCCCAGCACGTGCACGCGCTGGTAGGTTCTGCCGTCCCAGAGGTCCACGGCGTTCGTGGGCAACCGGCGGAGCGCCCAGACCGTCAAGTCCAGACGAAAAGGCGACGTGGCATGTAAAGTGAACGACGCCATTGGAAAGCCCCCGGCGTCTTCAGACGAAGGCGCGCGCTCCGCGACGAGGTCCCCAGCCGTCGTCGCAGGCTCGCGAGCCCGGTGCGTTATGCGAAACCCAGTTCCCGCAGGACCCCGTGCGCGCGCTCAGCGTCCCCTTCAAGAACCTGAAAACGGATCATAACCATGCCATTCGTCGGCAAGACGCTGGACACGACGTCATTCGCGGTGATGTGCGGAATGCCCGCATTGTCCAGAGCCATCCTAAGAATAGCCACCTTCTCGATAAGGTCGGTCTCGTAAAGCGTGACGACCCTTTCTGCTTCCACGCGCCCGATGCGCTCATTAAGAGCCGAAACACGGCGCCGTTTTCCCTTCTCACCTGGCATCGCACGCCCACGCTATCAAGAAGCAGTGCGCCTCAAAGGAGCGACCTGCCCGAGTCGGCGGACACGCGCAACACCAAAGTCGCTACGATCCACCGTCTCAGCCATTGCCCCTTCCGATTGGATTATTGCACAGTGAAATTCGACGCCAGAGACGTAGACTGGCCCTCTGCGGTCGCGGTCACCTGGAGCTGATATGTACCCCTGGCAGCGCCGGCGGGCAACGTAACAGGCAACTTGCTTGTCCACGTTCCCGGCGTCCTGTCCATGGTCGTCGGATCCGGAGCTACTATTGTTTCGCCGTTGAAAGTAACCACGCGAGTCTCGGTCACCTGGATGTGCTGCTGCGGGTTAGGCGCCATCAAAGCATAGCTTGCCACCAGGTTAACCGTCGCGCCGGGCGAGGCCGTTGCAGGATCGGCAGCAACGTCAGTGAACTCAAGGCGCGTCCCCTGCGTGGGCTGGTAGTTGTGCTCGACGTTGGTCTGAGCAGCCGTCTTGTCCTGGTGGTCGAGGTATGCGCCCACGGCAGCGCCCCCGATCGCGCCTATCGCGGCGCCGAGGACCGCCCCTTTCCTGCCGCCGGCCAGGCCGCCGACAAGCGCCCCTCCGACCGCCCCGACACCCGTCCCCAGCATCGCTTTCGGGTGCTCTTCAGTGAACTGGCAGCCCGTTACGAGCACCATGAGCCCTGCCACAATAACTACGGACTTCTTCAGACTTGCGCTCATCTGCCCCACCTCCTATTGACGGAGTTCCCCTGCCGAAAAGGAAGCATTCTTCGAGACCTGATCGTCCATAGAATACCGCCCCGGCACCACGGAGGGCAATGGGAATACTCCTGATTCCCCCTTCGAAAAGCCTGACACGCCGCCGGGCGGGAAGCGCTATACGGACGGCCGAGGCAGGAGGCCTGCCGCCTTGACGATTTCGGGAACGGCCTCTTCCCATTCTATCGCCTGGATGTGAACGCCCCGGACGCCCTCGATCTCGCGGACCTGCTGGATCAGCTCGACTGCAATCTGTTTGCCGATTTCTTCAGACTTGATCCGGGCCTGCTTCTTCTCGGCCGGTGAGCTGTCTTTCTTCGTCTTGGGGAAGCGTTCGATCAGCCCCTCTGGGACAGTAACGCCGGCCACGGACGAGTTCATGTACCGCAGCATGGCGGCGCTCTTGGGCACGATAATGCCGGCAAGGACGGAGGTCCGCTCGTGGAGGCCCAGGTTGCGGGCGTTCTTCATCGCCTCGGCGAACTGCTTGACGTCGTAGACTCCCTGCGTCTGAATGAAATCCGCGCCCGCCGCGGCCTTCTTGCCAAGGCGGATAACGCGAAAATCCACCGGATCGGCCATTGGCGTCCAGGCGGCGCCGACAAAAAGCTTGGGAGGGTCCTCCACCGGGTCGCCCCCTTCGAGCAGCCCTTCGTCGCGCATCTTCTTCAGGATGCCGACGAGCTGGATCGAGTCAACATCGTAGACGTTCTTGGCCCCCGGATGGCCCTTGAGCTTACCGGCAGCGCTGAAAGACTGATGGTCGCCCGCAATACAAAGGCAGTTCTTGATGCCGAAGGATGCCGCGCCAAGGATATCCGCCTGGATGGCGATGCGGTTCCGGTCACGGGTGGTCATCTGCATCACGGGCTCCATGCCGCCCTGGACCAGCATGATCGCACTGGCGATGGAGGAGAGACGGACGACGGCGGTCTGGCAGTCCGTGATGTTGAACGCATCAGCGGAGCCCCGCAGGACCTCCATCTTCCGCTTAATCTCCTGGGCGCTGGCGCTCATGGGTGGACCCAGTTCGGCCGTCACGGCGAAGTGCCCGGCAGCGAGGACCTTCTCCAGGTTGCTTCCGCTCTTCACGTGCATGTCTCCTTGGCTTGTCTTGCGGCGATCTGGAGGCCGGCCCTCAGGCCTCGCCGCCGGCCTTCTGCTCCGCCGCGATCTTCAGGTCAGGGCGGATGCGTTTGCGCGGCCCGCCATCCCTGGCGGTGGACCAGCTCTTCGCAGGTATGATATTGCCGAGGGCGGCCAGCGTTCCGAGTTTCTTCGCGCGTTCCACAATGAGCGCCCAACCGCAATCAACCGGCCTCTCCGGCCTGCTGATCTCGCATTTGCCGTTCTTGGTCCCGCCGCAGGGCCCGTTCAATATCGTCTTGGCACAGCGCGCGATCGGACAGATGCCGCCGGTCAGATGCAGGATGCAGTCGCCGCAGCCGGCGCACCGTTCGGCCCATTCGCCGTGCTCGATGGTCGCTCCCATGAACGTGGTGTTCACGCCGGGGAAGACCGGGATCGTCTGAAGCCTGTCGGCGATGAAGTTCACCCCTACCCCGCAGGCTATCGAGACAATGGCGTCAACCTCGCCAAGGGTCTCGATGATGGGGTCAACGAATTCAGGGTCGCATTGGCGGCGGGAGGTATTCTCAAGGAACTCTATCACCTTGCCTTCAGTCTTGGCTTTCAGGCGGAGCTGCTGCGCGAGCACCGCGACCTCCTTTTCGCCGCCAACCTGGCAGACGGTCACACATTCGCCGCACCCGAGGACGAGGACTCGCCTGTAGCCCTGGATGAACCCGAAGACCTCAGCGAGAGGCTTGGCATCGGCCACAATCATGGATATCACTCCTTTGAGAAATCTCTCAGGCTAAGCTGAGCCTGTCCGCGCTGATCCCCGCATCTTGCAGCAATTGCCTGGTCCTTCCGACTCGCTTAGCCAGGCGGTCGTCGGCTCCGCGGTACCGGCACTGCGAGCACATCTTGACCACGACGGCTTCCACCCCGAATTCAAACGGCTTCATCATGTCTACTTCATCCGTCAGGGCGGCGCAGGTAACTGGGAACCTGGCAATCAGTTCGCCGTTGTCCGACACCATGCGCTCCTGAAGCTCCGCGCGCGTCTGCAGGTCCTGCGCGCAGACGATCTCGACTCGTTTCACGGGCCGGGCCGCGCCCTGCAAGAGCCGGACGATCCCGGCCCGGATGTCGCCGACAGCGAAACGCTTTATGCTGATCGCCCGGGCTGGACACTCCACTGCACACAGGCCACAGGCCTGGCACATTTCGTCGGCCATGGCTGCCACGTCGTCCACGACGGGCACGCCGAACGGGCAGACCCGCATGCACGTCAGGCAGGCGTCGCACTTCTTGTCGTTTACGGCCGCGCCCGCAGTGCAGGACAGACAGCGCCAGGCTTCCTTCAGTGCGTCCTCTTCCCGGTAGCCCAGCTCAAACTGAACGAAGCTCTTCTTGCGGTCCTCCGCGGAGAGCGTCGGCATGCCAAGGCGCTGAATACGCCGGACCTTCTCAATCACCTCCTTGGGGAGTTCTCCGACGGCCTCGGCCTGAGCTTCCTCCGGGATGGGAAGGGCCTGGCCGGTCTCAAGGTAACTTAGCGCCGCCCTCGCAGCCCGATGTCCGCTGGCCACTGCTTCGATGGCGCTCCCCGGCCCCGTCACCACCTCGCCGCAGGCAAAGATGCCCCTCGCGGACGTGGCCATGGTCGCCGGGGCGAAGGCCAGGAGGCGACGCTCGTTCAGCCGGACATCGGTCCCCTGGACAAGGCTCAGATCCGAACTCTGCCCGATGGAGATTATTATCATCTGGCCGTCAGTGCTGCTGATGCGGTCATCAAAGTACGTGGGCGCAAACTTGCCGTTCTCATCGAAGACCCGTTCCACCTCGCGGAGTTGCAGGCCGGTGATGCGGCCGTCGTCCAGTAGCACCTTTGTCGGCCCCCGGCGATAGACGATCTCAATCCCCTCTTCCAGGGCCTCGCGGCACTCCCAGTCCCAGGCCGGCATCTCTTCTTCATTCTCAAGACAGACCATCTTGACGGTCCGCGCGCCGAGGCGAACCGCCGTGCGCGCAACGTCCACGGCCACGTTGCCGCCGCCGATGACAATGACGTGCTCCCGCACACTGACGGGCTTGCCCAGTGCTACGTCGCGAAGGAAAGGCAGGCCCACGAGAACGTCCGCATGGTCGCGATTCACCAGGGGCAAGTCGCGCCCGTCCGAGAGCCCGACCGCCAGGACGACCGCAGCATGCTTCTGCGCGAGTTCATGCAGGCTGACGTCCTTGCCCACCTCAACCCCCGTCTTGATCTCCACGCCGAGGCCGATGATGTCGTCAAGGTCCTGTTGCAGGATCTCCTGCGGAAGCCGGTAATGAGGAACAGCGCAGGCGAGAAGCCCTCCCGGCGTTGACTGGGATTCGTAGACGGTGACGACGTAACCCCGCTTGATGCAGTCGTACGCAACGGTCAGCCCGGCCGGGCCCGACCCGACAACGCCGATGGTCTCCGGATGGGTGATCTCAGCTTTGCGGCGAGTCCGTTTGCGGTATTCAAGCACCTCCTCGCCAACGAAGCGCTTCAGGTTTCGCAGTGCAACCGGCTCGTCCACATCCTGCCGCCGGCATTTCTGCTCGCAGGGATGATGGCAGATGAGCCCGCAGACAGAGGGAAACGGGTTGAACTCCCGTATCTTCTCAAAGGCCTCCTCGTATCGGCCCTTTGTGATAAGCTCCACATAGGCCCGCGTGTCGGTCCGCACGGGACAGGCGGCGCTGCACGTGGGACAGTGCTCTATCTGAACGTCCGGCCGCTCCCGCAAACCCGCTTGAGCCAACTCTTGCTCCCTTTCCGATGCCCGACGAAGCCCCGCGGCGCCGTCAGCGCCAGCCCCGGCACCACGCCGGCCCATTTAGATTCCGGCACCCGCCACAATGGCGTCCTGTACGACCAAATCCCCTGATGATACCACGTCCATCCAGACCGGTCAAATTTCCGAAGTTTCTTTGCCGGGACGCCGTGCCCGAGGCAAGAAGAAGACTCGTATTCCGCCTTCAGAGAGAGCCGGAAGTGCTATCGCGGCCCGCACGCCGTGTTACAGAAGTTGCGCACAAGGCCGGCGTAGGCTGCCTGGAGGCGAGCTGTGAGCAGGTGCTCTGCAAGAGGCTTGTGCGGCCATTCCAGGATTTTCGAGACCGCGACTACGCCGCGCAGCGAGTTGGTGCAGAAGACCTCGTCCGCCGCTGCGAGGGCATCCTCACCGTAGACGCCGACCTCGGCCTGAATGCCCTGGTCGCGGCAGATCTCAAGCACCATCTGCCGCGTAACGCCGGGCAAGAGGCCGCAGGCAATGTCGGGCGTCTGCACCATGCCACGGCTTACGAGGAACAGATTTGTGATCGCACCCTCGGCCAGGCACCCCCGCGAGTTGAGGAAGAAGACTTCGTCTGCGCCCCTCCGCCGGCCCTCAGCAAGCGCCAGGACGTTCAACTGATAGCTCAGGCTCTTGTGGCGGGCCAGCGGCGACCGCTCGTCCCGGCCGTACGGCGATTTGGCCAGTGTCAGCGGCGGAGGCGACTCCAATGAGGGCAGTTCCATCGGACGCGCTTCCACCAAGACGGTGGGCGACTCGGCCGAGAGGTCCGCCAGGCGGCCGCTGTACTGGCCCCGGCTGACGGTGATGCGAAGATAGCCCTCGCGAACACCGTTGACTTCAATCAGACGCCGGACTGCTTCCTTCAAGTCGCTCGCCGCCACCTCGCGTTCAAACCCCGTATCGCGGCATGAGGCGCTAAGCCGGCCGAGATGCCGGTCGAGGAATAACGGAACGCCTGCCACCACGCGAGTCGTCTCAAAGAAGCCGTCGCCGTACAGGAAGCCCCGGTCGAACGGCGAGATGCACGCTTCTGCAGGGTCGAGGATGCGACCATTGAGGAGGACGTGCGGGGATGAAGGCTCGGCTTCAGACTTGCTCACGAAGGCATGCCTCCATGATTTCGTCGTAATTGCTCGCCCGCAGTGCCTCGAAGAGAGCCTTCCCCTTGTGAAGCGTCTCCTCGTACTCCAGCAGGGGGTCCGAGTCCGCCACGATGCCGCCGCCGACGTGGGCGTATATCCTGCCGCCCATCTTGACCATGGTGCGGATGGCGATGTTCAAGTCCATGCGGCCATGGAACGAGATGTAGCCGATGGCACCGGTGTAGACCCCACGGGCATGCGGCTCGAGTTCTTCGATGATTTCCATCGCGCGTATCTTGGGGGCTCCCGTGATGGAGCCGCCGGGAAATGTGGCCTTAATCAGCGAGAACTCGTCCTGATCCTTTCGGTACAACTCTCCGGTCACCGTTGAAACAAGGTGGAAGACGGTGGGGTAAGTCTCCAGGACCGCGTGCTCGGCCACCTTCACGCTGCCGTAGCTGCAGACGCGGCCAAGGTCATTGCGCTCGAGGTCCACGATCATGGTCAGTTCGGCGAGGTCCTTAGCCGAGCGGCGCAGGTCGTCTACCATGCGGCCGTTGAACGCCTCGTCCCCTGCCCTCCTGGGCCGCGTCCCCTTGATGGGCCGCGTCGTGACACGGTCACCCTCCACTAACAGGAACCTCTCGGGCGAGGAGGAGATAATCTCGAACTCGGGGTACTTCAGGTACGCCGCGAACGGGGCCGGGTTGACGCGTCGCAGCCGAGAGTAGACTGCCAGGCCGCCGGAGGGACATATCCCCGTGAAGCGCTGCGAGAGGTTGACCTGGAAGATATCGCCAGCGGCAATGTAGTCCTTCGTCCGCCGGACGGCCTCAACGTAATCTTCCGCCGTGAAATTCGGGCTTAGCTCCACTGGTCCGACATCTTCCGGCTCTTCGCTTCCCGTGGGACGTGCAATCGTCGGCGTTGCGCCGCCCAGGCCGACCCACTCCGTCACGCCGCGACGGTGATCAAATACCAGCGCCTGATCGTAGAGGCAGAGGACGAACTCCGGCACGTCGAGGTCGTAGTCACACCGGTGCGGGAGCACCTCGATGCGGTGGCGCAGGTCGTACGAGAAATACCCGACCGCTCCGCCGACGAATGGCAGGTCGAAATCAGGGGGCGCCTGAATCCGATGGCTCTTGAACTCCTCCGCGAGCACTCGGAAAACATCGCCCCCCGCGAACCGGCGTTCCCCGTGCCGCAGGTCTTCTATCTCCAAGCGGTCCGCCCGGCACGTGATCCGCTCAAAAGGCTCATGGCACAGGATCGAGTACCGGCCCAAGAGCGTGCCGTGCTCGGCACTTTCCAGCAGGGCCGGATAAGGCTTGTCGGCCACCACCTTCAGATACGCATACGGTCGGCACCCGTTTTCGACAATCCGGCGCTGTAACTCGTGGCTCACAGCCACCTCGAGGAAGATCAAAGGGCTTGATGATGCAATGGCAGCCCGCTGCGAATCCCCCCTGCACGCGGCAGCCCCTCTTGCAGCCGGGGATGTCTCCCTGCGACGCTCGACTCCCGGAGGCCGCTTTCCTAAAGGTCCTTCTGGCCCCTCAGGTACGCCTGCACTTCGGCTTCCGTAGGCTCAACCAGCTCTGGCTCCACGCCCACGTACTTCAGTCCTTCGTAAAGGGCTGGGGCCAGCTTTCCGTACGCGCCGACGACGTGATGGATGTACGGCCCGTACATCAGCCGTTCCTCCCAGAGCGGCCAGTTGCCCACCTTGGCCCAGACATAGGTCCCGCCGGTCGCGGGGCCGTTGCAGGTCCTGGCGTGACCCACCAGGAATCTGTATTGCCCGTTGTCCCCGTCGAACCGACCCACTGTGATGTCGCCGTCCTTCAGGCGCCAGCGACCCATGCCGTGGCCGTTGACGGCCGGATCCGAATCAGGGTGAGCCAGCGACAGCGGGAAGGGACCGCAGTGCCACAGGAGTTCTGCATTGTCGTCCTCCGGGTGCCGGATCGTAAGGTCTGCGAAGAATGGCACGCCCTCCCCTCTGGCCGCCGCCTGGAGTGCAACGGCCGTTACGGCCCCGTTGACGTCCGTCTCACATGCAACCGGCACGCCAAGGTCCGTCAGCTCCCCGTTGACAAAGCAGCAGAACACGCCCAGAAGGTTCTGGAGCGCCGGCCAACATTGGATTGCCACGGCGTCAAGCCTCTGCTCAATGCTCCATTCCTTCAACACGAGCTTCAGCCCCGCGAGGCGGCAGAGCCTGTCCCGATCCAGTGCCGCGGCGTCCACCTTCGCGCGGATGGCTTCTGCTTCGTCCGCGACCTCTCTGGAGTCGGCGCGCTCTGTCACGTGCCGCGTTAACTCGCTCAGAGCCGTCGGGATGAGCTGGATGTCGAAGCGCTCCAACAGCTCGCTCTCGTTGCACATGGTGCTCGTGAACGGCGTGGGCCGCGTGTCAATCTGGCCTATGCGCGCGCCGGGCATGCAGCGGGCGACGTTTGCCGCCCGAAGGAAGACGTCGAGCCCCCGGCGGAAGACCCCATCGTCGAGCCGGCAGTTGACAAGGTATGTGAAAGGCAAGCCGAGCCGCCTGAAGAGCTTGCTGGTGGCGAAGAGGCCGCACTGGGTATCGCCCTCGCGCGGCTTGTCTGGCTGCGGCGCAGTGTCTCGCGGGCCCCAAAGCAAGATCGGCTTGCGAAGCCCTTTGCACACGCGCCCTACAGGCACCTCGCTCCCAAAGTCGCAATGCGCAGCAAAGACCGCATCTACCTTTTCCTTTTTGAAGCGCTCAACGACTGCGTCCGCGTGGGCCGGATCGTAAAGTAGGCCGTGCTCGTTGATGCCGTCCATGCCTACGTAGTCCACGCCGAGCGCCCGCAGTTTCCCCTCAATTGCCGCCTTCTGCCTCAATGCCGCCTCAAGGCTGAATACTCTCCAGCGATGTGTGGGCAGATATCCTACCTTCAACGGCGCGAGGCTCTTGACATGTTCGAGCATTAGCAGATCCTTCTCCGAGAGGGCAAAGGTCGGCCGTTGGGTCCGGGCCGGCACGACGGCGGGATTATAGCCCCGGAGGCCCGACCGGTCAAACTCGCCGGCGAACGCTCCCCAGCCATGCCACGCCGCTCGGTCAACTTGCCCCCGAACTGGCATGTTTTTCCAGTCAGGTTTCGGCGCGTCCATGCAACGTCCGCCTACCAGGAAAGCGCTCGGCCTTCAGGGCAGTGAATTGCCGGGCCAATTCCCGTTCACCATTGCTACTGTCTGCCGACTCCTCATCCGCCCAATGCGGGCCGTGGCGTCAGGCCTCCAGGACTACGCTTTCACGTGTCCCGCCCAACCAGGTTGCAGCGCCTTTGACTGAGGTAGGCGCGGGCGAGTGCCAGATTCTGCATCGCGTCCTTGTCACCGGCGGCAGCGGCCAGTGTGTACCATTTCACGGCTGTCTTGGGATCCCGTCTTACTATGTCCCCGTTCCAGTAGATGATCCCTAAGGCACACTGTGCATCGGCGTGGCCCTGCCTCGCAGCCCTGTGGTACCAGTAGAGTGCCTTCTTATGGTCCTGTCTGAGGCCGGTACCGTCCTCATACAGATAGCCCAGTTGGGTCTGCGCGTCACTGTCGCCTTGCCGAGCCGCCTTCTCATACCAGAAGGCTGCCCGCCTGAGGTTGCGCCGCACGCCCCGCCCCCGCTTGTAGCAGCGGCCAGCGTTGTACTGCGCGTCGGAGTCGCCCTTTCTGGCAGCCTTCATATACCAGCGAAATGCCGCTGCAGTATCCTGGTCGACACCCTCCCCACGGCTGAAACAAACCCCGACCGAGAATTGTGCGTCCGTCTGTCCTCTACGGGCAGCTTTCAACAACCATTTGAACCCCTCGGTCCGATCCCTCTTCGTCGCGCGTCCGTGCCTCAGACAGAGCCCGTACGCGTACTGTGCGTAGAGGTCGCCTTGTCTGGCAGCTTCTTCAAACCATCTGAACGCGCAGCGGAGGTCCTTCCGAATTCCATCGCCTTCGTCGTAGCAGACTCCCAGGCTGTACTTGGCGCCAGCGTCCCCTTGGGCCGCAGCGGCGCGGTAACAGGACACTGCCTGCTTCGGGTCTCGTTCCACCCCCAAGGCGTTCTGGTAGTAGATGCCCAGCGTCAACTGCGCCTCTGCGAGCCCCTGCCGCGCGGACTTCTCGATCCACGACTGGGCGACCCGGAGGTTCTTCCGGACCCCCGTACCATTCTGGTAGCAGATGCCCAATTTGAACTGGGCGCGGGCGCTCCCATCACGGGCAGCACGCCGCAGCCGCTCGATCTTAGACGAAACCGCGGCCTGGACATCCACAGGTTCTCGATTGGCCCCCTTGTCCACTTCCACGTGACCGTTCCTCTCTACCAATTGCACCAATTACGCAGGCACCAACCGTGAAACCATCGGAGTCGCGCCAGCGGCGTTCAGCTTGCGACTCTCCGTGTGGAATCACGCCGCTAATAATGGTCCATCTCTGTTGCGTCAAGCACCCACTTCCCCCCGCCGGGGCCTTCGCGAAGAAGCTGCCCTGAGCCGTCGTGGAATTCAAGCCGTTCCGGTGGGACCCAGCGAACAACTCCCCTTACGAGCCACCCAGCCTCGGAAGCGCGCCAAGCGCCGTACTCCACCTGTACCGCGTCTACCGCCTCGCGACTCAGCCAACGGACGATTCTCGCGCGCAACACCCATGCCTCACTGCCCGTTTCGCGATCCCACACAGAGCCATGTTCGTCCACCCTTGCTTGGGACACTGGCTTGACCGCCCACCCCGGACGTGCCAGCCTGTCAAGAACTAACTGGGGCGGGTCTTGCCCGTCGCGGTAGAAAGGGTCCTGGCCGTCGCCATAGTCCACAAAGATAACCACCCGTTCCCCCGGCTTCCACAGGTGCGTGGCTTCCTCATAAAGCATCTCCTTGATGAGCATCTTCATAGCGATACCCGCCCCCGTGCTCGGAAGCCGCCGTCTATATCGGCATTCCAGCAAGATCAGCCCTGCAAAGACGATTAGGCCCACTATAAGCAAAGTGGTGCGCATTTCCCGGCTCCTAAGTCTGGGGACCACCATACTTCACTTGGCACCATGCGGGGCTCCGGCCCACGCCGCCGTCCGGCCTTCGTAGTCCGCCCGAGGCCCGCTACCGCGTCACTTCCACGTTGGGCAGCGACTTCTTCAGTTGCTCAACCCCCGCGTCCGTGACCTTCGTTCCCCGGAGGTAGAGCCGCTGAAGGGCCATCTGGCCCTTCAGGTGCACTAGCCCCGCGTCTGAGACCTGCGTCCCCGTGAGGCGTAGTTCCCGCAACTCCGTCAGCCCCTTCAGGTGCTGCAGACCCGCGCTCGTGACCCCCGTATTCCAGAGGTTGAGTACCTGGAAAGCCGTCAGGCCCCTCAGGTGCTCCAGCCCCGCGTCCGTAACTTCCGTTCCCACGGAACCAGTTCTCTTAGAGCCGCTACGATTTCATCCCTCATCTCCGGACGCTCTCCCGGGGCCTCGACCGCAGTCACTCTGACAGCAGGCACAGGGTCGCTGAGCGCTCCTATGATCGCTTCGAAGCCTTGTCTCTGCGCGGGCCTAAGCATGCCCAAGGATGACACGGCCCTTAGTGCTCTGGATCATAAGTTCGGTGACGTATTGTCAGGCTGCCTTGCTCTGCGGCTGGTCTGCGTCGTCCAGCTTGGCGAACAGGCGGCGCAGGTCGGCCCGTGTGAACTTCCACTGGAAGGG
>Ga0315282_10002855_pt1 | contig 31339 bp, 32 predicted proteins | sample YL17G07_20_MG_FD_203693 | JGI IMG/M metagenome (GOLD analysis project Ga0315282, IMG submission 203693) | Sediment microbial communities from Yellowstone Lake, YNP, Wyoming, USA - YL17G07_20 | ecosystem: Environmental > Aquatic > Freshwater > Lake > Sediment | place: USA: Wyoming | collected... | reverse complement strand
CCTTGTTCCAGCAACGAGATGGCTTTTCGCCGCCGTTGCTCCAATTGTTGAGGGCTTCCTACGGGTCTCATTCCCGTATTATCGGATATTGACTGTGCGTTCGTTTAACTTTTCAAAGAGCAATAAGTGAAGGGCGGTTTGTTGTTGGTGTGACGGCCTGTAAAGCTATGGTGGACGAGTCGCAGGGTAAGCAGGGCAGGTTTCGCGGGAATGACAACAACGAATATTGACCGCGGACTTACCCGACTTCGCCGAGACTACGCCGGGCAAGCGTCCTGCGGCTCTGTAAATAGACTGCCGGGGGTTAAGTTTTAAGGACTGGTAAAATGAGCATAATGCTTATTGTTTAAAGCAGGGGGTGAGTATAAAATTGCGGGCAACTGAAGGTTCGCGTGGGCATTAAATATCAACAACTTATTATGGGGGGCATAAAATGGAAACCACAACAGAATGGAAAAATCTTATTGTTGAGCCTGTTCGGCAAATGTTGACCCGAATAATGTCGTATCTGCCCACCCTGCTGGGTGCATTGGTAATTTTAGTTGTGGGGTGGATTGTGGCAAAGGCAATCAGGCGGATAATTGACTGGCTGCTTACGGCAATACGCTTCGATACGCTGGCTGACAAGGCGGGTATAACTGAAGTTTTGAGGAAGGGCAACCTGGAGATTTCCGCGAGAGGGGTGATAAGCGGTTTGGTTTACTGGCTGATTATGATTATGGTACTGATGATGACCGTTGACGCACTGGGTCTGCCGAAGGCTTCGGATGTTCTTGCAGGTTTATTTGCTTATATTCCGAAGGTGATAGCGGCATTGCTTGTGCTGGTGGTGGCGATGTTTCTGGCGGGCTTTGTGTCGGGCATAGTTCAGACGGCGGCGGGCAACGCGGGTTTGCCAAGGCCGGAGGTATTAGCAGGGATAAGCCGATGGGCGATTATAATTTTTGCAGCAACCATCGCACTGGGAGAGCTGGGGATTGCGACGCTTCTGGTAACTACGACCTTTAATATTATACTTGGCGGCGTAGTCTTTGCGCTGGCGCTTGCATTCGGATTAGGGGGGAAAGATGCGGCGGCCAGGTATCTGGAGGGTTTGAAGGAGAGGCATCAGAAGCGCGAGCACGAGCATATCGAGAGAAAAAACTGGTGAGAAGTTAAGCAGCCCTGGTTAGGGCAAGCTATTTCGAGTCGTGATTTTTTAGGCCTGTGCGGGAGAAAGATAATATTTTTTTTACCAAAGACACCCTGCTTGAGGTAAAATCCTGGCAGGTATGGGCGATGAAAATTATAAAAAGCAGGGTTTCGAGGAATTTGGGAAGGCCGGTGGTGAGTTTGTGCCGGAGGGGGCGTGGCCGGTGTGTCCGAACTGCTTTGAGCCCTGCAATCCACTGCATAATTACTGCGAAAACTGCGGGTCGAACGATGCGATAAATCCTCTTGCGCCGTATCTGCCGTTTGTGAACATTCGGTTTAACTACGGCGGTTTTGTTACGATGTGGCGGGGAATTTGGGTGCGGGATGTGTCGAGACTGCGCAAGTGTTTGTATCTATTTATGATTATTGTTTTTGCGCCGGTTGTTTTGGTGGTTGGGCTGCCCTTTTTCCTGACGGGCAAAGTAAAAGCTCCTCTGCTGAAGAATATATTGATAGCGATGCTTTATATCATTGCAATTGCTCTTCTGGTGTTTTTATTACCCGCTGGAATCAGGCCTTTCCATTGATATTGGGGCGATTTGGTAAGCCATTTTTCAAAGAACAATCCACATTCTTTCCACAAGCGGCACTTATGATGTTCAAAACCTGTTAAAAACAAAAAATTTTTTTGCGTAAAATCAGTAGCAGCCGTGACCTTCGTAAGGTGGAAAAAAAACATTTAAAACGCCGTTGATTTGTGTTGTCACTGCCCATAATATCAGACCTAATTCCCAGAGACGGGGAAATCACTGAGCAATACGATAAAGGAGGCTGTTGTATGGAGCGCATGGTCACGGATGAAATAAGCGCAATTAGCGAGGCTCTTGCTGAAAACGTGGGGCTGCAAAAATATCAAATATGGTTCAAAAATTCCACGAGGTTCGCTATTGCCGATGGGTATTTAAAAATCGGTGTCCCGAATCTTTTTATAGCAGGCTGGCTTGAAAGACACTTTGCCGACGAAATCAACAAGGCGGTCTACCACGTTACAGGGAAGAGACAGAAGCTTACGTTTGTCGTAGACCCAACGCTTAGCAGCCATCGCAGATGCGCACAATTTGATTTGCCGATGCAGCCGGCTGAAAAGGCAGAAAGCCAGGTTTATGGCCGGTCTGTCAGGCGGGAGCCTGCATCGGGACGAAAACTCAGACTGAGCCTCGATACTTTCGTAGTCGGACGCTCCAATGAGCTGGCTTACACCGCCGCCAAGGCGGTGGCCGGCGAAGAACAAAGCTCTTTTAATCCGCTGTTCGTTCACGGAGGGTATGGGGTCGGCAAAACACATCTGCTGCAAGGGATATGTAATGCGGTGTGTAAAAACCGCCCGGAAACTAATTGGCTGTATCTGTCAGCGGAAGATTTCGCCAATCAGTTCATCCTGGCCTTGAAGACAAAAAAGCTGGAGGCTTTTCGGCGTCGATTGCGGCAAACGGACTTGCTGGCAATCGATGATGTCCACTTCTTGGCCAGTAAACCATCTACGCAGGAGGAATTTCTGCACACCTTCAACGCCATAAATCTGGCGGGCAAACAGGTCATAATGGCGTCCGATTCGCACCCCAAAATGATAAATCAGCTTTCGGAAAAACTGGTCAACAGGTTTGTTTCGGGGATGGTGGTGAAAATAGACCCGCCGGACTTTCAGACCCGCTGCCAAATCTGCAAACAATACGCGGCAAGTATGGGAAACGCCATCCCTGAGCCGGTAATAAGATACATCGCCGAGCATCTGCGGAATAATGTGCGGGAGCTGGAAGGGGCAATGCTGAAACTGATAGCCCTGTCGTCGCTGCAAAATGAAAAAATCAACCTTGCGATGGCACAGGCGGTGCTTGCGGAGCATCTGGCCAGAACCGACCCGATAGTGCATATCTCGGATATCGAGGCGGCGGTTGCGGCATACTTCGGAATCAGCACGGCCGATATACGCTCCGCAAAAAAGGACAATACCATAGCAATGGCACGGCATTTCAGTATGTATCTGGCGAGGAAACATACGAAGATGTCGTCGCCGGAAGTAGGCAGATTCTTAGGCAATAAAAATCACGCAACGGTGCTTCTGGCGTGTAAGAAAATCGAAGAGGAAATCGGCAGAAATGCGGAGCTGCACTGGCACGGTGAGGCGGGGAATAAGGTCTCTACCGCAAAAATCGTGCTGGCGGCACTGGAAGAAAGCATATCGAGCTAAGTCCTTATATATCCTGATGTTATCGGGGTGATGAAAAGCAGGCGGCACTGCTTATTTCCGTGCAGTGCCGCCTTACCTGGACTAAAATTTTTTTAAGAAAGGAGGAAAAGTGTTCTTATTTTTATCTTTTAATTTTGATACGGCGGGACGGAGGGAAAAGTTCAAAAAAAATCAAGAAAAGTGCAGAAAAATTTCGGAGATGGATGGAGGTTTTTAAGGGCAGATTTTGGTAAGATGGGCAAGATTTGACGATTGCTACGATGTTATCAGATGTAATCAGTTGTTATCAGTTGTCATCAGTTGTAATCAGAAGGTATCCAGATGTAATCAGAACGCATCCAAAGTGAATCAGAAGCACTCCAAAATACATCAGAGATATGTCAAAATGCATCAGAAAATGCCAGTGTTTTTGCTTAAGTATTGTCATAACAAGGACTTAAAGAAAATCAAGCCACAGATTTTCTGCAAAAAATTCGAAATCCGCCTTCGCTGAAGCAGCTACGGCGGACAAGTCCGAAACTCTAAATCCGCCAAAAAGGAGGCGGACAAATCCGAAACAAATTCAAATGACCAAAAAGTTAATGACCGAAACAGCGTTACCATAAAACACTACACTTCCGATACAGGGACGTAGAATCTTCCCATAATTGGGCGGAGATGCGTGTTTTGGTCGAAAAAAATTTAAGCCGCAGAGGTCACAGAGGACACAGAGAATAGATAACTTATTACAGAATAAGGAGTTAGGGGATTTGAAAAAATTTTACAAATTCTGAGATTTGTTTATTAGACCCCTACGTAAATGATTGACGAACCAGACTCAGGACTTCAGACCCCAGACCAAAGACCAAAAGATTACCAATTTTGGCGGATGGCGGATAGACAAGCGGCAACGTAAAATAAGGACTTACGGCAAATCATACCACTTAGTGGTATGATTTTTCGGTGTAAAAATGCGTTTTCAGGGTAAAAATGGGGGTGGCGGTGTGCGTGCAGGAGGTAAGGGGTAGCGTATAGCGGGTAGCGGATAGGGGAAGCAAATAAAAAATCAATCCGCCTTCGTCCAAGACGACTATGGCGGACAAGAGTTCAAAAAGCAAAATGACAAAGCAAACTGCAAAAATTTTTAAGTGCGGATTAGAGTGGGAATGATAAGGTGTCACCGGATTCAAGATTTGACATTTCAGATTTCAGAAAAGGAAGTTGATGGGGTAAAGACCCTATCTTACCTTGCTAATAAATTAACTTACTGGTGCTGCATTATCGCTGTCTGTGTTCGGTCGGTGGTTCGATTTTGAGGTTTTTCTTCCATTCACCTGTCCGAAGACGACGACTGATTTCCCGTTCAATCCGACCCAATGCGTCGGATTTACCACCCGGCAGTTTTTCTGATTTGATATTACATTTCTCACATACGAACTGCGTGAAATCCGGCGGGTAGATATAGGGCGCACAGTACTCGGATCTTTGCTCATGGTACACAAGTTCGAGATCGCAATTGGGGCAGAAAGCCCAAAGGTCGTCTATGACGTTGAAGCTATTATATCGCCATCTCCAGACTACGCCAAAAAGATTGTCTTGGGTATAGGTGTTTTCCGACAAATCATTCACATTGCTTCTGAGTAAACGCACAATATGCAGAATTGGGAAGATTGCTAAAGTCAGAAGAATTAGAAGCATCCACACTGGTGTCGCGACTTGGTGAACTAAAAGGCCACCAAAGAACTTGATGGCTGACCACAACCAGTGGACACAGGCGAGTAACATCTCTCTGACCCATGAACTCGTAAGAATAACTAAAATAAGTCCGGACACAACACTAGTGACAATGTTTCGAATTGTGTGTTTCTCGCTCATTTTTGAATCCAATACTCACCAATATGGCTTCAGTCTAACAAGATATTGGGTTTAGTCAATATCGCTTGTGGGTATAATCTTGACCAGTTGAAAAAGGTTTGAGCGAGCCTCACGCCTGCACCCCCCGGCAGAGCCGGGGGCTATATACAAACGCTGGCAAGGCCAGCGTTACAAGGTTAGAATACAGGTATGGCAAAGACGGTTGGATATATGATTACGTGGACAACATACGGAACCTGGCTGCAAGGGGACAAGAGGGGGTTCGTCAAGAATGGCGAAACGCTTGGTGAGAATATTGCGATAAAGAGAGACTGTGAAAAGAAGATGACGGGGCAAGCGGTGCGATTGAGGCATAGAGAAAAAACCATTGTGAGAGATGCGATATTAGAGGCGTCAAAACGATTTAAACAGAGGATACTTACCATCGCGGTGTATTCGAATCACGTTCATATTGTCTGCGAATATGTTGACGTTCCGGTCAGCGTCATAGTAGGTTATTACAAGAATGCAGGGCGTGTTGCGCTAAGAGAAAATGGACTTGACGGGAGAATTTGGACGAGAGGATACGATAAGCGGTTTTGTTTCGACGGAAATTCTCTGGCGGAAAGAATTAAATACGTCAATGAACATAATAAGTAAACGAGGGAGTTGAAAATGGAATATACGACGGGTAAGGCGGGGAGGGTGATAGCGGTGAGGCTGTTCGAGGGTGAAGAACTCTACGAGTGTATCGAGGCGGTGGCGAAAAAAGAACGAATAAAGGCGGCGGCGGTGCTGATTACAGGAGGGTTCAGAAAAGCCAAAGTGGTTGTCGGGCCAAAGCAGGAAAAGCCAAAGATTGTCGGCAACCTGAAGGGATTCGCCGGGCCGGGCGAGGTGCTGGGCGTGGGAACGATATACTGCGATGATGAAGGGCCGAAGCTGCATATCCATACGGCAATCGGCAAGGGCAATAAGACGATGGTGGGCTGTCCTCGCGGGGGTGCGAAGACGTTCCTGATTATGGAGGTGACGATAATCGAAATAAAGGGGGTGAGGGCGGGGCGGAGATACGATGAGGAAACGGGGCTGAAGCTGCTATCATTTGAATAATCGGTGTTCTTTGTGCGTGATTGAAATTTTCACATCAACAATGGCCGGCTTCGAATCGCTAAAAGGCGTATGGGGTTGGCTTATACGACAGATTCAAATAAATTGCTTGCACTTGCGGGGCAGGCAGGGCATAATATCGGCGGGGATGGTTGATGAAAGCGATGTAAGAATGTTCTCTGTAATCTTTTAGGAGATATGAGATGAACGAGGAAAAAATCGGGCCGACCAATCTGTTAGACACAACCGACTGCTTAGAGGCTATCGGGGTATTCAGGTGGTGGAAGAACCTGCTTTTTCTGATTGTTGTGCTGTGCCTTTTGCTGCTGCAGGGGTTGTTCTGGCTTGTGGAGACCGGTTGTATCAAGACCGGCGGCGAAGAGGTGAAAATCGGCACATCCATTGTGGCAACGCAGGAGGCGAAGCCTGCGGGCGAGGCTGTCAAAGGTGCGATTGCCGGGGCGGTCGACAAGATAGCGGAGGCGGCGAAGCAGGTGGCTGGTGGGCCGAATCAGCCGGTCAAAGCGGCGCCGCAGGAGCAGCCGAGCAAAAAGATTGCGGTCATTCTTGGGGTGAAATTCGAGCACGTGGCGTGGCTTGTTCGGCTGTTTAATTTTGTGCTTGTCCCGTCGGCGGCACTTTACTGCCTGACGATGCTGTTCTGCCTGAAGGTGTCACTGGTGGGCAGGCTGGGCGGGATAAATCATATTTCGAGGGCGTTTTTCATATCGCTGGTGACGGTTGTGTTCCTGCTGCCGTGGTATAAGCTGCCATCGGGAGCGTTTGTCGGGGCGTTATACGGGCCGGGTGAGCTGGCGTGCTGCGGCACAGCCGAGACCTGCAAAGAATTTGCGACTATGATACTACACTATCTGCGGTTTAGCGGGCTGTGGGTGCTGGTGGTGCTGCTGCTTATATTCTCGCAGATACGCAGCGCCCGCTGGGCAAAGACCATTTTGCGCCGGCTTGAGGTGGTGTAGAAAGTGGAAAATGCCTGAAAAAAGAGTTCAATTTTCAGGCGGGGCGATACTTATAGTTTTGGTCTGCGTGGCGGTGTATGTGCCTGCGTTTCGCGGCGGGTTCGTATGGGACGATGACTCAACGCTGACGAAAAATGCCGTGCTGCGGGAGAACGGGCTGTATCAATCGTGGTTCGCCCCAAAACAACCCAACTATTGGCCGATAACCTGGACGTCATACTGGCTGGAGCATAAACTGTGGGGACTTAATTCTGCCGGTTATCACGTTGTCAACGTTCTGATTCACGCGGCCTGTGCGGTATTGATATGGCGAATCCTGATTCAACTTAATATCCCCGCTGCGTTTGCTGCTGCACTTATATTTGCCGTGCATCCGGTGAACGTTGAATCGGGGGCCTGGATAGCTCAGCGCAAGACTGTTCTCGCAATGCTGTTTTTTCTGCTGTCGCTGTTTTGTTATCTGCGATTTGACAAAACCGGCAAAAAATTATTTTACATCCTGTCGGCGGTACTATTTATCCTGGCGATGCTGAGTAAAGGCTCGGTTGTCGGTCTGCCGATTGTGATTTTATTGTGCGTGTGGTGGCTGCGGGGAACAGTCGGCAAACGGGACATCATTCGCAGTATATCATTTTTCGCTGTTTCGGCGGCGATGAGTGCAGTAGAAATTTGGTTTCAATACAGTCATTCAATCGGGCCTGTTGAGGTTCGCAGCGACAGTTTCATTTCACGGTTGGCCGGTGCCGGCTGGGCGGTGTGGTTTTATCTTTACAAGGCGGTTTTGCCGATTCATCTTACATTCATATACCCCCGCTGGAAGATTGACCCTGCAAATATGATTTCGTATGTCCCCGGCTTACTACTGGTTGTTTTGCTTATGTCGGCGTGGCGGTATCGGCGGGGCTGGAGCAGGCCGGTGTTTTTTGCGTTAAGTTTTTATATTGTGATGCTTTTGCCTGTGCTTGGGTTTTTCAACATTTACTTTATGAGGTATTCATTAGTTGCAGACCATTATCAATATGTCTCGATAGCAGGTTTTATAGCGTTTGCTGTTGCGGTGTTCTACGGCGCTTTAAATCGGTATGGTGACGTTGGCGTTAAAATTTTCAGGATGGTCACAGTTTCGGCAGCGGTGGTTTTTGCATTATTCGGTTGGCAGCGGTGCGGGGCGTGGCGGGACTGCGAAACGCTTTGGCGTGACACACTCAGCAAAAATCCCGATTGTGCGATGGCGTATCATAATCTCGGCCTGGTGCTTCAATCGCAGGGCAGATTAGACGAGACGCTGGACTGCTATAAGAAATCGCTTCAGCTTGAGCCGGATTCTTACGAAACCCACAACGATTTGGGATGTTTTCTGGGCGAGCAGGGCAAATACGATGAGGCGATTGAACACCTTCGGCTGGCGGTGAAGCTTGGGCCGTATTGTGCGGAGGTGCATAACAACTTGGGTTTTGCTCTTTTTATGCGGGGCGGGGTGGATGAGGCGATAGCTCATTTTCGCCGGGCGGTGGAGATAGAGCCTGATTATGCCGATGCTCGCCAGAATCTTGCTTCGGCGCTGGGGGCCAAGCTGGAAAGCACACTTAAGGAGACGCCCGAAAAATCCGGCCAGATGCAGCAAATCGAGCCGAACAGTACCAAAACAAAATAAGCCTGTTTGTTCTTATTGCGGCATCCTTTGGAGGTTTCTTGTGCCGGGGTGCGTTTGATGTTGGTATAATATAAAGAATGAGTCAAAGGCCGGAAAGCAAGATACCATTGGCGGCGGGGGCAGTGTTTATAATTTTGGGTTGCGTGATTGTGTATGCACCCGCTATGCGGGGCGAGTTTATCTGGGACGATGAGACTTACGTGGTGGAAAACAAGCTGCTGACCGAGCCGGACGGGCTGTATCGCATCTGGTTTACGGGCGATTCGCCTTCGCAATATTTCCCGCTGGTTTACACGATGTTTCGTTTCGAGCATAAGCTATGGGGACTGAATCCGCTCGGCTATCATATAGTGAATCTTCTGCTGCACATTGCCAATTCGCTTCTGCTGTGGCTGCTGGTATTTCGGCTGGGTATTCCGGCGGCGTGGCTTGCTGCGGCGATATTTGCCCTGCATCCGGTGCAGGTGGAGTCGGCGGCCTGGATTACAGAGCGAAAAAACGTGCTGATGACGTTTTTTCTTTTTCTGTCGCTGCTGACGTGGTATCGGTTTATAGAAGGGCCGAGGCAGTCGGGACGCTGCTGGGGAATTTATGTTCTTTCGCTGCTGTTGTATGCGCTTGCGCTTTTCAGTAAGACGACTGCCTGCACTTTGCCGGCAGCCCTTGTGCTTATACTGTGGTTCAAGCAAATCCGGCTCGATAAGAAACGCTTGCTGGAGGTTGTGCCATATCTGCTGCTTGGTATTGCTATGAGCTTTGTTACTATGTGGTGGGAATATATCAGGTTCATAGGCGGGACTACGTTGAAGCTGACTTGGCCTGAGCGGGTACTGCTTGCCGGCAGGGCGTTGTGGTTTTATCTTGGCAAATTGGTCTGGCCTGTCAACTTGACGTTCAGCTACCCGAAGTGGAACATCAGCGCCGCCGACCCTTATCAATATATCTGGCTGATTGCGTGGCTGATTGCCGGGGCGTGTATGTGGCGGCGGCGGGAAAAAATCGGGCGGGGCTTTATCGCCGCAACGGCCTTTTTTATTGTTACGCTGCTGCCTATGCTCGGCTTTTTGTCACTATATACTTTTCGCTATACGTACGTAGCCGACCACTATCAATACGTGGCGTGCATCGGGCCGATTCTGCTGGTTGCAGCGGGATGGCAACGGCTTGCGGGCCGGCTCGACGAAAGAAAAAGGCATTTTACGGCTGTTCTGCCGGTCTTTGTGCTGGTTGTGCTGGGCGTTTTGAGCAGGGGTCAGTGTTATGCCTATAAAAATCTCGAAAATCTTTATGGTGACATAATTCGCAAGAATCCCGGCTCCTGGATGGCGTATAATAACCTTGCGCTGCACTATAAATCGCTGGACAGGTTCGATGATGCGGTGCGTTATTACAAAAAGGCCATACAGATAGGCCCAAATGAGGTGCAGTCGCTTGTCAACCTTGGGATTGTGCTCGGGCTGCAAGGCAAAGAGGATGAGGCGTTGTATTATTTCAACAGGACACTGGAGGTCGACCCCAATTCTTCGGATGCGCACTTTAATATAGGGACAATGCTCGGCTCATGGGGCAAATTCGAAGAGGCGGTCAGTCACCTTTACAAAGCGGTGCAGGTCAAGCCCGATTATGCGGAGGCGCACAGCAATCTCGGTATGGCGCTGGGGTCGCTGGGCAGATACGACGAGGCGGTGGCTCATTATCGCCAGGCGCTGGAGATTAAACCCGATATGGCTGATACGCTTAACAACCTGGCCGTTACGCTGAGATTGCAGGGCAAGTTAGATGAGGCTGTCAAAAATTTCAAGCAGGCATTGAAGATTGACCCCAACTATACCGATGCGCACAACAACCTCGGTATCACACTTGGTATGCAGGGCAAATTCGACGAGGCAATCAGTCATTTTCAGGCGGCGCTGCGAATCAGGCCGAATTTTACCGAGGCAAAGACCAATCTTGAAATTGCCCTCAAATCCAAACAGCGTAGTGCGGGTGAGACGACAACCGGCTTTCGAGCGGGGCAGGGCAATGACCCCAACCGCAGGAGGATGGAGTAAATTTATCGGGCTGCCTTTGCGCCGCTGGTCAGAAATTCGATATATTTTTTTCTTGAGCTCAGGCCAAAGGGTTTTATAATTAAACTATAAACGTTTTGGGGTAAAGGGGGTTCTATGAAAGGCAGGGAAAAAGACCATCGCAGAAGCAAGACCCTGTTTCACTGGCCGGAACAAGATTACGAGGTTGAAGGCGAGATTAGCATCAGCAATGCGCGGCTCAAGTTTCTGTTCGACAATATAAAGAGCGGCATTGCGGTATACCGGGCGGTTAATAAAGGCGAGGATTTTATTTTCGTGGATTTTAACCGGTCGGCTGAACAGATAGACGGAATAAAAAAGGAAAACCTGATAGGCAGAAGCGTTGTTGAGGTGTTTCCAGGCGTTAAGGAATTCGGGCTGTTTGACGTTTTGCAGCGGGTCTGGAGAACGGGGCAGGCCGAACATCACCCGGTTTCAATTTACAGGGACGCAAGAGGCGTAAGCTGGAGGGATAATTATGTCTACCGGTCGCCGTCGGGCGAGGTCATTGCCGTTTATGAGGATGTAACGGAGCGCAAGCACTCGGAGCTGGCGCTGCGAATGAGCGAGCAGCGATTTCGTGCGATTGCCGACTACACTTATGACTGGGAGAGCTGGATTAGTCCCGGCGGCAACCTGCTGTGGGTCAATCCGGCTGTTGAAAGAATAAGCGGCTACACGGTCGCAGAATGTATGAAGATGGCCGGTTACCCGATGCCGATGATTTACGAACAGGACAGTGAAAAGGTTGCTGCGGTCCTGGGGGATGCCCTTAAAAATGTCGGCGGCAAAGGCGAAGGAGCTGAGTTTCGCATACGCCGGAAAGATGGCGCTATTATCTGGGTAGAAATGTCGTGGCAGTCTATCTTCGACAATAAAGGCGTATGTCAGGGGTATCGCTCAAGTATCCGCGACATTAACGAGCGAAAACTAGCTGAGAACGCCTTGCGGGCAAGTGAAGAAAAATACCGTGCGCTGGTGGAAAACATAGACATCGGCATAGCGCTGATTGACGCCGACCACAATATAGTTATGGCTAATTCGGCAACAGGCAGATTATTCGGCAGACCTGTCTCCGAGTTAATCGGTAGAAAGTGTTACGAGCGGTTTGGAAAAGGAGGGAAGGTCCATACGTATTGTCCCGGCGAAGAGGCTATGAGGACCGGGAGACGGGAAACCACAGAAGCGGAAGCCGTCCACGAAGACGGCAGCAGGTTCGCGGTACGGATTAACTCTTTTCCCGTATTCGCCGAAGATGGAACTGCCAGCGCCTTCATAGAGCTGATTGAAGATATTACCGAAAGAAAAATCGCAGGGGAGAAACTGCAAGAGAGCCAGGAACAGTATCGGGCCTTCATTGAAAATTTCCACGGTATTGCGTTTCGCGGGAAACTCGACTTCACTCCCATCTTTTTTCACGGCGCTGTCGAGAAGATAACCGGTTATACCGAGCAGGAGTTTACTGCCGGCAAGCCAAGATGGGACCAGATAATTTATCCCGATGACCTGCACATTGTTTATCTGGGTCAATCTGCCAAGCTGCGAACAACTCCGGGGCTCTCACTCAGCAGGGAATACCGGATTTTAAGAAAAGACGGGCAAATTCGCTGGGTCTACGAAACCCTTCAAAACTTATGTGACAAGGATGGTAAAATCACTTTTGTCCAGGGAGCGATTTATGATATTACCGAGCGCAAAGAGGCCGAGGAGCGGATACACAGCCTGGCGAGATTTCCTTCCGAGAACCCGTTTCCGGTGCTGCGTATATCGAAGGATGGAACTATATTGTACAGCAACAGGGCGGGGACGGTCCTTTTGAATGCCTGGGGAACGCAGGTAGGCCAATCCGCTCCTGAAAAATGGGCGAAGCTGGCCCAGGAAACGCTTGCCTCCGGAAACCGGCAAATTGAGGAAATTCGATTGGATGACCGCACTTTCTCTATGACGCTGGCTCCGATAGCCGAGGAAGGATATGTCAACGTATACGGAATCGACATCACCGAACGCAAACGGGCCGAAGACGAACGCGAACGTCTTCTGAAAGAGCTGGGGAGAATTTGCTGAATTTTCTTTTTATGAGGGGATGAGCGGGGATTTACAAAGACAACGGCTTAATGTCACTACCAGAAATGTCTTTTCGCGAAGGCGTTACCGGAGCCGGATTTGAGATATTTTTCAAAAGCTTCAGCTTTGCTATCATCGGCAAATCGGACTGCGACAACAACTTTCCAAGGTTTGAATTTGGCAGTATGTGGAGACTTGCCGGCATTATGTTCTTTGAGACGATTATTCAAATCGCTGGTGATACCGATATATCGTTTACCTGGATAAGAGGTGCTTTCAAGAAGATAGACGTATTTCATTTTGGTTATCCGTGCCTACAACATTAAACAGATATAAAAAAGCCCTCCTTCGCTAAAGCTACGGAGGGCATCCTGCGTAGCTCGACTTTGTCGAGCGAAGCAGGATGGAGGCGGGGGGATTCGAACCCCCGTCCCGTGATGCTTCAAGACAAGTATCTACATGCTTAGTCGTTTAATTTTATATTTCGCCCCGTTAAGCGCCAGACGACAGGCTCAAAACAGGACTATTTCGGATAAATCTTACCCCGCTGACCCGAAAACTCGGCAGGGCCAGCCTGCTTTTTGACGCCCTTGCACAACTCACAGGCAAAGTCGTGCAGGACGAGCCGCTTTCTTTAAGCAGCCATTCGCAACTGATAGTTGCCAATTAGGTTTAGTTGCCAGATGATTATCCAGGCCAACTGGCGTCCTGGGCATGCAACCTGGCTGTCCGCTATCCGGTCGAAACCATTCGCCCCCGTATTTACTTTTCAAATACGCAACACTTCTCCGCTCTAATCTCACGCATTATTTTAACATTCATCGTCTGATATGTCAAATCGCTTTACAAGATGCGGCAGCTAATACAATATTCTTGATTGTGCGGCGAATCGGGCTTATCTTATTCGATATGAGAATTCTTTTGACTAAATACGGCTGGCCGCAAGTGGTGGTTTTTCCGGTAATAATAATCGCGGCGATGATTGTTTGCTTTTTTACAGTGCCGGCAGCGGCGATAATCCTGGCTGTTGTGCTGATATGGGTTTTGTCGTTTTTCCGCGACCCTGACAGAATCCCGCCGGCAGACAAAAATATCCTGCTTGCACCTGCTGACGGCACAATTCGCGATATCGAGGTCGTTGACGAAAGTGACTTTATCGGCGGCAAGGCCCTGCGAATAGGTATATTCCTGAGTATCTTCGATGTGCATATCAACCGCAGTCCCTGCGATGTAATGGTCGAGAAAATTATCTATAAAATAGGTTCTTTTAAGGATGCCAGAAATCCGCAGGCCGGCAAAGTTAATGAATCCAATGATTTGTGGTTAGCCAAGACCGATGAGCCGCTGGATAAACTGATTGTGCGGCAAATAAGCGGTGCGATAGCCCGACGAATTGTGTGCGAGGCGTGGCAGGGGCAAAAATTAGCTGGCGGGCAGAGGTTCGGAATGATAAAATTCGGTTCCAGGACAGAACTATATGTGCCATCCCGCGATAATATAAAGTGTATGGTCAGGAAAGGCGATAAAGTCAAGGCGGGCATATCAATTCTTGTAAGGTATGAATGATGCCGAAATTCAGAAGCAATTCGGCCAGAGAAAACCTGCTTCGCCGGGTGCGAAGGCAAAGGCTGAAATACATCACAATTCTGCCGTCGCTGATAACGATTCTCAACGGCGTATGCGGATTTGCGGCGATTGTTTTTGCCAGTAAAGGGGCAACCGCCGGCGAGATGGAGTTTTCTTATCACAGGCTGCACCTGCCTTACTTCGCTATGGCCGGCTATATGATTCTGCTTGCAATGGTTGCGGATGTCCTCGACGGCCGGCTGGCGAGAATGAGCAAAAGCACATCCAGCTTCGGCGGGCAGCTCGACAGCCTGTGTGACGTAATCAGCTTCGGGGTTGCACCGGCGTTTTTGGCACTTAACCTGATGCAGCACAAGATTGACGAGTTCAGCGTAATCAATCCCCTGCTCGAAAGTTTCCTGGTGCGGTTTGCGTGGCTGACGGCGGCGATATATATAAGCTGTGCGGCGATAAGGCTGGCCAGATTCAACGTGGAAAACGAGGAGGATGAGTCGGCGCATATGAGTTTTATGGGTCTGCCGAGTCCTGCCGCTGCGGGCGTGATTGTCAGCCTGGTGATATTTCATCAGGAGACTTTGCCGGACATTGCCGTCAAAAGCCATACTGCTTACGTTATATTTGAAGATGCAATCTCGTATTCGCTGCCCTTTTTGCTTCTGGCGACGGCGACGCTGATGGTCAGCAGGGTGCGATACTCGCATCTTTTAAATCAATATCTGCGAGGCAAAAAACCCTTCGATTATCTTATCAGGGCGTTGCTGCTGCTGGGCGTGATAATATGGAGCAGACAGGCTGCACTGGTGTTGATTTTCTGCATTTTTGCGGCAAGCGGCCTTGTGAAGTGGTTCTATTACAGGGTGGTCCGCAAGAAAAGTTATCTCGCTTTGGCAGAGGAGATGCCGGGTCTGGCAACTACCGGGCAATCAGACGCCGACATTGGCAACAACATTTAGCATCGCCGGGCGACTTTGTATGCCTAAGAACCTACAGCCTGCATATCCTGAAGGCTGGCTGGGGACTGGTTCATCTGGTAGTAGTGCTGAACAATTTCGATAAGCCGGGATAAAATCTCCCGACCTTCAGCACTTGCCTCCAGGCCTACTATTTTAAGTCCAAGACAGATACACTTTCCATCTGCTGTCGGCAGAACGGTTCTGACCTGAGCATTAAACATCAAGGGTGTCTCGTAAGGCATCGGCGTAAACCGCAGGGCGATATACTGTCCCTTTCTGAAATCCGGTTTCTGCTCAGTGTCGATTGAAATGGCGGCCCCGCCAGCGGAAATATCAGCGAGTCTGCCCTGCCAGTAATGAGTCGGCGTGGCCTGCTTATCGCCGTCAGCGTAGCACCGGTGCCACATAGTCACGTTTACTTTAAGCGACTTCGGCACTTCTACGCGGTAATAGCTCCTTCTCTGAAGCACGCTGATACGGTCGGGCATTGCAAGAGCTAACACGCCGCCGCTGTTTGAAGTCGCCGGCATTTCGAAGCCGACAACTTTACTCTCGAAGATGAACCGTCCGTATTCGTACTTGAGCGAGACGCCAACAGGCTGTTCGACCCTTATGTTCATCGGGCAGCTTTTTCTACCCGGTGAAATAGCAACGGTGAGCTTCTCAGACGCAAGAGCGGTCGGCGTTACCTTTACGGTGTGCCACTTGCCTTTCGACAGGTATGACATAACTGCGGGGATTTCTTTCTCGACAAAGGCTTCCAATACTTTTTTCGGCTCCGCTCCGCGCAATGTTATTATCTGGCTCATATCAACCTCACAATAAATATATGTCAAAAGCCTCCCTGAGTGCCTTGCGAACTGATTTCGAGACTTCTCCTCTATTTTAAAACATACAAATCTATTAGACTGAATGCAAACTCGACCGCACAATTGCAAAAACCGCCTCCACCGATTATCATTAACGCAAGATATGGAGCATAGTTACAACATAAGAAAATATGCGGTCGATAAAATAGCGTTTCTTGGGCTGTTAATCGCATCACTGCTTGTTGCGCGGCTTGTAACAACGTCGCGGTCTTCCATCAAGCTGTCGGGGCCGATAAAATCGACCGGCGTTGACCTGCTGGTATCAATGCCGAACGGCAACGGCTGGCACAGCGAAGACCGGTGGCGATTCCGAAACAACGCTTTTTTTCTAAGCAGCGTTTTTGCGGTTCGCAGCGGGGGTGTGACGGCCCTGGCACACTGCCGATATTTTCTGGCCGCTGAAAAAAATCCGCCTGATACACAGTTTGAGCGAAAGGCATCCGCATTAGGCGGGGCAGTTGAAGAAACAGACAAAATCAACACAGGCAACCTTGTTATCAACTTTGCCCACATAAGGAAGCAAAGAACGCCTTTTGAACTTTTCTTCGGCACCGCTGAGCTGCCGAACGGTCGCCAAATCAATATTGAAGTTTTTCACCCCGCTGAAGATAAGGAGCTTGCCGAAGAAGTTTTTAAGCTTATTGTCGCCAGTCTCAAATTTCAGGACAGCCAACTGCTCGGCGCCGGCGGCAAAATCGCATCGAAAATCAAAAACGAGACCCTAAAAAACCTGGCAGGTAACGATAAGAAATACAGCCAGAAGGAAACCTTTCTCATTAAAAATGCGGCAAAACAAGATGTCGGATTTACGATAGATACGCTGCTGATAAATTCGCCCGACAGCGCAAAACCCGGTATACAATCGGCAAATTATTGCTACATTCGGAGCAGGTTCGAAAAGGAGCAGGTGGCATATTTCCGGGGCAATAACGACCTGACTGAGTTTACCTGGAAAGGCGAGGTCAGCGGCGCTGAAGGCGCGGTCGGCACCGAGGTGGTGCTGGACAGTAACGGAGCGATGACCGTTGGAATACCCGATGCCGCGACCGAGGAAGAGAAATATTACCCCGGCCCCGCGGCGATACCGGATATATTCGCCGAATTTGCTTTCACTGTTATGCTCGACAGCGACTGCCGGGAAATCATTCTCGACATAATTCAGTCTGACGGCACAATTATCCCGACACTTATATCGAGAATTGAGACTAAAAATATCCCCGCCGATGAAAATTTTACCGGTGCGTTCAAGGTGGAATTTCTCAGCGGTCAGGGCTATTCTGAAAAGGTTTATATAGACGGCAATCGGCAGATTTCAAAGATATTGCTTCAGCAGGATAACTTGTATATTATTGAGCGTGCCGAGGTGAAAGATATATTTGAAAAATTTCCGCGGCAGGGCGAGAGAGTTCTGCAAAAGAAACTGCTGGATTAAGGGGACTGCGAAAGCGAGGCGGCTTTATGCCTGAAGATTATGACTGCATTATAATAGGTGCGGGGCCTGCGGGACTGGGAGCGGCGCTGTATACCTCGCGCGACGGGCTGAAAACGCTTGTGCTCGAGAAATTTTATCCCGGCGGGCAAATCAACAATACCGACCGAATCGAAAATTACCCCGGCTTTGAACGTATAGACGGCCCCGGGTTGATTGAAAAAATGCAAAAACAAGCCCTCAACTTCGGTGCGGAAATAAAAAGCGGCAGCGAAGTTACCTCGCTGAAGAGACTGCCGGACGGCAGGATTGCCGTAAACTGCGACAGCGACACATATACTGCCAGGGCCGTGATTTTGTCTCCCGGAAGCGATTATCGAAAGCTCGGTGTCCCCGGCGAGGACAAATTTCGCAACGCCGGCGCCGGCGTCAGCTACTGCGGGACCTGCGATGCGCCTTTTTTCAAGGGCAAAGAGGTCGTGGCGGTCGGCGGGGGCAACACAGCGGTCGAGGAAACGCTGCACCTTGCCAAATTCGTCCGCAAGGTGACGCTGGTACACCGAAGGGGTGAATTCAGGGCAACAAAGGTGCTGGCGGAGGAGCTTCTGCAGAAAGCCGGCGAGCCGAATTCGAATCTGCTGATAAGGTATGACACCATCTTAACCGCAGTAGAAGGCGATGATAAGGTGCGGTCTGCCAGGCTCAAAAACGTAAAGAGCGGCAGCGAAGAAAGCTATCCCTGCGACGGCGTATTCATATTTATCGGTATGGTGCCGAACACGGGCTTCCTGAAAGGTTTCGTGGAGATGACCGAAGGCGGGTTTATAAAGTGCGACTGTGCGTATCTGCGGACGAGCGTGCCGGGCGTTTTCGTGGCGGGCGACTGCAGGACAGGTGCGGTTATGCAGCTTGCGACGGCGGTTGCCGACGGAGTTACGGCGGCTATGATGCTCAAGCAGTATTTCAGAGACCCGAAGTGGTGGTTTGAGCCTGTCAGCAGCATACATCAGCCCGGCGGCTGGTAGAAAGCGATAAGGGACAACGTTGATGGATTCTATCGTTCTCGGAATAGGCTGGTATGCGATATTTCTGGTGTCGCTGACCTTTCACGAGGCTGCGCACGCCTTTGCCGCTGCGATGCTCGGTGACAGGACGGCATATTATTACGGCCAGGTCACACTGGACCCGCTGCCGCATATCAGGCGCGAGCCGTTCGGTATGGTTGTTATCCCCATTCTTTCATTTCTGCTGTCCGGGTGGATGATTGGCTGGGCCAGCACGCCTTACGACCCGCAGTGGGCGCAAAGTTCCCGGCGGAAAGCGGCGTTGATGTCACTGGCGGGGCCTGCTGCCAATCTGGTTCTCGTATTGATTGCGGTTTTTATAATTCGTATGGGGGTATCCGCCGGCTGGTTCGAGGTACCGGGGGTAATCAGCTTTGACCACGTAACGGCGGCAGCTTCGACCGGCCCTAAAAATGCACTGGCCATATTAGTAAGCATTATGTTTTCGCTGAATCTTATACTGCTGGTTTTTAATCTTATCCCGCTGCCGCCGCTCGATGGCAGTAATGTGCTTCTGCTTTTTTTGAATGAGCAGGCCGCCCAAAAATACCGGAATTTTCTATATCAGCCGACAAATGCGCTTATAGGCCTGATAATCGCCTGGCAGGTGTTCGATGTGCTGTTCGGTTATGTGCACTCTTTTGCGATTAATATGCTCTATCCGGGATTTAGTTATCGCTGAAGCAGTAAAAGTGTTGCTAAACGGGCAAAACCGATTTTATAATGCTTACCGGTGATTTTTAGGGAGCGATTATGAGTAATGATATATATACCAGCCCGCTGGTGGAAAGGAACGCCTCGGCGGAGATGGCGTCACTTTTCGGGGCGCAGAAAAAGTTCGGCACGTGGCGGCGAATCTGGCTGGAACTGGCGAAGGCACAAAAAAAGCTGGGGCTGGACATAAAACAAAACCAGATAGACCAGATGGCGGCGCATCTGGATGACATCGACCTGAAAAAAGCTGCTGCTTATGAGAAAAAGTTCCGGCACGATGTTATGGCGCATATACATACCTTCGGCGAGGCAGCACCGAAAGCGGCGCCGATTATACACCTCGGCGCAACAAGCTGCTGCATCACCGACAATGCGGATTTGATAATTATGCGGGAGGCGCTGCAGATAACAGCCGTCAAGACGGCGGCGGTAATCAACCTGCTGGGGACATTTGCGAAAAAATACCGGACACTGCCTGCGCTGGGCTTTACGCACTTTCAGCCCGCACAGCTTACCACCGTCGGCAAAAGAGCGGCACTATGGTGCTATGAGTTTGTGATGGATTTGCAGGAAATCGAACATCGGCTCGATATGCTGCCGTTTCGGGGCATTAAAGGGACGACCGGCACGCAGGCATCGTTCCTTGCGCTTTTTAACGGCAATCACAGCAAGGTAAAAATGCTCGACAAAATGGTGGCAGCGGCATTCGGCTTCAAAAATATCTGCGCTGTAACCGGCCAGACGTATCAGCGAAAGATTGATAGTCTTGTGGTAAACTGTCTTGCTTCGGCGGCGCAATCGGCACACAAATTATGCAATGACCTTCGGCTGCTGGCAAACCTCAAGGAAATCGAAGAGCCTTTCGAGAAATCGCAGGTCGGCTCATCGGCGATGGCGTATAAACGAAACCCGATGCGGTGCGAGCGGGTGACGGCGCTGAGCAGGCTGGTTTTGAGCCTGGCAACCAGCCCGCCGATGACGGCATCAGAACAGTGGCTTGAGAGAACGCTCGATGATTCGGCCAACAGGCGGGTGGTGATTCCGGAGGCGTTTTTGGCTGTTGACGGCATCCTCGAAATTCTCATCAACGTCCTGAACGGCCTGGTGGTCTACCCGAAGGTGATAGCTGCGCACGTTGCGACGGAGCTGCCTTTTATGGCGACCGAGAATATCCTGATGGCAGGCGTCAAGGCCGGCGGCAACAGGCAGCACCTGCACGAAAAAATCAGGCAGCATTCTATCGAGGCCGCTGAGCAGGTGAAAAAACTCGGCAAAAGAAATGACTTGATTGACCGGCTTAAGGCAGACGAGGCTTTTGCAAAGGTCGATTTCAAAAATGTGCTCGACCCGAAAGCTTACGTCGGCAGAGCGCCGCAACAGGTCGATGAGTTCATAAAAGAGGTCGTAAAGCCACTCATCCGAAAATACCGGCAGCAATTAAACCGAAAAGTCGAACTCCACGTGTAGCTTTCTTTTGAGAAGTTATTTCTTTTCGAGCAGGAACAGAAATTCGCGATGTGTCTGCTCGGAATCGCGCAGCCATTCGTTCGTCCATTTCATTTCGGCCATAACGTTCTTTTTGTAGTCTACTTCTATGAAGTCCAAAATCGTGCCGCAATCAGAAAGCACCTCATTTAATTCCTGGGCGGTCGCTCTGCCGCCGGAACTATACGACAGCAAAATCCATCGGGCGTTCGTGCTTTTGATTAAACGCTCAATCGCTTCCACGGCCATAAATTTTCCATTGCGATTCTTCCGGAATTCTTCGAAGACGGAACCGGCCACCATATCTGACGTGTCCTCACGTCGCATAGCTTTACCGAACAGTTTCGGCCTGTCGTTGAGGCATATCGTAGTCCACAAATGATAATACGAAGCATATCTGACCCGCGAAGGCGGCATCTTTTCGTTATTGGAACCATAAGGCGGGTCGAAATATGCGAGGTCTGCGGAAACGTCTTTCATCAGGTCAAAAATGTCCCGCCGAAAAACTTTATGCGTTTTCTCTGTTACGAGCACACTGGGTATCTTGAGGACGAGACCGTTATAAGAGCGCGGCGACCAATCCTGCAAATACGAAACATAGTGCCCAAGCGTGCTGTCAACTTCGTCAAGAGCGAGGATTAGGCTGGTAAGGGCTACGGCCTTGTCGATGGCCGACAGCGACAGTCGGTCAATCTCCTCTCTAATCGCATCAAGTTTTCTTGTGTTGTGAGCCTGCCAGGGTTTCTTTAACCCATCGGCTTGAACGGCGCACCCGCCGTTTGGCTGTCCCCCATAATGCTCCGTAAACCAGCCATCGACAGGTTTTACGGCATTAAGGTGTTCAATAAGCCCCTGATATTCAGCGGGGGTTTTTTTGTTCAGAAGATAACAGATGCCGAACACTTCGGACCAGGCAGCAATGTCGTTGGACAGAACCTGGTAACCGCTTTTGGCAAGTGCCTGCGAAACACGAGTTGTCCCCGAAAATCCGTCCAAAATGGTTTTTGCGTCCACCTTTCGTATCAGCCGGAGTATGTAGGGCAGCATCTTTAGTTTCGACCCCGCATACTTCACGCCCTCTGTAAGGGGTGCTTCAGCAGCAATATCGTCAAAAAGTCCTGTCGTTTGCATAACTGTTACGAGCCCGGCTCCTGCATAGAATAACATATAGCACTAACAGGATTGGATTCAAAGGAAAAAGGGTTGTTCTGCCGAGATTCGATTTTTTTTGAAATTTACCCTTTGTAATGTTAGACTGGCCGGCGGTGAGAAAACCTTATAATATGTTATCCATAGGGTGTAAATTATGAATCGAAGCGAACTGATAAGGCGGATTAAGGAAACGGCGTATTTAGAGGGCGATTTTGTCCTTCGCAGTGGTAAACGAAGCAAATATTATTTGGATAAGTATTTGTTCGAGACCTGTCCCGACATACTCAAGGCGCTCGGTGAGGAATTCGCCAAATACGTTGCCAAAGACGTTACCCTGATAGCCGGCGCCGAATTGGGCGGGGTGGCCCTTGCGGCATCGGCGGCAATAGCAACCGGCAAAAACTGGGTCATTATTCGCAACAGCAAAAAAGGCTACGGCACGGGCAAAATGATTGAAGGCACGTTAAAGCCGGGCGATGTTGTTTTGCTGGTTGAGGACATTGCTACTACCGGCGGGCAGGTGCTTGAGGCAGCCAAGGTCATTACCGATGCCGGCGCGAAGGTCAAAAAAATCGTTGCTGTAATTGACCGCAAACAAGGTGCTGCGGAAAACATTACCGCTGCCGGCTATACATTCGAGAGCATACTGACCAAAGACGACCTCGGGATAAAAGACACAGACTAACCGGAAACGCCCTCAATAAGAGAAATGATTCTTCCAGCAATTGCCGATTTGGTCATCTGCGGGAATTTCACCCATTTACGGCTGCTAATTTTTACTTCAACAGACGATTTATCAGAACCAATCGAAGCGGGGGTGTTGGCGATTATCATATCGAGGTTTTTTTCTTTAAGTTTCTTATCGGCATTTACCTTTAAGTTTCTGTCTTCCAGCGCAAAACCGACGACAACCTGATTTTTATTTTTGTGTTCGGCTGCCCATTTGAGGATGTCAACCGTAGGTTTTAGCCTGATTGCCAGAATCTTTTTTGCTTTTTTAATTTTTATTTTTGATTTTTTGGCAGGTGTGTAATCGGCCACTGCCGCCGCCATAATAAGGCAGTCGCATTTCTTAAAATGTCTCCTGACAGCATCAAACATCTCTTTTGCGGTCTGAACATCAATAACCTTTGCGCCTGCCGGCGGCTGTAAAGCGGTCGGGGCGGTAATAAGCGTTACCTTGTGTCCTGCTTTAAGGGCTGCGGCGGCGAGAGCATAGCCCATCCTGCCGCTGCTTGCATTTGAAATGAATCGCACCGGGTCGATATATTCCCGCGTTCCGCCTGCTGTGATTAAAAAGTGCATTTTGAAGATAACTTATTTTTTGCTGTGCCTGATTTTTGAGATAAACTTCTCAATCGCATTGAGAATATCCTGCGGTTCCGACATTCTGCCGAGACCCTCTGTCCCGCAGGCGAGTCTGCCCTTTTCCGGCCCTATCAATTCAAACCCCATTTCTTTTATCGTTTTAACGTTCCGCTGAACCGCCAGGTTCTTCCACATATTTTCATTCATCGCCGGCGCTATAAGAGTCGGCTTGTTCCAGCAAACGCAGACGGTCGTGCTGAGCAGGTCATCGCAAATCCCGTTTGCAATCTTGCCGATAATATTTGCGGTTGCTGGCGCAACGACAACAATATCAGCCCAGTCGAGAAATCCTGTATGGTCGCATTTAAATTCCTCCGGGCTTGTCCACAAGCTGGTGTAAACCGCTGAGCGGGTAACGGCCTCGAAACTTTTCGGCCGGATGAATTCGCAGGCATTTTCGGTCATTATGGTTCTGACAGCGGCACCTGCGGCGGTCAGTTTGCCTGCCAAATCAACCGCCTTGTATGCAGCGACTCCGCCGCTGACGCCCAGCAGGACATTCACCCCCTGCAAAATTGACTTCGTTTCGGCCATTTACTCAATCACTCTTCGCCGGCCTTTTCGGGCCCGCCGGCCCCCTCGGTATAAGTAATCTTGTCCTGCAGGATTTCCTCAACAACTATCTCAAGCTGGGTCTTGTTCTCGGTGTTCTCAATCAAAGGCCGGGAACCCTGTATCAATTCGACCAGCCTTTTTTGAATCAGCGCCGTCAGCCTGAAAGAGCCGCCAACCTTTTTCACCAATTCTGGGCCTTTAAGTTTTTCAATCATTCTTTACCTCCGGTATTTTGTTGAATAATATTCACCACATCGTTTATCGCCTTTTGCAGGTCGTCATTCACAACCATATATGGGTAATATTTCCGACCAATGGCTATCTCACTATCCGCAATATTCAGTCTTTTTTCAGTCGCTTCGAGTTTATCGCGGCCTCTGCCGTTTATTCGTTTTGCCAAGTCCTTTTTGGCCGGCGGGGCAATAAAAATCATCACCGCATCGGGATATATTTTTTTTACCGCCCGGCCTCCCTGAACATCTATCTCCAAAATCGCAATTTTGTTCGCTTTTATTGCCTCATCCACCTTGTCTTTTGGCGTTCCATACAGGTTGCCGAACACCTCAGCGTATTCCAGCAGCAGGCCTTTGTCGATGCGTTCCTGAAACTGCTTCGGCGAGAGAAACCAGTAATCTCTGCCATCAACTTCACTCTCTGCTTTGGGCCGGGTAGTAACCGAAACACTAAGGTAAACATTGCCCAAACGTTTTACAACTTCTCTGCAAATGGTGCTTTTTCCAACGCCCGATGGTCCGCTTATCACCACTATTTTGCCGGAACTTGCCTTTCTTCCTTCCATCAACTCAAATCTATTCTATATTCTGAACCTGCTCTTTGATTCGCTCTATGCAGCATTTTATGTCGACCACCCAGCGAATAATTTCAGTGTCGCCGGCCTTGCTTGCAATGGTATTGGCCTCCCTGAGCATCTCCTGGGTTATAAAATCGAGTCGCCGTCCCGCCTGGCCGTCCGTCCGGCAGCTTTGGTCAAACTGCTGCAAATGAGAATCCAGTCTTGCAATCTCTTCCGATATGTCCGATTTGTCGGCGAAGACCGCCACTTCTCTGGCAACTGTCTCCTCATCGAGCTGCAGTTTTGCATTTGCCAGCAGTTCATCGACCCTTTTTTTGAGTTTCTCCTGATACTCCTTCAGTGTGGCCGCACTTCGGCTGCGTATCTGCTCAAGGTCTTCTTTTATAACCCGGCAGTTCTTTTCCATATCGGTTGCCAGGGCGGCGCCTTCCGCAGAGCGCATCTGTTTGACGCGCTGTATCGCATCCTGTGTGATGTTCAAAACAGCCTCTCTTATTTCACTGGCTTTCTTTTCGTCCGGCGGCACCGGCGCCAATACGCCGGGAATCGTCAAAAGGCCGCTGATATCAATCTGGCATCTGACATCAGCCGACGACGCAATCCGGCTTAATCGGGACAGGTATGACCCGATGGCCTCCTCGTCCATATTGAAAAACATATCCGCCGGCGCATTTTTGAGCGAAAGCGTATAATTTATCATTCCCCGCGACAGGCCTTTTTGCAGAAGTTTTTCAATGTCCCCTTCCAGAAAAGACAGCGGCTCCGGCAGCTTTATTTTACTCTTAAAATAGCGGTTATTGACCGTTTTGATTTCGACTGCATAAGTTATGCCGCCGAATTGGCCGTCCGCAAACCCGTATCCTGTCATACTGCTTAACATATTCCTGACACCTTAATTCAATGCCCAGCCGATGCGTGTAAATCGACGTTCGATGATTGATTTGGTTTACTTTGCGGCATTCGCATCGCGGGTCATCGGCTGTTCTGGCTGTGGTGGCTGCTGCGGCTGTTGCGTCTGTTCCTGCCGGGCGGCTGTTTTGTCTCCAAAATCGCTGACTGTCGGCTTATAAAACTTTGCCATCAGCACCGCAAGAACAAGAAAAGCACCCACCAGCGATATTGTAACCCAGGTCAGAAAATCGCCGGTCTTTGACCCTAAAAGTCCGCTGGCCATCCCTCCGCCAAAAGCGCTGCTTAATCCGCCGCCCTTGCCTTTTTGAATCAGGATAACCAGAATCATCGTTACCGCACTAATAATAAAAATCGCAGCAACAACTTTCATTACGAAACTCACCGCTAACACCGGAAAAAGCATCATATCAGTTCTCCAAATTTTCAATTCTTCCTTTCCCCCTATACGCTAAACGCTGTCCGCTATACGCTACATTTTACACTGCTGCCCGGATTATCGCCACAAAATCATCAGCTTTCAGGCTCGCCCCTCCGACCAGCAGGCCGTCAACGTCTTCCTGCGCCATCAGTTCAGCAGTATTGTCGGGTTTTACCGAACCGCCGTAAAGAATGCGAATCTCCTTCGACAATTGACCGTCATACATTTCCGAAATCAGCCTTCTTATAAAATTATGTGCTTCCTGCGCCTGCTGTGGCGTGGCCGTCAGTCCTGTTCCTATTGCCCAGACCGGCTCATAAGCTATTGTTACCGCCGAGACCTTTTCGGTGCTCAGGCCGGCCAGCCCTTTTCTTATCTGCCGATTTACAACCTCTTCGGTCTGCGAGGCTTTTCGCTCATCCAACTGCTCGCCCACGCAGAATATCGGTAAAAGTCCGCCGGCGATAGCAGCCGTAACCTTCTTGTTCACCAGCTCATCGGTCTCGCCGATAATATGCCTGCGTTCCGAATGGCCGCATAATGCATAAGTGCAGCCGATGTCTTTGAGCATTGAAGCGCTTATCTCGCCGGTAAACGCACCCTTTGACTCAGTGTAAACATCCTGGGCGCCGAGAGCAACGCTCGTTGAGCTAAGCGCAGCAGCCACAGCCTGCAAATAAACAAAAGGCGGACAAACCGCAACCGCAGCATCGTGGCCTGCTATTTCCTGAGTGTCTTGAACGATGGTTTTTGCCAGGCTTACGCTGCTGTGACTGTCGGTGTTCATCTTCCAGTTGCCCGCTATAAAGGGCTTTCGCATAATATTCTCCACTACAACGGTGATTGAAGAAAATCATCCTGCTTATGAAGCATTACAGAAAATCCCAACTTCAATAAGCAACGCAGCTTCTTCTAATCATCAACCTAATCACCAACTTAATCATCAACCGAATCCGGCCGGACAACAGGCAGTTTAGCTATTTCAGCACATAGTGCAATGCCCTGCCCTGCCCCATCGGCTTAATTATTTTCAGTTTTATTAGTTTGGTTAATTCTTTATGCACTGCCTGCGGTGAAATCTCGAACAGGGCTTGTAAATTTTTATTTGTTACCTTGCCGTTCACGTTTATATATTCGACTATCTTCATTTGTTTCGGCGTCAGGTGAATTTGCAATCGCGATTCTTTTCTTTTTTTAGACCCTAATTTCAAGACGGCTTCCCTTATTTCGTTCACGGAGACCGCTACTCCGGTAGTGAAGTATTCGAGCCATTCAGTAACATCGTTATTATTGGCTTGTACTGTTTTCAATGCGGCGTAATAAGCCCGCCTGTCCCTGTCATAATAATCATCCAGGGCGAATATCCTTCTGTGGTCGAACCCGCTTAAATACAGGATAAGCGTGGCAAGCAGCCTGGCGGTTCTGCCATTGCCGTTGATAAAAGGATGAATTCTCGCTATCTCATAATGGGTTATGCCCGCAAGTAAAACCGGGTTGATCTCCCGGGTTTTATCGAGATTGAGCCAGCATACAAAATCTTCTACGAGTCTGGGAATATCCTCTGCCTTCGGCGGCATATATTCTATTTCTTCCCGAAATCCGGTACCATCGAAAACTCTTCTGCCTACAAAAACCTGACCTTTTCTAAATGTTCCGGAATCAGAAGCATTTTGCAGCACATTTTTGGTCACAATTTTATGAATGTGCAATATATCAGGTGCCTTTATTTTCCCTTTCCCGGCAAAAACAGGTATCTTTTCTATTGCGTCTATGTAATTCAAAACTTCTTGTTTATCCTTGTATGCAGCGATAACATCCTTACCTTCAGACAAAGCCACAACCTGCTCAAGGGTCAGCTTGTTACCCTCTATAGCCGTCGATGAATGAGTATTCCGAATCAAAGCCTGACGTCGTAAGCCCGCTTCCCATTTAGGCACCAAATATGCCTGCTCAATAACCTCTCGTGCCGCTGCAATGGTCGTAAGGTTACTTAAAATTTTATTCGTAATAGTATACTTAGGGCTAAATAACTCCATTAGTTAATCATCACAGTAATTCTGTTGCCTTCGGGAAACTGCCGAGAATGGAAAGCTGCAAACAATGCTGCTTTGCCTCTTCCAGCCCTTTCTGCACCTGCTTATCCAACCTGTGGCCGACAAAATCAACAAAGAAATGATATTCCCATTCCCGTTTTTTGCTCGGCCGCGATTCGATGTTCGTCAGATTGATATTATAACGCTTCAGGACATCAAGCACATCCGCAAGGGCGCCGGCCTTGTGGGCGGTGCTGAACATCATAGCGGTCTTGTCTTCGCCGGTCGGTTTTGCGTCCTCGCGTGCGATTACCAAAAACCGCGTGATGTTATTGGTAACGTCTTCGATATTCTCGCAGGCAATCTTCAGGCCGTATAGTTCGGCGGCTATGGCTGAGCCGATTGCCGCGGCGTTTTGTTCCTCAGCGGCCATCTGGGCAGCTTTGGCAGTCGAGGCAACAGCGATGGTTTTGGCCTCCTTGAAGGTTGCGCTAAGCCAGTTTCGACACTGGGCAAATACCTCCGGCTTTGAGTAAATCTTCTCGATTTTCTCTATCGGGCAGTTGGCCAAAAGGTTGTGGTGTATTGCCATCAGCACTTCGGAGCAAATCTTGACGTCGGAATCTATCAGGGCGTCGAAGGTTTCAATTACGCCGCCGCCGGTAGTGTTTTCTATCGGCACAAGGCCTAAATCACAATGGCCTTTGCTGACCTCGTCGAAAATGCTTCTGATGTCGGCAAGTGGTTCGTATTCTACGCTTTGGCCGAACTTTAGCATCGCTGCGGTGTGGCTGAAACTGCCTTCAGGGCCGAGATAGGCGATTCGCAAAGGCTTTTCCAGGGCGAAAGAGCCGCTCATCAGCTCCCGCCAGATAGCCACGAGGCATCTGTTCGGCAGTGGGCCTTCGTTGGCAGCGGTAATCTTAGCAAGCACCTCTTTTTCCCTGTCCGGCGCATAAATGGGTTTGCCGGCCTGGGCCTTGAGCCTGCCTACTTCTATAACGACCCGCGCACGCTCGTTGAGCAGCTTAATAAGCTGCTTGTCGAGCTGGTCAATCTGATTTCTAAGTTCTTCTAAAGACATAACATAGGCCAAAACTAAAAGCTAAATGCAAAAGCCGGCTATTTTGCGGAAACGAATATTTGTAACAAAATTTTGCGGTTGCGTCAACAAATTTGGTATATTCGAGCAAAGTAAAAATGCGAAAGGAAATGAAATATACGATTTTCAAGACAAAATGGGGGTATTTCGGCATTGCAGGCAATAAGAGCGAGCTTGTCAGGACCTGTCTGCCGACAACCAAAGAAAGAGTTAACCGTCTGCTGTTAAAGGACTTAAAAAACGCTGAATATGACAGGACTCTCTTCGATGAACTTGCTGAGCAGATAAGTGCTTATTATGAAGGTAGTTACGTAAACTTTGACAAGGACATTCCGGCGGCATTAGAGGATTTTAGCGAGTTCGGGACGGCGGTTTTGAATGCGTGCAGAGATATAACTTTCGGCGAGACAAGAAGTTATGCTCAATTGGCGGAGAAAGCGGGCCGGCCAGGAGCGGCGAGGGCGGTAGGCGGGGTGTTGGCGAGAAACCCGCTGCCGCTTATAATTCCTTGTCATAGAGTGAGTTGCAGCAATGGCGGACTCGGCGGATTCTCGGCTTTCGGGGGCGTGACTGTGAAGAAAAAGATGCTGGAACTCGAAAAAACGTCAATCGAAAGGGCGGGGGCGTAGAGGGGTTTTTGGTAAGATGGGTAAAATTTAACGATTGTAGGGGCTGAAAATTTCGCAAAAGCGTAGGATTTCTGGCGAAATTTTGCGAAAATTTGCAAAAAAATACGAAATTTTGCAAAAAACGTGTGCGATTTTGCGAAAAAAAGTATGGTTTTGACGACATTTTAGCAAGTTTTGCAGGATGAAAAAATTTTGCAGAAAAAATGAAAATTTGGGGATTTTTTCAAAAAGAGAACTACGTAAGTGATTGATTATCAGTTAGTTATGATTGATTCGTGGTGCGTTATGCGGGGGCGTATTGCGCAGCGCGGAGAGCAAACAGCGGATAGAAAGCGGCAACGTAAAATAAGGACTTACGGCAAATCATACCACTTAGTGGTATGGTTTTTCGGGATAAAAACGCGTTTTCAGGGTAAAAATGGGGGTGTCGGGGTGCGAGCAACGAATAGGAAAATTGTCGATTGCCGAATGTCGATTGTCGATTGAGAGGAAAGACAGGGAATCAGGATACCAGAAAATCAGGGGGTGGGCATTAGGAAAACAGGACATCGGGAACAGAAGAAAAAAAATTTGCGAATTTGAGTTTTTTTTATTACCCCCCTGCGTGTTTGGTTGAAATTTGGCCGTAGAGATTTATTTATTGAAAGAGGGGCGATTTTGGGGGTAGGATTATAAGTCAATTTAAAAGGCAAAAGTAATTGTTTGTCAGAGGAAGTGATAACTATTACGAATTAGTGTTTCACAACTAGTACAGAGATTGTTTCTGTTTCCAGTCCCTGTTTGAATTCTTGAACATTTCTAATTGTTCCCAGATCGTAGACAAGAAAGATCAATGAGGAGTATTTCTTCGAGTACGTTTTGATGTCCGCATTGATCTCATCGACAATGGCTTTACTCTTCGATGGAGTCTTTGATAATTTCACCTCAAGTGCCGTATTCCATTCGGGAAAAATAAAATCAGGAACTGCCTCTTTGATAGAAATCTTCACTCTCCCAACTTCACGGTCGTAATCTATGCCTTTTTTTAGTCCTCGACCAATTATTGCTCTTTGAAAAGTTAAACGAACGCACAGTCAATATCCGATAATACGGGAATGAGACCCGTAGGAAGCCCTCAACAATTGGAGCAACGGCGGCGAAAAGCCATCTCGTTGCTGGAACAA
>Ga0315282_10002854_pt1 | contig 31354 bp, 34 predicted proteins | sample YL17G07_20_MG_FD_203693 | JGI IMG/M metagenome (GOLD analysis project Ga0315282, IMG submission 203693) | Sediment microbial communities from Yellowstone Lake, YNP, Wyoming, USA - YL17G07_20 | ecosystem: Environmental > Aquatic > Freshwater > Lake > Sediment | place: USA: Wyoming | collected... | reverse complement strand
TCATTGTCGCCATCGGAGTCTATCTACTGATCCATAGACTGAGAAAGTGACCCAAGCGCAGGCGAGCCGTCTTTCCGCAAGGTGAAATAGAGAGACAGATTCAAAATCATTGATCTGAACATTCACTTGGATAAGCATTGGCTGCTTCGGTCACGCAGGATAGGCTAAGACGACTGGCGGATTCAAGGCTGCGAGACGTATGTCGCCCCAATGAAAAGCTATCCCAGTTGAAGAAGAAAGTGGACCGCGTTGACAATCTGAAAATCAAACGGCTCGAACAGGTCTTCTTCAGTCTCACAGATAAGACTCGTTTGACGGTCCTACTGCTCTTAGTGGATGAGGAACTTTGCTCATGTGAAATAATGGTGGCACTAGACTTGACTGAGCCAACCACGCCGCATCACCCTGGCATCCTTGAAAGAGCTGACGTAGTCGGCTCACGGCGTGGAGGAAAATGGCTCTTCTATCGAGTCCCCACCGCTAGGAAGGGTGTGCTGGCAAAAGGGTCTGCATTGGTCGAGGAGACCGGTGAAATGGCGGAGACCGATTCCAAACGACTCGATCTTGGACAGGTTTCTCAATGGGAAGGTCATCGCCACATTGGGTGGGGAGGCAAGCTACGAACAGATAGTGAATCTCATACAGTCCAATTATGGCGTCTGAGATGCCAAGCGAGGAGAAGCCTCCTAGACGCGATAATTCGTTGAGGGCTGTAGTCGATGGTTCTTGGCCGTCTTGGTTGCGTCGTTCTGCTGCCTGCCCCTTCTCGGGATAGCACTCGGCAGTCTAGGCGGCTTGAGTCTAATAATTAGACTAGCCACTTACCGCATGCCGCTGACGCTTGTCGGTATTGGAGTGTTCCTCCTCGGCGTCTATCAGTATCATCGGGCGAATCGCCGCAACAGGTGCGAACGACGCGAGAAATGAGGCTACGGCTAGTGAATGTGAGACCTACTGCAGCATGCATGATAGTTGCTCGCTTCTGATAACGAGGAAAGCCGTCTACAAACCCGAATAGATACATTAGTCAATCTTGCCTAACGGTACTCTGTGCAAGAACACTGGGGTTGCGTTTTAACTCAGAGTTGGGACATTCAGCCAGAAGAAGCTGGTCGATTCAGCAATCACTAAGGTAGATGTCAACTCACTTCGTCGGTTCCAGGTCCGCAGACGACAACGGCGCACCTTACCCCATGGTAGCCCAGCTTGCTCCGCAACGGTTCATGACCAATCTTCGTGTGCGCAGTTCTAGCGAGTGGATTGTTTACGTACCAACCATCTCTTCCGTATCCCGTAACTACGACCCAGTGAGGTAAATCCTCCCCCTTATGGAAAAGCAAGGTGCTCGTAAGTAGAATCGGAACATGTGACCTCAACAGAATTTGCCTCAGCTTTGACAGGTCTATCCGTGAGCTCCGATTTCTGAGCCCCTTGGAGCGGAACTTGGTCTTGGTGTCTTCGTACAACAGCTCAAGCACTCTCCAGTCGATGTTTGAGATCTGGTCTTTGATTGCGTCGAGGAAGGAATGACGTAGAGTTCCTCCGAGAGTGTAGACATGGAATCCACGCCTCGCCGCCGCTAAGGCCAAACCTTCCTTGCTTGTTCCATAGCTCTCAACTAGGTTTGCTTCTCGCCAGATGTCGAATTCCAGTTCACGGGTAAGTCGCAGGTTGGGTTGGAAGAACTTCATCGCCATCATCAAACAAGCAGGTCCGCACGTGAATTGAGTGGCCTGTCTGTATTGTGGAATTGGAAGTTTCATCACGGCCTGTTCGCGTCTGCCATTCATTGGCCGATTGCTTCGCAATTCCAAACCTTTCCAATTCTTGATGACGCTATTCGAATCCGTTTCCATACAATAACGCTTTTCTGTGATGGTTTTGTCCAATCGCACATCTACCTCGTCATGCCTTATTGACTAGATGACCAAGACATGTCGAACGAGCGTTAGAAGAATACCCTGCGCTGTCCGTCGATAGAAGAGAAACCTCTGCCTGATTACGACCGAGGCATCACTCAGAGCTTTCTACGGCCGGCCGGCCGGCCAGACCTTCGCTTCATCTTCAGCAAGTCCTTCATGTCGATGTTCCCAAGCCATATGCTTTGGGAAATCGTCCTCGCAAAATAGCTGACCGCAGTACGGGCACTTCTTGAGCTTCTCCATTGGAAACTCCTTTCCGCACATTGCGCATTTGGGCAATGTTCTATCAGGTGTCAATGCATGGCACCTACATTAGAAGGAAACGGTAGAACTATGCGAAGCAAATACAAACTCTCTCCACTCCTTTCTCGAAGACTAACATTGGCAGCACACCTGTTTCAATTGATGGAGGCTTAATTCTAGCTGGCATATTGGGCGGCAAAACTTGGAATAGATTAGGATGACAATTAGAACCGTAAGGATTGGCAGTTTATGCACAGCATCCCGATTCGACAGCTTAATCTCGGCCCACCTCGATTGGATTGTCGCATGCTGATTTGGGAAAGTCTGGCTGAGAAGAGAACACTACTTGACTGAAAAAGCCTGCAGGAAGTGCAAGTTCATAAGCAATGGGCCCGCTTGCCCCAACTGTGGTTCAACGGACCTAAGCGATGACTAGAGCGGCCTAATCGTCATAATCGACCCGGCTGCGTCTGAAGTTGCGAAGAAGATGGGCATCACTAAGGCTGGCAGGTACGCCATCAGAGTCCGCTAATTCAGCGAATCTACCAATGCCAAAAGCGCTCCGTCCTCGTTCGTTCTAACCCTGCAGAACGCCTGCGACCTTGCTCGATTATGCAGCGACGCGCACATGCAAGGCATCTCAGTCTGTGGCTTGGCAACCGCATCAGTAAGAGGCTGCTCTGCTGCATCCTCAGTCCATCCGTAGATCGGTGATGAGCCGAATTTGACGCGATTCGGGGAAGAGTCGCTCATGCTCGGCTGCCGCAGCCACATCCAGACGGTCGTGTTCGCACGGAACAAACTCGTGGATTTCAAGTTCGCTTCTATCTTTCTTCCAAGACAGTCGTCCGGTCTCTTCTAGAGGTGTTGCTCAGCAGAGCAGTTCCGACAAACGTTCTCCTCCGTTTACTCGCCATCTTCCTAGCCTTTCCGGGGACTAGACTGATCTTGTCGGCAACAGAGAAGAAGGAGGATCGGAAGAATGTGGCGAGAAACTCAGCTGGAATTGGAGTGCGGTTGTCGTCATCGTTATCTTCTCCTTCGTGAAAATTCTGTCCATCGCGTTCAGCGTCCTGATAGGCCTAGCCATCTGACTCTTCTTGGGTTCACGTACCCTTCACATACATCATAGGAGCTTCACTAGGAGCTCGGCTGCAAGCACCCACATTATAAGACCCAGACCAGCCTTTAGCGCTCCAGATTTGAACCTCATGCTGGTTCTCGCCCCGAGATTTCCACCGATGAGAACGGCCACACCAGTCGCCGCAATCAATGGAAGATCGAGACTGCCAAATGCCGAATGACCTATTATTCCGAAAAGTGCTGAGAAGGATATAATCAAATGCGACGACCCAGCCGCCCACTTCGCTGGATACTTGCAAACGAAGACCATGAAAGGAACGATGAGTACGCCGCCGCCAACCCCTAGTAGGCCGGAGATAAATCCCACGGCGAAACTGGCCGACACGATGAGCATGTACATGGCGGCGGAGAAGCCTGTGGGGGGCTGATCTCTCTCGGCTCGCCCTCTTTCCCAATAGGCGTAGATAGACCTAGCTCCCACACCGACCAGGAAAAAGACGAACAGCCATAGCAAAATGGCTGTATTAACAAAATTGCCTAGAGCTCCTCCGATAAAGGCGCCGAGGCAGATACCCGGCACGAATGCGAGGGACGTCCTGAAGTCAATCATCTTGTTACGGTAGAAAATATAACCCGCAGAGACCGATGTTACTAGGTTCAACACCAGGGATGTGGAAGTAGCAAGCAATACCGCGTAGCCAAGCAGGATCAGGATCGGGGAGTATGCTGACCCTCCACCCTGGCCGAACATCGAGAATACAAAACCTGTCAAAAAGACAAGGAGAATGGTGATGAGAAGTAGAAGTGTGATGTCCATATCGAATGTCTCATTGCGTGTTCTTTAAGGGATCCAACCTTGATTCCGTAAAGCCCGAACATGGGATGCACATCGGCTGCCCGTCCTTGAAGCGGACGTATCGCTCGAATACGTATTCCCCGCATACGCTGCACTTCGTCTTGTTGAACGAACCTTTTGGAGGCGTGTAGGTGAAATCTGGTTTAGCTTCTACTTTGTAGATTGCTTCGTCAGATTGCTCGCTAACCCAGTTGATCACTTCCTGCCGCACCGCCAGAGGAATCTGGGAAGGCTCAACTCCCTTCTTGCGGTAGACGAAGAACTCAAACTTCCCCATTGCGTCAACGAACTCAGGTTTCAGCGAGAACCGCACGGCGCCCTTCTTGTTATGGTAGAAGGTGGCCGCTAGTTTCCCATAGAACGTCTTAGCCATAAGCACCTTACCATAAGTCGCGCCTGTCGCCACCTGAATACCATCCATCATACACGTCTGGGGATGGCCTTCGCCAAGTTCGGGAAAGATGAAAAAGCCATGGTCAGCTTCATGTTCCACGCCCAAGTACTGCATGGCCAGTTTCCCCATCCGGTAGCCAATCGGCATGAAGGGGCACTGGTGCCCGTGAAACTCCCACGCCCATTCAGGTGGGATGAGTTTCGTCGTCATTCCTTCAAGCTCCTCTTCGTTGTATTGAACCTCATGCTTACTTCAACCAACACCGGATGAATCTCAGAACGACTATATGCCTTACCCTGCCTTTCGAAGCTAAAACTATCAAACTAGTTTTATAAGTTAGTGGCTGCACCTCAAACTATCCCATAGAGAGGCTAGGCTATTCGAAAAGCAGTTTCGTCTGGTGCCTCATTCCGTTGAGATGGCATTAACACGCGCGACTTTCAGACAATCATTAGACCATATTTCCTTCCAAACCCGGTGCTTTTCAAGTAAAGCTAACTTCTTGTTACCCGGACTCTTGACGCTTCAAGAAGGTTGAAGCGCTTTTACTCCTTGAATCCCGAACAGCTCGATTGCTCAAATGGTCGAGATTGTCAGCAATTGCTTCAAAGTCCTTAAATGGAAATCCCAGGACCGTTTCGCTTGGACCGCGATCAATCGCATTACGGTATCCATAACACCCAAAAGTCATGTTAAACTTCTGTTTTCGTTTTCGTGCTAGTTGGTGAGTTTCACGAACACATCTTCCAAGCTTGGTCCTAAGATATTCACTGTAACAGGCCTCAGGCCTTTCGTCTTCACGTAGTCGCAGAGGCTGAGTAGAACGGTGGAAGGGTCATTCGTGTACAGTCTATGCTTGTCGCCTTCCTTGCGGGGTTCACTCACGCCTGCGGTCAACGCGATTGGAAATCACGAGCGGCTTAGATTCAGTCAGATGACGCAAGAACTCCAGCGTGAAGGCTTGGTTAGAAGAGAGCCATTCGCCGGGGTACCTCCGAGAGTAGAGTATTCCCTGACCAAGGACGGAGCGCAGCTTGGAAAGGCGATTCTCCCTCTGCTTCAATGGGCATCGACAAGGCATTCGTGACTAGGAGAGAATATGGACGGCCTTCTCTCTTGGACCACTATGATTGACCCTATGCCGAATCGATTCATCTTCTCAACAACCTCGCTCACGGTCGAGTCTGGTCGCGCAGTCTTGACATCAGAGCGCATAATCTCCCTCGCAAAGACCAGCTCCGAGAGCCTCCCTTCAGCCATCTTCTCGCCTGCTCAGGTCACCACAGCCCCGATAGCTGCAGGCAGACTCTACCTCAGTATCAGAACCGGCCTATCGGCTCTTCGTGCTATGGCCTCAGCCGTGCTACCGACTAGGAGTTCCTCAATGATGCCTTTGCCGCGGGCACCTACCGCGATTAGGGAGGCGTTTTCGGCATTGGCTATTGAAATGATCTCTTTCGAGGCGATGCCTACGGTGACAATGCTTTTGACGTGCCAGCCTTCCTCACGAAGGTCATGTTCCAGTTCTGTGAGCTCCTTCTGAGCGGCCGCTTGGAACGCCTTCGCCTGCTCCTCGTTTTCCCCTCTATCGACTACGTGAACCAATACCAGTTCGTTGGCTCCGCTTTCCTTCAATGTCTGCAATAGGCCAAGCGCTCTCTGTGATTGCTCCGAAAAGTCTGTAGCGAACAGTGTTTTGCCGAGTAAATCTTGGCAGACCCTTTCACACTCGATCTTGCCGAGCTTTTTGACCAAGTTGAATCGAATAATCAGAACCGGTTTCTTGGAGTTTCTCATCACATCTGAGGTTGTGCTTCCAAGGAACAGGTCTCTGAAGAGGCTTGTACCTCTTGCCCCCATGACTATAACGGAAGCATCCTCCTCGTTTGCCGTCATCACAATCTCTCGTGGAGGGATGCCCACTTTGACCAAGCTTCTAGCAACCGCTCCTCCATCTCGGAAGGCCCTTTCTAGTTCCGCCAGCTCATGCTTGGCCGTCTGGCTGAGGTTTTCCACGCTTAGTTCTAGACCGAGGTGCATTCGCCTATCTATGACGTTCAGAAGTACAACCTCTCGAAGGCCCCGCAGGTCTTTGATACAGCCAAGAACCGCATCTGCATACAAAGAGAAATCCGTGGGTATCAAGACCCTCCTGAACAAGGCCTCGCGCACGGGCAACGGTGCCTTTGTGGTCATCCTCTGCTTCTCCTGATAACTGCAGCGAATCTCATACTTGCTTCAACTAGGACTCTGGTCAACCTCGGAGCAGGTATATGGTTTACCCTGCCTTTCGAGAATACCACTAGAAAACTAGTTTTATAAAGGTCTAGCCACACGCAAAACCGACTGGTCTGAACCTCAATTTGAGTAAAGCCTATGAGATGTCTAACAGCATTACAAGCTTGGTGCGAGCCGAAATGAGCTCATTTGATACGCCTAGTACATTCGCAAACGAATCTGCGCGCAACGTCGGCGTCTTACTGAGTGTATCAAACCTCACCGTGAAGTCCGATCACAATGTTATCTTGGAAGATGTGAGTTTCAGTTTAAGAGAAGGCGCAACTCTGGCGATCGTTGGCCCAAACGGAGCTGGCAAAACCGCATTGTTTCGTGCGCTCCTAAACCTCACACCTTACACAGGCAAGATTGTGTGGAGCAGGAAGGTAAGAATAGGCTATGTGCCCCAGAATTTCTCTGTGACTGATGTTCCAATCGCTGTTAGCGAATTTCTATCATTGAAATGCAAAGCCCCGTTTGAAGGTTGTCTTGCCGCCGTTGGTCTTGAAGGAATGGGGATACTGAACAGGAAACTCGGAGTTCTGTCAGGGGGCGAATTGGAAAGAGTTCTTATCGCATGGGCTATCGCTGATAAACCCGACGTGCTTCTTTTCGACGAGCCTACCGCAAGCGTAGACATTGGAAGCAAAGAAGTAGTCTACGAAACATTGAACAAATTGGAGAAAGAAATCGGCATTACAATTCTACTGATCACGCACGACATTCATGTGATTTTGCATTACGCAGACAGCGCCCTTGCATTAAACAGAGGCGTCGTATACTTTGGTGATTCACGAAATCTTGCTGAGCCTACACTGTTGGAAAAGGTCTATGGTAGCCCCTCAATACTAGATAAGCATAGACATTAGCAGAAAGATGTGAGGTATCGCAAGTGGCTCAGCCGCTAGTATTCAGTTTGGTCGCGGGGATCTTCGTTGGCTTATCCGCGGGTTATGTGGGTTCGCTTATGGTTCTGAAGAAGATGGCGTTAGTAGGGGATGCGCTTTCTCATGTTGCATTACCGGGCCTCGCACTTGGAATCCTATTCAACTTCAACCCCTTCATCGGGGCTTTCGCATTCCTATTTGCGGCCTCAGCAATAACGTGGTACCTTGAGAGATCCACCGAGTTATCTGCTGAAGCTATAATTGGTGTTCTGTTTGTTCTCGCGTTATCGATAGGGATCCTGATAACTCCTCAGCCAGACTTGTTGGAGGCGCTATTCGGTGACATAAGCAATGTTTCAGCCTATGATGCGTTGATTGCCGTGATAGTCTCGATTGTTGTACTGGTTCTTGCCCGATGGATTTACCTGAAAACCGTTCTGAGCCTAATCTCAGAGGAGCTGGCGAAATCAAGTGGAATCAATGTGAGCAGGTTCAATTTTGTTTATCTATTTCTCGTAGCGATGGTTGTGTCGATTGGAATCAAGCTGGTTGGCACTCTACTAGTAGGAGCTTTGGTGATAGTGCCAGCCGCTGCCACCAAGAACGTCAGCAAGAACCTCTTCAGTTATTCCATAGCGAGCGGGATAGCGGGGATATTGAGTGCGACTTCCGGGATCCTGCTTGCGTACTACACAGGTTTACCTGCCGGGCCACTCGTAGTGATCTCCGGTACGCTGATTTTTCTGGTCTCCCTGTTTTGGAATCGACTTGTCACCTGAAGATTGCTCGTCATCAATCTTCCTAGAGTCAAGAAGGCTCAAGATATTTCTCGGCTAGCCGCCTTGATACGTGATCACCTATCCAATGTGATCAGCTTTACGGCTTCCGCTACTGCCAACGCATTCTTTCTTAACGATTATGTGCGCAACTTCAGGATATGCAGTTCTTAGGAGTCGTCCCAGCTCGTTTGATAGCTCAGTCGCCTTCCTCACTCTGAGATCTGGATCGAACACGCACTCGATAATAACGTCAAGGTCGCCACCCACCCTTCGCACCTTGATTCCGCGAACATTCCTAATCTCAGGAAAACGCTTCGCCACATACACTACGTACAATTTCAGTTCCGTATCACCCCCGGCCCTTTCGCGAGATATGCGATCAAGAGCAGTTTCAGCATGCACGTTCACCTCAGCCAGTCTTGGAATTATCGCTCTAATTCTCCTTTCCAGTTCCTGCGATGCTTCTAGCGTCTGTTTGATGGTCATATTTGCGCTCACTTCGATCATCAAATCAAGCGTAAGCCTGCCAGCCATCTCCTGCAAATGGATGTTGCTCACCCATCTGATCCCGGGTACCTCTTGCGCTACGTTTCGGACAACATTCCAAGTGCTTTCGAAGTGCCCTTGGAATGGTTTAGTTCGTATTATAACCCTGGCATTGGGAAGAAGTTTTTTCACTTCTCTCTCAATACCAAGCCCAATTCTGTGCGTGCGTTCAAATTCGAGGTTACTGTCCAGAGATACCGATACTTCGACTCGAACTCTCTTCCCGGTTAGGCGCACGCTCGGCTTACTACAGTCTCGAACGTCTTTCATGGACCGCACTCTTTTCTCGATTGCTCGTGCTATCTCCTCTTTTGAGCGTTCAACCAGTGGAAGCGGCGTCAACGACACTCCCTAAATTATCGCGGACTCGCAGTCTTACCGATCAGGTATACCTTGAGCTGATCGTTGACCAAGAAAATTACAGCCGACAAGTAGACGATTATCGCGAGCAGTGGAATGTAACCTAGCGGGGCAAGCTCCCAGAAACCCAACATTGAAATCGCAACTATGATCAAAACTTCCAGAACCGTCATTATGATCATAGAATTACTCGGCCTGGACTCCCAGAAATGGTTGCGCTCGCGCACCGAGAGGAGGTTCAACAATCCGCTAAGCGCCAGATATGCAAATCCGAAAGTGTAAAGCCTATTGATGCTTCCGGTCAGTCCAAGGTAGGAGAAGCCCACGAAAGTCAGAGCCACACCCTCAATTATGTTCAGAACTCCCAACGGCAGCCCAACTTTGAACAACCACGACACGTTAAATGAATCAGGTTTCATGGAACATCCGACGTTGTCTGTGGATATTGACATGGTTGCGAAATCGTTTAGGAACAAGAGGAGCACCATGCTGAATATTGAAATCACGAAATAACGGCTGAGAAGCAGCATGACCACGACGTACCCGACGAGGAGAGTCTTCTGGGTAATCATTCTCAGCACCCAGCTGAATGTTCTCTGGTAAATTGCCCTTCCCGTCCCGACTATCGCGACGACGCCCCCCAGGCCCTTTGTAGTAAGCACCGCACTCGCAGAATCCTTCGCAATGTCAGTAGCGTTCCTGACAGCTATCCCAACCTCCGCCTGCTTCAGCGCCGGTGCATCATTAACTCCGTCCCCAGTCATACCAACAATGTGTCCACCGCTCTGGAGAGCTTTGACTATGCAGTGTTTGTCTTCAGGATAGACTTCAGCGATGCCGCTGCTATCTTCTATCGTGAGGGCACGGGACTCACTTTGATTCTGCGTTCTCTCAGTGTCCGGCATTCTACAAATCCTATCATCGAGACCTATCTGCTGCGCGATATTCCTAGCAATTGGAAGCGAGTCACCGGTAAGCATCTTCACAGAGACACCAAGATCACCGAGTTGAGTTACGGTCTCACGGGAATCATTTCTTATCTTGTCAGCTACACCTACTAGACCAACCAGGCGGAGGTTGCCTTCATCGGCTCCTTTGGCAACAGCTATTGCCCTCAAGCCCTTCGTTGAGAATCCTTCTGCCTCTCTGTTCAAAAGCGCCATCTCCGCATCAGTCACTCGAGAGAACGCGAGTGTCGCATTGACCGAACCTTTCGTCACTAGGAATCGTTCGCCGACCCTCTGAATCACAGCCGTAGTCATTCTCGTGGAGGGGTCGAATGGGACGAATTCTGTTTGCAAATAACCATCTAAAGGAATGTGGGCTTCTCCTGCCGCTGCCAGAAATGCTTGATCGATTGGGTCCTGATTTGCCTCATTCGAAGCGAGAGCTCCATAAAGTATGACGTCCTCCCTCCGAAATCCATTAACTGGTAATTGCTCTGATACGAAGAGCTTGTTCATCGTCATCGTGCCCGTCTTGTCTGCGCAGAGCACATCCATGGACGCTGCGTCCTCACACGCGCTGAGTCTCGTAACGAGAACGCCCTTCTTCGCAAGCTCCGAGGAACCTAGCGCCATGTTAAGTGTGAACATGGTTGGCATCGCCACAGGCACCGACGCAACTAAGAGTATCGTAGCGAGCGGCACCAATACTGCCAGTTGCATGCCCGTTAGAAGAGCGTAGGCGAAGGCGACTACGAGAGCGACAAGTATCATCGTGGCTAATCGGCGCGCAACTTGGACGGTGATCTCTTCCATATGCAACTTCGGTTTTGAGAGCTCAACAAGTTCAACAGTCCTCCCGAAGTATGTCCTTGTTCCCGTGGCGGTGACGATGCCCGTGCCCTCTCCGCGTCGGACAGCCGAACCTGAATAAACCACACTATCCGTCGACTTATCGACGGTTACCGATTCACCTGTAAGGGCTGATTGGTCAACATTCAAATCACCATCAACTACCTTAACATCCGCGGGTAAGAGATCCCCAGCTCTAATTCTGACGACATCGCCAGGCACAAGCTCCCTTGCCGGAACAACCAACCATCCCCCATCTCTCTTCACCCTGCTCTGAATTCTCAGCCTCTGCTTCAAGGCTGCCATTGCCGATCTCGCTCGTCTTTCCCGTAACATCGATATCGTCGCGTTGGAGACGAGTAAACCGATTATGATGATCGTGTCCGGATATTTCCCCAAGAGCCAAGTAAGAACTGCTGTGATTTCCAGCATCCACGGTACGACCCCCCAAAAACGCTTCCCCAGCCTCACTGGGAAGCTTGTTTTCTTCTCACGAACTTCATTGTATCCGTACTTCGCCAACCTCATCTGGACTTCTTTCGACTCAAGTCCATTTTCCAGATCCGTTGGAGATAGCTCTGTTACACCTTCGGAGCTACTCAAGAATTACACCCGCACGGAAGAGCGACATAAGGAAAGCGCCAGTGAATCTCGCCAAGCATTCGAAGAGTACCGCCGCTAGGAAGTTGATGAATGTCACGAGCAGGCTTTCAAAAGCCATTCCTGTCAACCACCAGCCTGCTTGTATAGCAGGAGAAGGGAGGAGTTGATTACGACAGATATGCAGCCCGCTTCCTGAAGAACTGCAGCTAGGATCGGCACCAGTAAGCCCAGAGAGGCTAGAGTCAATCCGAGCACGTTCCATGCGATTGAGAAACCTATGTTCATCTTCATTTTGCTGAAGGCCTTTCGGCTCAGTTTGATCGTGTATTCAACCTTTGTTAGGTCGTCTCCCAGTAACGCAACGTCAGCCGTTTCGATTGCTACGTCACTGCCAGCTGCTCCCATTGCAAATCCGACGTCTGCGTTGGCTAATGCTGGAGCGTCGTTGATGCCATCGCCCACCATGGCAACAACGCTGTCATGCTTCATTTTTCCTATCATTTCCACCTTTTGTTCTGGCAGAAGTTCCGCGTAGAATTCATCGACGCCTATTTGTCCAGCAATAGACTTGGCGGCTCGCATGTTGTCCCCGGTAATCATGACAGTCTTGATTCCTAGTTGCCTGAGTCGCTCTATGGCGTCACGTGAATTTCCTCTCAGCGTGTCGGCGACAGCGATCAGACCGACTACTCGGTTGTCTAATATGACAGGGAGCACTGTTTTTCCTTCGTTCTCAAATTCACTTATTGCTTGGTCCTCTTCCTTGGCGGCTGCCGTGCCCATCATGCCTTGTCCAATTAGGATCTCCTGATTTCCGTAATAGGCTTCGACTCCTCGTCCGGGAACTACTTTGAACTCCGTTGGGTCTGGAATGCTTATCCCCAACTCCGTGGCCTTCGCTACCACCGCCTTGGATATGGGATGTTCAGAAAACTTCTCAGCTATCGCCGCATACCTGATTACTTCTTCTTCGCAGTGAATGTTTAGGGGTTTTATGTTAACGACTTTAGGTTCGCCGATGGTTAGTGTTCCGGTTTTGTCGAACGCTACGGATTTCACGTCTTTTACTTTCTCAATGTTTGTGCCCCCTTTGATTATTATGCCCCTCATGCTTGCGTTGCCGATGGCTCCTACGAGAGCGATTGGGACGGCCAGCGATAATGCGCAAGGACATGCGACCAAGAGGATGGATACGGTTCTTGTGATTGCCTGCTGTAGACCCACTAGAAGGTAAGTAGCTGTGAACACTACGACGGCAAGAGTCGATATGGAAGGTACGAAGTAGGTGGTGAATTTGTCAGCGACGTTTTGTATTGGGGCTCTCTTCTCTTGGGCTTCCTCAACTAGATGAATGATATGGGCAAGTGTAGTGTCCTCCGCTATTTTCTCGGTCTTGACTTCTAATGCTCCGTTCCCGTTCAGGGTTCCGGCGAATACGTAGTTGCCTTTCGCTTTTTCTGCGGGCATTGATTCTCCGGTTATTGCGGCTTGGTTGACGGCGCTGTACCCGGCAATTACGGTGCCATCGATAGGTATCTTTTCGCCCGGTTTGACTAGTACGGTTTCGCCTAACTTGATCTCTTCGACTGGTAATTCCACCTCTCCTCCTTCTCGACGTACAAGGGCAGTCTTTGGGCTCATGTTGACGAGCTTCTCGATTGCGCCTCTAGTTCGGTGGAGGACGTAGTCTTCAAGTGTTGTTCCTGCTAGTATTATGAGCACTACCGTTGCTGCGGGTATGTAGTAGCCGGCTGTGATTGAAGCAGCGATTGCAATGACCACGAACAATTGGACGGTTATCTTCTTGTGGAATAAGAGTCGAAGGGCTTTCGCGTAAAGACGGTAGCCACAAGCGACGCCAAGCAGGGCGAGAAGGATGCTCGTTTCAGACGCATAAACTAAGCCGATTTGTAGGATTATCCAACTTGTTACGGTGAATATTACTGTTAGAGTGAATAGGATTGTTCCTTGAATGTATTGTCTCACGAACTCTCACATCAGGCATTTTGAACTCGGTAACCTAGCTTCTGGAGGCGTTCCGTTATTTTTGGCGGGTTGACTTTTTGTGGGTCGTACTCTATCTTGACTTTGTACGTTACCTCATCGTACTTCGCTTTGGATACACCGTTCAACCTCATCAGCGTGTTTTCGAGCGTCGTCCCTTGAAAACTGCCTCCGCAAGTGGGGCAGGCGTTACCTTCTGTCTTCTCAACCTTCAACGTTAATCTCTCTGTCATCCCAATTACCACTGAATCAGCCGGATCTGGCGTGCGTCATATTAGAGCGACTATATTTCTTCGAAGAATTAAAACTAGAAAACTAGTTTTATATACATGATTACACCAAGGCGTCAGTGATCCATGGAGCAGGACTAATGCTAATACTATTGGGATTAGATGGGTGACCGCAATCGTTGTCAACATCCTTACCAACCATTCTTAAAGCCCCCATCCACCAATAGGGAGCTAATCGTGGAAGGTGAACACTTTATGTCCAAATTAGTACCCCAATTTGCCTTCTCGAAGCGGAAACCTCAGGAACTCCGCAACCTAGCGAACAGGGCTCGCGCCAACCATCCTATTCTGAATGACCCTGAAGGACTTGCTCGGCAGGCACGGTTCTTTCAGGCCGTGGGGCACGAGGTTCGACTGATGATTCTCGGGCTACTCGAAGTCGAAGACCTCTGCTTCTGCGACTTAATCAAGGCTTTACAAGCGCCTCCTTCAACCGTCGTCCATCATCTCAGGATGCTAGAGGACGCGGACATAATCATCAGAAAGGAAAACGGCAAGTTCACTTCGTTTACGCTCAGGAAGGATTTGATTACAAAGCATCACGTCTTACAGCAGCTTACAGGGTTGATGAAGAAATGAGGGAATGTTGACGGATCGTAGTGATCCATATAGGTGAGTTGTGGTGTCGGGAGTTAGGTCGTCTGAGATGATGTATGTCAAGGAGATTATGCGCTCTGACGTTAAGACTGCGCGACCGGACTCTAGTGTGAGGGAAGTTGTTGAGAAGATGAATCGATTCGGCATAGGGTCAATCATAGTGGTCCAAGAGAGAAGGCCGGTGGGCATCATCACTGAGAGAGACATTCTTCAGAAGGTTGTTGAACACTGCTTGGATCCAAACCTATGTAAAGCCAAAGACATAATGACAACGCCGGCCATAACCGCTAAAGAGGAACTTACGGCCGACGAAGCTGCCAACTTGATGGCTACGCACAAATTCAGGCGAATTCCAATTGTGCGTGACAATGAACTCGTAGGCATCATAACAGCCACAGATCTAATAGAGAAGAACCCCTTGCTGGTGCAACATCTAGGGAAGTCCGCAAGGAACACGGGTTTGAAAGAATAGACGGTCAATTGCTGGAGTGTTAGCCGAACCTACGCCGGTTGCTTTTCCAGTAGGCTGGGATCGACTGTGCATTGAAGACTGACGTACGCTAATGGTGTACTTGCCGTTGGCAAACTATTAGACATCTACTGGGGTCTCGGGCAGGTATCTGCCGCTATGATGATCCGTATGTGCTCAGCGTTCATTCTAAGAAATCTCCACCGGAATGCCGCTGGTGTAATTGATGGGAGCTACAGGTCCCTTCGGGACTACATCGATGAAAACTAGGAAACTTGGCCTCCAAAAAGGGGTCGTATGATTCGCAATCTGGTTCGTGACAACGGGTTGGTGTTGGTTAGCGAGAGGAAGCTCTAAAACAACGGGGCAAAGAGATGCTTAGGACCCCGATGAAATCGCCCGAAGGAATGCATTGGCTTCAAAGTTAATCCTAGAATATCGCCGATAAAACCTAAGATCATGGGTATCCGCAAACGACTTCCTCCACGACGTCCGTTAAGAATCAAGAAGAGGTGTTGTTGAAGAAATGTGGTTTTTGTGGCGTCTAACAGCAGCCGCCTGATTCTTTACGCGCTGGCTTCGGGGATATGGTTTGGAGCATCCCTAGTTCGATATCGTTAGGGGCTGGAAGTCTGCCCGTCTCCTTTTTCGAGTATGCTGTTAGACCGTCCTTTCTGACTTCGAACGCACCTGCCTCTCCTGGGACCATCACGACTTCAAAGTTCTCGTCGTGAGCATGGCTTGTCAGGAGGGCTCTTGCAACCCGCATTGCCTCAGGCAGATAGCATCCAACGCAGAATTCTAGTTCATATTTCATATCTCATCTCTACCCTCCTTTCCACTGTGCGCAGGGACGATACGGGATAATTAAATGGTGAAAGCCCAATTCAAGGAATGTCGAATTGGAAAAATCAATTCATGAGCAGTAAGTTGACGTAGTTACGGGAGAATTTTTTGAAGCGCTGTGCGGCAGACGCGATGACGAGAACCAAGTTACGCCTAGATGCCCAATTGGAAGAAATGCCTAACGAAGAAAGTCTGAAGCAGAATGGCCGCATTCTTCGGTCTCTGTCACACCCAACCCGCCTAAAGATAGCGTATTCTTGCTTTCGAATCTTTCCTTGTGGGCAAATTCCTTCCGGTCATCCACATCTACCATGAACTCGAAAGCCTTCGCGAAAACGAGGAGCCCGTCTGGGATTGGGGAGGTCTGAGGGAACGGTCGAGACTCCAAGACGCTTTCAAGTATCCGCAGTTTGAGAAGGTTCGCTCGGAACAGTGGATCTGCGAATCAACAAGCCAAGTCGCAGTCATGATGATTGCAGGACATGTATTGCCTTTCCTTTGGTCGCTTCAGCCGCCTCCATGATCGCTTCCGGGAGTGTAGGGTGAGGATGCACAGTCAACGCAAGGTCATCTACCGTGGCTGCCATCTCGATCGCGAGCGCGGCCTCGCTTATGAGGTCTGTCACGTCAGCCCCAACCATGTGAACGCCAAGTATCTGCTCGCTTTGCTTGTCAGCAATGACTTTAACGAATCCTTCGGTTTCCCCGGCTGCAACAGCTCTACCCAGAGCGGTGAGTGGAAACTTGCCAACGATAGGATCGTATCCGAGCTTCTTTGCTTGGTCTTCAGTAACGCCCACCGTAGCGATCTCTGGTTCAGTCCAGATACCGCTCGGCATCGCCTTGAAGTCCCCTGTGCTTGCTTGACCGGATATGACCTCAGCCGCAACCAACCCTTGTTTCGATGCCCTATGAGCTAGCATCGGTATTCCGACGACATCTCCGATGGCGTAGATTCCTGGGACGTTGGTTTGCATCTGCGAATTCACCTGAATGAACCCCGCCGGGTCCGTGTTCACGCCCGCGGTTTCAAGCCCTATCTGATCAGAGTTCGGTCGTCTTCCAACTGTGACCATTACCTTGTCGGCTGAGATTGCAATCTCCTCTCCGTCAGCAAGTTGGGCCGTCACCTTTCCTTTCTGGGCGCCTTTCGCGCGGGCTTTGAGATATACCTGCACCCCTAACTTTTTCAGGTTACGCTCAACAACTTTCACCAATTCAGTGTCGACACCGGGCAGGAGCTGGTCAAGCATTTCGATGATCGTAACGTGACTGCCGAATTGTGCATAAGCCATTCCGAGTTCAAGTCCACTGACCCCACCTCCTATGACGACAAAATTGCGTGGGATCTCAGTGAATGAAAGTGCTTCTGTTGTCGTTACTACGAAGTTGCCGTCAAATCTGAATGAGGGCAGCTCCATTGGGCTTGAACCCGTTGCAATTATGATGTTCTTGGCTGTAACGATTGTGGGGCCCTCTTTGGTCTTGATTTGAATTGTGCCCGGCGCCTGTAACTTCGCCTCCCCGTAAACGATTTCCACTTTGTTGCCTTTGCACAGGTAAGCGATTCCGGATCTTAGCTTTTCGACCACCGCTTTCTTCCACCCCTGAAGTTGCTGAAGATCAATTGTCGGTGGAGATGTTGCGATTCCGAATCTGTGGGCATTCTGAATCTGTTTCATGATTCTTGCAGCACGCACTATGACTTTGGAGGGGATGCAGCCCACATTTAGGCAGACACCACCAAGGGCATCTTTCTCTACCATCATGACCTCACGACCTAGCTTGGCCAGTCTGATTGCCGCAACGTAGCCCCCGAAACCAGCTCCGATTACCACATTCTCGACGTGACGCTCCATAGTCAAACCACCCTTCACATAGCCTAGCTGCACCGCAGGCTTGCAATCATCTTCTATGCCACCTCAAGCCGTATTCCGTTGACCTTTCGCCTTGGACTGGCCGTTCCGAGCCTACCGCAAGTCCACAGCAATTCCCTTCCCAAGTCCGTGATCCTATACACAATGAATCTACCTTGGGCTTCAGTCGACACAAGTCCAGCTGATTTCAGATCGTCCAAATGGTACGACAGCTTCGAATCTGCGATCTTGAGAATTGACTTAATGGCACACACGCATAGCGGCGTGATAGATAATGCGAAGAGTATGGACAGCCGAATCGGATCCGACAGCGACTGAAAGATGCCGCTAACGCGTTTCACGACAGACCGAGCTGGGATGCTGCGCGTAACCTGTTGCAGCCCGCCAATCCGTTCCAGACTCTCTGAGACTTGCTTCGGCATTAGCACTTGCAATCAGTTCCCTTCAGCTCGACCGCATATTTCAATATTACTCGAAATTAGCCATAATCCTTTTGTAGAGCGCCGATATTTCAAGTAATATTGAATTGATGTAGCGATGCGAATTTGAATAAGAAAGTTTCGCTAGAGGTTATTGGTGTGAATGCGGCGTGTCCCAGACGCCAGGCCATTTGGAAGAACGCGGAGAAGGTGGTCGCTACCGTCAGGTCTTCTCTGCGGCACACTGGTCGGAAGTCTGTGGGGGGGCCGGCCGGCCGTAGATGAGGGAAGAGAAGCACTGGCAAGGTGACCGAGTCTGACCAAAGAACAAGCTTCAGGAAGCCTCAAGGCTTTCAAAGAGGAGTTCGGCAAGGTTCTTGATCCAGTAGCTTTCATAAAAGAAAAAAACGAAGAGCTCTGCGACGTTTTCCTAAGACTGCACGAGTTGACCGTGAATGAGGGCGTCATTTCTAAGAAGTTCAAGTTCTTGATGCATGCTGCCATCACCGCGTCTTCACATGATGTCGAAGCAACCGCAATGCATCTAACAGGCGCGATAAGGGCAGGTGCCACTGAGAAAGAAATACTGGAAACAGCCTTTACAGTAATTCCAGTATCGGGAATGCCAGCTTTCGCAATATTCCTTAACGCTTTTGCAAAGGTCAGTTTCTGATGCCGATAAACAATTCCAGCGCTTCACACTTACTCAAAGACTTGCTCAAACTCAAATGGAGCCCCATAGGAGTAAAGCTAATCAAGAATGACGAAGATCTAACTGAAATCCCCGAACAGGCAACCCGCAGGCTCCGATACTGCCAGCTCTTAATGCAGGCCAAGGAAGGGAAGAGCGGGACTCTCACGCAGAAAAACATCGCGTGCCCGGCCGCAGCAGCTGCGTTCGGATTCTCACCCCTCCCCGAAAAAATCAGTAGTGGACAGATGCTTGAAACCCTAGGCCTGTTCACGTCAAGAGAAGCTGCAGCAACAACTATGGCTCAAATGCCAAGAATAGAGCAGGGAAAAATCAAGGCAATAGCTGCGGCCCCATTGGAAGAAGCGAAGTTCACCCCCGACGTAATCATCATTGAGGACCGGCCTGAGAAAATAATGTGGATAAACCTCGCCGCTATCCATGAAAACGGTGGGCGTTCCTCCTTCAACTCCGCCGTTTTCCAAGCATGCTGTGTCGACGTAACCGTCATCCCCTATCTCACGAAAGAGGTTAACGTCAGCTTAGGATGTTACGGATGCCGCGACGCCACTGACTTCGCGGAAGACGAATGCCTAGTTGGAATACCCTTCGAACGGTTGGGCAGCATACTTGAATCGATTGAGGCACTCTCCAAGAAAGCTATGGTGCAAGCACGAGGAAAAAGAACCTACAGCCAGTTCATGAAATCAGAACTTTCTGCAGGATCTAACGTAGCCAACTACTTCCCACCCCTGTGAAATTCATTATGTTGTGTAAGACCAGAACTGTGGGAAAACGATAAAGGAGCCTAGTTTGAGTGACATTCGCCGTGTCCAAGCGTATCAGAGCCGGTGAGAAGAAGAGAAAAGGCGGAAAGGGTCTCGGCTGGGGCGAGAAAATCATCATAGGCATTGTTCTGGTTGTCGTGATCTGGGCAGCGTACTCATTTAATCAGCCTTCGCCTCCTGCGACCACTACGACCCAGACATCCGGAGTGCCCGATTTCACCTTGCCTGTGATTGATCAGAATGGTCTAACCGGCCAGAAAGTATCCTTATCCTCATTCCGAGGTAAAGTTGTGCTTTTAGAGTTCATGACTCCGAACTGTCCCCACTGCCAGACAATGGCTCCTGTCCTAGAAAATCTCTATCGTCAATATGGTCGTGAAAGCGTCGTCTTCCTGACAGTGGTGGGACCGTGGGATGGTGTTGACCAGGCTGCAAAGTTCATTCGTGGTTATCGTAGCAGTTGGGCCTACGTGTACGATTCATCAGGCACGACCTTCAACATGTACGGTGTCAGCGGAACGCCAACCTTCTTTGTTATTACAAAGAACGGTGAGATTGCAACTAGGTACGAAGGCGAGACCCCCACCGACACCCTAGCCAGAGATATTAATCGACTCAGCTCTTGAGGCAAAAGTTTGCAGCGGAGCAAATTCACACGAGCTGTCCTGGCTCTTGGTGTCTCAGGAATAGTGACCTCACTCTACCTTAGAAGTAACTTGGAGCTATGATCTCAATCGAGGCTATGCGGGCACCTGCATGGGTTTGACTTGGACTGGCGACATGTCTTGTTGTTCGATGGATTGCGGAGCCTTCTGGTTCAAGATGCAGCCGGGATCAGATTCGGCTAGGTCACCGAAGTACGCGTATGCGCGGGCCCTGCAACCGCCGCATAAGTTCCGGTATTCGCAGGTTCCGCAGTAACCTTTGAAGTTCTTTCGGTCACGAATCTTCTTGAAGGTCGGATGGTTCTGCCAGACCTCTAGGAAATCGTCTCGCAGAATATTGCCCACTACTAGTGGTATGAATACGCAGGGTTCTATGTCACCGTTCGGTTCAAGGGCGCAGTAGAGCCTGCCGGCCCCGCAGCCTCCGACAAATTCTCCGAGGAATCTTGCTGACTCGGCAAACTCTTTATCCTGCCCGAACGTGTCGAAGTGCGTTAGACTCAGCTGGCCGACGCCAGCGCAGATTCGACTATACTGGGGTGCAGTGGAGAGGAGGCTGATCTTTCTCTTGCCAATCTGTCCTGCCAACCAGGTCAAGAGTTCCTCTCGTTCCTTTGGGCTCAGGTCCTTTTCCTTCATAGTGGCTCCCCGGCCGGTTGGGATGAAGTTGTAGGACATGAACAGCATAGCGCCGAGTTCCTCCGCCTTGTCTACAATGGAGGGAATCTCCGGAAGGTTGTGCTTCGTCGCAGTCGCTGCAACACCAACTTGGATGCCGGCGGCTACGAGATTGCGTATTCCTTCTACGGTCCGCTCGAAGCTCTTTGCCCCGCGAAAACTATCATGCGTCTGAGGAGTGGCGCCATCAAGAGACACCTGCACAAATGCGCAGTTGAGTTCTTTGAGTCGTGCAGCGGCTTCAGGTGTCACTAATGTTCCGTTTGTGGCGATCGAGAACGCCATCTCGTTTCGCCTGACTTCCTCTATGATTTCGAAGAGGTCGCGGCGCATGAAGGGTTCCCCTCCTGAAAAGGCGATGTAGGCAACGCCGGCGGACGCCAGTTTTCTGACGGCTAGCTTCGCCCCGACTGTATCAAGTTCATCGGGTGCTCTTATGCGGGCCCTTTCATAGCAGTGAACACAGTTGAGGTTGCAAGCCCTTGTCACATTCCAGACTATCAGAAACGGTGAGAAGCCTGTGAAGGGTCGGCTGATTCCGTACTCGGCTATGCCCTCGAGCACTGATGCGAGGCCTTTCCGCCACATCGGATCTCTCAGGTTCGGCTGTATGGTGGCCTTGTCTAGGTTGGCTTTGCGGAGTATGGAATTCAATATTCCCGCAGTGACACGGTATGCTGTCGAGCACCTGAAACACATGCTCACGTCTTCGCCAGCATATTTCCTCAGCCCGAGTTCGATTCTTCGGCCACATGCATCTCGCGCCGTGCAGAACCGTAGGATCTTTCTGGAAACCGGATTGTCTAGCCATTTCTCGACGAGGCGAGCCATCGACTCCGCTGAACGCGTGCTTTCAGTCCGGTGGGGGTCCGACCTAACGGTTATGGCCGGACCTTGACCAGTTTTCGCTCGACTCCCCCCCCACCGACTAAACTCGTTACGTTAGGGGCCTCGTTCTGGTCATGCTGCGAGCGCAACGATTGACGGATTGCCGTGACCAGAGCATCGGCCACTGCATTGACCTGTTCGTCGGTAAAGCTCAAGCTGGTAAATGGCCCCAACTTCTGTATCCCCAAGTTCGTCTCGATGTTCATGTATACTGCTGGCCTGATCCCTACCCTATCCAGCAACTGCCTCGCACACGCTTGGTGGCAACCATCTATCACGGCAACTGTCTCGATCTTCTTCACCGTAGCAGATTGCCTGGGAACCTCGTTTAACACGGCTGGCAGGGAACACACGCCAACGACATCACCGCCCAGGCGCCTCACCACTTCAAGTGCAGCCATCCCGGCCAGAGAGCCCGTATTGGAACCGCCGCTGAAACAGGCGAAGAGGCCCACCTTAGGCAACGGTGCCCTTGTGGTCATCTTCTACTTCTCCTGAGAATTGCAGCAAATCTCATACTTGCTTCAACTAGGACTCTGGTCAACCTCGGGACGGCCATAAGGCTTACCCTGCTTTTCGGGTCTAAAACTAACAAACTAGTTTTATAACTCAGTCGCCAGACAGCAAGCTTTGATAGTCGTTGTCCAAATTAGTGCCTGAATTCGCTCTCTCGAAACGGAAACCTGAGGAACTCGGCAGCATAGCGAAGAGGTCGCGTGCCAATTATCCTATTCTCGATGACCCGGAGGGGCTTGCTCGGCGAGCACGGTTCTTTCAGGCGGTAGGCCACGAGGTTCGACTGATGATTCTCGGCCTACTCGAAGTTGAAGAGCTATGCCTTTGCGACATGGTCCAAGCGTTGCAGGTTCCAGCTTCAACCGTTGCCCACCACATCAGCATGTTAGAGGACGCAGGCGTAGTCACAAGGAGAGAAAGCGGCAAGTACACCTCGTTCATGCTCAGGAAGGATTTGATTACAAAGCATCACGTCTTGCAGCAGGATTCCCAAGAGTGACGGCAATGGACAAGGTAATACTGGTCAGTAGTCTAACAAAACAGTATGACGATACCATATCTGTTCCGCGTGAATGGTAGGTGAACATTTTGAAAAGTGCAGATAAGGAAGAAGACTTGCGAGAAAGAAACGTGATTATCATTCAAGACTGACGTATGCTAAAGGTGTGCTTGACGTTGGCAAACGGTTGGACATCTACTGCTGTCTCGGGCTCGTCTAGGAAATCGTCTCGCAGAACATTGTCCACTACTAGCGGTATGAATACGCATGGCTGTATGTTCCCATTCGTTTCAAGTACGCAGTAGAGCCTCCCAGCATCGTCCTGCGCTTGAATTTGAGGTCCTGTGCCTTCACAGTTTGCGCTCGTTCACCAATACTAAGCCGTTGTCGCGAACAAGGGACCGGACTTCCGGCAGGAAGGTCTCTATGTTCTCCTGCGAGGTGCTCGTAACTTCAAAGGACATGAAGGACGGAGTCTTCTCCAAACTACCTTTCACAGTGGGCACCTCCAAGCGCAGGTTGACAATGTCGTAGGGACGGCCCTGTATTAGTTCCTCCAGCTTGACGAGAAAACGTTTCTCCCCGAACCCTCCTGCAACGTCCATGTGGACTCTCATGGTCAGTTTGGCGACCATGTCTTCAGCTGCGGCACGGGCCTTAGCTGCGTCCTGTGCGGTCCTCTTCGCCTGCGCTTCTCTACGAACCTCCGCGAAGATCCTGTGCTCCCGCTCAGTCTTCCATATGAGGTCACGTCCAGGGAAACTGATTGCCTGCACGGGGCAGAGCGTGCCACAGGTATTGCAGCCAACCATGCAATTCAAGGGCTCCTTCACCACAGCTTTGTTGTTCACCATATCGTAGACTTCACGACCGCAGGTCACGTAGCAGAGCGTACAACCGATACATTTCCCTGCATCAACTGTTGGATTCCACGGAATGTTCTCGCGCGGAACCCCGTGCCATAGCCTGCCTTTTGTCGCTGTCATCCCCACCATTTGTATCCATCCGTGTGTTGAACTGCCTGCAACTCTTCTCATACAATATTTAGGGTTGCCGAATAGCTCTCAGCAGCGAGACAGATTTGTTTGCTTCACGCCGGCACGTTCAGACGATCGCTGTGCCAGAGACCATTTTCGCCACGAAACATTTGCAACTATTGATAGTGCGCTTCAGAACCTACATGTACGATGCAGTACGCGCATTGCAGCGATTTCATCACTCTCTGACGGACTTCTTCGCTAATCCGATGGGCGTCCTCAATCGCGAGACCTTTCTGGACGATGATGTGCATTTGCACTTGGATTATCTCCGGCCCGACGTATTCAGCTCGCGCGTCATGTACTTCAAGAACTCCATCGACTGATTTTGCGACCTCATTTACCTTATCAAGGAATTCACGGCCTGGAGACCGCCCCATCAAGAGCGACGCATTCTGCCCTGAATTACTCCCTCTCTCAGCACATGTTTAATGCGACACCTTGACCTAGAAGCCAATCATTGAACACCGGGTGCATGAGCAAGCCTACGTGGTGAAGTGATATGCGAGGGACAGAGTATGCACCGATGCGGTCGCTCAGGTACCTGCTATGGTGACTCATCGGTGGAACTAAGGGTGGGCATACTCGTGGGCACATTATTATAACCCTCAGGGGAGAGCCTGGCAATCCCAACCAAATAGCTGAACGACTTAAGGTTGACTACAAGACCGCCCGGTACCACTTAGACCTCCTGCAACGGAATGGGCTGGTTGCTCATGCTGGTGAGGGTTACGGGGCAACTTACTTCATCTCACCGTCTTTGGAGGAGAGTTACGATATCTTCGAGGAGATTTGGAGGAAAATTGGGGAAAAGAAGAAAGATGTCTAAGCTCCTTCGGCAGGTTGTGCCGCCCTTATGAGTAACGGATTGAAAATGCGCACCGCGTTCCCTCTACTACTAGCAGTCTTGTTCGCACTTCGTCTTTTGCAGATTGCTGCTGCGCAACCTTTCTGCCGGCCAGACATGTGTGGCAACTATCCGATGTACTACTTCGTGAAGTCAGTTCTGTCGACTCTTAACATGATCCTGCTTCTCGTATTGCTCGCAATATATGTGAGCGCGTACAGAGAGACTAAGTCAGAGTTTCTGGTAGGCCTGATCGTCTTCGATCTGGCTATGCTTCTTTACGCCGTGTCCTCAAACCCTTTCGTGCATGCCTATTTTGGAGTTCAGGAAATAGGCCTTGGCCCCTTTGTGATGTTACCTGATTTCTTCATACTTGTGGCGGTTGTTGTGCTGCTGGTTCAGGCGTTTCGCTACCGGTAGAAGAACCCAGAGTAACGAAAATCCGTCCCCTTCTTTTGGAGGGAATTTGGGTATTGGTTGGAGGCAAATCTGGGAAATCGACTTAAAGCATCTCAGACCGAACAGGTTTTACGGCCGGCCGGCCGTGATGAGTATGTCAAGGCAAGGAAAGGTCGTGTTGGTGCTGATGGTTGGAATCACAGCAGTACGGTTATCCATATTCGCACTCCAAATAATGGGGGTAATTACATTTGCTGGTTTCGGTGCTGGCAATGCTTCGATAATCACTTGGATATTGCCTGTCGCAATGCCTCTAGTAGTTATCACCTACCTGCTGGTTTCAGGGCGGAGGGGAATGATGGGGAGGATGGCGTCTCACGGTTCAGATCCTGAAACGGCGTTGCAAATACTGCAGAAGCGATTTGCTCTCGGAGGAATATGATTGGTGATCTGTCTTGTCGCATTACCCCTGTTCGCCGTTATGAGCCTCTTCTCTGCCAAATACAAGAAATTAGCTAAAGATGCGTTCAGGTGCTTTACGAAAACCCTTACGTTGAGTCCATGCGATGTTGGGTTGGAGCAATGGATTAAAGGTAAGGCTACAGCGAAACTGATGCGGTTCCCCGTACTCGCCCGACTTGTCTACCGCCATTTCAAGATTGTTTCGTGGGCATTCACGGTAGCCTTCTTTGCCTCGCTCGCCTACACTGTCTACTCCTTTTACAACCTGTTCGTTTATGGTTCCTGTGAGCCGGGTGGTGTTTGCTATTTAACGTGGATAGGATCGTGTATTCTGGCGGTTGAACAATGGGCGGCTCAAATAACCCTGCTAGTTCTGGCAGGTATCACAATCTATGTTATTGTAGGTCACTACCGCCACCATTAATCTCCGTTTGATTGATTGAAGAGGAGTACCGGTTTCATGCGAACATCCGACAGCGATGGAGAATGGGAAACGCAATAGAAGTTACTAATCTGACGAAGCAGTATGACTTCGTTACGTATCTTTCGGCAAAAATGTGCGGCGACAGACCAGTATGAGGATATGAGGAGAATCCTTCTGGATGAAGAGCATGCTCACAATCAGCAAGACACTCCCTGAGCCGATCCCCAACGAATTCGATCGGAGCTTAGCTTTGTCAGGGTGGATTCCGATAAGACGTCTGGGTAGAATGGAGACATGGTTCTGGTAACTTGCCGGCGGAACGACCCTGCGTTAGAGATATTCTGTTCCTCGTCACGGCATTGAAGATGCTGGGATGATCGCATGTTTGAGCGACGTTCAACATCAGGAAGCAGCATTCTGGAATTCGCAGTAGCAGTGGCTCCAGCAATACTCGTCTTTGGAATAATGATGATTCTTACCTTTGGCACAAACACTTCGGGAGACTTCTTTTTCGCTCGCTCGACGCGGGGTGTCGTTGTAAGATTTCTGTTAGTTACGGTAATCCTTTTCTCACCCATCCTATTGTTGAGCGGGCTACTGAGATTGGTTGGTAAGGCGCTGAGGAACGGCTTTTTCTCTCTTCAACTGGTAAATGCAGGCGTATCGTCAGGAGGGTTCAGCAGACTTGTCGCTTGGTTCATCAGACCTTTTCAGGGAATCGGTTTATCGATGATTTTCGCTAGGAATATTCTTGGGTTTCTTGAATATTCTTCTGGCACGAGCTACGCGGGCGCCATGTTTCGTCCAGTTTTGTTCTTAGTTGACAGTGCATTGGCCTCCATTCTGTTGTGCGGTGTCTGGTCTCTTGATGATCTGAGCGTTAGAATCTACAATAGGAAGACAACCGAGGTGCATATGGCAGGGAGCTATGTTGGAGGCATTCTACCACTCTTATTTGGAGCCATTGGAGTGTATAGTCTGTTTGAAGCTGGTTCGCCAGCAGCCGCTGTTGCATCAGTGGTTGAGATCGTGATGGTTCTATACCCTCCCTACGTGCTCTTCGCTTTAATACATCACAAGTTCGTGAGTATGCACAAGGCGACGCTGTTAGATAAACTGCAAGCGGGAAACGTGGAAGTGAAGGCGTGGTAGCCCGGCGAAGGACAATTGCATTCGAGGGGGGAGGATACATAACACTGATATATATTCCTCCGTTACATATTGCTCGGTAAATATGTGCGGCGATGGACATTGTGGATGCGGACAGGTTCGTTGCTGGCATGATTACCCTGAGCGAGGTTGGATACAGTTTCTGATACTGAGGCTGCTTTACGAGAGGCCTACCTACGGCTATCAGCTCTTGGAGATGCTTGAGGAGAAGACCTTAGGATTCCAGAGACTCGAAACAGGGTCAATGTATACGCTGCTGAGGCGGATGGAGCAGAGAGGGCTTCTCAAGTCAGAGTGGCAACATGCGGAAACGACTGGGCCGGATCGCAGGGTCTATAGAGTAACAAAGAGCGGTGCAGAAGCCTTGAGCAGTGGACTGCGAGCAGTGGCCAAGAGAAAGGCACTGATGAATGACTTGGCTAGGTTCTACGAGAAGAACTTCAAGAACCGTGAGAGGAGGTGAGAGAAAGAATGTGTTGTGGATGTGGATGCCACGAAGGATTCCGCACAGGTCACCATATGGGTCACCAAAGGGGCTACGACTTCCCTCTGATGACCATTGAGGAAGAGATTGAGACTCTAGATGAGATGAAAGAAACCATGGAGAAGCGACTGGAAAACGTGAACAAGCGACTTGAGCTTTAAAGAAAGGCTCCTAGCCGCTTCAGCCTCCACCTTTTTTGGATATCTCAAAGAAAAGATGATGTGAAAATGCAAACAGAATATGCGATTGGAGTCTCGAATCTGACAAGAAAGTTCGGAGACCTAGTGGCCGTTGATCACATAGCCTTCGAGGTGAAGAAAGGAGAGGTCTTCGGCTTCTTGGGCCCCAACGGCGCAGGTAAGACAACCACAATACGAATGTTGACAGGCATATCGATTCCAACAGAAGGAACGGCCTCCATAATGGGCTACGACATTCAACACCAGCCAGTCAAGGCAAAGGAGCAGATGGGTATTGTCCCTGACATCAGCAACGTCTACAATGAGCTTTCCGCATGGGACAACCTCATCTTCACCGGTAGGCTCTACGATGTACCCAAAGTCCACCGAGAGAGTCGCGCTGAAGAGCTCTTGAAGATGTTTGGCCTCTATGATCGACGCAGAGAAAAAGTTCAAGGTTTCTCGAGAGGCATGAAGCGGCGCATCTGCATCGCCATGGCCCTGATGAATCAGTCCAGCATTCTCTTCCTCGACGAGCCTACTTCTGGGTTGGATGTACAGAGCGTCCTAGTAATTCGAGACACCATTAGAACGTTGAACCAGCAAGGTCTAACGATCTTCCTCACAACCCACAACCTCGAAGAGGCAAGCCAAATGTGCGACCGAATAGCCATAATCAACCACGGCAGAATCGCAGCCATCGATACACCTGAGAAGCTCAAAAGAACTCTGGAAAGCGTCCAGTCTGTTGAGGTTGCTTTTGAAACCCCGCCTCAGAACCCCCTCAAAGATCTGGAGAAGCTCCCAAGAGTAAGCGAGGTTGTAAAAGTAGGTGACAAGTTCAAACTCTATACAGATGACCCACCTGGCGTCCTCACTTCGACTTGGAAGTATGTTCAGAACAACAATCTCAAACTAGTCACCATCAACACTCTAGGCCCGAGCTTGGAAGACGTATTCATAAAACTCACTGGCATCAGGTCATCGACAATCGGTGAGCAAACAACGGCTCGAAACCGAGACGGATCCGGGAGAGACGCTAACAGGAGAAGGTGAAGTCGATGAAGCCAAATCGTTCAAGCCGTCTCGGCAGGGAGGTGCGGGTAGCATGGGCGATCGCAAACAAAGATATGTACACCTACTACACCCGTCCCGCATCAATTATGTTCGGAGTACTCTTTCCCTTCAGTCTCTTCCTCTCCTTCAGCGTCGGACGAAACGTACCGATAGCTCTGCAGATCCCCATTCTCATCGCTCAGACGCTCTTCTTCGCATCATCATCCATAGGCCCCGTAACCATTCCAAGCGAACGCGCCAACCAGACATTTGATAGATTCCTAACCTCGCCCGTCTCGTTGCTTGCAGTCCTCATGGGCAAAACACTGGCAGGTTTTCTGTATGGAATTGGAATCTCAATAATCCCAATACTTGTCGGCATCGTATTCTTTGGATCACATATAGCCAGCCTCGAAGCTTTGATTGCATGCATGACTCTATCCGCTCTCGGCTTCTCAGCCATGGGAATTGTGTTCGCCTCTATGCCGGGCCAAAGCCCAGGGCAAGTGATGATGCCTTTGAACTTTGTCCGCATTCCCCTCCTCTTCATCAGCGGCGTCTACATCCCTGTAAGGGAACTACCATCTTGGGGACAAGCAATGTCGCTTCTTTCCCCTTTAACTCACACCATGGAGCTCGCGAGATATGCCTTGGGTGGAGAAACGTTCTTCGGTCCAGTCGTAAACATCTTCGTCCTAACAGCATACACGGCGGTATTCCTCTTCGTAGGCATACGGTTCCACATAATGAACCAGCGCAAAGAGTGAGGTATCTAACCTGTGATAGTAAGTTTCTTACCAAATGGACTCGGGAAGAACAGCGTCAACATGGAGGTGAAATATTGAAGTTGGATGTACAGGATTTGACGAAGCTAGTGGAATTCTCCAAGACAGAGAGGGTCAAGAAGGATATCTACAAGACAAAGATGTTCAACCTCGTCCTTGTCTGTCTTGAGACTGGTCAGGAGATTCCTCCTCGCCCAGAACCCTATGACGTTTGCTTCTACGTGATAGAGGGCGATGGGGTATTCACAGTAGGGGACGAGAAGGCAGAACTAGGAGCGGGGTCAATGATTTTCGCGCCTGCAGATGTGGCGCGTGGAATCAAAACCATCAAACGTCTGAGCATCTTAGGTATACAAGAAGCACATTGAGACATCCGTCAGCGCCCTACAATCTTGTGAGTTCCACCAGCGTCCTTGTAGAGTAATCGAACATAACGAAGTGTAAAGCTCCGATAGACTCACACTTAATCCTTGGGCACCATCGAAGAGTAGGTATACTTACAGTGATATTATGACTTCCGTCTGAGATTAGTGACGTAGGTCGAACCGGGGAAATTGCTATTGAATCGTGGATCCCGGCGCCCGCACCATCTATACATTAGTTTCTAGACAATGTCGTACAGCGAGTTGAACAATTCAGAACAATCGATGAAGGTTAAATGTTGGACCTCAGTGAAGGATCTCCGATTCCATTGTCCCTACATTGACGCCGGTCACTACGGCCACAACCAGCGTCGCTTCTGATCCGTGGGAAGAATCGAAGCACGTTACGCCAAGAGAGAATCTCTGACTAGTGGACATCTTGACAAGTGTTATCTGTCTTACTTACTTATTGTCCGCAATTTTGGTTCTACAGATCTTTATGCTTAAGATTGAATTTGCGAGGTCTTCTATCTCGTCGCGTCGTAGTTCTGATTTCTCGATGATCTCCTTCGCGGTTGGGTCGTTGCCTATGTATTCGATGGGAAAGGGTGTCTCGTCAATTGTCTGTACTTTGCGAAATCCTGCTTGTCTGATTGCCTGCAGGTATTCATCTCTTTTGATTGCTCCGGCGACACAGCCAACGTAAGCCTCCACAGACTCCTTTACGGTGCTCGGGAGGTCTCTTGTCAAAACTATGTCTGAGATCATGAATCTGCCCCCTGGCTTCAGCACTCTGTAAGCTTCTTGAAAGACTCTCTTCTTATCCGGTGAGAGGTTGATGACACAGTTTGAGATGACTATGTCTGCGGAGTTGTCAGCAGCAGGGATATTCTCAATCTCTCCAAGCCTGAATTCCACATTCTCATATTTTCCTTTCTCAGCATTCTGTCGAGCTTTTTCGATCATCTCCGGCGTCATGTCTACGCCGATGACTTTCCCATTCCTGCCAACCTTGTTTGCGGCTAGAAAACAGTCGAATCCTGCGCCCGACCCAAGGTCGAGAACCGTCTCTCCTTCTTTCAGCGACGCAATGGCGACAGGATTCCCGCAACCCAAACCCAGATTGGCACCTTCAGGGACTGCCTCAAGCTCGTCATCCGTGTAGCCTATCCTCCT
>Ga0315282_10002853_pt1 | contig 31364 bp, 28 predicted proteins | sample YL17G07_20_MG_FD_203693 | JGI IMG/M metagenome (GOLD analysis project Ga0315282, IMG submission 203693) | Sediment microbial communities from Yellowstone Lake, YNP, Wyoming, USA - YL17G07_20 | ecosystem: Environmental > Aquatic > Freshwater > Lake > Sediment | place: USA: Wyoming | collected... | reverse complement strand
CGAGACCGATATTTAGGGTGGACACAGGAGCAGCGGTTAAGGGGTCTTTATCGGATTGTGATCAATACTCGATTTTTGATTTTACCCTGGGTCCGGGTGGCTCATTTGGCATCCTACCTTTTGGGCAGGATGGCTCGGAGGATCGCTGAGGATTGGCAGCAGGTGTATCATCATGATGTGGTTTGGTTGGAGACCTTTGTGGACCCCGAGCGGGGGTTTCAGGGGACCTGTTACAAAGCGGCCAATTGGATTTATCTCGGGCAGACGACCGGACGAGGAAAGAACGACCAGACCCATCGCCAAAACCGAAGCCTAAAGGGGGTCTTGGGGTATCCTTTAAGGAGAGATTTCCGAGAGGTCCTCTATGGTCAATAATTGCGAAGGATGTCTTCAGAAGCAGCGCAAGATCGACCAACTCCTGGAGGAACTCCAGCGTTTAAAGGCAAAGTTCAGATATCAAGAACGAAAAGAACAAGAAGGTTTTTTTGGGGCTTCGACTCCTTCCTCTCAACTTCTCTTTAAAGCCAATGCCTCTGAGAAGAACAAAAACCACAAGGGAGGAGCCCGTCCAGGTCACAAGGGCCATGGCCGAAAGGCTTACTCCGAAGCAACTGCAGAGGAAGTCATTGCGATCGACATGGGGGAGATCTGTCCAGATTGTGGAGGAATGCTGAAGCTAAAACAAATCAAAGATCGGACCGTGATTGAAAGTGAGCCGGCTAAGCCCAAGAAGATTCTCTACCATCTTTACCATAAGGAGTGTACCCATTGCCACCACGTTTTCCGGGCGAAGGCTCCTTCGGTGCTTCCCAAAGCTCTTTACGGTAACCAGATCACGGCTCAGACGGCGGTGATGCACTATTTTCATGGCATCCCCATGGGGCGAATCTGTGAAATGACCGGGATCCCCCTGGGCAGTTTGGTCGATCTGTTCCATCGCCTCTCAGGCTATTTTGCACCCGTTGTGGACCTCCTCAAGGAACAATACCGCCTTGCTCCAGTCAAACATGCGGATGAGACGGGTTGGAGAAATGATGGACAAAGCGGTTATGCGTGGCTCTTTTGTACCCCTGAGACCAGTCTGTTCTCTTTTCAGAACACCCGATCGGCCAGTGTTCCCCGAAGCATTTTCGGAGACAAGAAACTCCCTGGCGTCTTAGTGGTCGACCGCTATAATGCCTATAACAAAGCTCCCCTCGACATCCAATATTGTTATGCGCATCTGCTCCGAGATGTGGAGAAGTTGGAAAAAGACTTTCCAGACTCTCCCGAGGTCAAAACCTTTGTCAGCATTCTGGTCCCTCTTCTTTCCCAGGCGATGCATTTAAGAACCCAGCCCTTATCCGATGAACACTATTATCGGCAAGCGAAAGAAATCCAGACCAAAATCATGGAGGCAACGAAAAGCCCTGCTCAACATCTGGCTATCCAGGCGATGCAGGATCTGTTTCGTACCAATGAACACCGATTGTATCACTGGGTTCAGGACCGGCGTGTCCCGCCAGACAATAACTTGGCCGAAAGGGACCTACGTCCTACCGTAATTGCCAGAAAGATCAGCTTTGGAAGTAGTTCCGATGCCGGCTCTAAAACTCGGACTGTTCTTATGTCCGTCCTTCACACCCTCAATAAACGCCGAGCAGATCACTCTTTCGAATCAATCTTTAAAAACCTCCTCGACGAACTCGCCAAGAATCCCAAAACTCAGATAACTTCCCTTTTCCCTCCGCCGAAAAAACCGTAACTGAGGGATTACGGATCACGTATTTTTTGAATTGTTTTTTGGGCCTATCCACTGTAAAATGATATTTTCAGGCTATTGACGTGGTGAAGCTCCCCGGCCATAGGGGAAATATCGTTTTGGTTGTGCCCCCTGACCCCGCCTATCCCGCTAGGGCGGGACGTGGCACTTGCCGGTCACAGAGGGAAAGGATGAACGAAGAAGAACTTATCTTCAAGAAAGAAGGAAGTATTGCGTACATCACCGTTCACAGGGAAAAAGCTCTGAATGCCTTGAATAGCGCGATTCTTCAGAGACTCGAAGAGATACTCTCAGAGCTCGAAGCAGACAACGGGGTCGTGGTTGCCGTCATTACCGGGACGGGTCAAAAGGCCTTTGTGGCAGGGGCTGATATCAAAGCGATCAGGGAAGCGGGTGATAAAAGGAGGGAGCTCGCCAGGAGAGGTCAGGAAATTTTCTTCAAGATTAGAAATTCAAGCAAGGTATTCATTGCAGCGGTGAATGGATATGCCTTGGGTGGAGGGTGTGAGCTGGCGTTGGCCTGCGATATCAGAATAGCTTCCGAGAACGCAACCTTCGCGTTTCCTGAAGTGAAGCTGGGGCTCATGCCCGGTTTCGGCGGCACACAGCTACTTCCAAGGCTGATTGGCACCGGAAGGGCCAAATATATGATTTTGTCGGGAGAAATGCTCACTGCCAACGAGGCCCACCAGTTTGGGTTAGTGGAGAAGGTATGTCACCTCGAAGACTTAATGGAAGAAGTGACCGCCCTGGCAAAGAAAATTGCCGGGAACGGCCCATTGGCTGCAAGAGCTTGTAAGAGAGCCATTGATGCAGGGATGGAGCTTCCCCTGGGTAAAGCGCTTTTGCTGGAACTTGAGGAATATGATAAGGTGGCCCGTTCAGGGGACGCAGAGGAAGGCATCGCCGCCTTTTTGGAAAAGAGAAAACCGAACTTTAGGGGAAGATGATTGAACCACGAATGACGGATGACCGGTATAACCGGTATCCAAGACTCAAAGCGTGAGAGTTATTAACCCATTATCTAAAAAGGAGGAGGAATCTTATGGCACAACGAACGGTTGACGTGCACTGTCATTGGTATCCGAAAGAGTACATGGATTACCTACAAACCAGGGGATCGAATGAGACGGTCTACTGCGTCCACGACGGAGGTACCCATTACCGTATGTGGTACAAGGGGGTGTGTGTGGCCCACATCGACAGAGCTGGCCACTATGATTTAAGGGCACGCATAGAAGATCTGAATAAGGGAGGTCTTGACACACAACTGCTCTCGGTGACGATTCCCGGGCCGGAAACGCTCGAGAGGGATAAAGGCGTCTATTGGGCCAAAAAGTGCAACGATGCTCTTGCAAAGGCGGCGAGTGACTATCCAGGACGTTTCTATTTTTTGGCATCGCTGCCCTATCAGGATGTGGGCGAGGCGTGCAAGGAGCTGGAGAGGTGCCATCAGATGGGATGTGCGGGCATCCAGATGTTTTCCAATTACAATGGGGAACCTGTTTTCCTTGAAAAATTTCATCCCATTTATGAAATCGCAAACAAGCACGAACTCCCCATGTTGGTTCACCCTGCTGTACCTCTCACTGCCTCGGTCATGGATACGATGAAGATTCCTTATCAGCTTTGGGGGTATACGCTCGATACGAGTATGGCCGTAGTCAGCCTGATCTTCCAAGGGGTATTGGCAAAGTATCCAAAGCTAACGTTGATCCACGGACATTTGGGTGGAATGGTTCCCTACTTTGTCCGCAGATTGCAAGATTCCTTCAAGGGCTATGCCAAGGAATGGGGCATCGAATTGAAGGAGTCTCCCGATGTTACCTACAAAAAGAGGGTGTATCCTGACACAACGTCTTTCTATCTGCCCGCCATGAAGTGCTGCTTGGAATGGGTGGGGCCTGACCATATGATTATTGGAACCGACTATGCTCACCGGGTTGGGGATCCTGAAGGCGCCATTAAGGCTGTCAAAGCCCTGGGTAAAGACGCTGGGTTGAAAGCAGCAGAGATAAATCTAATCCTGGGCAAGAATGCTGAGAAGCTCTTCAAGCTTCCACCGAAGAAATAGGGATATTCTCCCCGGCAGCATGGACCCCCGGGTACTCACTGGGAGGAGAAAAGAACGATCAAGGAAAGAGGGAAGATAGAGGTGATCTCTCGGGGACTTTTGGGCTGTGCTTTTTTGTCGCAGTAAGATTCCTGTCGGTCAACAGGTTCGACCCCGTCGTTCTTCCTTCTCCTGGAATCATGGGAGAGAAGAAGAGAAGAAATGGCTCGAGAGGAGAAAGGGCAGTGAAATACGAAAAGCTATTTTCACCCATCACGATGAGAGGGGTGACGTTTTCCAATCGGATTCAACGGACCTCGATGGTTTCCGGCCTGGCGACCGAGGACGGCTTTGTCACGGAGGATCAAAAGAAGAGGTACCAAAGGGAAATGAAAGGCGGAGCGGGCGCAATCGTGGTGGAAGCGGCCGTGGTCATCCCTTCCAAGAGTCCATATAACGTTCGGATCAGTGATGACCGTTTTGTCCCCGGATTGACAGAGCTTGTGAAAGCCATGCGGGAAGTGAACAGAGAGGTCAAGATTGGCATCCAAATCATGCAGCACCTGAAACTTTCCAAGACGGGCTGGAGACAGAAGGTGGAGGATTTCAAGCCGGAGGAGTTACCGAACATCGTCAAGGATCATGTCGCAGGGGCCAGACGGGCCCTATCGGCGGGTTTCGACTTTATTGAAATCCACATGGCTCACGCTTATGCTCTTTCGTCGTTCCTGTCGCGTGGAAACAAAAGGGGGGACCCCTATGGAGGTAACCTTGAAAATAGGTTGAGGTTGCCTATGGAGGTCTATCAAGCGGTGCGTCAGCTTGTAGGAGAGAACTATCCTCTCGGTGTCAGGATCAATGGTGAGGATTTCCATGTTGAAGGAAACACCCTTGCCCAAAGCAGCCGGATCGCAAGGAGATTTGCGGAACTCGGGGCCGATTATATCAGTGTCTCTGCTGGCAGTCGTTTTGAGGATGCGAAGACCCCAACGGAAGGAAACCCCCCGGATCCCATGTCGGGTTATAGTGGCCATCGTATGAGCCCTTGGTTCTGGTGGCCTGATGGGTGCCATGTGTATTTGGCAGAGGGGATCCGAAAGGCTGTGAGGGAAGCTGGATTGGATACTCCCATCGTGATTGCCGGGAAGATCAGAGAACCCCAGCACGCCGAGGAGATCTTGGAACAGGGCAGGGCCGATATCGTCGGTCTGTGCCGAGCTCTTCTCTGTGATCCTGATTGGCCCTTGAAGGCGAAGGAAGGAAGGGAGAAGGAAATTGTCAGGTGTGTCGCGTGTAACTGGTGTCTCGAGGCAGATTCGAGGTATGAGAAAGTCAAATGCGACCGCTGGCCTAAGGACAACCTGAATGCCCCTGACCCCTTTCTGCCTAAGATGGGATCGCCCGGCCAATTTAAGAAAGAAGATCTGTGATGGACGTTCCCTGAGAAAGACGAACAGATCGCTCTCTGCATTATGGATGCGAAAAGGAGTGGAGGAGGATGAGCTCGATTGCATACCCAAAACATGGAGAAGAAGATAAGGAAAAGTATGCCCACCGTCGGTGGTGGCCTGGAATCACCTTGGGCGATATGCTCGACAAGTCAGCGGATCTCTATCCCAGGAAAGAAGCCTTAGTGGATGATCGGGTGAGACTGACTTACGCAGGGCTGCAGGAAAGTGTGAATCGGCTCGCCATCGGTCTGATCGATTTGGGCCTCGAAAAAGGAGATACGGTTTTGCTGCAGCTCCCCAACTGGGCTGAATTCGTCCTTTCCTACTTTGCCTTACAGAAAATAGGATGTGTCCCAGTGATATTGGTTTCTGGATACAGACAACTGGAGGTGAGTCATCTCGGCCGCTTAACAGAAGCAAAAGCGTGGATCGTCCCCGATGCCTACAGAAAAATTGACTATCTCTCCTTTGCAGGAGAAGTAAGGAAGGAAAACCCTCAGCTCCAATACATCCTCTCAGTGCGGGCTCATGGAGAGGACAGCAGGTTTACGACGAGCCTGGAAAGACTCATGAAAAAGGGTTTGAGCGATATAGACAGGCATCGCCTGGGTGCCAGGAGACCTCACCCAACTGATATTGCTCATATTCTTCCCTCCGGAGGAACGACGGGCTTGCCGAAGGGGATTCCCCGTACTCATAATGAATACATCTGCAATGCGGAATACGTGGCAAGGATTGGAGAGATGAGCAGTGAGGACATTTGGCTGGTGACCGTTCCGGTGGGACATAATTTGGGGCTTCTGATAGGGGTTACTGGGTGTATTTTCATGGGTGCCAAACTCGTTTTGCTCGATTCGACGAGACCGGAAGACGTCTGCAGTACCCTCCAGAGAGAAAAAGCCACCTTCATGCCCATTGTGCCTACCTTGCTCAAGAGGATTGTCGACCTGGAAAATTTGAAGGATTATGACCTCGGTTCACTGAAGAAGGTATCTGCGGGCGGAGAGGCGAGCTCCCCCGAGCTTATCCGAAAAACCGATGAAAAGATAGGTTGCATTTACATCAATGAATTTGGGATGAGCGAAGGGTTGCTCTGTCGGACTCGTCCAGACGACGACATCGAAACGATCTGCAGTACCGTCGGGAAACCCTGCTGCCCCTATGACGTCATCAAGATTCTCGATGAAGAAGGCAGGGAGATGCCTCCCAATCGAGACGGAGAGTTGGCAACCAGGGGCCCTGCGATCTTTGCCGGGTACCTGAAAAATCCCGATGAGAATCGGAAAAGTTTTACGAAAGATGGTTTTTTCAGGACCGGCGATCAGGCGAGGATCGATGAGTCAGGGTACCTGAAGATAACGGGAAGGATAAAGGACATCATCATACGGGGTGGGGAAAACATCAGTCCGGCCCAAGTGGAAGGCCTTCTGGTCTCCTGCCCAGGAATTGTCGATGCCTCTGTCATTGGAATACCGGACAAAGACTTGGGTGAAAAAGTCTGTGCTTACGTCCGTGTGGCTTCTGGAGTGAAACTGACCCCTGAGGAGATTGTGGCGTTTATGGATGCGAAAGGGGCTTCAAAATTGTTGATTCCGGAAAGGTTTGAATTTGTTGACGCTCTGCCGATGACTGAGGCGGGAAAACATGACAAAAAGGCCCTGCGGGCAGACGTGAAGCGAAAGATGGGATTGAGTTAGTAGATAGCGTAAAATGAAGAGGAGAAATCAGCCGTTCTCCATGGGATGAAGGAAGATTATTAAAGACAGGTAAGGGTAAAAGCTGTTCAAGGAGGCATCGGTACCCATGAGCAAACAGGCAAAAGTCGTATGGACGGATTGTACGTTATGTTACCATAGCTGCGGCGTGAAAGTGACCGTTGAGGACGGAAGGGCAGTCAAGGTCGAAGGACTCGAATCCCATCCTCTCAACAAAGGGAAACTTTGCCCAAAAGGGGAAGCAGCCCTCGACAACATTTATAGTCCCCATCGGCTGAAGTATCCAATGAAGAGGGTGAAGGGAGGCTGGGAGAGAGTGACCTGGGATCAGGCCCTTACGGAAATAGCGGACAAGCTGCTGAAGGTTAGGGAGGAGTACGGACCTTCTGTCCTGGGAATGTTTAGCGGGTCTATTGGGGTTGAGAATCTTGAAATGGTGGGCTTGACGCAAAGGTTTAAAGCCGCCTTTGGTTCCCCGAACTTTTTTTCTGTTGAGAGCATCTGTTATCGGATGCGGATTCGAACGAGACAGATTACTTTTGGCAAATACCCTACCGAGGAACTCGACTCGAACCTCTACATCCTTTGGGGACATAACCCCGATGCCTCTGACTTTCCATTACAACTGGCGATTGAGGAAAATTTAAAGAAGAAGGCGAAACTGGTCGTTATCGATCCCAAGAAGATCCCATTGGCTGATCGTGCCGAGATGTATCTCAAGATTAGACCGGGGACGGACGGAGCCCTGGCCCTTGCCATGATCAACGTCATCATCCAGGAAAAGCTTTACGATGCGGAGTTTATTGAAAAATACACGATTGGATTTGATAGGCTCGTCCCCCATGTGCAGAAATATACTCCGGAGTGGGCGGAGAAGATCACTTGGATCTCTGCAGAAGACATTCGCAAACTGGCCCGCCTTATTGCCAAGACAGAAGGAGCGGGTATCTATCAGGGGACCAATACCCAAGATCAAACTGCCAATGGCACTCAGAACAGTCGTGCCTTCTCTGTTCTTCAAGTCATCACAGGGAACATCAATAATCGAGGGGGCTGGGTCATCAGTCCAAGGTTACTCTTGGGCAACGTTGGAATGAATGTTGAGGGGAAACCCTTAGGAGCGGACCAATATCCGCTGTTCTATGAGGTATGGGGAAGGAAAAGCCCTTATGGTGTGGTGACGTGCGTTCCTGAAAGTATTCCCGAAAAAATCAGGGCTTTCTTCGTGATTGGAGGAAATCCCATCCTCTCTTTGCCAGACACCAACGCCTTTAGGTCAGGATTTAAGAAACTGGACCTTCTTGTGGTCCATGATCTATTTATGACCGAGACAGGTGAACTGGCCCATTATGTCTTACCTGCCTGTTCCCATCTTGAAAAATGGGGGCTTGCCTACACATATAATGTCTGCCACTGTTTGCCCTATCTCATGCTGAGAAAGAAGGCCATCGAGCCTTTCTATGAAAGCTGGTCAGAATGGAAATTGTTTACAGAACTCGCAAAAAAGTTGGGCATGGGAGACCAATTCCCTTGGAAATCCGAAGAGGATCTCGTCGCCTTCGAGTTGGGGCCGACAGGGTTAACTTTTAAGCAACTGTTGGAAGAAAAACCGGAAGGGGCCTTTTATCAAGAGAAAGAGTATGGAATGAAGGATGTAAAATTCTCGACGCCAACAAAAAAGATAGAGATTTACAGTGACGCACTCGAGCAGGCTGGATTCGATCCCCTTCCCACCTACCTGGAACCTCGTCGAAGCCCCTTGAGCACACCTGAATTGTTGGGGAAGTATCCTTTGATCCTCTCCACGGGGAACAGAAACTTGTTTTATACCCACGGACAATTCAGGGATATCAAATCATTAAAGGAGAAAAACCCCGAACCCAGGGCGGAGATAGGGCCAAAAACAGCTCTCCAGTATGGGGTCAAAGAGAAGGATCAGATCGTCATTGAGACACATCGAGGTGTTGTCCGGATGAAAGCTCACGTCGATGAGAGAGTGGCAGAAGGCGTGGTCCTCGTTCCTCATGGTTGGCCCCGAGAGGCCAATGTAAATCTTTTGACCGACACCGAGTGTAGAGAACCCATTATGGGTTATCCAGATATGAAATCGCTGCTGTGCGCCATCAGGAAAGCATAGATGACGTGAGTCTCTTGAGGGAGGAAGGTCATGGAAATCAAGAAATTGGGAGTATTGGGATTTGGCCAGATGGGAACAGGCATTACTCAGGTATGTGCTCAGTCAGGATATGAAGTGATCGCCGTGGATTCGAGTGAACAGATGGTGGCGAAGGGATTCAAAGGGATCGAGAAAAGACTCATGGGCCGTGTGGAGAAGGGAAAGTTGTCCCAGGCTGAAAAGGACAGCATCATGGGTCGGATCAAAACCAGCACGAAATTGGAAGACCTGAAGGAATGTGATCTGATCGAAGAAGCTGTGCCCGAAGATCTAGAACTGAAAAAGAAGATATTTGCCCAATTGGACAGGATGTGTAAAGAGCAGACGATCTTTAGCTCCAATACCTCCTGTCTGTCCATCACCGACATGGCCGCGGCGACCCAAAGACCTGGAAAAGTCATAGGTCTCCATTTTCATAATCCTGCGCCGGTAATGCAGGTGGTAGAACTCGTGCGAACGATCCTGACCACCGAGGAAACCATTGAATCGGTGAAAAAGTGGGGGACCACCTTGGGAAAAACCGTTGTGGTCGCTCCGGATGTGGGCGGGTTTATCGTGACACGTCTCCTCACGCCGTTCCTCTTAGGTGCCGTGCGCATGCTGGAAGCAGGGATCGCCACGAGAGATGAAATAGATACCTCTATGAAATTGGCTGCGAACCATCCGATGGGCCCCCTGGAGGTCGTCGACCTCATAGGACTGGATACAGAATTATCCATCGCGGAAACCCTGTATGAGGAGACCAAAGAGCTCAAATACGCTCCTCCCCTGCTGCTGAGAAAGATGATCACCGCTGGATGGCTCGGAAGAAAAGTCGGCAAGGGTTTCTATGAGTACAAATGATGCTTTGTTCCCTCCTTATCGGACCGAAGGGAAGGGCCCTTCCGATCGACGTTACGGCCTGCATGATTGACCGGCAACTGCCCCGTCCCGTCTTAACGGGAAGGGCGGGGTCCCTGCCTGCCGGCAGGCAGGAAGGGGCACAATATAAAAGGGAATTACCTACCCGGGAAGCACCGCCCTTTAGGGCGGGGAGCTTCCCTTTCTTCTCTGCTACACGTCTCCTCGTCCTCACTGGGCGTGATCATGTCCCCTGCGCATAAAATTTAACTATTGACATTACTCCTTTCAGGGAATATAAATCAAACAATCAATTTCAAAATTTGATTACAAACGGAGCCGGAAAAGATGGCACCTCAAAATAAGGTGAAGCCTTCGCCCGTTCAAAAAAAAGGTAATACAGTGGAAGAAGCCTACCAGGAAATAAAGAAAATGATTTATTACAATATGCTTGCTCCAGGTCAAAAGTTGGTGTATCAGGATCTTGCAAAAAGGTTGAATATGAGTATCACCCCTGTGATACAGGCATTGAACGGGCTTAAGCGCTCGAATTTCGTACGGTATGAAGCCAATAAAGGTTATTTCGTAGGAGAAATAACTGAAGCAGAAGCCAGAGAACTCTATGAGGCCAGAGAAGCCCTTGAGAGCTACCTGATCCCTTCCGTGATTAAGAATCTGAAAGGCGGAGACTTGGATTCGATTGTGAAAACCTTCAAGGAATCTAGGGTGGCCCCCCAGGCGGGATATCAGCGTTTGCACATGATTAGAGACGCTGAGTTTCATCTCAAGATCATCGAGTATGCCGGGAACAGAACGATTTATAATCTCCTGGAGGAGATTTTTGAGAATATTTATCTAAGATATCGGCCTGAGTATCTCATTGAAGAGAGAGTGAAAAATGCCGTTGGCGAACACCGGGCCTTCTTGAGATCCTTGGAAAAAGGTGACGTACGGGAAACCAGGAGTCTCCTTAAGAAACATATCGAGAATGGTATGCATAATGTGATTGAGCATCTCCGTTCAAGAAGTAGTATGGATGGCTTTCAGAGGTAAGGTGGAAGGTTGTTGAGACTGGTTGTGACCCGTTAATGTGGCCCCGGGGTTTCTACGAAAAATTTCCTTGACATTATTTTGTTTTGGTGGTATTCGTCGCTTTACCATTCGTAATGGATGGAATGCTTCGGGTGGGTGGGGTTGCGCGTCTGGCATCTACGTTTGCAAAGGGTTGCCAGTTTTTTTTCGATATCTTAGATTTAATCAAATAATTGATATTGAAATGTAATCAAAAAAAGCAGGAGAAAAGGAGGAATGTCTATGTCGTTATCGTGGATGCCAAGAGAAGATGAGGTCAAAGACCATGAGCGGTATGGTTCAGAACATTGGGGAACTCAAGCCCCCTCCACCCTTTATGAAAAAAAGCCATTGAAGGACCCCAAGGGGAATGTCGTTAAAGGCCTCTATGTTGCATGGGTCACCCTGAATAACCCGGCACAATACAATTCTTATACGACAAACATGGTGAAGGGTGTCATCGCCGGGATGGAGAATTCTTCAACGGATCGATCGGTTGTGGCAACGGTTCTTACCGGAGTGGGTCCCTATGCATTTTGCACGGGTGGGAATACCAAAGAATATTCCGAATATTATAGCCGGCGGCCCGAGGAATACGGGGCTTATGTGGACCTCTTCAACAACATGGTGGATTCGATCCTCATGTGCAAAAAACCTGTGATCTGCCGGGCGAATGGAATGCGAGTGGCGGGTGGACAGGAGATTGGAATGCCCTGCGACCTTACGATTTCTTCGGATTTGGCCATCTACGGTCAGGCGGGTCCGCGGCATGGTTCAGCTCCAGACGGCGGGGCGACGGATTTCCTGCCCTGGTTTCTGGGAATGGAAGACGCCATGTGGAACTGTATTAGCTGCGAGATGTGGAGTGCCTACAAAATGAAGATGAAAACCCTCATCTCGAAAATAGTACCGGTGCTCAAGGACGAAAAGGGAAACTGGGTCCGGAACCCCCAGGTCATCACGGACACATATGTCGAGAATGGAGAGATCGTTTACGGTGAATTCAAAACAGGTGAGGAGTTCAAGAAGGCGAGAGAGTGGGTCAACACCAAACTGAAGGCCAATGAGTATGATTTCTCTCTGCTGGATGCGGAGGTAAATAAGGTCGTTTGGACCTTTGCGAATCTATTCCCCGGGTGCCTGATCAAGGCGATTGACTCCATCCGGGCCAAGAAGAAGTTCTTCTGGGATCAAACCAAGAACTACAATAGGCACTGGTGTGCCGCCAACATGACGGGAGAGGCTTTCTTAGGGTTCGGTGCGTACAATACCAAAAAGATTACGGGAATGGATCTCATCGACTTCATCAAATATCGTCAGGGGATAGCCGAAGGCAGATTGATGGATGAAGTGTTCTTTGAGGAGGTGTTGGGCAAACCTCAGAGCAAATAAGGGGCCGTTTCAGTTCGGCGGTCAGGGGGTGGGTTGAAAAACTAAGAATGACAGAACCATAGAGTCTCCAAGGGTAAGGTAGAATGTCTTTCATTTCAAGGAGGTATTCGTTTGTGATCACCCCTTGACGTGACGAAGGGGTTTCAAGGAAAATTTCGCTTGACATTATTTTTTCTTGATGGTAGACATCGGGTTACCCAAAATATTTGATGGGCTGCTTCCCATGAGTGATCCTGGGTGCCTCGCATCAGCGCTAGGAAAAGGGGAGGTTTTTTTTGGCTTCTGCATTTAATCAAATTTTTAATATTGAAATTTGATCAACAATTGGGGGGCAATTCTCTGCTGTGAATGAAGCTTCCCGCCTAAACAAACAGAGTAGGAATACGAGATAGGCCTTTCAACCATATTGCAAGAACGCAGAACTGACGGCGTGGGAGAGGAAGAAAGGAGGATTGGAAGGTCAAAGGAGAGGTCAAACAGCAATCATTGCGTAATTAAATCACGTCTCCACGAAGAAGGGTTTGATAGCTTCACTTAAAGGTCCGACAAACCCAATTTCCAATGGAGGGAACCAACTTGCCGCAAAGGTTTTTGTTCAATCCATTAACTGCAAAGGAGGCTGAACCATGGGAGAGAAAGAAAGGAAAGTAGGAGAGGAGCCCAATGCTATCAGGGGCATGCGGTTGGAGTTTGGAGACAGCGGAATTTTCTGGTTCAGGGATGACCTGCATAACCCTTATCCAATTTCTCCGTTTGGGATAAGCACAGTCCACAGGGGACACATGTGGGGATATGCTCTGTCTGCGGAGGAAGCCAAGCTCCCGCCAAGTCATGGAGCTGTCATCAAGACCCATAAGAACCGTGTCTACCTCGGTTTCGTGGGCATCACCGACCCAAAGGAAATTGGGGAGAGGGCACAGCATTTTGGGCCATTCATTGAGCAAAGCATCAGCAACTGGGACACATTCTACGGAAATGCGATGAAGGAAGGGGAATACCTCACCGTTCCCAACGTGATGGTCGACCTCAGCAAGTTGTCCTATGGAAAGTTGGCAGAGCAATTGAGGAAATGCATGCGGGTCTGCTTAAGGTGTTGGTACCTTCATTTTCTAACCATGTATGTTGCAGATATCGTTTATATCGGCGGCGAGCAATTCGTTAAGGGCCATGGGATGGAGGAAAAGGACTTTAGTAGGATGCTCAAAGGCTTCGAGACCAAGGGGCTGGCCAGTGACCGGGGGCAATTCGAACTGGCGAAGTCGGCGATCGCCCGGAAAGAAATCCTAAAGCTGCTGGAGAGCAAAGATCCCATTGGAGCGGTCATCGAGAAAATCAAGAGGATTCCCGAGGGGCAGGAGTGGTGGAAAGAAGTCCAACGATATTTGAACGAATACGGACACCGCAGTGTCGCTGCTATTCTGGATGCAAACTTCCCCACCTGGTATGAAGACCCGTCTGGCGTCATTGAAAATATCCGCAACATGATCCCCAGGATAAAGAGTGGGTGGGATTTCGAGGCGGAGCATGAAAACACAGTCAGGCTCCGAGGGGAGGCCATTGAAAAATTCAGGAAGATACTCAAGGGGAAGGATCTGGAAGATTTTGAAAAGGGTCTGCCGCGCTGGCAGAAGGCCTATCAATTCCAGGAAGATCACTGGTTCTATTTTGAGCAGGTGAGCTGGGCCGGATTGCACTATGCAGGGATCGAAGCTGGACGGAGGTTCGCCAAAGCGGGCATCCTGGAGACCCCCGAAGATGTATTCTATCTGACCTATGAGGAGATTCTCGAGGCACTGGACAGCTGTGACGAAGCCCCGGAAGTTGCAGCCTATGGCTATTCCCATTTGCTCCGGCCTCTTGTGGCCTATCGGAAGGACCAGTATGCGAAAGCAGAGGAAGACAAGGGGCCTCCGTTTGTGGGTATGCTGCCAGACAAGATTGATGACCCCATCGCGATAAAAGTTTTCGGTCTCACTGACTTTGTTTTGGACAAGGCACGCAGCGAGATGGCTGGGAAGGTGATGGAAGTACAGAAGATCATCAAGGGTTTCCCAGGGGCACCTGGGGTGATCGAGGGGCCTGCTCGAGTGATCGTGAGCCATGAGGACTTTCCGACCCTCAAGACGGGAGACATCCTGGTGTGTCCATACACGTCACCGGCTTGGACCCCTATCTTTCCGAAAATCAAGGGAGTGGTTACGGATAGTGGAGGGATGCTGACCCACGCTGCCATTACCGCCAGAGAGTATGGAATTCCAGCAGTGGTAGGAACATGGGTAGCCACTGCGACGATTAAGAATGGCGATATCATTCGGATCAATGGGAACGAAGGGACGGTAGAGATCCTTTCAAAGAAATAAAGGGGCACGGGCAAGTCGGCTGGATGGCCCGCATGGCAGCCAGCCGTCCCCCGAGAAGGAGGCTGAAGCATGGGAGAGAAAGAAGGGAAGGTGACGGAAGTACAGAAGACCATCAAGGGCTTCCCGGGAGCACCCGGAGTGAGCGAGGGGCCTGCTCGGGTGATCGCAGGCCATGAGGACCTTCCAACGCTCAAGACGGGAGACATCCTGGTCTGTCCGCACACGTCACCGGCTTGGACCCCTATTTTTTCGAAGATTAAGGGGGTGGTGACGGACAGCGGAGGGGTGCTGAAGGATGCTTCGATTACGGCCAGAGAATACGGGATTCCAGCGGTAGTGGGAACATCGGTGGCCACGACGAGTATTAAGAATGGGGACATCATTCGTGTCAACGGAAACGAGGGTTTGGTAGAGATCCTTTCAAAGAAATAAGGGGGTATGGGCAAGTCGGCTGGGATGAGCTGACCCCGTAATTGGTCCCCCATGACCGCCCTGTGGGCGGGGGCCCTGCCTGCCGGCAGGCAGGAACGGGCACAGGATAAGAAAAGTATCTTACCGGGAAGCTGCGTCTTTTAAGACCTGGAGCTTCACTTCGAGGCAAAGATTAAACTTCAAAAAAAGGAGACCGTATATGAGGAATGGAAAGAAAGTAATTGACATGCATAATCATTCTTATACAAGGGCCTGGCTCGATTACTGCGCCAAGAGGACCCAGGATCCGCTCTATGAATGGACAGGACCATCGTCGGGTGTGTTCAAGGTAGCCGGGGTGATCGCAGGTCACGTGGATAAAGCGGGTGATTACGACGTGATCGCAAGAGTTGCGGACTTGGATGAACATGGCATTGACACCCAAATTGTCACTCATACCTGTCCAGGGGTGGCGGAAATTCCAGTGAAGGAGAGCATTCCCTGGGCCAAGAGGATTAACGATACCCTTGCAGAGTTTTGCCAGAAATATCCTGGACGCTTTTATTTCCTGGCTACCTTTCCCCCGGAAAACATGGATGAAGCGTTGAAAGAGATCGATAGAGCTTACAAAGATCTGGGGGCAAAGGGGTTGCAGATGTACTCTAATGTCAATGGAGAACTTGCCTCTTCCGAAAAGTTCTATCCCATCTACGAGAGGGCAGCGGAGTATGGCTTACCCGTCAAAATTCATCCTGCTTTCAGACCTCTGACCGCGGAGGCCATGAAACAGGCCAAGTTACCTCTGCAGATGTATGGATTCACCCTGGATACGACGATGGCGGTCACCGCGATGATTTTTCAAGGACTCTTTGAGAAACTTCCCAAATTAAAGATGGTTCACTCTCATTTGGGAGGCATGACGCCCTACATGATGGGGCGAGTGGATAACGCTTTTCACCGTTTTGCCAAAGAGTGGGGCATCGAAATCCGCCGGCTCCCCTCCGAAACGTATAAGCAGCATATCTACATCGATACTCTGTCATTGCATGTCCCTGCGATAAGATGCGCATCGGAGTTTATGGGAACAGATCATCTAATGTTTGGCACGGATTATCCTCACCGGGCTTCTGGGACAGTGGCAGACAACTTGGGGATTCTCGAGAAGCTGGGATTTTCTGAGGCGGAGAAAACGAAAGTTCTCTCCGAGAACGCAGTAAAACTGTTTAACCTCAAGTAATCTAAGACGTTGTTTAGGGGGCTTAACATCTTGCCCTTCATCGTAAAAGAGGGCGCTTGGAATGAGAAAGTTTGACGAGAAAATTTGAAAGGAGTGGACCGGATGGATTTCAAATATATTCTTTTTGAAGTCAAAGGAAACGTGGGGATCATCACCATCAATATTCCGGAAAGGCTGAACCCTATTAACATCGAGGTAGAACTGGAAATTCTAAAGGCCTTTCAGGAGGTGGACGCAAGGGACGACATAAAGGCAGCCATCATTACCGGTGCGGGTGAGAAGGCCTTTTCAGCCGGGGCGGATATCAAGCCGTATTTGGAGATGGAGCTGACGAAATCCTTTGGCTACCTGAAGAAACTCCATGATGCCGAATGGGCGATAGAAAACCTTCAAAAGCCAACGCTCGCTGCGATCAATGGGCTCTGTCTGGGAGGAGGGTTCGAGTTGACCTTGGGGTGTACCCTGCGCTTTGCCAGTGACCATGCGAAGATGGGCCTCCCGGAGATCAATGTGGGATGTATCCCGGGAAATGGGGGGATCCAACGATTAAGCCGCCTCATAGGGAAGGGCCGAGCCATGTGGTACCTCCTGACCGGAGAATTCATGAGTGCACAGGAGGCCTACCAGTTGGGGATCGTCCAGAAGGTCGTTCCACAAAAAGACCTGATGGATGTCTCGTTGGACTTCCTGAACAATCAGTTGTTGAGGAAGTCGCCGACAGCGGTCTGGGCGATCAGGAAATCTCTCAACCTGGGAATGGAGATCGATCTGAAGACTGCATCGGAGTTAGATCTTCAACTGGAATCCATCTGCTTTGCCACCGAAGATTTCAAGGAAGGCGTCAGGGCTTTTATGGAGAAGAGAAAGCCGGAATTCCGAGGCAAGTAGCAAGGGATGGAAGTTTGACTCAAATTCAACGAGATCCTTGTGAGAGGTCGGAGAAGATAGAAAACCCTTCCGGGCAACAACCTATAGATTTCTGTAGCCGTGTGGCTGGCAAGTGCCCAGCGAGCCCCGCTTTTGAGGGCGGGGAACTTCATTTGCAAAGGAGACAAAATGGAAAAAGAAGTTGAATGTCCCTGGTGTGGGAAGAAGGCTGTACCCAAGATTCAGATTCTGAAAAAAGAGAAAGGCAACGTCAGGGAAAGAAGGTGCACTTCTTGCGGCAAGGTGCTCGCAGCCTATCTTGTCGAAGAAGGGAATTTTATGAAGAAGATTCGGAAATTTCAAAATGAGGGTCGTCCTGCATGACCTGAAAGGAGACGCGAATTAGCCATGGCAGAGAAGCGGGAAGAGCAAGCGGCACAGTTGGCTGAGGCTACCCTGACCGACGAGTGGGTATCTGAATGGGAAGAAAGGATTGGACTGGAACTCCGGGTAACAAATGTGTTCAATCAGAATGCGTCCTATGAAGCAATTAGAAATTTCTCCAGCGGGATAGGGGATTCGAATTCTCTTTATCGAGATGAAGAATACGCCAAGGGCACCCCGTATGGAGCCCTTATCGCCTCTCCCAGCTGGGTGGCCAGTGTGACCCCGCATTGGGTCCTGCAGGGTCTCCCCGGGATCCATGCCGATCATTCAGCATCAGATTGGGAGTTTCTGAGGCCCATCTATATAAATGATAGAATAACCCCTAGGTGCACGTTTGTGGGCTTCGATGTTAGAAAAAGCAGATTTGCTGAGAAAACCGTGTTTGAATATCAGCGGTTTGAGTATTGGAACCAACGGAATGAACTCGTCTCTCGCGGGTATTGCATGCTGGTCCGATATGAACGGCAAACCGCGAAACAGCAGACCGCCGAGGGGACAGGGAAATATGATCATATTCAGGTTCCTCATCCCTGGACCCCTGAAGCGCAGGCCAAGGTCGATGAGGATTGTCTGGCTGAGGAGATACGCGGATCCAGCACCCGTTATTGGGAAGATGTGAAGGTGGGGGACGAGCTGCCACCGGTGGTGAAGGGAATCTTCGGACTGACGGACATGATCGCCTATTGTGTGGGTGCCGCTCCAGTGCAAATTGGAGCCCACGGTGTTCAACTGAGAACCTATAAGAAGCACCCGGCGTGGGCATTCCGCGACCCGGTTTTGGGTTCATGGGAACCCGTCTATGGAGTCCATTATCTCGTGTCCGCCGCGAAAGGCGTGGGGGCGCTGTATGCCTATGATGTCGGTGTTCAGAGAAATTGCTGGATGGTAAATCTATTCACCAACTGGATGGGGGATGAAGGCTGGTTGAAATCTTGTTCCGCCCAGTATCGCCAGTTTGTTTATCTTTCGGATGCGGTATGGTTCCGTGGCAAGGTTACCCAGAAGTATGTGGATGACCATGGAGAGCATTGTGTGGACATCGAGGCTCACGGCATCAACCAGCGGGGGGATGACACGATTCCTGCAGTTGGGACGGTGATTCTTCCATCCAAGGAGCACAGGACCACGCCAGTAGAAAAGAGACTCCCTTCGAAAGAATATCGCGGAACGGGCAAAGGCGTTTTTTTCTAATTCGAATTAGTACCTCCACCCTATCAGGTGGACGGACAAACTTAGAAAATACATCAAGTCACACGGTTTAACCCATTAAAGTCGTTATCCTTTTCGCTTAAATAATTTTCTTATCATTTTTTTCTTGACAAGTAAATCAAATTTATGATATGAAGCATGTACACAAACTGAATGACGTTCAGTAAATTAATCTGATTCAGTCGGTGACCATGGGCGTCGTAGAAAGAAGAGAACGAGAAAAGAATATCAGGCGGAAACAGATCCTGGAAGCGGCGGAGAAAGTTTTCGCCGCTAAAGGATTTGCCGGGGCCACCATGGAAGACATCGCTCAGGAGGCTGAACTCAGCCCGGCAACCTTTTACCTCTATTTTAAGAACAAGGAAGAGTTATACACCCACCTCAATCTGAGAATATTGAGGTATGCCACCGCAAGGCTCGAACACCTCCAGAAGAGAAACGGGCTTACCCCTGAACAGAAGCTGGACGCACTCAAGGAAGTCTTCTATAACATCTATAAATTCGACCCGTTAAGCTTGCTTAACATTTTCCATTTCCAAGCCACCAACGGACTTAAGAATCTCTCGCCGGAACTCCTGTCGGAGATCCAATTATTGTCGGCGAAGTCCCTGAGAACTATTTCGAAAATTTTTGAAGAAGGCATCGAGCAGGGAGTTTTTATTGATCGCCACCCCATGGCCCTTGCAGACGTGGTTTGGTCTGCTTTCTCGGGCATCGTGCTGTGGGAAGAGAGCAAGAGCAAACTGGACCCCCGAAAAAAGTATCTGAAAAAGACGCTGGATCTTGCTTTCGAGATCTTTTTGAACAGCGTCAAGAAAAAATGAAGCTCCCCGCGCACGAGGCGGGGCTTCCGGGAAATGAAAATATCATTATAGGGTCGGCTTTCCTCCCCGCCCCTGCCTCCCGGCAGGAAGGCGGGGCATCAAGCCGACTTGCCCGTGAATTCCCTTAGGGTAAAAGGAGGAAAAGAAACATGTACGACCAACCCATTTACTGGTTGAAAGAACTGAGAGCAGATGCGAATGACTTCGTGGGGAAAAAATGCGCCAACCTCGGGGAGATGACCCACCTCGGGATACCGGTTCCAGAGGGTTTTGCCTTGTCAGTGAGGGCGTATGAGTATTACATCGAGGGGTCCGGGGCCCAGAATAAGATTGCTCAATCCATCATGCCGGTTCTTGAAGACGTAGCGCCTGAGCTCAGCATGATTGAAAAAGTGAGCAAAGAGATCGGCAAGGCATTCACGGTTGAAAGTATCCCTTCTAATTTGAGGGACGGAATCAAGACGTTTTACGAGATCTTATGTGACACGTGTAAGCAGAAAGACGTTCCGGTTGCCGTAAGGTCGAGTGGTGCGGTCAGCATGCCCGGCCAGATGGAGACGGACCTAAATATTCGGGGGGCTGACAATGTGATTAACAGTGTCGTGAGAGTTTGGGCCAGCAGTTTTACCCCCCGGGCGATCCATTTTCGTGCCATTAGACGTTTGAAGCGTGATGATATGAATCCCAGCGACGGTAGGATCGGTGTCGCGATTTTGAGAATGGTGATGTCCCGCTCCTCAGGGGTAGGGTTCACTGTCAACCCGATGACTGGCGATAGAACCAAAGTGATGGTGGAAGGAAACTGGGGCATCGGAGAGAGCATTGTTCAAGGCATCGTAGTCCCCGACGTCTTTTACATAAACAAAGAAAACTTGGCTTTGGACAGCATGAGCATTGGGGAAAAGCTCAAATATTATGAGTTAGTGGAATCTGGGACGGAGCTGAGGGACGTTCCTGAGGAAAAGAGGGCTTTGCCCTGTATAAGTGAGCAAGAGGCGATCGAATTGGGAAGGTTAGCTCTAAAGCTGGAAGAACATTTCAAGGGACCCCAGGACTTTGAATGGGCCATTGATAGGGACACTCAGAAGCTCTATATGGTTCAGGTACGACCGGCGAAGCATATTCCTGAAGAGAAGAAAAGCACGGATATCATTCTAGATATGTTATCTCAGCGATTTAAATAGTCCTTTGAAAAGAGACATAAACCACGAGAAAAATCAATCCATCAAAGGAGGGTTTATATGGCCAAAAAGATTGATATTCACACTCATTTGTACCCCAGAAGTTATTTGGAAGTGCTGGTCAAGCATTGCCAGTCCCCCAAATTTCTTAAGGTAGGAGACAACAAGTACCGGATGCAGGAAGGCGATACCATCATGGGCCACATTGATGGCGTCGAGGAGATTGATCCGGAGGTTCGAGCGCAAATCATTCCAAAGTTGGGATTGGATGCCCAAGTCATTTCAACGCCTCTGCCTGGGGCGGAGCGTTTTGAAAAGTCGATCACAGTGGAAACCCAGGAACTGATCAATAATGAGCTGGCAGCGACTTGCAAAAAATACCCAAAGGTAATGCCACGATTCCTCTGCAGCCTTTCATGGAAGGATGTCGATGCTTCCTTGAAGGAGATGAAACGGGCGAAGGGGATGGGAGCTGTAGGCATTCTATGCCCCTCCAACGTGCACGGCAGGGCGATCAGCGATCGTGAGTTCGAACCGATTTTTAAACAGGCTGCAGAGTTGGGGATGCCGTTTCTCGTCCACCCCAGCGTCCCGTTGACTGCTGAAGCGCAAAACATCAATGGCCTGCCTTGGCAACTGTTCGGATTTACTTTCGATACCACCATGGCCACGATCGGGTGTGTGTACAAAGGGTATCTTGAGAAATATCCGAAACTGGTCTTCATGGTCTGTCACACCGGTGGAACCATACCCTTCCTAGCGTTCAGGATTGCAAACTCGTACAAAAAATATGCAGAGACCTACAAAGGGGCGAAGGATTGGTTCAAGATGGACAAACCCCTCACGGAATACCTGAAAAAGATCATGTTCGATAACTGCCAGTACTGGGGGCCCTCGTTCCGGTGTGCGTATGAATTAGTGGGAGCCGAAGGGTTGTTTCTTGGGACGGACTATCCGCACAGGGCTGGTGGAGACTGGGGCGCAGCAGGTTTTATTGATGCTCAATCCTGGTTAACGGAGAAAGAGAAAGAGATGATCATGGGTGGGAATGTGATGAGGGTGATGAATTTCAAGATCTAGAGCCCGCAACGAGTGGGGAGGGCACCGAGCAAAAGGGGCCTTCCTCTTCGGATTCATGGAGGTTGGCAGAGCATGGCAGTGAAATGGGTTGGGATCGATTTTGGTCAATGCTTGATGGAGCCGACAGGACTCAGGACCTACTTGCTTCTCGGAGACGTCTTAAAGGCGCAAGGGAGGCCTGAAAGGATTCCTGAGGTGCTGAGGAAATTCCGGATTGTGGTTGAAGCCCATGGGGGGCATAGCCTTCTCAAAGAATCCCACCGGGATAAGATCCATTCAATCGTATTCGGCGGGGATGATGAGGCGATGGAGCTGTTCAACTCGATGGAGAAGGACTATCTGAGTGTTGGAGAGGGAGCGGAAGAGGCTCTGACCTATATGAACGAACAGGGCCTCAGCGTCAATATTGTTGCCGAATTGAAGAAGACCCTGGGAAAGGTTGGGAAAGATGCGGTGAGCCGGTTCCTGAACGGGAAGAAACTCATCAAGCATTTCGAATGTATGTATACGCCCCAGGGGAAAATTGATTTAAAAAGCGGCTCGATTGATGAAAGCTACAAAGGCAAAACCAAAGAGAGTGGCCAGTTGTACGAGAGGCTTGTGGAGGAACTGAAAGGCCGAGGCATCAAGCCAGGGGAAATGCTCATGGTTGGGGATAAGATTGAAACGGACATCAATCCATCTCGCCGCTTGGGCATCAAGGCAGTCCAATATACAGGATATATTGACCAGGGGCCGTCAGAAGCGGATTACAGAGTTTCCAGCTTTTTCGAACTAAAAGATCTGTTGAAAGGGATGATCGCATGAGCTCCGGAAAACCCATGAAAGTAAAGGTTGAATATGAGGACGGATCCTGCCTCGAGTGTGAGTTCTCAAGGGTGTCCCAGGCAGGACAGAAGGAATTAGCTGACTTGGGACTCGTTCCTTTACCAGGAGGAGAGGCTGCGGGACAGGAAAAGTTTGTTTTGCTGGAGTGGAAGGACGGATGGAAAGAGGTCTACGCGCTCCCTCCTGACGTGTCGGATGTGAGGAAGTATTATGTCATCCGCAGAGTGGAGGAAGTCGGACGACTCTTTCTGGATAGAGGAGACGGGTACCCTGAACTGATCGAGATTCTCAGGAAACCCAAGGAAGTTGAGAGGATGACCTTGCTATGAAAACGTATGCTTTACGTGAGAAAGGGCAAAAGAAATTAGGAGACAAGCAAGAGTTGCTGTACGGATTGGAACAAACCACCGACCGTGTCGCCGAACTGAAGGTGGAGCTCAGGAAGTGGCTCTCGGGAGAAGGGAAAGGTTCCCAACCTCTCCTGGAAGAGAAAGAGAGCGCTTTGAAAGAATACGAGAAGATTCGTAAGCACCTGGGAATTACCGCAGGGAAAAATCAAGGGGACGTGATCCGCTTTGTGAGGCAATTACTGAGACAAGTGTGATCAGGGACCGGCGAAACTAGGCGTGTCCCTTTGAGAGTAAGAGTGTGAAGCAGGAGAGAGGTTGGTGACCCGTTTGGATATCACACACCCAGGAATCCGCAACGCGAACGTCGGGAGCCCTTGGGGGTGGAAAGAACCAAGAAACGGAGATTAAAAGAGGGGAGGTGAAGGGACCGAACACCGGTCAAAAGGAGAGTTCAGAATTTCAAAATTACTAAAAATATCAGGGAGGCTTGAGTATGAAATACGAAAAACTTTTTAGTCCGATTAAGCTTGGGCGGTTACAATTGAAAAACCGTATCGTGTTCCCAGCAGTCTCGACTCAGTACGGTACTTTGGACCCTCACGGGTATGTCACAGAAAAAACACTGAAATGGTACGACAAGATTTCCAAAGGCGGCGCTGGCATGATTGTCATCGAGGCGATCGGTATCCACGATAGACCGAGTGGCCACCTTCTCAGAATTAAAAATGACAGCTATATCGACGGGTTCCGTTCGATCGTAGACACGATCCACAAGAATGGCGTTCCTTGCGGAGTCCAGTTGGTTCACTGGCTTAGCGTTTCCCATAAATATCGGAATGAGCCCACAACGATTGACGTGAAGGAAATCCAAGAGATCATCGGGCAATATGTGGCCGCGGCGAAGCGGTGTTACTCAGCAGGGGTTGACTTTGTTCAGCTTCATGCGGCTCATGCCTATTCGCTGGCCTCTTTCCTTTCGCCCGCTGCGAATCGGAGGACTGATGAGTATGGTGGCAACAACAAGAAACGCGCCAAGATCGTCGTCGATACCATTGCGGCCATAAAGAAGGAATGCGGGAAAGATGCGCTGGTGACCTGTCGTATTAATGGGGAAGATTTTACGCCCGGCGGTGTGACTAATGCCCATGCCGTTGAGTATGCCAAGATGCTCGAAGAAGCTGGGTGCTTCTATCTGGACGTTTCAGTAGGTGGACGATATGAGGACGGCGAGTGGTACAGCGGCTACAGTGGCCAGAGGTGTATTCCACCGAGGGAATATCCCGAGATGTGCAATCTCTACGCCATGGAGAACGTGAAGAAAGCGGTCAAGATTCCGGTCCAGGGGGTCGGAAGAATTCCTATGCCTGAGGTGGCCGATAAGATCGTTCAAGAAAATCGCGTGGACCTGGTGGGCGTTTGCCGAGCGATTATTGCGGATCCCGAATGGCCCAATAAGGCTCGAGAAGGCCGAGAGAAAGAAATCCAAAAATGCATTTACTGTTGCCACTGCATTGACACACAGCGGCATTTCACGCCTTTGAGCTGCGCTGTTTGGCCAAAGGACGGCTTGAACGGGGACAAAGATTTCGTGTACGTGCCCGTGCCAGCAGATGCCAAGTGGGCCCCTGTGGTGACCTATGACAAGATTCCGTATGCAGGCAAAGGTTCGATTTACGTTCCCCATATCGAACACTTCCCTGCTCGTGACAAGTGAAGCGTTCCGCCCCTGCCTACCGGCAGGCAGGCACAGGGCGGGGCTTCCGGGAAATGTAGATATCATTGCACAGTCGGCTTCCCCCCCGAGGGGAAATCAGCCGACTTGCCCGTGATAATTTTGAAGTTGACGGCTGGATGACTTTGGGGTAGGGTAACCTTCAAGAAGGGTCCTACCCCAAAAGGTCATCGAGAGTTTATTACATGAAGAAAGGAAGGGAAAACCTATGAAACTTAAAGGTAAAGTAGCAATCGTGACAGGAGGAGGCCAGGGAATCGGAGAAGGGATTTCCATTTGCCTGGCGAAAGAAGGAGCCAAGATTGGGATTCTGGATATCAACATGCAGACGGCGTCGAAGGCCGTAGAGAAGATAAAGGCCCTGGGAGGGGAAGCAGTGGCAAAACAGGCCGATGTCACCAATTACGCAGCGACCAAGAAAGCCGTCGACGAGGTATTTGCCCAGTTTGGGTCCATCGACATTCTGGTGAACAATGCCGGAACCGATGAGATGAAGCCTTTCCTTGATACGGATGAAGCCCTCTGGGACAAGATTATGAGAATTGACTACAAGAGCTTTCTCATCTGCTCCCACATCTGTGCCGCGTATATGGTCAAACAGAACAGCGGGAAGATCATCAGCATCGCATCCGATTCTGCCCGGTTGGGCCAAATGGGCGAGGTGGTTTATGCCGGAGCCAAGGGTGCCATTATCGCCAGCACGAAATGCCTGGCAAGAGAGTTTGCAAGAAACAACATCGCTGTAAACGCCATTTCCCCGGGAATCGTCGATACCCCTCTGATCCAGGAATTAAAGGAAACCGAAAAGGGACTGAAAATCATCGAAGGCACGGTAAAACAGATTCCTTTCCGGCGGCTCGGAACACCGGCGGATATTGGAGATCTCGCGGTCTTTTTTGCGACCGAAGACTCAAAATATATCACGGGTCAGGTGTTGAGTATCAACGGCGGTCTGACCATGATCGGCTAAATGAACCCAAAAAGGAGTGGAACCATGGATTTCAAAATACCTGAACACATCCAGAAAAGGGCGAAGGAAACCCGGGAGTGGGTTGACAAAGTGCTCGACCCCCTGTCTGTGCCCCTGGAGAAAGAGGAAAGGTTTCCCAAAGAATTGATGGATGAGTTGAGAAGGGGACACTTTTTCGGCGTAACCATTCCCAAGGAGTACGGCGGAGAGGGATTGTCCTTCATCGACTGGTTTCCCCTCCTCGAGGAATACTCGAGAGGATATGCATTTGTTCGAATGATGGCCCATGCCATGAACGGCTTGCTCTGGCGCGCCATCTACTTTTTTGGTCAGGACTGGATGAAGAAGGAGATTCTCCCTCTGATGGCAAAGGGCGAGATGATGGTGGCGAACTGCCTCACGGAACCGGAAGCGGGTACAGGGAAGGACATCAATACCCAGGCAAAGAAGGTGGGAGATAAATGGGTTCTGAACGGGCATAAATGGTTGATCAGTGTATTTCCCGGGCACCCCTACTTCTACGTCACGTTTGCGAATACGGAAGAAGGCATCACATCGTTCGGGATCGAGCATGGAACACCTGGCTTGGTTCTGAAGCCAATGGAAAAGATGATGGGGACCGTGGGACCAAGGCACTTCAACGTGATTTTCCAGGATTTGGCTGTCCCTGAGAAGAATATTCTCGGCACGAAAGGGAAGGGATTGGATGTGGCGTTTAACATCCTGGGCCTGAGCCGGGTTTCCATTGCTGCCTGCTGCGTAGGAGTCGCCCAAAAGTTGCTGGACCTTTGCCTGGTTCACGTCAAGAAGCGGAGCACCTTCGGGAAGCCTCTGATGACCCGACAGGCGATTCAATGGATGCTGGCCGAAATGGGAACGGACATTTCTGCTGGACGACTGCTCTATCAAAAGGCAGCCTGGGAGTACGAACAGGGTATGGATATTGATCTGGATGCGGCCATGGCCAAACTCCATACCGAAGAGATGGTAATTCGGACGGCGGAAAAGGCTCTCAGGATTCACGGCGGGGTTGGCTATACAGAGGCCTTTCCCGTCGAGAGGCATTTCAGGGATTGCCGGTCCTTCCATTTCGAGGAGGGAACGGCAGAGATCCAAAAGCTTGTCATTTCCAGAAAGCTCCTGGGGAAGTAACAAAATTGGTTAGGGGGGAAAGGGGGGATGCTCACAGTTAAAGTGGTTGAGTTGTTTGGGCAGCAGAAAACTTTCAATCTGAAAAGGAGGGGAATTATGGAAAAGACCGTAAGGTTACTGAAATGTTGGTTGCCCATCATGATTGTCTCGTCTCTTTTGTTTTTTCCTGTGATGGGCTTTGCAGGGGGAGGAAACCAGTACCCCCTCGGATCTGAGGCGTTTTTTGTCGGGGCTGTCCCGCCTCCAGGTTTTTATATCAAAGATTATGTTTATTACTACGGGGCGAGCAAGCTCATGAACAATGACAGGAAGGAGTCGAAAGTTGAAACGGATGGTGTAGAGTTGAAAGACTTGGACGTTTGGGCCAACACTCTCCGGCTGATTTATGTTTCCCCGATTCAAGTCGCTGGAGGGTTCTTGGGCACGCATCTCTTCATTCCGCTCGTAAACGTGGATGAATCCATCAAAGTGATGACCCCAGGAGGGCCTTTAGGACTTTCGGATGAGAAAACAGCCATCGGCAACATTATCTACAACCCAGTCTTCTGGTCGTACCACTCCCCGAACGGCTTGTTCCATTGCGTAACCGGGTTGGACATCTATATTCCAGTGGGCCCCTATGACAAAGACGACCTGGTGAATATCGGGACGAACTTCTGGACCTTTGAGATTCCCTTTGGATGGACGTGGTTCTTTGCTCCAAACTGGCAAGTCGGGGCGAAACTTATGTACGATTTCAATACGGAGAATAACGATATAGACCGGCTTCCGGGACAGGAATTCAAATTCGATTACGGCTTGAGCTATGCCTTTAGCAAGAAGGATTCCCCAGTCCAGATCTGGGGGGGAATAAACGGATATGCCTATTGGCAGACCACGGACGACAAAATTGACGGTCACAAAGTCAAAGATAACAAGGCTGAAGTTTACGCCGCGGGTCCTGGAATATTGGCCACCTACAAGAACTGGGTTTTCGATCTTCACGGTGCCTGGGAATTTGAAGCCAAAAACAGACCGGAAGGTTTCACAGGCGTGTTTAGCGTTGTCTATGCATTTAAATAAATCTGGAATTTGAAGTTTGTAGAATTGATGGTTGACCGATTTCCCTGCGTCCCTGCCCTACGGGGCAGGGACGCAGGGAAGCGGAGTGTGAGAGTATTTTGGTTTCTTGAGGATTTTTATTCATGAGCAGAGTGGGCATCATCGGGTTAGGCCATATCGGGATGAATATCTTACAGACTTTTGCCCAAGCCGGCGTGGATGCCGTGGGGGTAGAGACTGACGAATCAAGCATCGCGCGCGGGCTGGAGAGGTCTAAGAGTAATTTAAGCGGCTTGGTAAAGAAAGGGAAGATCAACCCGGAGCGGCAAGAGGACATTCTTTCCAAGATGAAGGTGAGTCGCGATCTCCAGGATATCCAGGCCTCTCAATTCGTTATCGAGGCTATCTTTGAAGATATCGATCTCAAGAAGAGACTCTTCAAACAGGTGAATGCGATTGTTTCGAAGGAGTGCGTGATTCTGAGCAACACGTCTTCTCTTTCCATTACAGAAATGGCTAGCGTCGTAGACGCTCCCGGTCGTTTTGCCGGAATGCATTTCTTTAATCCTGTTCCGATAATGAAACTGGTAGAGGTGGTGCGCGGACTGCACACCACCCAGGACACCCTAGAGGCAACAAAAAAGCTCGCTCAGGAGATCGGGAAGGTGCCGATCGTATGTGCGGACAGTCCCGCGTTTGTGGTCAATCGCATGTTGAATGCACTGGCCCAGGAAGCCGTTTTGATGCTCGAGGAGGGAATTGCCTCAGCAGAGGATATTGACACAGGGGCCAGGCTGGGTCTGGGGCATCCCATGGGTCCGCTCGAGCTTTTTGACTTTCTAGGAGCCATTCATTTGCTGGAGAAGGTTTTGGACACTATGGCGAAGGAACTGGACCCTAAATTCAGGCCTCCTCTTTTATTGAAAAATATGGTCCGAGCGGGCTGGTGGGGCAAAGAATACGGTCGTGGATTTTATCGGTACAATTAGCAGACAACTCTCTTGAGAAGAAATGATGGCCAGAACAATAGCGATCGTGGGGACGTTGGATACGAAAGCGGAAGAGATCGGATACGTCAAGGGTCTGATCGAGAAGAGAGGCCATCGGACGATCATCATCGATGCTGGAATCCTGGGAACCCCTGCAATGCCCGTTGATATTAGCCGTGAGGAAGTCGCGAAAGAGGCAGGGACAAGCATAAAGAGTGTGGTTGCCCTCGGGGATGAGGGAAAAGCCATCGCGACCATGGCCGAGGGTGCCTCGAGGATAGCCCATCGATTGTGCGCGGAAGGTCGACTAGATAGCATCTTAGGGATTGGCGGCACGATGGGGACATCACTGGGGTTGAGGGCGATGAGAGATTTGCCTCTCGGCGTGCCAAAGCTGATGGTTTCCACCATTGCGTTCGCGCCTGTGATCACTCCGGAGTCGGTCGCTAACGACCAGATCATCATGCAGGTGCCAGCCGACCTGTGGGGTCTCAATGTGATCACCAAGTATGCCCTGGAAACTGCAGCCGGTGCTGTTGCGGGAATGGCAGAGACCCATAAGGAGATCGTTCCCGAAAAACCTTTGGTCGGTGTCACAACCCGCGGACACTGCAAATTTCTCAATTGGATGAAGCCCCTTTTGGAGAAAAGAGGATATGAAGTCATCGTGTTCCATGCGGTAGGGGTGGGGGGGCGAGCCTTGGAGAGCTTGATCGCCCAGGGCCTTTTCAGCGCTGTGATCGATGTGGTGACCAGCGAAGTCCTTGAAGAGTTATGCGGTGGATCCTTGACGGCGGGACCGGAGCGCCTGGAAGCGGCCGGTAAGATGGGAATCCCTCAGATCGTGGCGCCTGGCTGTATGGAGTATTATCACTGGGCAGGATCGGTGGAGACGATCCCCAAGGGACGCAAGTTCCATCAGCATAATCCTTTGATCCTATGTATGAAGGCGACGACAGAGGAAATGGTGAAAGCGGCAGAAGTGATGGCCCAAAAGCTGAACAGGGCGAAAGGACCGGTGACCGTCGTCCTCCCGCTCAAGGGGTTCGATGAGTTCGATAAGGAAGGCGGCACATTTGGCGGCATATTTCATGACCCTGAAGCGCGTGGAGCCTTTATCGAAACGCTTAAGAGATACATTGACCCCAGAATCAGAGTGATCGAATGGGAGTTGCACCTCAATGACCAGGCCTTTGCCGAAGCGGTCGTAGCAACGTTTGATGAGGTGATGAGGGAGAGAGCCTCAGGATGAGTGTGGTCCTCCTGGAGAAGAAAAACAGGATTGGAACGGTGACCCTGAATCGTCCTGAAGCAGCGAATGCCATCAATCGAGAATTGGCCAGAGCACTAAGAGAGGCCCTCCTCTCCTTGGACCGGGACAAGAGCATTTGGGTGATCATTCTCACCGGTGCCGGGGAAAAAGTCTTCTGTAGCGGGTTGGATTTGAAAGAACGAAACACGATGACGGAAGAGGAGATTGAGTATTCACGGAAGGCGGAACTTTTCCCCCTCTATTTTTCAATGGAGGACATCGAGACCCCTATGATTGCAGCGGTCAACGGCGCAGCCATTGGAGGAGGAGCCGAATTGGCCATGGCCTGCGATATTCGCGTGGCTTCAGACAATGCGTCCTTTGGATTGGGCGAAGTGAAATGGGGGATCATTCCTGCCGCAGGAGGGATTCAGCGATTACCGCTCATTGCCGGTATGGGAATAGCGAAAGAACTGATATTGACCGGTCGGACGATCGAGGCAAAGAAGGCATGGGAATTGAGAATCTATAACGATGTCGTACCGCCTGCTCAGCTCATGGGAAGGGCCTTGGCCATGGCCGAAGAGCTTCTCCAGAATTCACCGGTGGCGCTGCGGCAGGCCCGAAAGGCGTTCCGCTTTAAGGAAGCCATCCATGACGGATTAAGCCGCGATATCGAGTTATCGAACGGCTGTTACTCTTCCGAGGACCGCAAGGAGGGAGTGCGTGCTTTTTCGGAAAAACGCAAACCCAACTGGAAGAATGCTTGAAACGGGCCATGAAGGGTTGGCCTCAGGAGAGGGGCCGAGCACATGAAGGGTCAGCAAGTTGAGAATCAAAGTTTTGAGAAAGGGAGGAGGTGAACAGCGAGAGAGTTTGGATGAACAGCACTTAGTTTTCGTCTGTTGTTTTTTACTGAAGATCGCAAATCAGATTTAGAGGGAGGAATAGTTAATGGATCGAGAATGGACTAG
>Ga0315282_10002852_pt1 | contig 31370 bp, 31 predicted proteins | sample YL17G07_20_MG_FD_203693 | JGI IMG/M metagenome (GOLD analysis project Ga0315282, IMG submission 203693) | Sediment microbial communities from Yellowstone Lake, YNP, Wyoming, USA - YL17G07_20 | ecosystem: Environmental > Aquatic > Freshwater > Lake > Sediment | place: USA: Wyoming | collected... | reverse complement strand
AAGCCAAAATGGTATAAATAATTACATTTAATATGATAATATTGATAAAAAGTTATATAAAAATTAAATATTTGTTATATTTGTTATATGGGCCAGTGGTCTAGTGGTTATGAGACCAGAAAATGCTCCTAGAAAATCGACGAGGAGCTCGGCGGTATTTTCGACGAACTTTTTCTTTCTTTTTTCTTTTTTTAAAAACGCTCCCGTAGGAAAAAACAGGTTAAAATATCATATTTTTAATTCACGCTCAAGTTCCTCAAGTAATAATCGTGCTCTTTTATTCAACTTTTTTGGTGTTCGTATCTGAAATTCAACATACATATCTCCATAACCTGAACCATGCAAATGCGGCATTCCCTTGTTTCTTAATTTTATAACATCTCCATTTTGTGTTCCCTCAGGAATTGTAATACTTTCGGAACCCTGAAAGGTGTCAATCGTTATTTGGGAACCAAGAGTAGCCTGAGGAAATGAAATATTTACTTTTTGATAAAGATCTGCATCTCTTCGTTGAAATATTGGGTGATCCTTCAGGTGAACAACCACATACAAATCGCCATTCTCCCCAACACCTCTTACTTGTTCTCCCTGACCAACCAACCGCAATTGCGCTCCATCATCAACCCCTCGTGGTATCTTCAGTTCAATTCTCCGTGTTCTCCGAACAGTACCCTGTCCTTTACAAAATGGACAGAATTCTTCAATAATTGATCCTTCACCATGACATCGTGAACATGTACTTACTTGAGTAAACATACCAAAGGATGTCCTTTGTGTAAGCCTAAGTTGACCACTCCCCCCGCAATAAGAACATTTTTTCGGCGATGTTCCCGGTTTTGCACCCTTTCCTTTACATACATCACATCGTTCCATTCTCTGGATATCAATTTCTGTTTCTGCACCCTTATAGGCATCCTCTAATCGTAGTTCAATGTCATATCGAAAATCGCTTCCCCGTTGAGATTGAGATCGGTGATTAAAACCACTTCGATGACCAAAAAATCGTTCAAAGATATCATCAAAACCACCAAACCCGAAATCAAAACCCATGCCTCGGAAAATATCACCAAAATCAGCGTCACGGAAGATATCCTCTCGGCTATATTGTTGGTTAATACCTGCATGACCATGGGCATCGTACATCTTTCGTTTTTCGTCGTCATAAAGGACTGCGTACGCTTCTGAGATTTCTTTGAATTTCTCTTCTGCGTCTTTTTCCTTGTTTTTATCAGGATGATACTTCAATGCAAGCTTTCGATATGCTTTTTTAATTTCATCTTTACCTGCATTTCGTTCAACACCAAGAATCTCATAATAATCTCGCTTCGCCATATATTCCACCGAAATACAGGGGTTATGAAGATTTTTCCTTAGGTTGATACAACAGTTCCACTACTTCCTTGAAACCCAAATTCAATACCTTCTTTTTCAAATACTTCTTTCAAAGCATAATTTACTTTTTCATGGGTATCAAGATAGGTATGATAGTCCCCGGTTTTAATGTAATAAACAACTTCAAAATTATAACTAAAGGATCCAATATCATGGAAATGAACCATATCAAACTCCACTTGGCTACATGTGCGAATTGTTTTTTCAATAAGTTCCGGTATTTTTTTCAGTTTTTCTAACGGAGTATTTTGATGTATTCTCACAATAAATTCAACTCGGCGTTTTGCCATTTTTTTAAAATTACGTATACCACTACTTATTATCTCACTATTTGATAGAACAAATTCTTCTCCTTGCAATAATTGAATACGTGTTGATTTCATCCCTATTTTCGTAACAGTACCGGTAAAATCACCGACAACAACAAGATCACCTACCTCGAAAGGCCGATCAAAATAAATAGAGAACGCACTAAACGCATCACCAAGAACATTTTGCAAAGCAAACGCAATTGCAATACCACCAACACCTAAACCAATAACAATACCTGAAAGATCAATCTTAAAGGTATGTAAAACAAATACAAAAGCCAGGAGATACACAATAGCATGAAGAAATTTCTTAAAAATAGAAACGATTTTATTATTTACCTCCCGTCTCCTTTGTTTTACTGTTTTTTCCGCATACCACGAGATAAGAACATTGATAACACGTGTAATAATAAATGCAACTAAAAAAACCTCAGCAACAACAAAAATTTGCCCAATTATCACTTGATAAACATCTAAAATCGATAGCTGATCGATACCATAATAGAAACCTAAAAGAACAACAAAGAAATAAACCGGTTTCTTCACATTTCGAATGATCTCGTCATCAACAGATGTTTTTGTTTTTTTCGCCCAAGCAGAGAAGTAATGCTCAAACACGTGATAGATAATCCAACCTACAATAAGAGATAAAGCAAAGAAAATAAAAGCAGCAATAAATTGACCGACTGCAGGATTAGTTGAGATGTTCGACTCTTTCAGTAGTCGATTAATAATGTCTGATAAATTTATTTGTGAAATCATATGCTCTTCCTCGCCGGGTTGCATTGTAATTCTAAGATTGTATCAATGACGTTTTTTACTGTTAATATATTCATTTTTGACGGCCTCTTCAAGAGTGAATAAAATCGAAAAATGTTACTTAGGTAAGACTCTCCATTTCGACATATTTCATAAATTTCTGCTTATATTCCCTCTCCAATTCAACCTCTCGTGACATTTTTTTATGGATTTGCTTTTCTAAATAGAGAATTGCGTTTTTTATTGCCTCGATCGGCCCCCATCCTTCAGCAGTAACCGTAAATCTTCCATAAGGACCGTTGATTCTGCATCGTACATAAATCAGATGATTTCCTTTTGATCGTTCTTTATGCTCTCGTAAATAAAAGTAGAAACTAGCGTTCTCCAATTTTTTCCGATATTTTGCAATGAATTGTAATACTAGCTCCCTCAAATCATCCTGATATATTCCATGCAGTTTTGAGTTAAACTGGATAATAGGATAAGTAACCTCTGTTCTCTCTTCAGATAACGGCTCAAGTAAATCTCTCTTGGTCGTGATCCCACAAATAGTATCAAAATCATCTACAACAAGTATACCGCTCACATTATATTCAATGATCTTCTGTATAACATCTTGAACAGTAGCGTCTTTATGACAGGTAATTACAGGGTACGACATAATATTCTCAACTGGTAAATCAAAAAAAGACATCTTTTCATCAAGAAGAATATCATAGCTTGCACGTTTTTCTACACAAATGACTTTTGTGATAATATCGTGAAGGGTGATAATTCCTACTATTTTTCCATCTTCAACTACTGGCGTTCTTGAAATGTGAAACTCTCTAAAACACCGAAGTACTCCAGAAATTTTATCCTTCGGTGAAACAATATGAACATCATCAGACATAAAATTCTTTACTTTTTTTTGCCCGAATTTCTTTATTGCAACAGATTTTAATAATCGTATATCATCAATAACACCAACCAATTTCCCATCTTCGAACACTGGGAGATTCATGACATCATTTTCCATCATCAATCGTGCACATTCAGGCATAAAAGTTGTTTTTTGTATTTTCGGAGCATGAACTTTCAACGTTTTAACCTTCGTTTTATCTCGGTTTAAACCAGATCGCAAGATCATTCTCTCAGTAAGAATTCCCTCATAGTTCTTATTTTTGTCAAAAACCACAAGAACATCAGTACTTTTCTCAAAAAAAGCAAGTGCCTTAGCTAATGATTCGTCTTCGTGTATCCATTTATAATTCTGCGTCATAATGTCTTCTGCTTTGATGGTTTGAACCATCAAAAATCACCCCCCCCAACCTAGGATTTATCTTTAACCTTGTAATCAGCGTTTATTGTGTCATCCTTTTTTGATGACTTTTTCTTCGTTGACTCTTTGGTATCTGTACTTTTTTCTTTTTCTTGTTCCTGTTGTGCCTGTTGTGCGGCTTGCTGATAAATAGTGGTCGAAGCTTTTTGTAACGCCTTAGAAAGTTCTTCTGTTTTTTCTTTTATATCATCTATATTATCCCCACTGAGCGCTTCCCGAAGTTTTTTCAATGCATTCTCGATGTTCTTTCTATCTTCTTTTAAAAACTTCTCTTTCAGCTCCTGAAGTGTTTTCTCAGTACTTGCCACGAGACTATCAGCTGTATTTCTGATCTCTACTTTTTCTTTCCGTTTCTTATCATCCTCTTCATGCTCTTTTGCTTCTTTTTTCATCCGCTCGATTTCACTATCAGAAAGTTTGGTTGATCCCGTGATACGTATCGATTGTTCTTTGCCGGTTCCCAAATCCTTCGCAGCTACGTTAAGAATACCATCGACATCAATGTCAAAGGTGACCTCAATCTGTGGTAATCCGCGTGGCGCTGGGAGAATTCCATCGAGGTGAAATCTTCCAAGGCTTTTATTATCTGCGGCCATCGGACGCTCACCTTGTAACACATGGATTTCGACACTCGTTTGATTATCTGCTGCGGTAGAAAAGATTTTACTTTTTTTCGTAGGAATCGTCGTATTCCGATCAATAAGTGGCGTTGATACCCCGCCAAGGGTTTCTACGCTTAACGTCAACGGAGTCACATCAAGTAAAACAATATCCTTATCGATGTCACCGGAGAGGACGCCTGCTTGGATTGCTGCACCAACCGCGACGCATTCCATTGGGTCAACCTCCCGCTTTGGTTTCTTCCCAAAGATTTCCTCAACCTTTTTTATTACAAGCGGTATCCGTGTTGTGCCACCCACGAGAACAACATGATTGATGTCCTCAGGTTTCAATTTCGCATCCTGTAAAGCCTGTCGACATGGTTGATCTGATCGATCAACAATCGGCGTGATAATCTCTTCAAATTTCGCCCGTGTCAGCTTCATCTCAAGATGTTTCGGCTCACCATTTACTACGGTGATATAGGGGAGATTGATATCGGTTTGCAATGTTGAGGAAAGCTCCATCTTTGCTTTCTCTGCAGCTTCCAATATTCGTTGTAATGTCGCAGGGTCTTTTCGTAAATCAACCTTGTGTTTTTTCTTGAATTCTTCAGCGATAAAATCAACCAACGCCAGGTCCATATCAGACCCACCAAGCTGCGTATCACCACTGGTAGAAAGAACTTCAAATACTCCACCACCGACTTCCATAATTGTAACATCAAGAGTGCCACCGCCAAAATCATAGACCACAATCTTCTGATCCTCTTCTTTATCCAGACTATATGCAAGCGCAGCTGCAGTTGGTTCATTGATAATTCGCTTCACTGTTAATCCAGCGATTTTCCCTGCATCTTTTGTCGCCTGCCTCTGATCATCATTGAAATATGCAGGAACAGTAATCACAGCTTCTGTAATCTTTTCGCCAAGAAAATCCTCAGCATCCTTCTTGATTTTCTGTAAAATAAAAGCAGAGATCTGCTCAGGGGAATATTTCTTCCCTCGAATAGTGATTTTTTCACCACTACCCATTTTCCGTTTCACACGTTGTATGGTTCCTTCCGGGTTTGTTACTGCTTGTCGTTTTGCTGCTTCACCAACGAGCATTTCACCATCTTTCGTAAAGGCTACAACTGAAGGAAAATACGGTTGACCTTCAGCGCTTTTAATCACCAATGGTTTTCCTGCTTCAACATAGGCAACTTCAGAATTGGTTGTTCCCAGATCAATACCTACAATTTTCCCCATATCATAATCCCTCCTTATCTGCTACTATTTTCTTTTTCGCAACAATCACTTGCGCAGGTCTTAGAATTTTTTCATCGAGGAGATACCCTTTTTTCACCCGTTGAGATCGCATGATGACAGCTATGATCAAAGAGTTTCCCTGTGCATTCAATATATTTAATGTGTTCTTTTTCAAAGAACTGCTCGATTTTTTGAAGAAGAACTTTCAAACCCGATTTCGGGTCGTTATCCTGATACGCTTTTTGAAGGACCTCATACACATCAATAAATTCCAGGAGATATTTCTTCTTAAATTCTTTTTCTGTTTCACTTTTTTCCTTTTCAATTCGCTTCTGATAATTCTGCAAATCAGCATAGGAACGAAGTAATTTATCGGTTTTCTCCTTAAGTTCCTGTTTCACTTGCACAAGATCATTCTCACATTGTGTTAATTTCGATTGTAAACTCATGATCTTTCCCTGAGACGTTGCATGTTTCCTTCTATCGATACTTTTTTTTGTCTGCATAAAAGACCTCTCAAAAAAAATAAGAAAGAGAGAGGAGAACGTTATCTAATCTACGTCGTAGTCTCCACTTGGCCCACCACCCGGTGTCTTCCCACCTGGAGGCATTGCACTGGTACTCTTCGATGCGATCACATCATCGATTCTCAGAATCATTGTTGATGCCTCTGACGCTGATTGTATCTCCTGCATACTAACACGAAGCGGCTCTATAACGTTTTGTTTAACCATGTCTGCGACTTTCCCATTGAGAACATCAATTCCTGCGTACTTATTTCCCTTTTTTTGCGCTTGACGGATCTCAAGCATCATATCAATAGGATCCAATCCAGCGTTCTGGGAAAGTGTCTTTGGGACGACTTCAATCGCATTGGCAAACGCTTCAATCGCCATCTGTTCTCGGCCACCAATCGAAGGCGCATAATCTCTGAGCGCCATAGAAATAGCAGTTGCTGTTGCTCCACCACCCGCAGTCATCTTCCCGTCTTCCAAGGCAGCTTTCACGACAGAAAGCGCATCATGCATGGCTCGTTCGAGTTCATCAACAACATGCTCTGTGCCGCCTCGAATAAGAATTGAGACTGCTTTTGGGTTTTTGCAGTCGGTGACAAAGGTCATTTTGTCATCACCGAATTTCTTCTCTTCAACGGTCCCGGCATTTCCAAGATCTTTCGCTGATAACTCATCAAGGCTTGCAACAATGGTCGCACCAGTTGCTTTCGCGAGTTTCTCCATGTCGCTTTTCTTGGCACGTCTGACTGCATAGATGCCTTCTTTCGCGAGGAAATGCTGAGCGAGATCATCGATACCTTTCTCACAGATGAGGACGTTTGCACCGCTGTTCTTTACTTTTTCTGCCATCTTCTTTAGCATGGATTCTTCTTCATCGAGGAATGCCTGTAATTGGGTCGGGTCGCGTATTTCGATTTTCGCATCAACCTCGGTTTTCTTTACTTCTAAGGCAGCATCAACAAGAGCAATTTTTGCTTTGTTGACTTGTTTTGGCATTCCGTCATGGACGCGTTCTTTGTCAAGGATGATTCCTTTTATTATCTCTGTATCTTGAATACTACTTCCTTGTTTTTTCTCCACTTGGATGTTGTCTAAATCTACCACTGTTTTTCCATCGACTTCCTCTGCAACGCTTGTTGCTGCATCAACGACAATATTTGCCAGGAGTTCTTTTGATCCGCTTGCTCCTTTACTTGCCATTGACGTCATCGCGATGTTTCTTAGGGTTTTTCTATCACCAGATGCAATAGGTATTGCGAGATCATCGAGCACTTCAGTAGCCTTTTCCGCTGCAAGTTTATACCCTTTACAAATCACCGTTGGATGTATGTTTTGATTTAAAAGGTCCTGAGCGGATTTTAACAGTTCTCCGGTGAGAATCACTGCGGTGGTTGTTCCATCTCCGCATTCTTCATCTTGGGATTTGGCGACTTCTACAATCATCTTTGCAGCAGGATGCTCTACATCGATTTCCTTGAGAATGGTTGCTCCATCGTTGGTGATGACGACATCACCCATAGAATCGACGAGCATCTTGTCCATTCCTTTCGGGCCTAGTGTTGATTTCACCGCGTCTGATATGGCTACTGCTGCCATGATGTTGTTATTTTGTGCTCCTTTGCCTTTTTCTCGTTGGGTTCCTTCTTTTAATATTATTACTGGTTGTTGTCCAGTCATCATATTTTTTTACCTCCTATTTATTTTAAATCTCTTTGAATGATCCCCTTCTGATATAAGGGGACCATTCATTATCGAAGGATGGGATGCTTCATTCTCCATTATTTTATTCTTACTTTTGTTGCTTTGTGTTCTGGTTTTGGTTCAACTTTTGGTAATTTAATCGTTAGTACTCCGTCTTTCATCTCAGCTTCAACGTTATCTGTTTTTACTTCCTCAGGAAGTTCCAGATGTCGATAATAGCTGGTGCTACTTCGTTCCCGTCTGAGCCAGTTTTTCTGTTTTTCTTCTTCGCTGGTTTCTTGTTTTGCTTCGATTTCAATACCATTTGGTGTGACTTGAATATCGATGTTGTCTTTTGAGATGCCTGGCATCTCTAAGCACATTTCGTATCGATTTCCAAGATCCGCGATATCCATTGTGGGCGTTCTTGTTTCGTTGAATGGACTCATTATACTTGTTGATGGTCCCCAGAATAGGTCATCGAAATTTGATCTGAAACGGTCGAATAATTGATCCATTTCTGACCAGAGATCTGTTGGTCTTCGTTGTGTGATTTCTCCTTTTTTTTCAGTTGGTCGTATCGCTAACTTATCTTTTCTGTCTCTCATGATGGGCATATCTTATCTACCTCCTTTTCGTTCATCTATTATTATTTTTGTTTTTTTTAAATTAACAAAAACTGTAATACAAAATATATTTAAATATTTTTTGGTAAAGTTAATTTTAAATTAACTAAATTAACTATATATTGCATAATGTTTTTATATTCGAACGAGATTATTCCTTCACTATGTCAGATCAAATAATTATAAAAAAGACAGAACTTCCAGTTGCTGGCAGTCTTAATGATGACATTGATTATATATGTAAATCCTTTGGATACTTTACTGAACGAGACAAACAAGACACAGCAGGCCGTATCTTTCAACTTCTTGTAAAAGAAGCATGCGGATGTGAGAAAGGAATGACCAGCGATGATATCGCTGAACACCTAAATCTCACACGCGGTGCAATTGTCCATCATCTCAACAGCTTTATTTCCACAGGGTTAGTCGTACGATCTCATAATATGTATCGATTGCGATCTCAGAGCTTACAAAAAAGTATTGAAGAAATTAAGGAGGATATCGACAGAATTCTTATTCAAATGCTGAAAATAGCAAATGAGATAGATACGAAATTAGGTAATTTATATCGATAATAACATTATCGATTTCTAAAAAAAAGGGGGGATTAAACAAATGGATTTTTTTAATGATGATGGGAAGCGACGAAGGAAAGACCCATTTGATTTTTTTGGGATAGACGATGAGTTTGATCGTATTTTCCGGGAAATGGAGCATATGATGAACCGGATGTTCCGTGATTTTGATGCTAATTGGATTAAACCTGGATCATCTTTTATTCATGGGTTTAATATTCATGTTGGATCCGATGGGAAACCGCATATTGAACAATTTGGTAATCGCCCGTTAAAAAAATCTGATGGGGAACGAACAATTTCTGATGAGCGGGAACTATTAACCGATGTTATTGAAGGAGATGAGGAAGTTTCATTGACTGTTGAGATTCCTGGTGTTGAAAAGGAGGATATCGATGTGCATGTCACAGATCATGGGTTAGAGATCAAGGTTGATACGACGCAACGGAAATATTACAAGCAGGTGGAGTTTCCCTGCGATGTTTTGCCAAAAACAACGAAGGCGACGTATAAAAATGGTGTTCTTGACGTGATTATTAAAAGGAAGGAACGAAAGAAAAGCGAAGGATATCGAGTAACGATCGAGTGAACATCTACATCTTTGGCATCACAAATACTTTCTAAATATCGTTCCAACATCTTCGAAGGAGAGTTCATGAGAAACGAAGGTTGAGCGTATGGTTAAGGTTGTCTTAACTGCTGATCGAACATTATTATCAGCTTATAATGGCCATGTGTTTCTTGGTTTTGCTGCTTGTGCACCGAAAATCCTCCCTGAGTGGTTGTATACAAAGATTTTTTGTCCCCCCGTTGAAGAAGAGAATGAACAGGTGAAATATGCTCATTGCGGACAACGCAAAATCGAAGCAGCATTGCTCGCGCATGGGTTTCAAAAGCAGGATATCGCAATTGTTAACCCTGAAAAGCTACATCATGTAATTGATGAAGAGACAAAAGTATTGGGAATAACGACCCATGATCCTTTAGGTTTGGGCCCTGCATCAACAACGTTTAGTGACCTGATGAACAGAGAAACATATACTGCCTTGTTTTTTAAAAAACTTGTTTCTCACCCTCTTATCCGAAAATATAATCTAAAAGTTATTGTAGGTGGATCAGGGGCATGGCAGCTGACTGATGAACGTATCATGGCGAAATATGGTATTGATTGTGTTGTTGTTGGTGAAGGAGAAATCACTGCAGTTGATATTATTAAGAAAGCAGTAAATGGCGAGGCCATTCCCTCTGTTGTGCAGGGTGAGGTTGTTCCACTTGAGCAGATTCCTATGATTCGGTATCCGACGACTAATGGTCTTATTGAGATTTGTCGCGGATGTGGTCGGGGATGCCGGTTTTGTAATCCGACGATGTTAAATTATCGATGTCAACCACTTGATTACATTCTTCAAGAAGCGCGGGTGAATGCAGATGCAGGGAACGGTGTCTTGTTCCATGCAGAGGATGTTCTCCGCTATAAAACAAAAGGTTTTATCCCAAATGAGAAAGAAATCCTTCCACTTTTTTCTGAGGTAAAGAAGCTTACTGATTACATTAGTATTAGCCATTTTGCTCATGCCTCGGTTGCATCAAATCCTGGTCTTATTGAAAAGATTTCAGATGAGATGAACGTTGGGTCGAAAACCTGCCCGTTTATGAGTGGACAAGCAGGTATTGAAACCGGTTCACCTCGGTTGATTGAACGATATATGAAAGGGAAAGCAAAACCATTTACCCCAAGGGAATGGCCGGAGATGATACTACAGTCTCATCAGATTCTCAATGATAATTATTGGGTTCCTTTGAACACGATGATCATGGGTCTTCCGGGGGAAACACCAGAGGATGTCAGGAGATCTATTGAGTTAGTCCTCAATCTCTCAAGGTATAGGTCATTGATTATCCCCTTGTATTTCGTCCCTATCGGAAATCTGAAAGATAATAATCGATTTTTTAAAACAAAGGACATGTGCCCTGAACATTGGAGGCTTCTCTCTGCATGTATTCGTCACAGTATTAAATGGGCATATGTTCTTGCTGATAAGAATCTTACGGCAACAAAGATGAGTTTTTGGAAGAGAGCAGCGATAAAGCAGGTTATTCGTATTATTGACCGACGATTACATCCTTATCTGAAAATGATGGATGAAGGTATAAACCCAATGACGTACAACACTTAACATTTGAGGTTCAAAGTGACACAGATTACGAAGATGCTAAACTGGTGATTGTTTTTCCAGTTGTATGAATTATTTCATCGAAATCTTTTTTATTAGCCTGATATTTTGCGAACTCTACAAGACTACAGAGATCAAAGCAGTCTTTTATTTGTTGATATGACGTATTCTTACATTTGAGATAATTGATAATCTCATCATTGGTCATTTCTTTATTAAGACCATAGTAGTAACTGAGAAAAAGACGTAAAGATTGAGCAGCTTTTCCATAGGCGTCTTTGTAATGAGTGTCTTCAAATAATTTTTTCGCCTCGTCAAGTAATTTCTTTGCCTCAGAAAGGTAATCAAAAGGTTCTTGTTTGTTTAAATCTCCTGATATATTTGATTTACTAGCTCTCTTAATAATTTTAAAATATAAGATCAGCACGCCGATACATGAAACAATGATGATAATAAATGATAAAACTAAGATCCAGGAGAATGCTTGTTGTATTTCTTCTTTTTCAAGTTCAACATCTTTAAGTACTCCATTAACAAACTCTGCATTAATAGCAGCGGTTTGGTTCTGCCCATCTCTAAAATTAATGCGAGCGTTTGTTTTGTTATCCTCCTGAGAAAATTCAACATTGGTTTGATTGAATCCTTCTTGTTCAAGCTGTTCAAGATACCGTTGAAAGCTTTCATTCTGATATAGCTGCTGAAGCATTTGCTGTTTATCCTCAGCAGTGAGTTTCTGAACATTTTCTAATTCTCCATTGTTCATCTCACCAGACAGTGTTGCTGTCTCCCCTTGTTCATTTTTATATTCCAATGAAAACCTTCCAGAATTATTATCAGTTGGATTAACACTAGAACTTGTTAGATTATACCCCTGATTTATTAATTGTTGATGAAGATTTTGGAACTCTGAATTATTAAACAGATTTCTTTGAAATTCATCCTTCAATTGTTGCTGTTCTCTGAGTTGTTTTTCAAGTTGTTGTTTCAACGCATTACTATCTTGAGACATCTGATTGTTTTGCAACTGTTGCTGAGGATTCTGTTGTGATGGTTGTTGAGGTGGTGGGCTGTCAGCTACTTTTTCAGAGGACTTCTCCATTTTTCCTGGTTGATTATTCATCTGAGATTCATTTGAAACAAAATATATAGAGATCTGATCAAGTGTTACTGCACGTTGCTCCTGATTATATTCATAGGAAAAGGTTAACGTAACCTTTAACAGAGCAGGTGACTCAGAAGTACCAAAATTAAGATTGACTAAATGATTACCTTCTTCAGCATAAAATGCACTCGATTGCGTATTCGTACTTGAATAATAAAACCCACCTTGTTTTACCTCTTGAGTTATCGTATATTTCAATTGTCCATCTAGTTGTTTCCCATAGGTATTATTATAGGTCAATGGGACAACAGCATTTTGACCTACAAGGAAATAATACGTTGATTGATCAACCGACATCGTGATATCTTGTGCGCTGACTACAGGTACAAGAAATAAAACGACTAGTATGAGGAGCATCGTACTTTTTTTCATTGAATAATTCTCCCTCGACCATATTGTAAGTAAAGCTCGATAAGAAACACAACAAATGCACTAACAAAAAACCAATCTTTGATATTTGTTTCCTCCTTTTCTCGTTCGATATCCTGTCCAATGCCTCCATAAATATCATCAAGTGTTTGTGTGTCAACAGATTTGAAATATTTGCCACCGGTCTGCTGTGCAATATTTTGTAAAGTTTCCTCATCAAGCTCAGCATATTGTGGATTGCCGAAAAAATCATATCCAAGAATCACAGGTTCTTCAGAACCCATACCAATCGAATACACCTGAATATTATTCACTTTCGCAAAAGCAATAGCTTCCTGCGGAGTAATGACGCCGGCATTATTCACCCCATCACTCAGAAGGATAACTACCTTCTTTTTATTAGGAATGGATGTTGCCATATCAATTCCGAGACTTAGTCCGTCCCCGATAGCTGTTTTTCCCTCACGTGGTTGAATACTATGTAATTTTTCAATAACTTTGTCAATATATGGACTGAGATATGCTGCTGTTGTTACTCCTGACTCGAAGGTGACAATACCAACATGATCTTTTTCTTTTAAAGAGTGAAGGAGAATTTCAGCTGAGCTTTTTGCAGCCTCAAGCCTATTCGGTTGATAATCAGTCGCCTGCATACTCCCAGAGATATCAATAACAAGAACGACATTAACACCTTCTTTTACTTGTTCAAGGGGAATATGTGGGTTTGCAAATCCAACAATCATCAAGACAACTATAAGAAGCGACAAATAAAACAACAATTCATTCCTCTTAGCTTTTTTCTTATTGCCAAGTGCAGATTTTATAAAACCAAGATGACTAAACGTGATAGCATCTTTTTTTCGTTTTGCAAGGATTTTCTTATAACCAATAAAAAGAAAAGGAAGGGCAAGTAAAAACAAAAGAACTAGAGGATCATAAAAACCTGCCATTATCGCATCACCCGCAATAATCTTGTTTTGAAGAATTTTCGTAAAGGTACTTCATATGGTTCATCCGTGATAATATTAATAATATCAACCTTTGATCTACGAAGAGAGGTTCTTAGATTTTCTTCATAATCATCCATAAGTTTTTGATACGTTTCTCTAAACTTTTTATCCGATGTATTCACAAGAAGTTGTTCACCAGTTTCTTCATCTTCTAATTCAATAAGTCCAATGTCAGGAATCTCCCGTTCCCTGATGTCAACAACTCGCAACGCAATCACATCATGTTTATTTCTTAGAATTTTAAGCGGTTGGATAAAATCATTTGCGATAAAATCAGAAATAATAAAAATGATACTTCGTTTCTTTATCACTTTTGAAATATAGACAAGAGCCTTGTTGATATCTGTGAGGGATGATTTTGTTTTGTAGGACACCAACGTACTGATGAGTTGAAGTATGTGTTTTCTTCCTTTTCTTGCTGGAATAAACATCTCGATGGTATCGGTAAACAGAAAAACTCCAACCTTGTCTTTGTTATGTAATGCGGCAAACATGAGGCTGGCAGCAACCTCAAGTATCTTTTTTTTCTTTGATACATTGCTACCAAAACTACTTGATCCAGACATATCTAATGCAAAATACACCTGAAGATCACGTTCTTCAATAAATTCTTTAATGAATGGGTGATTGAATCGTGCGGTAACTTTCCAATCAATTGTACGTATATCATCTCCTGCTCGGTAATCACGAATCTCAGAAAATTCAATGCCTTGTCCTTTAAAAACAGAGTGATAATTTCCAGTAATAAGACCTTCAACTAATTGTTTTGTTGTCAGTTCTATTTTTTTGACTTGTTTGATGATCTCTTTGGTTTCTTCCATAACGACAAATCACTGCTATATAATTTTGCTAGGGTATTTTTATCACATCAACAATCTTGTTAATTATCTGGTCACTACTTACATCCTCAGCTTCTGCTTCATACGTAAGTAAAATTCTATGACGAAGAACATCGTATGCAACAGCTTTGATATCTTCGGGTGTTACATATCCTCTGCTATTGAGCATGGCATGTGCTTTTCCTGCAAGAATCAACCAGAGAGATGCTCTCGGGGAAGCACCAAATTCAATATATCCCTCAACATCAACATTATAGTTATTGGGATATCTTGTTGCATCCACGATCTCCGAAACATATTCTTTTATTTTCTCATCAGCGTAGATTTTTTGGTTAAAATTTTGCATTTCAATAATTGAATTAGCATTCAGTATCTTTGAGGTCGTATATGTCGTTCCTTCGGTGAATCTATTGATAATTTCAATTTCTTCGTGTTTAGTAGGGTGATTAATGAGGATTTTAAAAGCGAAACGATCTACTTGTGCTTCAGGAAGTTTATAGGTGCCTTCTGATTCAATAGGGTTTTGTGTTGCCATTACCAAAAAAGGTTTTTTTAATACATGTGTTTCACCTTGAATACTTACTTGTTTTTCTTGCATTGCTTCAAGTAGTGCTGATTGAACTTTTGGTGGTGCTCTGTTTATTTCATCTGCAAGGATAAAATTAGCAAATATCGGTCCTTTCATCGTAGTAAATGTCCCATCCTTATGATTATAGATCTTTGTGCCTGTAATATCAGCAGGTAACAGATCAGGGGTAAATTGTAACCGTGTAAAACTACATTCAACGCACTCAGATAATGTTTTTATCATGAGTGTTTTTGCAAGACCTGGAAGACCTTCGAGAAGCACATGTCCTTGGACAACTAGTGCAATAATCAGTTTGTCAATAATCTCTTGCTGTCCTACAATTGTCTTTTTAATTTCATTTCTTAGTTTTTCTAAATGCTTTGCATATTCTGATGCTTTTGTATTCAGTACATATATTTCTTCATTCATTTGTTTTCACCTAACAGCTACTTTCTTAATTTTATACTCGATATCAATAAATAATTCTGTATTGCTGATATAATTTCATATATACTTCTCCCTCGTAATGAACAAGAAAAATGAAATATAAAACTCTTTTAAAATTTTTACGGTTTCTGCACTGCAAAGTTGATAGAATAATACTGGGATGTTCAGGGATGAGATTAAGCAACTTTTTACCTATATACATTGAGCCCCGTGCGATATTGCATTTTTAGGGCCGTCCAACAGGAGAAAAATAGGTTCAGATAGCCGCTAGAGGGCATTTAAACTATACCTATGGAGCCCACCATATACAGGAATTTTCTGTTCATTGAACATATTTTCACATCCAAAATGATAAACTTTAAAAACATGCTTGACATACACGATATGGTATACAGTTTATCTAAATATACAATATGTAGTATGTGGTGAGAAAAAACACTTCAACAGCCATCGATCATGCGGAGGAAAAGAACACACCTGAAGTTAGATGGGGGCTGGCATTTGTTTTTTCGTTAGTTTCCATGACTCATAACGAGAATAAAAGGAGGAAATGGAGACACCTTCGTCTTTGTTCAGTGCAAATGCTCGTTCTATCACGCTTACCGTATTTACTGGGAAGGGGAGGTGAAAAATGAGCTTGCTTGGTGATGTTTTAGGGGCTATCGACAGCTTCTTTGCAATACTTGGAATAATTGATCTCATATCCATTCCTTTGTTACTCATAGGATACTGGAGCGGCATTGTTTCAGGAAATGTTGCTGCACTTAGCTCGGTCATACTAATTCTGGTCACTTTTATCGTCGGTGCCATAGAATCAGATATCTTGCAATCCATAATCGAAGGAATAGCGACCATCATTGTGACGATAGTAGAGGGAATAGCTTCTCTGATTGAAGCGATAATCGGCATTTTCAGCTAGGATGACATTTCCGCGGATACATTCTTTCTCTTTTTTTTTGATCATACATTGAAATTAAAATACTTGTAAAAATAGGAAAAAAACTAGATGAATACTATAAGAGAATCTGGAAAAGTAAATAAAAGCGGAAGAATGTAAGAAGTACGATGCCAAACGAAAGCGATGTCTACTTCGAAGAAAACGATCCTCTTCGTCCACATCAAATCATCATTACATTTCTTAATCTCTACGCTGTGTTTAGTGGTATCTTAAAAAAGATAACAAAAAAATCTGATACAATCTATCTCGATTTTGTTGGTGGTTACACACTTGTACTAAAAGGTTGCAATGCCGCATTTATAGAAAGGTTAAAACAATTTATAGGGAAAAAGATAGGTATCCAACACACCGATCTTCCAGAGAATCCGTATATATTAAAAAGGATGAGAACACGACGATATTATGATACCACGAAAAAGAGAAATCGTTTAGAAACTCCATCGATATTTTATGATATAGATAAAAAATATTCATACATGAGAAAGTACCGTAAGGGATACTATATTGATCCATATAAAAATATAACAGAAAGCCAGCGGTTTTTGCTTGAAACTTATCAAACAGGAAACGAGGAGATACACAACGATGATCCGAGGGTAATGTAATGTCTAACAGACAGCTGTCTGAAACCTATCATAGTCTGTTTGAACACGGTGTGATGGGGCATGAAAAATCTATCATTTTTAGACAGGCGTTGGCAGCTCCTGAAGAATGCACACCATCCTTGTTGACGGTGTCCAGACTTCTGGAGTTTTTGGGCACTTATATTTTCTCGTTCAAAATTCTGGAGTTATGAATTCATGTATAAAAAAAAGGAGTTGATAGAATGCTAACCGAAGATCCGTTTGATAATAATATTGCGGATCTAATCTTTCCATTAGATTACTATTTTCAACCCTGTCCAACCTGCAATGGTATAGATTATATTAAAAGTGGGTGGGCTCCTTCTAAAACTGGTGGTACTCAACGATTACGATGCAGGATTGATAAAACGAGATATGACGACAATCCGCTTCCAGGTATGAATAAACCAAGTATAATTGATAGTGTTTTGAATCAATGTGTCAATTGCGGTGGACATTACGCTCCTGTTGCACGAAATATGCGCAGCTTTTCGATTGTAGAGAAAAGAGTAGTTTACATTTCCAAGTCGACAGTTCATAACATCATATCAGACACATATGAGCAAGTTAAGTTCATTGAAAACAAATTTTTTCATACAATGTACTCATCGGACTGGGAGATAGATGATATGTTTCAGCGTAGGGTAAGATATAAAAGTCCAGAAGATAAACTGGTATGCAACCACTACAAAGTCACCAATATCCTCTCTGTAAAGCCTCGATATTGGTTAGTCTCACGTGTTACACCTCGTATTTGTTTAAAGCAAGCAAAGACGGCGATTGCAGAAGCTGTTTTACGGGCAGGTTACTCACCTCTGGTTATTCGCTGTGATGGATCACGAACTCTCCGAAATGCATGCAATATGACTCTTGTTGATACTGAATTATATACTAAAACAAAGGATGAGGAATTTGAAATTGTCAACTATGATGAAATACTTCATCGTATTATACGAAGTATGAACATCGGGAAGAGACGTCGATTCCCTTCATTATTCTCCTTACAACGTGCTGTTGATCTTTGTCGCTTTCAATATAACTTTTTAAGACCTCACAAGAAACTACAGAATCGTACACCTGCCATGGAAGCAGGAATAAAATACCCCTTCCGAACATGGATTGATCTTCTGACGTTTGCTTACAGGATTCGATTTGGTTGATCATCCTTAGAGGTGTTTGCCTTTGTTTTTTTGTTTTCTGCTGCAAGAATCAAGTCGAGCCAAGAATATTTCTCATCAACTAATCCAAGCATTTGAGCTGGAGTAAGATCACCTAGGGCCATATGAGGTTTAATAAAATTATAAAATGTTGAAAAACCATCGACAAATTGAGCAGCACCTTCTTTGTTCTGAAATCCTGCCATTGTACGCATCCGATTTTTATAAGTACCATTGAGTCTCTCCATCCGATTGTTAAATGCTTTACTGAGTGACCCGGTTAAATGAACTATTTGATCATTCGCGGAACCAAGTTCATTCTGGATTGCATTATTATACGAAGGAAGCGCATCCGTCACAATTTCTGATGGTGCTGTTGTGCTTTTATTAACACCTTTTTTCATGAGAATGGCCGCCTCTTCTTCACTCCGTTTCTGACTGATGTGCGTTGCGATGATAAACCGCGTGTCCGAATCGAGAAGTGACCAAAGCAAAAGATGACGACCGTTAACATGAAGCACTGTCTCATCAGCATGCCATCGTCCTGGGAAATTCGCATTTAATTTTCCAGAATATTGCGATACTAAACTGACATACTTCCGTAGCCAATAATAAATTGTTCCATGACAAACCTTTGTGTTATATGTTGTTTGCAGATGTTCTGTAATTTGTCGAAGGGAAAGTCCCCTGAAATATAGATCGATTGTTGCAGTGATAATCCGTATTTTATTCTTCATTCCCTTGAAACTTGCTGGTCTCGCCGGGAATTTTCTGTTACAGCGTTTACAGAGATATCCCTGGATTGGCCCGCTTCTATTGTATCGAATTCCCTGTTTGATCACTTGATCTTTTCGATTACATTCAGGGCATAGCCCTTCATCAGTCAGATGCGCTGTTCCAAGCTTTATCTCTTCGAGTATGAGCTGATAATTAACTGCGTTAATATGCTTGCATCTACTCCTATTTTTCTGATAATCCATACAGGTGCAAGACCAATGGTTTTTATCCCAATTTACATCATACCAAGTATTCTGATCCGTCTGTGATCTCACTTGGTAATGGCTATCATTTTGTTTTTTAACGTCTCCTTTCGTGAGAATTTGTATGCCCCTGTTCTCACTTCGATGTTCTGCATTAGAATTTTTCATCTTTTATACCCCCGGACTATGTGTGTTTTCAGTTAGAGCCTGTGTCCACTTACAAAAACAACAATCGGTATTTGATTCAGGCATCGGTCCATCTAAAATATTACAGGCGTTATTCAGCAGTTCCTCCGCATGAGATGGGTTTGTTTTTACTTGGACAACCTTGCAACTGAAAGATAAACCATTATGAAGATACGGTTCTAGATTATCGGGATAAAAATAGAGAAGAATGGCCTTATTTTCGATTTGGTAATTATTTTTCATTAATAGGAGAGAATAGATATCCATTTGTGTTTGATGTGCGATATGAATGTTCTCAGGGGGTTTTGATCGAGTCTTATGATCAAGAGGTGCGACAGCACCATTTTCAAATACAAAAATATCATCTAGTCGACCGTTCAATATAACTCCATTTTCTTTTTTATATTGAAGGGTTTTTGGTATATCATTTAATAATTTTCCTTTAATTTGTAGTGAAATGAGTGGTGGTAGTACTGCTGTCTGTCGATATTTATTAAAATAATTTTTTATCGCAAAGTCGAGCGCGTAAATTAGGGATGGGAGCGGATGTGCAGGTCTAGGTAAACCCTGTTTTACAGATAACCAGAAACATCGAGGGCACTCTTGAAAAAGAATCAATTTCGAACATGACAATCGATACTGCATGTTCGATCACCCGAACATTAGTTGATCATTTTTATTCTTTAGAAATTCGATTAGCGGTGCTTTCTTTGCTTCATGTTTTTCGTAATCACTAATTTCATCAACTATAGCATTTGACATGAGTTTAAATTGCGTTGCCGGCATTCGGATCTCACATAGAATCTTCCCATATATTTTCTCTTTTTTTTCATTTGAACTTTTAGATTTGAAGTGAGGATATGATTGGACAAAAAGAATGCGCCCTTGCTCCTTATCATACTGTACCAGGCTTCCGTCAACGGCGTATATAACGGTCGATTTTACCTCGTATTGGACATTGCATTTTTCTTCATTTACAACTTCCATATCTGCTTTTTTACATATCTCTTCTATTTTTTTTCGTTCATTGTTTGTTGTTTCTTTACACAGGATATACCGTTGTTTGTTCTTCATTTTCTCACCACCGGTACTTCATTCGTTGGGTTGTCGGTCTTGATAATGGTATTTATGCTTCTTTGGATAGGATACGATTGGATCCATGGTGTTTGGTTGGTAAAATGGAATCGATAACCGTATACCTCTCGTCGGAGAGCTTCGATGTTCAGTTTTGTGTGTTTGCTTCTGTTTTTCAGCCTGCGTTCGATTTTTCTTTTTATTTTTTGTTCCTTGTTCATATTTTATACCTCCTTTTCGTTTTGGTTAGTAATGGTTTGTTTTGGTTGGTAATATACAAGCAAATATTTATATGTTTTGGTTGGATATTTACTACTATGGGTAGACCAAAAAAAACGCAACATAAGATAAAAACGGGAATAACATTAGATCCTGAACTATTCGAATGGGTACAGTCAAAAATTGAAATTAAAGAGTTTTCAAATCTTACTCATGCTATCGAGAAATCCCTTATGTTAATGCGAGAAAAGATGGATGGGAAAAAGAAATAATTTCAGTTCAATAATGATTTAAGCTCATCCTGTATTAAATCATTGACTTTTCTTTTTGATAAACATTTGTTTTTCGTCACATTACAGAATTCTTTATAGAGATCATACACTTCGTTTAATGTTATTGTTTTAATGGTATCTGCTTGATTATTCTTTTTGTTTTGAAGAAGAATGGAGAACAGAACAAGTTTTGATTGTGTTGGCAATGCTGATACTATATCAGATACGTTACTTGAAGCTGGTTTTTTTTCGGATTTTTTCTTGTCAATACTCATTCGTTTCAACATTACATCGGTGGTTTAAAATGATATTCTTTTTATCAAACGAGCAGTCAGTTGTCCGTCATTTTTCTTTGTTCTATTTTGCTGTAGACAAATATGATGTATAATAACAAATTACCTTCATATAGGGATACATTAGCGTGGGATACCACGTGAGTAATAATAGATTGGTGAAAAGGTCCTTTGTTGCCTAGTATAGATGCTTTGTCCGTCCCCATAGTAATTATCATAAAAGTGTTGGAAGGTAGTTTCGCATTTTTGATGGTAATCGTCCTGGTTGTAGGATTTCGGTAGTCCGTTATCTAGTTCGATTTCTATTTCTCTTTTGACTGATGCTCGTGTTTGTTGTTTTTTTCTCCAATCTACCGCGGAGAGGCCATTGTGTTTGAGTTTGTAGAGGAGATCTTTGGCAACTTTTTTTACTTGATTTTTGTCTTTTTCTGTGAGAGCTGGTTTTTTTAGTTTATCGAATAATGCGAGTTCTTCTTCCGTAAAACCTTCGGTGATGATTCTTCGTTCCTCTTCTTTCAGATTGTTGGAGAATTTCATAAGTTCGTTGAAAAAGGTTTCTTGGTTCATTGATCCTGTGTTGTATGCATCGATGAGTATCTGGAATTTTTCTTGATAGTTAATTCTCATGCTGTTGAGTCGTATCATTTCTTTGAGTTTATATGAGAGAATGTTTTTGAGTCGTTCGATATCTGCGTTACTTCTGTTTTTTTCAAATTGTTTTCTGAGTGCGTCGAAGTTGATTTTGCTTAAATCAATGATTTCTTTTTTTTCCGGATCTTTAATCTGGTATCCTTTTGATGCTATTGATTTGTCTAATACGGTTTGGATATCTGCCAGCACACCGGTGATATCGACTTCTGGGTCAAGTGAGCGGATTTCCTTTACTAAATCTTGATACAGGGTGATTGCTGCGCTGAATTCTGTTGCGTCTTTATGAGGGAGGATTGCTTTGTATATCTTGATGACGTTGCCTGCTTTTGTTAAAAAGTTCTTTTTTATTTCTTCTTTTTCTACAAGGGCTGAGACAGCTTGGTCGAGCATCGCGTTCTTTTGTAATCCTCTGCTGGTGATGATGCGTTCATGGTCTATGTTGTGTTGTTGTAAAAGTTTGTTGAGTTCTATGATGTATTCTCGTAATGCTTGTACGAGTTTGTCTTTTGATTGTATGGGGAGATCTACTAGTCCGCCTTCTATTGGGGCTGCATAGATGGCGAGTGCTTTCTTGAGATCTCTGAAGACGTTGATGTAGTCAACGATGAAACCTGCTTGTTTTTCTTGGAAGACTCGGTTTGTGCGTGCGATTGCTTGCATCAGCGTGTGGTTCTTCATAGGCTTATCAAGATAGATTGTGGAGAGGCAAGGAACATCGAACCCGGTCATCCACATGTTACAGACAAAAACGATTTTGAAGTTACTGTCTGGGTCTTTGAAGAGTTTTGCGAGATCTTCTGTTACCATTCGTTTCCTATGGGGAATGATATCGAGTCCTTTTTCTCTGAATTTTTTTGCTTCGTTTTGTTCTTGACTGATGACAACTGCCATGTCAATTTTTTTGAGTTCTGCGATTTTATCTTTTAGTGGTTTTGTGTCGTCGTATTTTGCTTTTTTGAGTTGTATGTTGAGTTTGTCGATGTATTTCTGCAAGTAATATCGTACTTTGTCGTACATTTTTACAGTGGTGAATTTGTCGATACAAACGACCATTGCTTTTCCTTCGTATCCTCTGTTGACGAAGTGGTTGACGATATCTTCTGCGACGGTGTTGAGTCGGTCTTCTCTGGTGATGACATGATATTCCCGTGCGAATTCTCTGGTGAGTTTTTCCTCCTGGTTTTCATCGAGCATTGCATCGTCGATTGCGTTGTAGATATCGTCGTTGAGATCTGGGTTGATGAGCTGCATCTCTGGGACTCTGTTTTCGTAGTAGAGCGGGACGGTTGCTTGATCATCTATCGATGCTTTGAAATTGTAGGTACTGACGTAGTCTCCGAAGGTGTCTTTGGTTTTTTCTTCTCCTGCGATGAGTGGTGTTCCTGTGAATCCTATGAATGAGGCGTTTGGTAGGGCTGTTCGCATGTTCAAGGCCAGGATATCGTATTGTGTTCGGTGTGCTTCATCGGTGATTATGATGATGTCGTCCCGGTCAGAGAGTTTGGGATACTGTGCTCCTTTGTCTGTTTTGAATTTATGAATTAATGTGAAAACAAGTCGATGATCTTCTTTTAGTAGTTTTTTTAGGTGTTCTCCGCTTTCTGCTTGGACTTTTTCTTCTGTAACGACTCCTGAGTTTTGGAAGTTTTGATAGATTTGTGTGTCGAGTTCCTGTCGATCGGTGACGACGACAAAGGTGTAGTTACCTTCGAATTTACGTAGAACTTTTTGGGTGAAAAAAATCATGGAGTAGCTTTTTCCGGATCCTTGCGTATGCCAGAACACACCGAGTCTACCTTTGTTTTGTTTTCGTTTTTTGAAGGATTCTATGGCGTTGTTCACTCCTAGAAACTGATGGTTCTTTGCAACGATTTTAATTTGGTTTCCTTCGAAGGTGCTGAAAAGCAGGAAGTTTTCCACAAGATCAATGAGCCGATTTTTTTCGCAAGATCCTTTCAAGAGAGTGTCTAAGGAGATAACGCCCGCTTCTTTTTCATTGCTGATTTTTTTCCACTCAGAAAAATGTTCGTATCCGCTGGTAATGCTGCCGATTTTTGATTCTCTTCCGTTTGAGATGATGATAAATGCATTGTACCAGAAGAGGTGTGGGATCGCGTCTTTGTAGTCGGTGATGTTGTCATCAAATGCTCTCTTTACGTCAACGCCTCGTGCTTTTAGCTCCACTACAATAAGTGGAAGACCATTGATGAAGCAGACAAGATCTGTTCTTCGAGTGTAAATATCTCCTGTGATCCAGAATTGTGATGCAAGAAAGAAATCGTTTTTTTCAGAGTTGTTGAAGTCGATGATTTTTACTGTTCTGTATTCGTAGTTTCCATCCTTGTTCTTTGTTTTTACTTTGACACCATCTCGTAAGAGTTTGTAAACTTCTTGGTTGGCTTTCACGAGGGATAGTCTGCTTCGATCTCGTAAAAGTTCTGAGATTGCTTCTTTTTTTGCTTCGTCTGGTAGATTTTCATTGAGTTCGTCAATTGCTTTGGATAATCTGTTGATAAGAACTACTTCTGATTTTGTTTCTCTCCCCAGTGTTTGTGGGAATTTTTCCTCGTAACAATTTAAATGATCATAATTGAGATCCTCTGTGAAAATTTTTATTGCTGACTGCTCAATTAATGCATCTTCTGAGTAATCCGTCATGTGTTCACCTCAGAGATCTTAATATCAATCTCTGAAATATCGATCTCACCGGAAATTAACTTCGGTAAAAGAAAATCGCGAGTATTACGAAGATTTAAAATTATAGAATTAAGTTCGCTAATTAAAAAGAATATACTTAGCGCTATCCTTTCAAATTCTTTTAATACACAATTTAATGGCTTAATAAATGGTAACAAATAAATTGCATTTCTATTAATACCTGGTACAGCTGCTCCAGATATCAAATTTTTCAAATTTGCATTTATTAATTGATAATAGATATAATGCAAGGGGACTTCTTTATCTATAATTTTTACATAAAAACAAGAATCAACTGGGAAAAAATTCTCAGATGCCCAATGAACATCACCTGCATTACCTGCTCGTCCAACAACGATACCTGGAGCTTTTACACTATATTCATTATGATTACCAACAATTCCGCTTGATCCATATACAGGATATTTTCCAGGAATTCTTATTTTCGCAGGCAAACTTTTACCATATTCTAATGAAAAAATTTCCCTAAAATTTTTTACTTCCCATCCTTCAGGTAAGTTTCCAAGTTCGGAATTAATTATTTTTACATTTTCGTGACCTGGAAATTTGAATTTAACAAACCATTCACTATATATTTCCTCTATTATTTTTTTTAAAATATGAATGCGATGGGTTGTATTTTCGATAAGATCATCATAGGCTGATAAAATTGCAACAATTTTGTGTTGGATGGTAATTGGAGGTAAATGGATTTTAAATTCCCGAAGAATAGATAAATTAATGTGAGGGACACCAGAAGAGAATGCAAGATTTTGAATTCGACTTATTGTAGAAGGTAAACGAAAGTAATAATATATCCATAAAGGATCTGCCTTTAACTCATCAACGGTGAGTTTCATTTGACTTTGCGATATAACAAAACGTGGATATTTACAATCTTTAGGAATATATCCTACATCACCTAATGTTCCTCTTTGTGTGAATATTACATCACCCGGTGTTGCATTATTTGGTAAAAGTTCATCTGCTTTTTCTTTCGTAACGAAAACAAAGCCGTTAAGGTTAAAACGTGAATCCTTTGATAAATTGGCACCTCTGATTACAGGTATGCCTTGGTCAACATAATCTTTTTGTACTAAATTAGAACCGAATGGCCCACCGGTTAATGCCCATTTTTTTGGGGCTTGGATATCTTGTAGACGTACTTCAGGCCATAACCGTGCATTATTATTTTGCATTATTGTTACCTCAAAAATTCTTCGATATTTTCTGCTATGCGTTCCTCCAGTTTTTGTGTCTCGATGGTTAATTTTTTGAATTCTTCATTCAACTCTTGTAGTTTTTCTTTGAAATCGTAGTCTTCTTCCTCCGATTCCATTACACCAATATATCTACCTGGATTCAAAGACCATCCTTGTTCCTCAATTTCTTTAAATGTTGCTACCTTGCAAAGTCCTTGAATATCTCTATAAGGTTTCGTCTCAGGTTCATTTCTATAGCTGTGGACAATTCCTGCAATCCGTTCAATTTGTTCCACTGTAAAATCTCTATGTGCTCGATCTATCTGTCGGAAAATATTACGAGCATCGATAAATAAAATCTTTCCTTTACGGTGTGTGTTCAGCTTGTTTTTATCAAAAAACCATAACGTGCATGGTAAAGTAACGGTATAAAAGAAATTTGAACCAATCGCAATCATCACATCAACAGCGTTTCCAAGAATCAATTTCTTCCTGATTTCAGCTTCTGCACCACGTGCATCTGCTGCGGAGTTTGCCATCACAAATCCTGCACGACCCTTTCCATTTAAAGCAGAGTAAAATATCTGAATCCAGAGGTAATTTGCATTATTTGTCGATGGAAAGCCAAGCGGAAAGCGAAGATCTCCCTTCATCCTTTCGTGATCTACTTTACTGACATTAAATGGCGGATTTGCCATCACAAAATCAAACTTTCCAACAGATTTGTGAATATCCTCATAATAAGAATTCCCTTCACGAATATCACCAGAAAGTCCATGTACGGCTAGGTTCATTTTACATAAATTTACAGTACCCGTCACCCGCTCCTGACCATAAATCGACAACTCTGCACTCGGATTTTTCTTATGCTCTTCAACAAATCGGGCACTCTGAACAAACATCCCACCAGAACCACACGCTGGATCCAGAATCTTTCCATGAAACGGTTCGATAACCTCAACAATCAACTTAACAAGTGATGTTGGTGTGTAGAACTCACCACCTTTCGAACCTTCATTCTTCGCAAATTCACCAAGAAAATACTCATAAATCTTCCCAAAAACATCCCCTTCGATATCAGAAGAAATCTGAGAAAATGTTTTAAGGATAGAAATCAACAGATCATTTTCAAATTTAGAGTATCCCCGCGGTAACGTCCCTTTTAGATCTGGATTTTCTGCTTCGACTGAATCCATGGCATCATCAAACGCCTTACCAATATCTGCGCCCTCAGGAAGTTTTAACAAATAGGAATATCGTGATTTTTCAGGTAGATACAGGATGCCTTCCGCTTGGTAATCTAATTTGGTAATCCCCCTCCGAGAACCTTTGATTTTACCTTCTAGTTCCTTCTGTTTATTGGTAAATTTATAGTCAGCATGCCTAAGGAAAAGCAGGCCTAATACAGGGGTTGAATACTCAGATGGACTTAGCTTCGAATTTGCTCGTAAATTATTCGCAACATCCCATAATCGTTTCTCGGTCTCCCCATTGGTCATACTTATCCTCTCTGCGTTTGGAATATCAAAACAAACCTTAAACGTTTCTCCTGATATTTCATATTTGAGGCTGTTGAAAAATTAATTGAACCCTCCCGCCTTTCATTTAAAGCGGGATGCAATAAATGAATAATGACAGGAGGGTAAGTCTCAGAAAGATAATCTCAAATATTAATCTTTCAGAAGTTGAAGACATTCTGAAAAACAACTACATATACCAACCAGGAAAACCAGGCAGACCACCACTTTCACCCACAGGAATGTTCCTCTCATTTCTCCTGATGTTTCTCCGAATGGAATCCTACCGAGATCACAAAGCATTCTTGGAAAAAGACCAGTTCTGGAGACGACAACTTGATTTCAAACAACCACCAGACATAGGAAGTTTCACCAACTTCCTCAAACGCATCGGTATCGACACCTTTGAACAACTATTTGCATCCATTGTCCAACAACTTATCGACAAAGATTTCCTCAACATTCATATGATTGCCCAAGATGGTTCCATTCTTGAAGGCAATCCCGATGATCCTGAAGGAGAATGGGGATGGGATCACATCGAAGAAACCAACATCTACGGGTACAAAATTCATGTTGCAGTTGATGTCAATGCGGAACTACCAATTGCTCTCACTGTAACTGGTGCAAACGCCCATGATTCCACACAATTTCAACCCATCTATGACACCGTGAAATCTTACAATACCAGATTCCCAATCAAGTATTTCATCGCGGATAAAGCATATGACTCTACCAACATCAGAACTCCCTTACTTAAAGACCAAGTAACTCCGGTAATCAAAGCCTCAAAAACCAGGATAAAACCACAATACCCACCTTGGTTCAAAAAGATCTACAAGAAAAGAACTGCTGTTGAACGATTCTTCTCCAGACTCAAAGAATTCTTAGACCTTAAAAAATTGAAGATCTACGGAAAAGAAACAATTCAACTCTACGCGCATCTGATTTGTATAGCAATACTCCTCATCGGATATATGAACCACCAATTAGGACATTCACCACGAAGCATTAAAACCTTCATAAGAAAATACACCTAACAAATACATCCTAATATCGAACCAGCTACTAATCCCCTCCATAGAAATAGCCAGATTTATACCATTAGAAAAACCATATTTTCAATGGTTTTTTCAACCCTGAAAATAGACAACAACGATAAAAATTCTATCAAATATTACATTCATCAATCATTCATATAGAAAAATTCTATTCAAATCAGAATTTTTCAACAGCCATATTTCATATTTAGACAAAATAGGGTTTATAAGGAGATATCTGATTAGATTTTGAGAGGAGCTGAAGTGGACATAAAAAGATCAGAGGAATTACAAAGGTCAGTCATAGGAAAAAAAATCACCAAATATTCTTATGACAATCCCGATTTTAACACATTGGAAACATTTCAGAATAGATATGCTAAAAGAGATTACATCATTCACATAAAAATACCAGAATTTACATGTTTATGTCCAGTGACGGGACAACCTGATTTCGGGACCATTTACATTACGTATATTCCAGATCAAAAATGTATCGAATCTAAAGCATTAAAGTTATACGTATGTGCTTTCAGAAATTATGGTATTTTTTATGAAGATTGCGTGAATAAAATATTGGATGATTGTGTAAAAATTAGTAAACCACGATGGATGCGAGTAACTGGGGATTTTTTCCCCCGAGGTGGTATCTCAATATCTCCAGTTGCAGAGTATAAATTGAAAGGATTCAAAATTCCTGAATTAACAACAAAAGTATCACCAGAAATATAATCATATAATGAGGGAATGTGAAAAATATGAACCGGGAAGAATTCGAGAAATATCTCAATGAACGATATAAACCTGAATTAGATTGGTATGATGCTAAATCAGCGTCTAACAAAAAATGGAGTTATGGATTCCAGCTATCAATCATTGTCATTGCAGCTATTGTACCAATTTTCGCAGCGCTAGAATTAAAATGGATTACTGTAATTCTTTCCGCGTTTGTTGCAGCAGCTACAGGAATTTTTAGCTACTGTAAGTTTGAAGATCATTGGCATAACTATCGAACAACATGCGAGACCCTAAAGAAAGAAAAATTTTATTATGATTCAAAAAGTGGAGAATATCAAGAAGCGGAGGATCCTGAAAAAATTTTTGTTGAGAGAGTAGAAGACCTGATTTCTAGAGAGAATACCCGGTGGGCGTCAATTCGAAGGAAGGCGAAAGAAGAAACGGAAACCAATAGGTGACAACATTGGAGATTCTTAAAAATACAGCTAGATCATTTTCAATAAATATTGAAGAAAAAACATTTGAGACCCCGTTCTTTTTTCCAGCCATTTCAAGCATAAAAACTAACTTAACGATTAACGAATACCTTAATTTTCTTAAAACCGTTGATTATCCAAGTTTTCTTATTTCAGCATATGATATTTTTAATTCAGAAAAAGACGAAAGAGCTGATATTTTGAAAAAAGTATCAGAATCAACAAAAAAAGGAACTATTACCTTTCTTGATAGTGGAAACTACGAATCAACATGGAACCGAGATAAAACATGGGGCATACAATCACTAGAACGCGTATTAAAAGACGTTGACATAGATTTTTGTTTTTCATTTGATCTATTCTGGCATCAAACAGATATTGATGATTATGTGAAAAACAATATTGGATTAGTTGCAAAAACTGCAGGAATGCAAAGAGGTGGGACAACAGTTCCAATAGTACATTCCCCTCCAGACATATTACCTAAAATAATTGGTAAAATTATCGATGGTATTAACCCAGAAATTATTGCTGTTGCAGAAAGAGATCTTGGCGCAAGTATTATTGAACGAGCAAAAATTTTAAAGAAAATACGTGATGAATTAAATAAAAAAGAAAAACCGTTACCACTACATCTTTTAGGAACAGGAAATCCAATATCACTTCTGATTTATACTGCATGTGGTGCAGATATGTATGATGGATTAGAATGGTGTAAAAATGTCGTGAATCAAAATACAGGCCATCTATTTCATTTTGTACAAAAAGATCTAATCGAATGCGATTGCCCGGCATGTAAAGTTAACGGAATCCCATATCATTTTCAAACCATGGCGCATAATCTAATATTTTTTGAGAAATTTTTAAAAAAAATACGAAGGGCAATCAAAGATAATTGTTTTAATGACATTTTATCAGAATATATCAACGAACAGAACGCTAAACATATAATCAAAATAGCGGGATTATGATGAGTTATACTATTTATAAAAATGAAGACATTGAAAGAGCTGTGGTAAAAGTATGCGATTCCATTGATACTGAAAGAAATCAATTAACAAACTGGAACAAATACTCTGAAGCGCAACTATGGGTTGAATTGGTATCATGTATTTTAGGCAGCCGTGTTCGTTATGAGACTGCAAAAGGATGTACGAAACACTTACATGAACATGGATTAATAGAAATACCAAACATATTAAATAATTCTCACGAGAATGAATTCAGAATTGCAAAAGAACTATCAAAAGCAATATTTCCCCCAATCATAAAAGGAAAAGGTTCTCGATATCGTTATCCAAAATCTAAAGCAAAGTATATTGTAACAACATGTATTGAGATATATCATAATTCTCCAACAACAATCAAAAAAATTTTAAACAATTCTACTAATGAAGAACAAGCAAGAGAAATTCTAGTAAAAAAATGTCAAGGTATAGGTGTAAAACAAGCAAGTCTTTTTTTGCGAAACATCTCATATGGTCAAAATCTAGCTATTATAGATTCACATGTTATGGATTATATGATCTTAATGAATTTAAACAGGCACGATATTAAGCGTGATAGTATGACAAAAAAACAATATTTAACTAATGAAAAAATTTTAGTATCGTACGCAGAATCATTGAATAGACATCTTTCATCTTTAGATATCGCTATTTGGATTGTAATGCGTGTTCTTAAAAAGGA
>Ga0315282_10002851_pt1 | contig 31370 bp, 34 predicted proteins | sample YL17G07_20_MG_FD_203693 | JGI IMG/M metagenome (GOLD analysis project Ga0315282, IMG submission 203693) | Sediment microbial communities from Yellowstone Lake, YNP, Wyoming, USA - YL17G07_20 | ecosystem: Environmental > Aquatic > Freshwater > Lake > Sediment | place: USA: Wyoming | collected... | reverse complement strand
GCTCAGTTTGGCGAGCGTGTCTATTCGCCATTTGATCTAGTCGCCCTGCACAACATCGGTTTGGACAAGATGACGTTTTACCAGTTCGTCTTCGGCGACGATGTCAACGAGTGGGCGGCACTCAACACGTATGGCCTCGATCAGAAAACCCTGACGCACGAAAACCGTGGCCTGCTTCTCGATCGGCGCGTCGGGATTGTTCATTTCGACGACTGGGAAGTGCAGGCGCTCTGGCACAAGAGTCCCGACGAGCAGTTGCGCGGCCTGCGCGACCTCGGGATCAAGTTTTACATGTTCGTGCCGAACGAGACAAAGCACCAGGTCAACCGCCGCCTCGGCCCGCCCGCCCGCGCCGACGTGACCGAGAAAGGGCCGAAACCCTGGCAACTGTCGGCCCTTCGCGGCTGGATCGAAACCGGCGTTCTCGAACCCGTCGGCGACTTCGGCGACAATCGCCTCTATCGCTTCAAGTATCCCGAACCGGCGATAGCGCCCGTTCAGTCGCCCTCGCCTTGAGTGTTGATTCTGCCTGAAGGTCACACCCATCGCGTTCAGCGGCGGCTGATTCTCTTCTTTTGCGAACGAGCACGCCGGTCTCGGCGACAACTCCGTTACTGCTTGACAGCGCAACCCTATTCGCCGGACACTGCTTTAAGGAAATTAGACGACCCGGAGAGCCATATACCCGGGCAAGTGAACGTGGTGCTCACCCGGAAAATGAGGCGAGTACAGACGAGCGTAAGTCCGTGAAGGTTCGGAGTACAGGCTTCAGCCTGCGATGAGGCGGCAAAACCCAGGGTGAAAGACGTCGAAGAAGATCGTGCAGGCGATCACGTAGAGATTGAGCGGCGAATGGCCAAATGGCTCGGCGAGTGAAATGGACCGAAGTGGCGGGCAGGAGAAGGAGGAGGTGCGGCCGATGAATGAACGCGTTTCAATTGATCCGAAAGTCTGCCATGGCCAGGCGTGCATCAAGGGCACGCGCATCCCCGTTCATCAGATTGTGGCAATGCTGGCCAACGGCGATACGATGGAGGATTTGCTGAAGGAATACCCATCCTTGAAACGTGAGGATGTTCTTGCTGCGCTCGACTATGCCGCCTCATTGGCCGAAGAGGAAGTCACGCCCATTTCAACGTCGTCGGAATGAGCGATGCGAATCTTCGTGGACGAGAACATCCCGGCGATGACGGTCGAGGCGCTCCGCGAAGCAGGTCATGATGTAATTGACATCCGTGGCACGCTCGATGAAGGAATGGCCGACGACGCTTTGTGGGAAAGGATTCAACAGGCGCAACGACTACTGATTACGACCGCCAAAGGCTTCGCGTCGCACCGCGACCTTCCGCATTGCGGTATTTTGATTGTGCGTCTTCGAAAGCCAAACCGCCGGAGAATTCATGGGCGTGTGATGCAGGCAATGGGTCAATTCAAAGCGAAGCAATGGCCGGGTCTGCTGGTTGTCATGAGGGATACGGTGCGGAGCACGTGGCGGGCGAGACGGCACGGTTGATTCAAGGGCAAGGAGGACCAGCGCGATGAAAGGCCGCAAGCGTAACACTGACGTCGTGGGGGATCGGATAAACCTCCCGGGCCTTGTTTACGGGCCAGTGAATGAGCAGGGTGTCGTGTTCCTGTTTGGGCTACTCGCGAAGGACCTGGGGTACCAAGTGGAGTGCGTCCAAAGCCGGTTTCCAGATTGTGTGGCCAGGAAGAAGAACAGCGAAGGGAAATGGGAAAAGGTGAAAATAGAATTCGAATATCGTAGCAGCGATTTCCGACGCCACGAACACGATGCGTCGAGCTGTGACGTGATTGTCTGTTGGGAGCACGATTGGGGTGGCTGTCCCCCAAAGATCGAGGTGAGAGAACTCAAGAAGGAGATCAACAGATTTAGCACCCCTCCGGAGCCGCCGGACCCAGATGGACCGGGCAGATACCACGTCCTCAATACGAACATCACGAACATTCCTCAAGACCATGACAGGATGGTGAAGGAAGGCTGTGCAATAGCGACGGGTTCTGGCTATAAGGAGAAGATCGAGCGCATAAGCAAGGGTGACATCGTGTTTCTGTATCAGTCGCAAGTGGGTATTGTCGCATTTGGCACGGCAACGGGGGACTTGAAAAAGACGCGCTCCAGTTTCATTATGCCGCTGAAACCATTCAACCGCCTCACCCGTTCCCTGTCAGCGCAGGAGATCAAGAAAGTGTGCGGTGTCAACTATCGCTTCTTGCCTACTCTATTCTCACTGGACCCTGACGCCGGTCGAAAACTGCTTACCGTAGTCCGGCCGTGGCCATAGGAAGTAACTCTCCGGAACAGCCCAGCCCTCCCGCAAAACGCAGAAGGCACGGGCCTTGATTCCAGCCGCCTACGCTCGGGGCGGTGCCTGCCGAAAGCCGTGCGCTTCATCCGTACCCGCCGTACAAATTCTCATGCGCGATCGCCGCCGCGCCTTTGTCGAGGGCGATGGTGATCGTCGAGGCGTCGGGGATGGAGCCGGCGACCAGCGAGCGGCCGATGCGCGTCCCCAGTTCGTGTTGCGGAAAGCGTTTGAGAGGTCGCGCCATGGATGGGGTCGCGGCTTTTCCCTGCGCACAGGGTCAAACCCGTCAGCCGGCGCGGTCGAGCGCTCCCCGCCTTTTCCGAAGCATTTCCTGACGATTACACAGCGCCTCCGTTCGCTTACGCCAGTATTCGATTCGTTCCAGGCGTGTTCTTCCGGCGAGTCTCTCTTGAATTCCCTTTGCCCCCCGGTGCTGCATTTGCACGCAATCAACCTCTTTCTTCTTCATCGGGCACAACCTCCAACGGCGAATGAATGGCGATGGCAGGATAGTCATGAAGCGCGTTCACCGCGTTGTATCGTGGAATCCTCTGAAAGTGAACAATGTGTTCGAAATTCCAGCTGACAATCAAATCACAGTGGGCCACCGTCGCCAGCGCCACGTGCATGGCATCGCCAGCCCAATTCGACGTGACGATCTTCGCATTCAGATAGGCTTCTTGAAGCGCCGTGACCTCCTCAGAAACCGGTATCACCTCCGCCAACGGGAGTATCTCATCAAACAGATCTCGGACCCGCTTTGGCGCTTCGACCAGTTCATCCGCAACGATCGCTGATACGACGAGCTGAAAGAGGCCAGCCCGGACTTTGTCGAAGAATCGCGCGCTCGCTACGGCAAACCCTGGGTCGAAGACTCCCCCAAACACTGACGTATCCGCGTATGTTCGTACGGCCCGCCTGCGCATCTGCTTATCCTTTCCCACTCAATGGGACCTCTTCATCCCTGGTCAACGGATACCCATAACCTCCCCCAGAATCCACTGAATTCGATTCCCGTGTCAGTTTGCGGCGGCAGGTTTCTCATGCGCGATGGCGAGCGTGCCGCGGTCGAGGGCGACGGTGATCGTGGTGCCGTCGGGGATGGAGCCGGCCACGAGCGCGCGGCCGATCCGCGTCTCCAGTTCGCGCTGCAGGAAGCGCTTGAGCGGTCGGAAAGCAAAGTCCGGCAACAGCGCCGTTGCGGCTTGACATCGCGTCGCGGTCCGGTGGACACTGCATTTCAGATAGGGCGTCGGCCAAGTGCGGTTTTTGGGAAGGAGCAACGGCCATGCACAGAATCACGGAAGTAAAAGTCCTCGCGAACTATCAGCTGCATGTGGCCTTCAATGACGGCGTTTGCGGCACGGTTGACCTCTCGGAAATGGCGGGCAAAGGAGTTTTCGCGCTGTGGCGGGATTATCGCGCCTTCGAGCAGGTGCGCATCGGATCATCGGGCGAACTGGTCTGGAGCGACCAGATTGACTTGTGTCCCGATGCCTTGTACCTGAAAGTCACAGGAAAAAAGGCGGAAGATGTGTTTCCGAACCTGAGGCGCGAGCCGATTCGTGCCTGAAACTAGCCGGTCTTTTGCCATGAGAGATAGAAGATGCCCGTTATCAGTCGCTTTCTTGGAATCGTGATTTACCTGCACTGGCGTGACCATGCACCGCCTCATTTCCATGCAAGGTATCAGGATCAGGAAATCGCCGTGGACATAGAGACAGGGAATGTCACCGGGCAGATGATTCCGAAAGCGGTTGCCTTGATTCAGGAATGGCGGGAACTTCACAAGACGGAATTGCTGGTTGATTGGAGCTTGGCCGAACAGAAGCGGCCGTTAGAGCGCATTCCACCATTGGAGTAGCAAAGCCATGTTTCTGCACGTCAAAGAAGCAAAGTATCTTCACGACTATGTAATCCGGCTTCGGTTCAACGACGGCGCGGAGGGTGAAATCGATTTGGAGCCTGAGTTGGAGGGAGAAGTTTTTGGGCCACTGAAAGACAAGCGCCTCTTTCAGAGTTTTCGCGTGGACCCAGAGATGGAAACCGTTGTCTGGGAAAACGGCGCGGACTTTGCTCCCGAGTTCCTATACGAGAACATGAAGGTGCTGGCGTAGCAACGTTAACCGTTCGCAGTCCGGTAAACGGGCTTTGAACCCATTCAAGGAGGTTGTGTTATGCGGATCCACATAAGATGCCGTGATAATTTGCTGAACAGGCAGCAAGCACCTTGAATGCAAAGGGTTAACATGCCTTCAGCAAGAAATCCCAAGGCGTGTAATACGGGCAGGAAACCAAAACTCCGCATCTTGTGCGGATCAGTCTGATTATTGTTAGGCAGACCGAGGTGACGCACATGACGACTGATCTCAGGGCACTGACCGTGGGTGTCGCGAGCGGCGTTTGCGCCGTGGTCACGCTCATTGTTCAGAAACACCTGGACTACAGACGCGCCGTATCTGAGAGGAAGATGGAGGTCTATACGGCGTTCTTTCAGGGCTTTGAGGAGACGGATAGCAGGAAGCGGAAAGCGCGGATACTAAACTCCGTTGTGGCGGTTGGCTTGTGTGGTTCGGATGGGGTCGTGCGTGACCTCCATGCCTATCTGACCGCCCTTCGGGCTCGGGGTGAGTCGCCTGAGACTTCCAAGATCGCCGAGCAGCTCCTGCATGCTATGAGAAAAGACATCTACCCTCGCACCAGGATCTCGGCAATGGAGTTTGGAAGCATCAACCCACTTCACTGATGGTGACTCGGACATTGAAGGGCACTGCCCAACACGCCGATGCAACTGGCGGCCGCTTGGCGGCCGCCGCTGATCGGGATGGCGTTAAACATCCCTTCTTATCTCCTTCCTGACTGCCTCAACTGCTTCCTTCTTGGCCTTTTCCGCCACTCCTCACCGGTTGTTCTCTCAAGCGCCTTGACGAGCTGTTGCTTGTTCTTCAGCGGGCCGATGTGGTGTTTCTTTTTGGCTTCGATCAGGGATGGGCCTTGGAGGGCCTTGTGATCGACGCTGCCTACGGCACGCTTTCCGCGTGCTTGATTGCCAGCGCGGTTTTCTCGAGAGCGATGGTGATCGTTGAGCCGTCGGGGATAGGGCCGACGACGAGGGCGCGACCGATACGGGTTTCGAGCTCGCGCTGCAGGAATCGCTTGAGCGGCCGGAAAGCAAAGCCCGGCAACAGCGCCGTTGCGGCTTGACATCACGCCCTGGTTCGGCGGAGACTGCTTTTCGGATTGCGGGGCCATCCCCGTGCGGGTGTCGGCAAGGAACAACCATGATGTACAGAATATCGGAAAAAGCGGGTGTGGGCGATGGGAACGTTTCACATAGGCTGTCTGGTTGAGAGTCAAACGGATCGAGCCAGGTCGGCGCGCATCCCAAGAGTCCTTGTGGACACCGGCAGCGAGCACACCTGGCTTCCGGCGCCCAAGCTCGAGCAGATCGGCATCACGAGGGAGAAGAAGGACATCAAGTTCGTGATGGCCAATGGCGAGATCATCACGCGCAGCGTGGGATTTGCCATTCTTCGCGTGGGAAAATATTTCACGACGGACGAAGTGGTTTTCGCGGAGCCGGGCGATCTTCTGATTTTAGGAGCGCGGACGCTCGAAGGCCTCAATGTGATCGTGGACGCGGCGCGCAAAAAACTGGTTGCCGCCGGCCCCTTTCCCGCCGCGTAACTCCTTTCACCCACCCCGTTTCATTTGCTATTGCGTCTCGCTTTGTGGAATCCCATGCTCAATTGCCAATGGGCTTTTTTCGAGCGCAATGGTGAGCGTCGCGCCGTCGGGGGTTTCGCCGGCGACGAGCGGCCGGCTGATGCGCGTTTCGGGTTCGTGTTGAAGGAACCATTTGAGAGCGGTCGCATACCGGAGTTCGGCAGAAATCCCCTTATGGCTTGACATCGCGTCCTCTTTCACCGCACACTGCTTTTCGATGAGATTCATCCACGGGCGGCTTACGGCAGGGAGTATCTAAAATGCGCAGAATAACCGAAGTGAAGGTCCTTCAAGACTATCGCCTGGATTTGGTCTTTGATGACGGCGTCTGCGGCACGGTTGACCTCTCGGAGATGGCGGGCAAAGGAGTTTTCGCGCTGTGGCGGGATTATCCCGCCTTCGAGCGGGTGCGCATCGGATCGTCGGGCGAACTGGTTTGGAGCGACCAGATTGATCTGTGTCCCGACTCGTTGTATTTGAAAGTTACGGGCAAAAAGCCCGAAGATATTTTTCCGAAACTGGCTCGCGAGCCGATTCATGCCTGAGATCAGCCGGTTCTTCGGCATTGTGATCAAGATGTTCTTTGATCACACAAGAATGCGATGGAGAGACAGATAGTGCCTCCAAAAGTAAGAGACCTGATCCATGACTTGGAGAAGGCCGGGTTCCTGAAAATGGGCGGAAAGGGCAGTCACAGAAAGTATGTCCATCCGAGAGTGAGCAGGCCTGTGGTCATCTCCGGCAATCCTGGGGATGATGCATTGGACTACCAACTGAAGGCGGTCAATCGCGCCGTCGAGGAGTCAAAGCAATGAAAGAGAGCGCTCGCTACGTCAAGATCGTCGAATGGTCCGACACGGACCAATGTTACGTCGGCAGTTGTCCCGGGCTTTTCTATGGGGGATGTCATGGCGACAATGAGCAGGCGGTGTTCAAGGAGCTCTGTCGGATAGTCGAGGAAACGATCGCGCTCTATAAGACAGAAGGCCGCCCGCTGCCGCCGCCCACCAGTGGCAAGGACTACGCAAACAAAATGCTGGCCGTCGCTTGAATTCGGGAAGGACCCGATAGATTCGGGACAGACCATTAGTTCTTCGGGCCCTAGGAAGCGAGAGATCTCTGACCTGTGTCCGAGTTCAGATTCCGTCTTTCATCTCGCTGAGAGTGACAAGGGATTGTTCACCAAACGATAGCGAAGAGATTTGGAAGGGGGAGAAAAGATGACGAGCATACAGATGGTCTTTCTCGAATCCCGCGAGGCGATTGAAAGGTACATCGTTGGCGAGGTCACAACTTATTGGCCCGGTCGCGTGTTGATTGTATGCAATCCGAGGCAGACCCAATTCCTGCAAAGCCTTGCGGGCCACTACGAGGTGCTCATCAATCATAAATGTAGCTTGAGCTGGCTCTGCCGGGCAGCGGAAGAGATCAGAACAAAGGGCAAAAGGGCGATTCTCGCCTCGAACTATCCGCGGAACTTCAGCCCTCCGCAATGCTGTTACGGCACAGCGAGCGGTGACAGAATGGTGACAATGCCGCCGGGGACATCATTGCAGCTTTGCGCCACTACAGACAGGTCAACATGGTGCAGCATTTACGTCGTTGGGGTTACTCGACAGCATACGTGGATTGTGTCTTTGGATCTCAAGCCGAGGGTCGCGCTGGGCTGACAACTCTCCATGTACTTGTCGAGCCAAAGCTCCATAACTTCACGTCTGGAGAGATGTCTCGATTGAGGGGGTGCCGAGATGAACATGAACGTCATCGTCTTCTCTGGGAAATCGCTGAATCTATGGAAGAACGGGGATACGGCATTCCGTACTGGGGTGCTATTCTGATGGAGTGAGCAGCACCGTAATCCAGCGACAGATGACCGGTTTCTATGGCGCTTTACTGCCCTCCCTGATCATAGGTGCTATTTAGCTAGCAGTCCTACCTGACGACAAGCATTCCCTTTTCCAGGGCGATGGTGATCTTTGCTCCATCGAGGATTTCGCCGCCGATTAGTGCGCGGCCGATCCGGGTTTCGAGCTCGCGCTGCAGGAAGCGCTTGAGCGGCCGTGCGCCATAGACCGGGTCGTAGCCTTGGCGGGCGATGAACTGCCGCGCCGGCTCGGTCAGCTCGAGCGTGATCCGGCGGTCCTTGAGGCGGCGCCTCAACTGCTCCATCTGCAAGTCCACGATTTTTTCGATCTCGGCAAGGCGTAGCGGCTTGAACAGCACCACGTCGTCCACGCGGTTGAGGAACTCGGGCCGAAACTGGAGGTGCATCTCGCGCATGACCTGCTCGCGCACGGCGGGCCTGAGCGTGCCCTGTTCGGTGATTCCCTCGGTTAGCTGCAGCGAGCCGATGTTCGACGTCATGATGATGACGGTGTTCTTGAAGTCCACCGTGCGGCCCTGCGCATCGGTCAGGCGGCCTTCGTCGAGAATCTGCAGGAGCACGTTGAAGACGTCGTGGTGGGCCTTTTCGATTTCGTCGAACAGGACAACGGAGTAGGGCTTGCGGCGCACGGCCTCGGTCAGTTGGCCGCCTTCTTCGTAGCCGACGTAGCCGGGCGGCGCGCCGACCAGCCGCGAGACCGTGTGTTTTTCCATGTACTCGCTCATGTCAATGCGGACGATGTTGTCCTCGCTGTCGAAGAGGGCTTCGGCCAGGGCCTTGGCCAGTTCGGTTTTGCCCACGCCCGTGGGGCCGAGGAAAATGAAGGAGCCGATCGGACGGCGCGGGTCCTTGATGCCCGAGCGCGCGCGAATGACCGCATCGGCGACGAGCTGCACCGCTTCGTCCTGGCCGACGACGCGGCGATGGAGAACCTCGTCGAGCCGCAGGAGTTTCTCACGTTCGCCTTCGAGCAGGCGAGTCAGCGGAATGCCGGTCCAGAGCGAGATGACGTCGGCGATTTCTTCATCGGTCACTTCCTCGCGGAGGAGACGACCTCCTTTTGGTTCTTCGGCCAGTTTTCTTTCTTCCTCCTGAAGCTGGCGTTCGAGCCCGAGCAGCGTGCCATACTTGAGTTCGGCGGCGCGGTTGAGGTCATAGCTGCGTTCGGCCACTTCCATTTCGCGCCGGACGTTCTCGATCTCACCGCGCAGTTGCTGAACCTTGTGGATCGCCTGCTTTTCGTTCTCCCACAGCGCGCGCATCGAGTCGGCCCGCGATTTCAGATCGGCGAGCTCCTTGCGCAGAATCTCAAGGCGCTCCCGGCTGGCTTTGTCTTTCTCCTTCTTCAGCGCGGCTTCTTCGATTTCCAGCTGCGTGACGCGGCGGGTGACCTCGTCGAGTTCGGCGGGCATCGAGTCAATTTCGGTGCGGATCATCGCGCAGGCCTCGTCCACGAGGTCAATGGCCTTGTCGGGCAGGAAGCGGTCGCTGATATAACGGTTGGAAAGCGTGGCGGCGGCCACCAGCGCGTTGTCCTGGATCTTGACGCCGTGGTGGATCTCGAAACGCTCGCGCAGGCCGCGCAGGATCGAGATCGTGTCCTCGACGGTCGGCTGATTCACGAGCACGGGTTGGAAGCGCCGTTCGAGCGCCGCGTCTTTTTCGATATACTTACGGTATTCGTCGAGCGTGGTGGCGCCGATGCAATGGAGTTCGCCGCGCGCGAGCATGGGCTTGAGCATGTTGCCCGCGTCCATGGAGCCTTCGGCGCGGCCCGCGCCCACGATGTTGTGCAGCTCGTCAATGAAGAGGAGGATGCGGCCTTCGCTCTGCTTGATCTCCTGGAGAACGGCCTTGAGGCGCTCTTCGAACTCGCCGCGGTATTTCGCGCCCGCGACCAGAGCGCCCATGTCGAGCGCGAAAACCCGCTTGTCTTTCAACCCTTCGGGCACGTCGCCGCGCACGATGCGGTGGGCCAGCCCTTCGACGATGGCCGTTTTGCCGACTCCCGGCTCGCCGATGAGGACCGGGTTGTTCTTGGTGCGCCGCGAGAGAATGCGGATGACGCGGCGAATCTCGGCGTCGCGGCCGATCACGGGATCGAGCTTGCCGCGGTGGGCCTCCTCGACCAGGTCTCGGCCGTAACGTTCGAGCGCCTCGTAGGTTGTTTCGGGGGTGGCGCTCTGGACGCGCTGGTGGCCGCGCACGCTGGTCAGGGCCTGGAGAAAGCGGTCGCGCGTGATGCCGAACGGCTTGAAGATCTTCCCGGCGGCCGTTGACTGTCCTTCGTCAATCAGCGCCAGCACCAGGTGCTCGACGGATACGTATTCGTCCTTGAGGCGTTTGGCGTGGTCTTCGGCCGCAACCAGAATGTGGTTGAGGCGTTGCGTGACATAGAGCTCGCCGGGTTTCGTTCCGGGACCCGAAACGCGCGGGCGACTTTCGAGTTCGCGTTCGAGCTGCTCTTTGAACGACTCGACAGGAACGTCCATTTTGCTGAACAGGCGCGGGACCAACCCTTCGGGCTGTTCGAGCAGCGCCAGAAGCAGATGCTCCCCGTCAATTTCGACATGCCCATAGCGCAACGCCTTGGTCTGCGCATCGTGAAGGGCTTCCTGCGATTTTTGCGTCAGACGATTGATGTCCATTTGACCTCTCCAGTTGGACGCTTGGGCAGGACAGGTTGGCAACCGGTCCCGCGTTCAAAGCCGCAAAACCCTCGGCTGACGATTCATCAAATTCTGTGCCGGGGGATATGCCGCGAGAAGCATTGAAAAAGCGTGGTTTAAAAGGTGTCAAGGTTTCCCCCGCCTCTGGTAATTTGCGCCTGCAACGTCGCACGCGACAGTGTGTCGGACAAGCCCTTGGGGCTTTGTTTGGGTTGCCGAGCATCAGGAGCTCGGCTCCGATTCTGGCGGCATCAGAGGAAGGTCCAGCTTTTCCAGCAGGGCAATCAGCTCGGGGATTCTCTGTGTGATCACGATCCACAGACGTTCCTCTTTGATCTCCCCATATTCATGAACGATAACATTTCGCAACGCGATCAGGCCACGCCAGGGAATCTCGGGGTGAGCTTGGCGGTATGCGTTGGATACATTGCGCGCTGCTTCTCCGATGATCTCCACCGCCCGCTCGACGGCCATTTGCAGCTTCCGATCCCGCAGATATTGATCGAAGCTTACGCCTGCCACGAACTCACGGACGGCGCGGGCCCTGTCGAGCATGTCCCAGAGGTGGCCGAGATCACGCTCATTGGGCTGCATAGATGACCTCTTTGGATCTCAGGATAGCGTGGCGGCGAAAGGGATTGCGAAGTCCGTCCTTTTCGACCAGATCCACGTCGCGGCCGAAGATCTCCTTCAGTTCGTCGGTCATGTCAGCCCACTCATAAAGGCTCCAGGGCGCATCGGGCTCAAATGTGACCAGCACGTCCACGTCGCTATCGGGGCCGAAGTCCCCACGCAGCACAGAGCCGAAAAGGGCCAGCTCCGTGATTCTCCATTTGCGACAGAATTCGGCGATTCGATTTTGATCCACCGCGACGCGCAGGCCCATAAAAGTTCCTTTCTCAGAGCGTTCGTTGCCCTGCTTTGCGGAGGCGTATGTCAGATCGAAGAGTACATTCGGACCCCGGAAGTATCCTGCGTGTTTGGGCGCTTGGGATCAAGCAGCAAATGAACCAGGCAAACCGGCTCCGATCGCCCTCATCCCCGACCGGCAATGCTCCGAGGAAGCCAAGGCGCAACCGGGCCGCGGATTCAAAACCCTCGAGCCGTTCGCGCGGCACCGGCGTCTCGAGGCCGAACTCCGCGCCATCCGTGTAGTCACGCGAAAACGGCTGCCCGAAAACCGCCGAAAGCCTTGATCCACGTGGTCAAGCCAATGATCGCCTTGATTTTGATTTGGGGTGAACTTCCGTCACAAGGCCTCCCAATCGTCCCTGCTGAGGCGGGCCTGACGGAGAATTCTGGCGAGAAACTCTCCGCCGATGTCGCTCTCGTGGGGATTGGGTAGCCGGACAGTAACGTCGCCTTTGGCCATGAACTGATGCCGCCCCCCAGAGAATGGACCTTCAAAGCCGATTTGCCTCAAGTAGCGGATCAGATCCCTCCGCTTGATGGGGCCCAAGCGAGGCATCAGGCAACTCCCTTGATGCTCAGCTGAATATCATCTATGACCGGGAGGGGCAAGTTTCTGGAAACCCGGAACAGAATCCACTCTTCGAGAACCTCCTGGAGTTGCTCCCGGCATTCCTCAAGGGTCTTGGCGTGAGCATAAACACCGTTGCATTCGGGAATCTCCCCGTAGTAGGCACCGTCGTCGGGGAGAATCTCGTATTTCGCATGACGTAACGCCACCTGGATGTAGCTGAGCAACATGACGACATCTCCTTCCGGCCCTACGGCTCGGACTTTGACCGCAAATCGCCGACCGCAAAACGAACCCGAACCCGCCTTCAAACTACGCCAATAGAATGTGTGCACAAGCAGTTGAGATCAAGGACCAAATGAGATCATGGGATCGCTTGCGGGCGAGGGGGATCACTCAGGACGGTGGTCTTTGGCTCGCTGGAGGACTTTCGGGCGGGCGTTGGTCCTCGGCAATCAGCCCGATAAGGTAGACCCAGATCAGCAGTGCGCCGGCCAGCGCGAAAAACGCAATCGCACCATAGCGAAAGTGGGACAGCTGGTTGGCCGCGCTGATGATCGCCCACGCGAAGAGCACCGGCATGGCGCGGGCGAGGCTCAGGCGCCCCCGTTGCGAGAGATCGCCCAGGACCAGGACGAACGGGGCGAGAAGGAGTGTGTAGTGGTGATACTCCAGCAGGGGTGCGAACAGAACCATCGAGGCCAGGACAAACGCCACGGGAAGAACGGGCGAGGCGGCGCGGTGTCGCATGGGCCGGTAAACCAGGGCGAAGAAAACCGCCAGACCCACGGCCACCGCAAGGACAAACAGGATCGGGCCGGTGCGCGACCCGGCGAGGCGATCCAGCAGCGCCAGGAGCGAAATCTCGCGCATGTTCTCGAGGCCGCGCAGATGGAGAAGATAGGAAGTGAAGTAGTCCCACTCGGTCGCGAATCCCATCCGTGCTCCGGCGGCAACCGCCTCGACCACAACCAGGACCAACGTCCACAGGGCCAACCGGTATCGCCGTTGAATCGCCGCCATCGCCAGCAGGGCCAGCGGGAGGATGCGGATGCTGATGGCCGCCGAGAGCGTCAGCGCCGCGACGAATTCCCACACGCGCGACCCCGGCCGTTCTTCGATGCTTCGTGCGTAGCCCAGGACAGACAGGCTGAGCAGTGCCAGGTAGAGAAGATTCGCTTGGCCGTAGAGGGCGTTCAGCATCACGGGTGAATAGCCACAGAACAAGATGATGCTCGCGGCCATGCAAACAGGGTCGAGCGGTCGAACGGCCGCGAGGAGCGCGACCAGCGACACGACGACAAAAACGCTTTGCAGGTGAAGCCACACCGTCATGGCCGCCGGTTCGCTCAGCCAGCCCAGCGGCCACAGCACAATCAGAAAGAACGGTGGATAGAGAAAGGGCATTGGGGAGTTGAGCGCATAGATCGGCTGGCCGTGCGCGGCGTGATCCAGCGCCTCCCAATAGACGTGGAAGTCAATCAGCTGTGCGTTCCGGATCGAGACGATGTTGAAGTAAGTGTAGCTGGCAATAAAGAGCGCGGCGAGAAACCACAGCCAGGAAACACGGGCCCAAAAGGGAAACCGCGGATAGGAGGCCGTGTTCTCGTTCGGCGATCGAGCCAAAGACCGTGCCCTTCAGAATGAGTGATGAGGGATCGGCAAAAAAGAACGCCGGCGTTCCTTTTTGGCAAAATCCAAAATCACTTTTCTGCCGCGCGTTTGCCGAGCCGCTCGATCCAGTAAATGATCACAAACCAAAGAATGGTCTGGAGCGTGACCAGCAAGGCGGCCGTGAGATCGAGATACCGCAGCGGCAGCGAACCCAGTCCCACGCACAAGGTCACCAGGTAGAGAAACAATACGGCGCCCCGCTCGGTCATGCCGAGGTTGACCAGCCGGTGGGAAAAGTGGTTGCGGTCGCCCTGGGTCAGGGAATGTCCTTCGCGCCAGCGAATCCAGAGGACCGAGCAGGTGTCGAACAGCGGCACGCCGAGCACGATCAACGGCGTCAGCACGGGCAGGCGCGTCGGGACGCCTTGTTTGTAGTAGGTCGCCAGCACGGTCAAGACGCCGATCATGTAGCCGAGAAACATGGAACCGGAATCGCCCATGAAAATGCTGGCCGGCGAAAAGTTGTGGCGCAGGAAACCGACCAACGTCCCGAAGGCGATCACGAAGAGCCCCGTCATCAGCCACTCGCCCGCCCGAAAACTGATCCAGCCCAGCACCAGCGCGACAATAGCGCCGATGCCCGCGCTCAGACCGTCCATGTTGTCCAGGAAGTTGAACGAATTGATCAGCAGAACCACCCACACGACCGTGATGAGGTAGCCGACCCACGCCCAGGGAATGAAACTGACGATGTGAATTCCGGCCGCGATCAGGGGGAGAGTGGCAATGATCTGGCAGAGCAGCTTGATCGAAGGCCGCAGGGCGCGCCGGTCATCCCAGAGCCCGACGGCGAAAATCCAAAGAGCGCCCGCGGCGACGGCGCCCAGCTGCACAACGATGTGGTGAGGAATCCGGGCCACCAGCGACGCGAAGGGGGCGGCGGCGAGACCGCTGCGACTGACCGCGAACGCCGCCAGCAGGTTGACGCCGGCCACCAGCCAGAAGGTCACAAACAGCGCCATGCCGCCGCTGCGGGGCGTTGGCCGGCGGTGCGCCCTGCGACCGCCGGGCACATCCACCAGCCCCAGCCGTTCGCCCAGCCGGCCCGCCACCGGGGTCAGGAACCACGCCAGCGCCAGCGACTCGACCAAAAGCACCCCATAGCAGGCGCGCCAGTCGAGTAAACTGAGCCATCGCGACATTCCGGCACCTCTCTTGGAGCCGCCGCGCATCGCTTGCGTTCGGCGTGCAACAGTCGGCCCAACTCTTCCATTTCCGTTCGTCCGTGCCAACAGATTTCTTTTGGGAGTGCGGCAGTCCTCTGCCGCTGTGCTTTTCTGCCATTGAATCGGGGTTTGGGGAAAAAGCAAAGCGGCAGAGGACTGGCGCACTACCGCAAAAATAGCTTTGTTGTAGTCTAGCCCCTCGTGGGCGTTCGAGATTTTGCCCGGAATCCCTCGAACGGCCACAAGGGCCTAGACTACAGGTTCGCCTCTCGTCGCATAGCCCCTCGTGGGCGTTCGCTCCACCGACCCAGGGTGTGCCCATTGGCGAAAACCCAGGGCAGAACGGCACCGGTGTTTCGTCGGTTGTGGGGCAAGGACCGCGTCGTCTGGCCAGACCCTCGAGCGGCCACAAGGGCCTAGACTACAACAGCGGTTCACAGGAACCGGGCGATAATCTCGGTCCAGAACATCCCCACCAGCAGCGCCAGCCCGATGACCAGCGTGATGGCGGCGATCACCCGATCCACGATCAGCTGGGTTGCGTTCGGTGCGTGGGCGCGCAGGGCCTCGAACCGTCCTTCGGCCTCCAGCTGAGCCACCTCGATCGGCCGCTCGACTTCCATCTCCTCGCGCGTGATGGCGCCGGTGAACATAACGTGGTCAAACGGGAACTTCGCCGGCCGCCAGTGGACATGGAAAAAGTGGATGGCAAAGAGGAAGCTGGCCGCCAGCAGCGCTTCGTCGCTGTGAACGATCAGCGCCACGTTGAAAATCCACCCGGGGAAGAAGTGGGCCGTCGCACGCGGTATGGCCATGATCAAGCCCGATGCGCCGATGATGGCCACGCCCCAGAAGACCGCCCAGTAGTCGAATTTCTCCCAATAGGTCCAACGGCCGAACTTGGGCGGCGGCCCCATGAAGAGGAACCAGCGCAGGTGCGCAAAGAACTGCTTCACGTCGGTCCAGTTGGGAATCATCGAGTTCGGGCCGAAGACGTTTTTCCAGAAGGAATGTTTCGGAGCGCGCCGCCAGAGATTCCACAGGTGAACGAAGTGCATCCCGGCATAAAGAATGGTCATCGCCGCGAAGATGCGATGGAGCACCCGCGGAACGGCATGCCCCCCGAGCAGACCGAAAATCCAGCCCGTCCACGCCGGTGAGTGATAGCGCATCGGCAAGCCCGTGATCGCCAACCCGATGACGCTGATGAACAGGAAGGCGTGGGTCAGCCGGTTGTGCAGGGAGAAACGCTGGATCAACACGCCGCCGCCCGTCGCCGCCGCCTTCACGGCCGTGGTGCGGAGTTTCCTCAACTCGCGGCGGTCGGCCAACTCGCGGATTAGCCACAAGATGCTGTGGAGAACGAAGAACCCCAGCGTGGCGATCAACAGGATGGCCATGAACATCGCCGGATAGAACGTCTGGGGGTGGGTGCGGTCGGTCACCTCGAGGTGCGGAATGAACTGGGCGAATTTCTCGTTGGCGTAAGGATGGCAGGGCCGGCAGGTCCCGACGATCCTCGACGGCGCGACGGTCGAGAGGGGCGCGGTGGTTTCGCGGACGTCGTGATAGCCGTGGCAGTCGTCGCAGCGAGCGGTCTCGAGGCCGCCATAGCGCATAACCTTGCCGTGGTAAGTCTCGCGATAAGTCTTGTAGTCCTCGCGATGGCAACTGCCGCAGATCTCGACGGCGTTGAGCTGGAACGCGGCGGTGTTGATTCGGATAACTCCATGCCCCGGGTGGCAGGTGGAGCAAGCGGGAGCGGAAGTGCCGGAGGCGTGAACGAACGTGACGGCTTTCGCGCCGCCGGAGGTTTCCGCAAGCGCGCGGCCGTGAACACCAAGCGTGAAGGACGTTTCATCGGTTCGGTGACAGTTGCCGCAGGTAAAAACGATGTTTCGCAAGCTTACCGACGAAGCCGGATCGGTGTGGTTGAGGACGCGATGCGGGTTGTGGCAATCGGCGCACTCGGCCGAGCCGATCAGCCCCGAGATGAGCATGCCTTCACCGTGAACGGTCTTGTAATAGGTCTCGACGGCGTCAATTTTGAGCGTCGGGTGGTTTTTCAGGACGTCGCTGCTGGCGTGGCAGCTGGCACAGGTTTTGGGAATATTGAGCCGATAGATCGTTGAGAGCGGATTGGATGAGGCCATCATCTCATGATACGTGCCGTGGCAGCGAACGCAGTCGGGGGCCTGGGGATCGCCCTTGGCAAACGCCTTGCCGTGCAGCCCCTCGGGGTACTGGCTCACCTCTTGCGGGTGGCACTTCTCACATTTCACGGGCGGCAAATAGATCGAATGGGGCGTTGTCGTGATGGTATCGTGGCAGTCTATGCATTCCATCTCGCCATGGGCCGAACGAAAGAAATTGTCCTTGTTCAGGATCACGATCTCTCGATAGTTGGGAGCACGCCGCCTGGGCAAAGCCGCTGACGCCGGCGCGGTCGTAACGTAAATCTTCATTTGCACCAGCATGTCATCCGTCATCGCGGGCAGGAGGAGGAGTTTGCCCACCTGATCGTTGAAGTGGCAGGTGGCGCAGTTGCCCCTCGCCGTCAGGTTCTCTCTTGGTGCGGGCTGGGCGGCGGCCGGAGCAGGTCCAGGAGCAGGGGCGGCAGGAGAGGCCGGTTGAGGTGCAGCACCCGGGCGTGGAACTTCAGCCGCAGGAGTGGGGGTCGGTTGCGGAGCGCCGGGACGCGGGACTTCCGCCGGCGGAGTGGGCATGGCCTGAGGAGCGCCCGGACGCGGGACTTCGGCCGCCTGCCCGTGGGCGAAATGCAGACTCAATCCCAGCGTAATGGTGGAAAGCGCGATCAGCAAAACAAGAATGCGGCTTCGGCCACCGAAGGGCTTGGTGATCAGGCAACAGATTCTCCTCACGGTTCACTCTCCCCCTGGTTCTAGTGATGGCGCTCTCAGGATTTCACAACCTAGTGGCGGCTAAATGGCGAGGGATTCATTTTTCCGCAAGCGAAAAATGGATAGACTTCTCAGGCGGCGCTGAAAGCCGTGGAGCGTAAGAAGTAGCGTAGGCTGTCAGCCCGCGGAAAGACCGTGGAGCGTGGAGCGAGAAAAGCGAGCGAAGCTACCTCCACGCATCGGCGCCGCCGAGCTGGGCCGAGGCCGCTTTTTGCAACGAACCGAACGTCGCGGGTCTGTCCGCTATCGAGAGAGCCATCGCCGACGCCTCTTTCCGCTGCCAGTTAGCGGAAATTCTGTCCGAATCGTACGCAACCGAAAGGCCGGCGAACGTGGCCTCGGCGGAATTGCGCGCTTCGGCTTTCGGCTTCATTGCGATGGCGAAAACGATCGCTGCCTCTTCCATCTGTCGAAACGAAATCTCGCGCGTCTCGCCATGGTAGAGAACGACATCCACCCAGGCCGATTGCGCATCGCGCCCGGTCTCCAGGGTCGGCGGCGTCGGGCCAAAGACGGCTCGCGCAACCTGGATGTCACAAGCAACATTGCCCAGCATCAACCGAACAGGTTGCTTAAGGTCGGCGGCGGAAGGGAGGCTGGCGTTGCCGAACTCGCCCTCCAATTCAAATCGCAAGCGGAAGTCCCTGGCTTTGAGGGTGGCATCCTTGACGCGGTCGAGGCTGGGGTGCGTGTCGCCGCCATCGGTGGCAAAGGCGACGCCGGCGAGAACATCGCCCTTGTCCTGAACGCTGAAGAACGCCGCGGAAGCATAATCATAGCCGTCATGAAGACACCGCAAACGCAGCGCGCCCACGCCCTCGCCGTCTTTCCAATAAGCGACGAGCGGACGGCGTTGGTTCCAGAGGTCGGAGCAATTGGCCGAGCCGAGCGCGAAATCGGGATGCAGCCAGGTCGTGCCGATAATCGGATAGCGGCCTTCTCCTCGCTTGATAAACGTCTCTCTTTCCTGGCGCGCCCCGGGCAGCGACGTGAAATACGAAACGAGGTCGTCGGGACACCGCGCCCTCACGCGACAACTATCGAGGCTTTCCGCGGCTTCCCAATCCGGAACAAAATGCGCTTTGCCGCCGGTGGCGCGCTGAATGAACGCGAGAGTCGTTTGGCCGAGGATCGTGCTGTAACAACGGCTGTGGGGACCGGCCCACTGGCGGGTGGGCGCATGGAAATGCCGCGCCACGTGGCGCCAGGCCAGGCGGTTGAGCTCGCGGATCAGCTCCAGCGATTCCTTGTCCCGGACGTGCTGGAGCATCCGGGTGATCTCGGTGATGGCGACCATCGTGTAGGTCGGGCTGTTGTATTCGGAGAACGAGCCGTTGGCGAGCGTGAAGTCATAGAACTTTTTGAGGCGCTGGTTTCCGTAGTCCTTCAGTTCCGCATTGTCGAACATCTCGCCCGCCACGAGTGTCACGTAGGTGCCCATGATGGCGATGTTCGTGTAGCCGGGCCCGACGTCGCGCCGCTTGATCGAGTTGGCCGCGTGGAGGATGGATTGCCTGACCTGTTCGCGCAGCTCCTCCGGGAGCCGCGGCATGTGATCGCGGGCGACCTGGAGCAGCTGGACGCCGCAGAAATCGGCCCAGTTCCAGTCGGGCGGCGACATTTTGTCGAGCGGCTCTTCGAGAAACCACGACCAGATGCCATAGGTCTTGCCCTGGGGATTTTGATCCTGAAGGGCGATCACGCGACGCAGGATCGCCTCAGCTCGGGCCAGGCGCTCAGGCTCGCCGCTGTCGAGCAGCGCGACCGCATAGGAGAAAGACTCGCGCGTGGGATGGACCGAGCCGCCCTTGAGAGTGGTGTGATAGCCCGGTGAAGAGAACGGACGACGAATCATCCGTTCCTGGGGGTCATAGCCGGCGTCCTTTTTCTTGAGCGCCTCAAAGAACCCCTGCCGTTCGGTCTCGCTGGAAAATCGCCCGCCCAGTTCCGTCGCGGCCGACGTGCAGACGACCGCCGCGAACCACACGGCCCACCATCGCTTTGATTTCACATCCGACTCCTTTTCGACCAACGAGGATAAGGCCGCCGCGAAGTTCCGGAAGCACGCGCGAAGGCTGACAGCTCGGGCCGGCCCGTTCCAGAGGTTTTTCCTGGTTGGTGAGGGGCGGTGGGTTGACCCACTCCCGAACACAGCCGATCAAACCGGCGGAGCGGCTTGCGGCGCGGCCTCTTGGCAGACTGCCAATGTCAGCAAGGGGAATGATGGGGGCGGCAGCGGAACCGCACACCGAGCGTCTCTTCGGCCAGCGTGCGGCAAGCTTCGACGTCCACGCCGGGATAGGCAACGGCGCTGGCGGTCACCTCGGCAATCGCCGGCTTCGCCTCGCGGATGAAGCGGCAGACTTCGTCGAGGCCGAACTGCGGCGCGCTCGGCCGGCACAACCGCGCATAGTCCTCGGACGTTGCGGCATTGAGGCTGACCGAAACGGCGTCCACAACCGCCGCCAGCTCGCCCACGATCGAGCGGTCGTGGATCGCGTTGCCGTGGCCGTTTGTGTTCAGTCGAATTCGTCGCACACCTTTGGTTTTGAGCCACCGCCCGACACGCAAAACGACGGACAGTCGCATCGTGGGCTCGCCGTAGCCGCAGAACACCACCTCGTCGTAAGATTCGGGCCGGTCGCCGATAGCGGTGAGAACCTCGGCCGACGAGGGCTCGCGCTCGAGCCGCAAATCGTAGTTCCACAGCCCGCACTCGCGCGTTCGCGCGCAAAAAACACAATCGTTCGTGCATCGGTTTGTGACGTTCAAATAGAGCGAATTGCGGAGCCGATAGGCAATGGTGGCGGGCGGAATCTCGGCTCCCAGTCGAAACAGAGCCAGGGCGTTGCGGCGGGTCTGGGCGGCGACGGCGGCGAGCTCGATTGCCTTCGCACGCGCGACCGCGTCGGCAACGTGAACAACATAGGCCGGTTCGTTTCGCCGGCCCCGCAGGGGTTCGGGAGCCAGATAGGGCGAATCGGTTTCGACCAGCAGGCGGTCGAGCGGGATCGTCTCGGCCACAACCCGCCTCAGCTCGCCGGCCTTGCGAAACGTCGCCATGCCCCCGATTCCGAGGTGAAAGCCCAGCTCGAGAAAGCGGCGCGCCTCCTCGCCGGCGCCCGAGAAACAGTGGATCACTCCTCCCGCGGACAGAGGCATTTCGGCCTCCAGGATCGCGGCCAGCTCGTCGTAGGCTTCGCGGCAGTGAATGACCAGCGGCAGACCGACCGTTTTGGCCAAACGAACCTGCTCGCGAAACGCGCGGCGCTGATTCTCACGCGTGGAAAAGCTGTAGTGGTGGTCGAGGCCGGTTTCGCCGATGGCGACAAAGTGCCCGCCGCAGGCCAGCGATTCCAGCCGCGCCGCGGTCTCGTCCGACCAGCTATCGGCGCGGTGGGGATGAACGCCCGCGGTGGGAAGGAGCAGGTCGTCGTGGCGCGCGAGACTCTGTGCCTGCTGGGCATCGTCGGGGCTTTCGGCGACCGTCACGATCCGATCAATGCCGGCGAAGGCGGCGTGATCGAGCACTTCCGGCAGGACGGAGGCGAAAGCCTTGTCGGTCAGGTGAGCGTGGGAATCTATCAGGAGAAAACTCATTGCCGCTCCGCGAATTGCAGAAATTCTGGCCCCGCTCTGAGCTTAAAAGAAACGGATAACGGACAACCGACAACGAAAAGCAAGCAAATAAAAGCGGCGTGATAGCAGCCATCAAAAGTCCGTTCCGTCGTGAGACGGCTACGCGGAGAAACAATGGAGAAAAAGGAAGGTCGCAGCCGGGAGCTTGAAACCTGAAGCGTGAAACCTGAAACGTGAAACGGGAACGGCGCGTTCGGTCAGCCCGCCGAGAGGATCGAGCCCTTGTCGCTGGACGCCACGACGCCGCGGATAAACCGGCGATAGGCATAGAAGTCTTCGCAGTACTTCTTGCCTTCCTCGAAGGTGATCTTGCCGGCGCGGACCAGATCGGCGAGGGCCTGGTCGAACGTCTGCATACCCGCCTCGCGGCTGCGAAGGATCGGGAAGATGTCGGGGATGTGGTTCTCGCGGATCAGCTTGGAGACGACCTCGCTGCAGATCATGATCTCCTGGGCCGCCAACGGCGCGTTCCCTGGTTCCTTGGGCGGACTCCTCAAGAACTCAACACAGTCCACCAACCCGTCCGCTACGCAGACAATCAAGCACTTTTTCGACCTGCGAGAGCGAGCTCTCGTTTGACAGGAATCGAGCTTTTCCCCCTTCTCACACACTGAAGCACCGGGAAGTTGCAAGAGCCGTGCTCGCGGAAGGCCAAGAGTCGTACCAATTGACGGGCGTGGGATAGGTTGCCAACCTGTCCGATCGAAGCAGGCCCCAAAGCCGTGATTCCAATGACAGGTAGCCAACCTGTCCTACCAGGTGCCTTACGCCCGCATCTGCGGATCGAAAGCGTCGCGCAGGCCGTCGCCGACAAAGTTGAACGCGAGCATCAACAGGCTGATCGCCAGCGACGGGCCGAGCAGCAGCCAGGGTTGCGCTTCGAGATTGCCCAGGCTGCCGGCCACGAGTGAACCGAGACTGGCGCGCGGTTCGGCGATTCCCAATCCCACGAAGCTCAGAAACGCCTCGATGAAGATCGCTTCGGGGATTCGCAGCGTCCCGGCGACGATCACCACGCCCAGCGTGTTGGGCAGCACGTGGCGGAGGATGATGCGGGCGGGCGAAGCGCCGAGGGTGCGCGCCGCTTCGACGTAATCGCGCTCTTTGAGGGTCAGCACCTGGCCGCGCACGATCCGCGCCATGCCCAGCCAATAGACCAGGCCGATGGCCACAAAAACATTCAGCAGTCCGCGCCCCAGCACCGTCATCAGGAGCATCACGAACAGCAGCAGCGGAATGCCGTAAAAGACCTCGACCAGGCGCATCATGACGTCGTCGGTTTTGCCGCCGACGTAGCCCGCGACGCCGCCATAGAGCGAGCCGATGGCCACGTTGATCGCCGCCGCCACGAGGCCGACGATGAGCGACACGCGCAGGCCATAGAGCACGCGCGCCAGCTGGTCGCGGCCGAATTCGTCGGTGCCCAACCAGTGGACGCGGCCGGGAGCGAGGAATTGCTGGGCCAGGTTGCCGCCGGCATAGTCGAACGGCCAGAGGAAGGGTCCGACGAGCGCGGCTGCGGCCATCAGGCCCAGGAGAACCACCCCGGCCATGGCGCCCCGATTGCGGCGGAGATGCCGCCAGGCCTTTGAACGACGGAACGCCGGCGGCTCGCCGGTCCTCTGATCGTTCCCCTGTCCCATCTCGTTGGCCATTACCCGCACCCTTTCCAGAGCCGGCACCCAGAGCACCGGCGAGCCGCCGGCGTTCCGGTCCACTCATTTTCTTTCTTGCGCCCCGATGGAGATCCTCGGATCCGCAAATCCGTACAGCAAATCCACCGCCAGGTTGAACACGATCAACAGCGTCGAATAGAAGAGCGCCACGCCGAGGATCGCCGGCGGATCGTCTTCGATGCTCTGAACGAAAAACTCGCCCAGCCCCGGAATGTGAAAAATGTGTTCGACGACGAAACTGCCCGTCAGGAGCGCCGCCGCAAGCGGTCCGAGATAGGTCAGCACGGGCAGCATCGCGTTGCGGAACGAATGGAGCCAGACCACGCGTGCTTGCGGCAAGCCCTTGGCCCGCGCGGTTCGCACGTAGTCCTGCCGCAACACTTCGATCATGCTCGCGCGCGTCATGCGCGTGACGAAAGCGAGCGAGAAGCCGCCGAGCGTCAGAGCGGGGAGGACCAGGTCGGGCAGGCGCGGCCCCTCGACGATGCCGATGTCGGCCCACCCCAGCCGATAGACGAAGACGTAGAGCAGGACGGTGCCGAGAACGAAATTGGGCACCGAGACGCCGACAATCGCCAGCGCCAGAGTCCCCCAATCGCCCAGCCGGTTCTGTCGGAGCGCCGCGTAAACGCCCAGCGGCACGCCGAGCGCCAGCGCGATCGTCAGCGCGAGAAGACCGAGCACGGCTGACGGCGGAAAATGGCGCGCGATCAGGCGCTGCACCGGCTGGTCGAGATAGCGATAGCTCGGCCCGAGATCCAACCGCGCCAGCCGCCCCATGCAGTAGAGATATTGCGCGGCTACGGGGCGGTTGAGGTGATAGTAGGCGTCAATCTTCTCGCGGATTTCCTTGGGCGGCAGCTTGTCGGGATCATACGGCCCGCCGGGAATGAGCTTGGCCAGAAAAAACACCGCCGTCGCGATCACCCACAGCGTGACGAGGCATTGGAGGACTCGACTGAGAAGATAACGCAGCATGCTTTTCTGCGACGTTTTTTGATTCTCACGCAAAGGCGCAAAGACGCGAAGAGAGAAACCTTTGCGACTTCGCGTCTTTGCGTGAGGAATAGTTTTGATCGCTCATCATGAGTTAGGTGGCTCTTTTGCAAGCTTCTCGCTCTGCGCCACACCGATGACCTCCTTCACCGAATACGTCGGCTTGCGCTGCGATTCGTAGTAAATCCGCGTGTTCATTTCCGCCAGCAGGCCGATGAAGATCGCCAGAAAGCCGACCACCGTCATGCCCGCCACCACCGCGGGGATCGGCGTGCGGTTGAGGCTCAGGTGGTCCACGAACTTCAGATAGATCCCATAGCAGCCGGCCACGAACGCCAGCGCAAACATGATCAGCCCGAATCCGCCGAACACATAGATCGGCTTGCGCGAATAGTGCGACAGAAAGACGATCACCATCAGGTCGAGGATGATTTTGCCCGAGCGCGCCAGGCCGTACTTCGAGCGACCGCTGCGGCGCGGCCGGTGGCTGACCTCGAGCTCGGTGATGCGGCCGCCCTGCCAGGACGCGTAAATCGGAATGAAGCGGTGCATCTCGCCGTAGAGCCGAACGTCGCTCAGCACCTCGCGCCGATAGACCTTGAGCGTGCAGCCATAGTCGTGAAGCCTCACGCCGCCGATCCAGGAGATCAGACGGTTGGCAATCGCCGAAGGCAGGCGGCGCGTGAGAAACGGATCGTGGCGTTCGCGCCGCCAGCCGCTGACCACGTCAAAGCCTTCGCCGATCTTTTCGAGCAGGCGCGGAATGTCGGCCGGGTCGTTCTGGAGATCGCCGTCCATGAGGCAGAGGAGGTTGCCGCGCGAATAGTCAATGCCCGCGCTGATGGCCGCGGTCTGGCCGAAGTTGCGGCGAAAACGGATGATCCGCACCGTGGAATCGCCTGCCGCCGCGCGCCGTAGCCGCTCGACCGTCGCGTCGGTGCTCCCATCGTCAATGAAGAGGATTTCGCTGCTCCGCCCGAGCCGGCCGAGCGTGTCGGCCAGCTCGCGATAGAGCGTCTTGACGTTGGCCTCTTCGTTGAACAGGGGAACGATGACCGAGAGTTCGATCGCGTTCTCCGGCGGTGGATTTGCGCTCAAGTTGTGCACCTCGCCGGTCGAAGCGCGCTGCCGTGGCGGCCTTCCCGCGCCTCGCCGTCGCTTGGGTTTCGATGCGGGCCCTCCAACAACGGTGATACTATTCTTGTCGAAACCCTCCATCAATCAAAAAGCCGAATAAGTGATGAGAGGCGGACAATCTACGATTCGCAGGCTGACAGCCTGGCCACTTTTTTTCGGGTTGACAAGAAAAGGCTGCCGGGAATCATGGAACCGGTTTTCGCAGCCAATGATTCGCCGTCGTCTTTCTTGACCGACACAAAGGGGTGCCAAGAGGCTCTGCCGAAAGGAGTACTCATTATGACCAAGGCCGACGTGATTGACGCCGTAGCCGCAAAGACCGGCATGCCGCGCAAAGAGGCGGCCGACGCTGTGAATCTGTTTTTGACCTCCGTTCGAGAGGCACTCGAGCGCGGCGAGAAAGTCTCATTGGTGGGTTTTGGAACGTTCTACACCAAGGAGAAGAATGCCCGGCAGGGCCGCAATCCCCGTACGGGGATGAAGATTCGCATCCCGCGCAAACGCGTGCCCGCCTTCAAACCCGGTCGAGCCTTTCGGCAGATGGTCAATCCGCCCTCAACCGGCGAGACTCCACCCCAAGGAGTTTCTCCGGCACCGGCGTGACGGCCTGAGTGAACGGACTGTTTTCGTTCACGGTCACGGGCAGGGGTTTCTTCATTCCGCAATCCGCAAGCAAGAGCACCGGCGAGGCCGCCGGCGTTCCTTAGTGCGAGGCCAGGGTGGTCGGCGCGGCCGGGTGATTGAAGTACTGGGCGAAGAGTTTGACCCCCAGGGGCGCGGCCACTTTTCCGCCGTGGCCGCCGTGCTCGATCAGCACCAGAACCGCCAGTTGGGGGTTTTCGGCCGGGGCAAAGCCGATGAACCAGGCGTGGGGTTCGACGTCCTCGCCGATTTCGGCCGTCGAGGTTTTGCCGGCCACGCGCCATTCCTTCAGGAAACCGGCGTCGTGGGCGGTTCCGCCCTCCTCGTTCACGGCCGCCACCAAGCCCCGGATGATGGCTTGCCGGTGCTCGGGATTGATCGCGATGGTTCGCCTCACGGTCTTCTGCGGGGAGAGAAGGACGGTGTTCTCTTCGGACCTCACCTCGCGAACGAGGCGCGGAACCAAAAGTTCGCCCCCGTTGGCCAACGCCGTATAGGCCAGGAGCATCTGGAGCGGCGTGACGTTGAGCGGCCCTTGACCGATCGCCAGATGCAGCAGCGTCCCGCGCTCTCTCTGGAGGCGGCCGAGCGTCGGCAGCGTTCCTCTTCGCTCGCGGAAGCCGGGCGATCTCGCCGCCCCCTCGCTTTCCAGCACACCGCTGTAGTCGCCGAAACCGAAGCGCTGGGCGGTACGGACCAACTGGTAGCCGGCGTCCTGCGGATCGGTGCGCCACACAAAGTCGGCCATCGTGTAGAAGAAGACATTGCAGGAGTGTTGGAAGCCGCTCACCAGCTCCATGGAACCATGCCAGCCCAGGCATTTGAACGGCTGGGACCAGTTCGGCAGGAAGAAGGTGTGATCGCAGGTCACGCGCCGGTCGAGCGGCCAGCCGGCCTGGAGCGCCGCCAGCGCGGTCATGATCTTGAACGAGGAGCCGGGGCTGTAGTATTCCTGAATGGCGCGGTTGATCAACGGCTTGCTCGAGGGATTGTCAATCACGCCGGGACGGTTGAGATCGTAGACGGGCGAACTGGCCCAGGCCAGCATTTCGCCGCTCTGCGGGTGGATGGCCAGAATCACGCCGCACTGGCCCACGAGCAGAGACTCGGCCAGTTGCTGAAGCGGCAGATCAATGGTCAGGTAAAGCCGTCCGCCGGGTGTCGGAGGGTCGAGCACCTGGGAGTCGAGAATGCGGCCGCGCCCGGTTTCCCAGACGTGTTCCAGCCCTTTTTCGCCCTTGAGCGAATTCTCAAAGGCCGCCTCCAGGCCGACAATCCCCACGTCCTCATCCCGCTCATAGCCCGCGCGCCGATATTCTTCGACCCGGCCCGCGGGGATTTTGCCCACGTAACCCAGGAGGTGGCACAGGGTCGAACCCAGAGGATAGTGGCGTTCAAACTGCGGCTCGATGGCGACGCCGGGCAAAGCGTAGCGCTGCTCGAACACTTTGGTGGCCTGATCGAGCGTCAGGCCGCGAGCCAGGACGCGGCTGGTCCAGCGAGGCTTCAAGTGGACGACCGGTTGGTAGCTCTCGGAAAGGTCAGCGCCCAGCAGAGGGCCCAGCCGATCGAGCGAGACCTGAAGGGTCGCCGCCGAGAGATTGCCCGGACTCATCGAGACCTCGAACGTCGCGCGGTTATAGGCCAGCAGGGTCCCCTGGCGGTCGTGGATAGTGCCCCGCGGCGCGGAAATGGGGCGTTTGATCAGGAAATTCTTCTCCGAGAATTGGGCGTAATAGTCGCCGTGGACGATGCCGAGATTGGCCAATCGGACCACCAGCCCCAGGCTCACCAGGAGGAAAACCCAGAAAAAGAAGGAGAGGCGTTGGGGCACCCAACTGGCGTTGACCGGACGGAGGTAGTTACCCGGCATGGCACGAGACTCCCGTAAAAGAGCCGTGGAGCGTGAAGCGAGACTCCTGTAAAAGAGCCGTGGAGCGTGAAGCGTCGAGCGTACGGGCACCGGAAATCCTTCGGGATGGCGGCGGTCAAGGGAGGTCCGGGGGTGGAGCTTGCGTCTCCGGGGGCTTGGGCTTTCGCTGCTGTTGAAAAAGCAAGGCCCAAATCTCAAACACCACCACGGCATAAATGCCGTAGCCCAACAGGGTCAGAATAAAAATGTCCACCTGGGCACCCGGCCGCGCGAAGTGGCTTTGCGCCTCAGGATTCGACTGGACATAAAGCAGGAACACCACAAAAGGCGCGGCCAGCAAAACCACCAACACCAACCCGCTGAGATAGCGCAACCACCGTGAGGGCGGCGCCTCGAGTACCGCCTCTTCCGCCTTTTCCGGGTACTTTTCCAGGACCGCCTCGATCTCTTCAATCGTGGCGATCACGGGCCGGATGCGAAAACCGGTCATGGATTTCAGATCATCCACCACGGTGACGTCGGTGGGGTCTTCCATGGCCACCACCAACGTGTCCAGCTCCAGCCGCACCGGCACCAGGTGGTGTTTCACGGCCACAGCCTTGGGCAGGTGTTCCAGCACCATCTGCTCGACGCGCTGGGGGTTGATGTGCACGATGTCGTAGCCCAGGCGCTGCTGGAGCAGGCGCATGCGGACGCGTTCGGTGATCAGCCCCATCTCGACCAGCACGCGCCCGAGGCTTTTCTCCGTCTGTTTTTGGACCTGAAGTGCCGTGGTCAGTTGTGAGTCGGTGATCAGCCCCTCACGCAGGAGAAGATCCCCCAAACTGCCCCACGAACGATCTTCTGCCATCGCCCGACCTTTCCCTGGCCCTAATCCGCGCTGGCCCGAGCGTCCCTTCTCGATGGATTCAACGGCCGATTCACTTGCCTTTCGAGAGAATGGAGGGATCAGCGCGGCGGTGTCAAGCCCTATTGCAGGATCCCTTGCGTTGTGCGTGTCTCGCATTGGTTTCGAAACCTTCCGTGTCCTCCTGCACGCCGTAGCCAGCCGGCCGAGTTTCGCAACCTGACGGCCCGCGCCACAATGCTCATTATGACTCTGCCCGGCCCGAAAAAGTTCGCTCCAGAGCAGTTTATCGTTGTATCCGCAAAAGCTCCGCCTATAGTTCGGATAATGCGCCATGGATAGTGGCGGCTGTAAGGCAGCGTTCGTCTTCTGCCGGGGAGGGGGAAAGCTCGTAGGAGGCTGACAGTGAATGTTCTATACTACAACGGTCGTCGCCATTCCTGCGAAGGAGGACCAGGGAGTGAGAAACAGGTTTCGCCCAAATCGGCTCCATCACTCTGGAAGGGGGGCAAGAGACACCGCCGCGCGGCCTAAAGCCATCGCCGTGGTGATGGCGAGTGTGGCCATCGCACTGGCCGTCTGGTGCGCACCCGCTTTTGCCGAAAAACCACCAGCCAAACCACCTTCGGATGACCGGGCACGGTCGTCGGCTCCCGACAGGCCCCTCAGCCGCGAGCAGATGCGCGAGTTGCTCAAAGAAGCCGCCGGCGCCGAAGGCATCCATTCGAACAACGGCGGGGAACTCGATCTGGCGGCCCTCAAGGCTCGCTATCAAAACGCTATCGTGAAGATCGAATTCACCGCCGTGGTCAACGTGGTCGAAACCAAGTTCAACCCCACCAAGAGCGAGACCTACTATGCCGGACAGGAGCCGCCGCACGGCTCGGGCTTTTTCATCAGCCAGCGCGACATCCTGACCAATGCCCATGTCGTCGAGGACGCCCGCCGCGGCAGCATTCGCATCAAGTCGCCCGCTACGGGCAACGTCGAGTTCAAGGCCGACGTCGTGGGCGTGGCCTGGTCGGAATCCATAGACCTGGCCGTGCTGCGGTTGCCCGAAGACGAGGCTGAACGGTTCAAGAGGCGAGCCAACCTCAAGGAAATTCCCGCGTTGACTTTTGGCGACTCCGAGAAAGTCAAGCAGGCCGATGCGCTGGCCATTTTCGGCTACCCGCAATCCAGCGACGAGTTGAAGATCATTCAGTGCAAGGTGACCGGCCGCCAGTATCTCAAGACCGATTTTGACGAGTTTGTCTGCGGCCATCAGTTCATCGAGGTCGGCCCGGGCGGCGTGGTCCAACCGGGCAACAGCGGCGGTCCGGCGCTGAACGCCGCCGGCGAGGTGGTCGGCATCCCGGCGCGCGGCTCGGGCTGGGGCTCCGAACAGGGCTGGCTGATTCCGTCGCGGATCGTGCAGCACTTCGTGAAACAGGTTTACGACAGCGAAGAGGGCCGCAAGGAGATCAAGGTTCCGCAGTTGGGCATTTCGCTGACCGAGAATTTCAGCGGCACGGCGGTCTGGGCCGGCGCGCCCGAGGAAATGGTCATTTTCGAGGTGGGCGTGGTCGTCCGCGAGGTGATCCCCAATTCGCTGGGAGCCGAATGGGGTTTTCAGTCCAACGACATCATTCTGGGTTTTGCCAACAAGCAGAAAGGGTTCAGTTCTGCGCTGGATTTCAAAGGCTATCGCGTCACCACCGGCAAGATGGCCCACTGGCCCCCCAGCGAAAGCGTGGCAAAAGCGGATTCAAAAAACGAGGCCCAGGATGATCCCGCCGATGAGCCGCTCAAGCTTCATCTGCACGAGCTGGTGATGATGTGCCAGCCCGGCGACGACGTGACCTTCTGGTATGTGCGGCCTGGGAAGGCGGGCATCCAGAAGCTCGAGCGCAAGATGGTGGTCAAACCGCCGGTCAACCTGCCCCACCTGGGCGTGTTTGAGAAACCGCCATTCGAGCTGTGGGGCGATTTCGTGGCCCAGGATTTCGACGACTTCAACGTTCGGCTCTACGAGGTGCCGCCGCAGGAAATCCTCAAGAGCGGCGTGCTCGTGACCTTTACCGAACCCAACAGCCTGGCCAGCCGCCGGGGGATGAACCTGGGCTGGCGCGAGCCGTGGGGGTTCACGATCGGCGGCGAACGCGGCCAGGTGACCACCCGCTGGGTCATCATCGAGTCGGTCAACGGCAAAGCGGTCAAGACTCTGGCGGAGTTTCGTGCCGCGTTGCGCGAAGCCGAGAAGGTGTTCTCCGACAAGCAGAAAGAACCCGGCTACGATCCCAAGCGCAAAGCCCTGACCCGCGAGCGCTATGTTCAGATCGGCTTTCGCACCAACCGAAGCGACGGCACGGTGCTCCACCTGACCCCGGCCTTCCCCATTGACGAGGCGCTGGAGAGCCGCCCCAAGGAAAAGAAGTGAGAGGCGGGCGGCGAGATGGAACGCCGGCGGCCCGGCGGGGCTTCAGCCATTGTCCCACGGCGGCCCACGGCTCAAGCCCACCCCCCTGGGAAGCCCGGCTCAAGCCGGCTGGGGCCAAACCTCTCGGTCCCCCTTCACCCCGGCTCAAAGCCGGGTGCAAAGTGGAGCCCGCTGAAGACGGGCTAAATGTCCCCGCCTTCGGTTCGGTGAAGCCAGCACGGCTCGGCTTCGCAAGCCTTGAGGAATCAACACCCCCTCTGCGCAAAACTATTAAACACTTGTGGCTGACA